>Ga0209641_10003096_pt1 | contig 14012 bp, 11 predicted proteins | sample RifCSP16_1_FD_184022 | JGI IMG/M metagenome (GOLD analysis project Ga0209641, IMG submission 184022) | Soil microbial communities from Rifle, Colorado - Rifle CSP2_sed 16_1 (SPAdes) (version 2) | ecosystem: Environmental > Terrestrial > Deep subsurface > Rock core/Sediment | place: Rifle...
TCATATAAGCGTACTTCATTGCTGTCATGCCTGAACTGCATACACCTGATGTGGAAACCACCTCACAAGGCGGGGAGGCAAGCTCTCCATGCACCATATGACCATGGGCAGGTTTTAGCTGATCCGGGCTTGATGTCCCGCAGCACAGGCACTCCATATCCTCTGGCTTAATCCCGCCTTTTTTGATTAAGTCGCGCACTGCCTCTGCTGTCATCTGCGCATTATTGTGCGTATATTTGCCTGTAACAGGGTCTATGGCGTAATAACGGGTTTTTATACCGTTGTTACGCAGCACAAGCCTGCGTGAGCGGGATGGTCTGCCTCCCACCATGCCGAGGACCTGTTCTATATGCTCGTTATCAACAGGATTGTTTGGCAGAAAACTTGCAATGTCATTTATGTAAGCAGCAGCCTTGGTCATATAAGGGAGTCCATAATAGAATATACATTTCACAGAGTGTCATTCCCGCATGTTTTTAGCGGGAATCCAGTAGTTTTTAGTCTCTGGATGCCCGATTAAGAACTTCGGGCATGACGAACAAAAGGCGATAGCGTGTAAATACTATTATGGACTGATTTATAATTAAATCTCAAATCTAACGGTATAATAATACGAGGGGCGTTCACAGAACGCCCCCTTAGTTATTCCCTTACTTATAAAAGGAATATATTTTATAACATACTGGCATTAAAAATCCATTTTTTTGCAATAGGTGCGAACCTCGCACTGTTATTGGGAATATTTTGAGATCCGTTCAGTTGAAGAGCCTGAAGGCTGTTCCAGCCTCAGCACCTCTGCGTCAAGCCTGCGGTGCAGGAACGGCTTCAATGCGAGACGCATCAATGCCCCAAGCGGCACTACCGTTAGAATCATGGCTATAAGAAAAACGACATATACTAACAGCAATGTCCTGCGCAACCGGATTCCTATCTTTCCCATTGCCATGAATAGCCTGCCCCACACATAAAAACTGCGGTGCGCCATCCTTTCGCTGGCAATGTAGGATGGATTTACCTTCACTGCCCCGAGCCCTTGCAGTAGTGAAGTGCAATCGGGTGATTTTAACAGGTGCAGCGAGTCAGCAATCGCATGGCCGAAACGCCTGGCATTGGCAATATCCTTTTCTCTTACGCCGGCAGCAGGGAATATACCCCAGAATCCATCTTTTTTGCCTGTTAACAGCCACCTGGGTGTTGTCACAAAGGTTGTCCATGGAGGCCCCTGGTCTACCAGCACAACATTGTCTATTAATCTTGCGCCTAATGATGTCAGCATGGCCTTAACCTTTTCCTGGGCTGAGAGCCACATGTTCCTGCACGCGATGACGGTTATTACAGGTTTATCCTTGAGTACCTGTGCTGCGCTGGATTTTAGAAATCCGGTTACAGGGAGTGACGGCGACAGGAACCATACCTGATAGGCCAGGATAATGAGGTCAAAATGGCTGTCAGGGTCAAAAGAAACAGGTTCCATCTCAGGCGGGACCATGTGCACGGATTCAGGGAATACATCCAAAAAATCAAGGAACGGCCATGGAAAAGGGTATGGTCTTTTGGGCTGCAGGTTTTGCCATACAATCTGGATATCTGCCCGGCCTTCAAGGGGGGCCGTCATGGAACGGACCACCCGCGTGAGCTGGCCCGTTTGCGAGTAATACAGCGCTAAAATGCGTATCATTCCAATATTTTACCCATGCGAAAAAATTCAGCAAGAAAAATTTAGCCCGGCCTGTTTACGTGCTGCAGGCCGGGCTAAATAGGCTAAACCCAGAAAATGCAATAGCATTTTCTGATAAACACAACCTTTTATATTTATAATTCCTAATTCGTAATTTGTTTACTTGCCCCACACCCCTTCAGTGCGGCTCGCCAGCCCGCTTGATGCATCAAATTCTATCCCTATCCTTTTGCCGAACCTCCTTCTTTCATAAACCCATAGATTGGTAGCCATGATATCCTTGTATGTTGAGGTGTTGGTTTTATTCTTGCCGTCAGTATACGCAGGCGGTCCCATGGCAATATAAACCTGCTCCTTGGTCATGCCTGCCCTCGGCAGGCCCGCTTTTATATCTGCCTGAACCTTTTCAGGGAATTTATCTATAGAGACCTTTTTCTTGCTGACAAATTTTTCCAGAAACTGTTCGCCTGATGCACCTACATCCAGATTATAGGTAGTCCCTGTCTTTGCATCTGTAAGTGTGACCTTATCACCCCCGCTGTTGGTTATCTTAAACTGTGTCCCTGCCGGAAGCATGGATGGGCTTGACTGCCAGTTTACCCATGTAATCTCGTTCCCTTTCAGGACTTTCAGATTGCACCTTGCATAATAGACATCATCTGCCGCAGATACAGCATTTGGCAGGGCTAAAGAAGAAACAATGAACAAATAAACGAATAAACTTCTTAATGCTTTGTGCATAAGATAAGCCTCCTTTCTTTAATTTTTACAAATTAAAAGCTGTCTGGCTTTTTTATGCCAATCACCTCCCTCTCTTTTTGAATTATAATAGCTTGAGCTGTTTCCATCGTCAAGGAGAAATTGGGAACAAGGCAGGAAGCAATCCTGTATTGCCAAATAATACTAAATTGATATAATGTGGCAATTAGAAAGCTGCTGAAAAGGCGCTTTTTCTCTCATTACGAGGGGCAATTTTTGCGGCGAAGTAATCTCTAAGTTTTGAATAACTGGTTAATGGAGGATATTGTTATGGGAAACGATAAAACAGCACAAAAAGAGGTTAAGGTAGAGATTCAGATTGACGATGACATTGCGCAGGGCATATACACAAATCTGGCTGCAATCAATCACAGCGACAACGAATTTATCTTTGATTTTATCTTCCTACAGCCTCAGTCGCCCAAGGCAAAGGTGAGGTCAAGGCTTATTCTGAGCCCGAAGCATGCAAAGAGGTTCTTAAATGCGCTGCAGGAAAATATCCGCAGATACGAGGATAAATTCGGTAAGATAGAGGAGTCTAATGGTCCTGCAGCAGATATAGATTTGGTCCATTAGCAACCTGTTAAAATGTTCTCCCGCCGTTTCATATTAAGTCTTTTAGGTTCCCTCTTTTTCTTTCTAACTGCAGGAAAGAGGTCAGCCATGGCAAATATATTCTTCAAACCCAAAAAGAAGATGAGGCCAAGAATACCGCCTGAACCTTTTATTGAAGGGGATAAAGCGCTTGTCGGTGTTGCAGGCGGCGCAGTAAACCCCGTTAGAAGCTCGCCTGTTGGGAAACAATTTGCCCCTATCGGGAATTTGCCATTGTCGGAGGAAGCTTCTAACGGGGTAAAGGAGATGATAAAAGAGGCTGTTTCCCTTATCGGCGGTTTTGAAAGGCTAAAGTTAAAAGGCAAGACTGTCCTTGTAAAACCCAATTGCGTATCAGGGGAGAAAAACCCTGCCACAACAAATCCAGAGGTTGTAAAGGCAGTGGTGGAAATCCTTTATGAACAAGAGGCAAAGAAGATCTATGTTGGCGATATGTCCGCCCTTGCCACTCTTTCCACTGCAAGAAATATGAAACGAAACGGGATAAAAAAGGCAGCAGAGGAGGCCGGCGCAGAGGTAATTGTGTTTGAAGATTACGACTGGGTTGAGGTGGAACTGCCCGGAGCCTTGTATATTGAAAAGGCTTATGTTACGGAATGGATTTATAATGTGGACATTATCATAAACCTGCCTGTCATAAAGACCCACAGGTCTGCAAGCTACACCATCACGTTAAAAAACTTCATCGGATGTACCCATCTGAAACAAAGACCCTATCTTATAGACTCAAGCCATTGGGAGGAACTTATATCAGAATTTAACATTGCCTATCGTCCTGACCTGAATATTGTTGACGGAACTGTCTCAATGATAGAGGGCGGGCCGTGGGAAGGAACGTCGGCAGATACAAATCTTATTATAGCAAGCGGAGACCGTGTAGCAGCAGATATTATTGGACTCGGCATAATAAAATCTTTTGGCAATTGGAAGATGGTTACAGAAAAGGATGTCTGGGAACAGAGGCAGATAAAAAGGGCAGTTGAACTTGGACTGGGCAAGGGTAAAGGAAATATAAAACTTATTTTGGGTTCAGGGGATAAAAATTTTAAAGAATTGATGGAGAAGGTGAGGAAGGAAACAGGGCTTTAGTGCACCATCCCCTTAAACTCCTCCTCGCTTATTATCTTCAGCCCCAGTTTTTTTGCCTCATCGTATTTTGAGCCGGGTTCTGTGCCTGCAACAACATAATCAACCTTTTTGCTGATGCTCGGCGCTGTTTTGCCGCCGAGCCTTTCCACAATCTCCTTTGCCTCATCCCTTGAGAAGGATTCCAATGCGCCTGTAAATAAAAATGTCTTGCCGGATAGCTTGCCTTTAGTCCTTTTCATCTGCGGAAATACAACACCTGCCTTTTTTAGTTTTTCAATGACCTTTATATTATGCGGTTCCTGGAAAAAGTCAAAGATGCTCTCTGCTGTTTCAGGCCCTACATCATGGATAGATAACAGTCTTTCCTTGTCTGCCTCCATAACTGCTTCAAGGCTTCCGAATTCCTCTGCCAATACATGCGCCATATGCTCACCCACCTGCCTTACGCCAATGGCGTATATAAGCCTTGGAAGCGCCGGCGTTTTACTTTTTTCAATTGCATCAATAAGATTTTCTGCTGATTTATCAGCCCATCTCTCAAGTTTTAAAATATCCTCTTTTTTCATACGATATAAATCTGAAACATCCTTTATAAGGCCATAGTCCACAAATTGCTCAATATGCTTGTCACCAAGTCCTTCAATGTCCAGCGCCCTCTTTGACACAAAGTGTCTTATTGTTTCTTTAACCTGCGCAGGGCATGATAAGCCTCCTGTGCAGTAGTGCATGGCGCCAACCCTTTCAACCCTTGAGCGGCACAGAGGGCATTTATCCGGTATCTTAAAAGACCTTATCCCGTGCGGCCTCTTTTCTTTTATGACCATCACAACCTCTGGAATCACATCACCTGCCCTCTGGATAACAACAGTATCGCCCACCCGCACATCCTTTCTGTCCACCTCATCCTGATTGTGGAGGGTTGCTCGTTCTATGATGACGCCCCCTACTGCTACGGGCTCCATTATGGCAACAGGCGTCAATGCGCCTGTCCTGCCTACGCCGATAATTATCTCCTTTATCCGCGTGGTTTCCTGCATTGGCGCGAATTTATAGGCAAGGGCCCATCTGGGGCTTCTGGTTAAGACACCAAGCCTTTCCTGAGATTCAAGGCTGTTTACCTTTATAACTATCCCGTCAACTTCGTAAGGGAGATTGTCCCGGTTTTTCTCCATCTCTTTATGATAATTGAGGACAGCCTCAATGCCGGTGCATTTTTTTATAAGGGGGTTTGTTTTTAAGCCGAAGGCCTTCAATGCCTCCAGGGTTTCCCAATGGGTTTTGAACTTAATCCCTTCAACAACTCCGACGCCATAGCAGAATATATCCAGAGGTCTTGATGCCGTAATCTTTGAATCTAATTGTCTAAGCGATCCGGCAGCCGAGTTTCTTGGGTTTGCAAAGAGGGGTTCTCCGCTTTTTTCCCTCTCTCTGTTGAGTTTTTTAAAGGCCTTGAGCGGCAGTAATACCTCACCCCGAACCTCAAGCCGGGATGGGATATGATAGGGACTGTCCCTATTTACGGACGGAGCGGAGGGGAGTCGTAGAATAGGGACTGTCCCTATTAGCAGTCTCATCGGTATGCTTCTTATTGTCTTAAGGTTCTGTGTTACATCCTCACCTGTGTATCCGTCGCCTCTTGTAGAGCCTGCTGTAAATCTGCCGTCTTCATAAACGAGCTCTATGGCAAGACCGTCTATCTTCGGTTCTGCAACATACTCAATCTCCTGACTCCTGACTTTTGACTCTTGACTTATCTTCAGTAGCTTTTTTACCCTGTCGTCAAATTCTTTTGCCTCCTCTTTGGTAAACGCATTGTTCAGGGAAAGCATTGGTATAGTATGGGTGACTGTTCCAAATGTCTCAAGGGGCTTCGCGCCAATACGCTGGGTAGGTGAATCAGGTGTTATAAGATTGGGATATCTTGCCTCAAGCCCTTCAAGACGGCGCATGAGCTTGTCATATCCGGCATCCGATATTACAGGACTATCCAGCACATAGTAGCGGTAGTTGTGATAATTTACCTTATCCCGCAATTCCTCAATCTCTTTTTTAATATCCTTCATGGCCAATTATTTAGCATAGATTTCAACAGCAGCAAAGGATAAAATTTGACGTTACAGCTTATATTAGCCCCCTTGTCAATCCTAATTGTATATGTTAGCATTCCTTCATGCAGGTCATCACATCCCACGTAAATGCGGATTTTGACACCCTCGCATCCATGCTGGCTGCAAAAAAACTGTACCCTGACGCTGTGCTTACCTTCCCGGGCTCCCTTGAAAAAAATCTGAGAGATTTCTTTGAAAAGTCCACATTCCACCTCTTTGATGTGGAAAAGGTAAAAAATATCAGGATGGATGAAGTTACAAGGCTCATCCTTGTTGATATAAGACAGGCTACGAGGATTGGGAAATTCGCAGAGATTATAAACAAGCCCGGGCTCGACATCCACATATATGACCACCATCCCAAATCTCCGGATGACATCCGCGGCTCTGTGGAGCTAACACATCCATACGGCGCCACAACCACCATACTGACCCACATAATCAAGGAAAAGGGCATACCCCTTACACCTGAGGAGGCCACGGTCCTCATGCTTGGCATATATGAAGATACCGGCTCTTTAATCTTTTCCTCCACAACTGTAAAAGACTATGAGGCAGCGGCCTTTTTGCTTTCCATGGGCGCAGACCTGAATCTTGTATCTGATATGATTACCAAGGAACTCACGGCAGCACAGGTCTCCCTCTTAAACGACCTCCTGCAGTCAACAACCACATATTCCATTGACGGCACTCAGGTAGTAATTGCCGAGGCGTCTGCTGATAAATATATGGGAGACCTTGCCGTCCTCGTACACAGGCTGAAGGATATTGAAAATATAAACTGTCTCTTCGTCCTCATAAGCATGGAGGATAGAATCCATCTCATTGCACGGAGCAGGCTGAAAGAGGTGAATGTGGGTGAGATTGCCCAGGCCCTCGGCGGCGGCGGTCATCCCACTGCTGCATCAGCCACATTGAAGGATATCACCCCTATTCAGGCCAAGGAGAGGCTTATAAATGTCCTGAAGGAAAAGGTTATACCGAGGAGGTTTGCACGGGATATCATGTCCAGCCCTCCCATAACCCTCCCGGAGGATGCGTCCATTAATGACGCAAAGGATATACTCGTCAGATACGGAATAAATGCAGCGCCGATAGTCAAAGCCAACAATACCCTGGGTATTATTACAAAGCAGGTGATTGAGAAGGCCATATACCATGGCCTTAAGGATGTCTCTGTGAAAGAATACATGACTCCGGAATTTGAGACAGTTTCACCTTTAGCCTCTATAACAGAGGTCCAGGAAGCAATTATAGGGCATCACCAGAGACTCCTCCCTGTGATAGAGAGCGGAAAGATTGCCGGCATTATAACCCGCACAGACCTTTTAAGGCTCATGCAGGAAGAACTCAAGATAGAGCCATATTCCGCAGAAGAGGCGCCTCTGAAAAGGCACAAAACAGTTACAAGGCTTATGGAAGAGAGACTGCCGCAGCATATAGTGGATATCCTGCGGAATACCGGGATGGCGGCTGATGAGCTTGGCTGCAGGGCATATACAGTCGGCGGTTTTGTGAGGGATCTCATTATGAGATATGAAAATCTTGATATTGACATAGTTGTGGAAGGTGACGGCCTTGCCTTTGCCAATGCCCTGGGAAAGAGGTTCGGATGCAGGGTCAGGGGGCATGAGAAATTCGGGACAGCGGTAGTCGTATTCCCGGGCGAATTCAAGGTAGATATAGCAACTGCAAGGCTTGAGTATTACGAAAGGCCCGGCGCCCTGCCGACTGTCGAGTTATCATCCCTGAAACTTGATTTGTACAGAAGGGATTTTACAATCAATACCCTTGCCGTGGCCATAAACCAAAGAAATTTTGGGGAGTTGATAGATTTTTTTGGCGCGCAGAAGGATATAAAGGATAAGACCATCAGGGTATTGCACAACTTGAGTTTTGTTGAGGACCCCACAAGGGTTTTCAGGGCCATCAGGTTTGAGCAGCGTTACGGCTTTGTGATGGCAAAGCACACACAGAGCCTTATAAAGAATGCGGTTAAGCTGGACATACTGCGGAGGATAAGCGGCGAAAGGGTCTTAAATGAGATTAAGGCTATCATGGAGGAGGAGAACTTCCTCCGTGCAATTGAGCGCATAAAGGAATTTGACCTGGTAAAATTTATTCACCACGATATCAATCTTGACAAGGAGGAAATGCTTCTTGTGGAAAGGGCAAGGGATGTGCTGTCGTGGCACAAGCTCCTGTATATGGAAGAAAAGGTTGAGGGGTGGCTGGTGCTTTTTCTGGCGCTCTCCTCCCAGTTGAATGACGAAGCCATAATGGAGCTCGGGAAAAGGTTCGCTATTGTGGGGAGACACAGGGCGGCTGTGCTTCAGGCCAGGACATATGCCCGTCATGCGTTAAATATGATGCAAATGAAAAAGGACTTGAAAAACAGCGAGGTTTATAAGCTATTGAAGCCTATTCCCATGGAGGATATCCTGTATATAATGGCAAAGACGCGCTCAGACGATACCAAAAGGATCATCTCAAATTTTATAACCCATTTAAGGGGATGCAAGATAATCCTTAACGGAGATAACCTGAAAAGAATGGGCATACCAGAAGGCCCTGCCTACAGTGATATACTAAATGCATTGCTTGAAAAAAGACTTGATGGAGAAATAAAAACAAAGGCCGATGAAGAAAAGACGGTTAAAGAAATGGTATCAAAGTATCAAAGTGTCAGAGTGTCAGAGTAAAAACTATGGCTCTTTGGCTCTCTGATACTAAAAGGGAGGGATACATGCAAGGAAATGAGGCGCTGAAAACAATAAAGGCGGCGCTGGAAAAAGAGCTCCATATTGACCCTATAAAAAACCCGATTCACCTCAAAATGGAAGGAGATGCTATTTTAATGGAAGGTATAGTTGAGAAGATTAGCCACAAGAAAAGGGCACTTCTTATCGCAATGGGTATTTCAGGCACATCAGGGGTTATTGACAGACTGAGGGTAAAACCTGCAACAGAGATGGGAGACAAGGAAATAAAAAATCATATATATGACGCCTTTCTTGAAGAGCCGACCATAAGGGATATTACGATAGAAGTGGATGTAAACAATGGGATAGTTGATTTGGAAGGGACTGTCCCGTCTTTAAGCCATAAACGTCTTGCTGGGGTCCTTGCGTGGTGGGTGCCTGGAAGCGCGGATGTTATAAACAGCCTTGAGGTCAATCCCCCTGAAGAAGATTCAGATGATGAAATAACAGATGCGGTCATGCTCGTGCTGGAAAAGGACAAACTGGTAAATCACAGCAACATAAAAGTTACAGCCAATAATTGCGTAGTAACTCTGAATGGCGTTGTAAAAAGCGAGATTGCAAAGGAAGCAGCGGAAGACGATGCCTGGTATGTATGGGGGGTGAATGAGGTGGTGAGCAGGCTGAGAGTTATGAAATGACGGCTTTGTAAAAAGTCCATCACCTTTCATACCAATGATTTTTGTACAAACACCTTTTCATAGTTTTTCTTTATTATTTTATTTTTTGTTACATTAAGCAAATTGAGTTGATTTATATGTCCTTCGCTAAGTAGCCGATTTTTTGCCAATTCGCAATAACTTTTATCAATTTCAACCCCTATGCCATTTCTACCCGTCTGGATACATGCAATCAAAGTAGAGCCACTACCAAGAAATGGATCAAGCACTGTATCTCCAACAAAGCTAAAAAGCTTCATGCATCTTTTTGGCAGTTCAATGGGGAAAGGCGCGGGATGTCCAATCCTTTTTTTACTTTCACCACTAAAGTTCCAAACACCATTTGTCCATTCCATGAACTCCTCTCTGGTTATATCAGATATTCGACTTCCACTCGTTTTTTTCCATTCCTTTTTATATTATAAAGGACAACTATTACCTCAACAGGAGCTATTACATAAGGAGCTGTAGCGGAAAGCCATGAACCCCATGCTGTTCTTCGTGAAATATTCTGTTCATTCCAAATAATTGTGGAATGATATTTAAAACCCACCCGTTTTGCAATTGTGGTTATATCAGCACAGACACTTTGATGGCCACCCTTATTCTTATCTAATGGGATATTGAGACAGAATCTTCCATCATCTTTTAGAAAACCATAACACCTTTCAAGCCATTTTCTTGTAAAAGACAAATACTCATCATAAGATATTGTGTCATCATGTGAATTATATTGAATGTTAACATTGTAAGGTGGTGAAGTAAGAATCAAGTCAATAGTCTTATCTTTGATTGAGTTGAGAGTCAAAATATCATCGCTGTATATCCAGACCGAATCTTCATGATAATGGGGTTTGCTTTTCTTTATTTTATAATTGGTAAGATTCTCTTTTATCTGCACCACATTCTTTTTATACTTGCTCGGGTTTTGAGGAGCTTCAATGTTATAACTGCTTTTTATGTATTTATCCAATACAGCTTTACTAAAACGCCTTTGCCCGCCAGGAGTTTTAGAAGAAACAATCAGCTTTTTTTTCTCCATCCTGTAAATAGTGGCAATGCTGACGCCGATATATTGAGCAGTTTCTTTTGTTGTAAATGAAGATTTAGCTTTCATGCTGGCAACACTCTACAACACTATTCAACACTTGTCAATTTTTATTCGCATTATTTATGTTTTGTAAGGTCTGTAACTGATAAAAGTCAGTCTTTAAAATAACGGTAGATTGACTTTCCATGTGACCTTGAAACAGGCATTATCTTTTTCCCCGTCTTTTGTCTGATTCTGCGTAAAGCCCTTTGCCAGTCAAGAGAACCCTTTGAGATTAATTGTATTGTGCTTGATGGAATATCCTGATTAGGAAAGGAATCAAATAGCGTTTCAATTCTGGCATCTACTGTTGGAAGTGAAAGGATTTGCTTCAGTATCTCAGGTGGATTTGATTTAACCCATGCCTGTTTTCCGGCGTTACAGTCTTCGCATAATGCCTGATAATTAGAAAACTCTGAAGGTCCACCCCATTCTACGGGGACGATATGGTCAACTGTTAACTTGACACCAGCTTCCACACCTAATCCGCATGCCCTACATCTGAAGCCATCTCTATGGAGGACTAAATATCTCTCTTTACGAGAGATAGCCTTTCTTATACCTTTCGGTTGGAGTTTCTCTATAGATAAGAACCTGTGATAGCCATCTCCTCTCGTTTCTATTTGCCAACCTTCTTGGCGCAATGTCCTGATTGTCCTTGGAACATCATTTGCACCTGTTATATCTCTAAATTTTTGATTATGGATCCATTCGCCGATATGTTTTTTAAAATGCTCAATTATAAGATGTTTGCTCCCTTTTTTCTTCACTTGTGTACCTCAATATTACAGCATTTTCTATGATAAGCAATTCCCTTAAGAAGTCGGCACCAAATTTTGGTGGAGCGGAGCGGGATCGAACCGCCGACCTTCTCGTTGCGAACGAGATGCTCTCCCAACTGAGCTACCGCCCCAATTTACAACAGTGAACAGTGAAAAGTGTTAAGCCAAAACCTTGCTATCCATGCTCAACTACCTCTTAAATACGACAACATTGTAAAAACACTCTTCTAAAACGGCAAAGTAAAAAGCTCCAGATGCAAGGCGGAGCAAGGCTTCAAGTGAGGCATACTTAATGTAGTATGTTGAACGAAGGAGCCGCAGTGACAACGCAGCAGATGGACTTTTTACGAAGCCGTCAAATAACTCCTTATCCCTTCCTCAAACCCCACTGGCTTAATGTTAAAAACTGATTCCAATGCATTATTCTCAGTTACATTGTCTTCTTCAAGCATCAAGAGCTGGTCTCTGGTGATCGGTGGCTTTGGGAAGATACATTCTGCAATTAATGCGCCTGGCCGCATAAGGGGCATGGGAATATGAATCTTGAGCCGTGTCTTTCCCATTACCCTGCATATTGTATCAATTATCTGGTCAAATGTAAGTTTTTCTGGCCCAGCTATCTCATAGGTTTTATTTGTGTGCTTGGAGTTTTGTATTGCCATTGTCATTGCTGAAGCAAGGTTTTTTACAGACACAGGCTGCATCATATTCTGGCCATTTCCAGGAATCATGATAAATGGTGAAATCTTAATAATGCTGGCAAAGAGATTTACAAATTTATCTTCTTTTCCAAACATTACAGAAGGTCTAAAGATAGTATATTCAAGGCCCGAAGCCCTTATTAGCTCCTCTGCTTCCCATTTTGTCTTATGGTACTCACTCCTTGCATTCTCCCTTGTGCCAAGGGCGCTTATGTGGATAAACCGTTTTATGCCCTTTGCCTTGCACATCTCCACCATGTTTCTTGTGCCTTGTGTGTGGATGGCCTTAAAGGTTGTATTTTTAGTTTCTGCCAATATGCCAACGAGATGAACCGCTGCTTCCACTTTGCCGTCTTCAAGCGCCTTTGCAATGGAATCTTTATCAGTCACATCTCCTTTTACTATTTCTACATGGGATTGCCTTACGGCCTCTGCTTTTGAAGGGTTTCTGACAAGGCATCGCACTTTAAGCCCCTGTTTAAGCATCTCTTTAAGCAGGTTGCCGCCAACAAAACCTGTTGCGCCTGTAAGCAATATCATTTTCTGCCTGTATTAAGTATATCCTTTATTGTAGTCTTTAATTCCTTCAGGTCAGACGACTTTACCACATAGGCGTCAGACGCCCATGTGCCAAATTCCTGTTTATAGTGATGGTAGGCGGTACTAAGGATTACAGGAATATTTTTCCATTTTTCTTTTACCCGCCTCAATACCTCTATGCCGTCCATGCCCGGCATCTTTATATCAAGGACTATAAGGTCAAACTTATTCTTCTCCAGTTTGGCAAGTGCCTCTTCTCCGGATGCTGCAAGATGAACATCCAGGCCTTCATCTGTAAGCTCTTCCTTGTATAAAAGCCTTATCCCTTCTTCATCATCTACAACCAGTATCTTTTCTTTCATAATATCCTCCTTGTAAATGGGTATATATTATGGTGGACATCCCGTTCAAGATACCTCCAGTATTCTATCCTCCTTGATTGCTACAGGCAGTTTTACCACAAAAGTTACGCCGACCCCAAGATTGTTATTTACCTCTATCAGGCCCTTATGGTTTGTTATGATAGAATGCGTTATTGCAAGACCAAGACCGGTTCCTCTCTCTTTCGTGGTGTAAAATGGATTAAAGATGTTGCCTATTATCGCAGGGTCAATCCCGCCACCGGTATCATTAATCTCCGTTATTACCCAATTATCTTCATGCCTTGTCTTTATTGTAAGTGTTCCGCCATTCTCCATTGCCTGTATAGCATTGGCCAGAAGGTTGCTGAAGACCAGTTTCAGTTGCTGGCGGTCAATTTCTACCCTGGGCATATTAATAGACAGGCTCTTGACAACATTTATGCCGCTTCCCTTTAAATCATCTTCAAAAAATGAAATAGCCTCTTCTGTAATCCTGTTAATGTCTTCAGACGAAAATTCATAGTCGCTTTTTACTGAAAAACGGACTATACCCTCCATGAGTTTTTCGAGCCTTTCAACCTCTTTTACAATCCTGTCAACATATATCATGTGAGAACTTTTTACTGAAAAACGGACTATACCCTCCATGAGCTTTTCGAGCCTTTCAACCTCTTTTACAATCCTGTCAACATATATCATGTGAGAAGAATCCTGTCCTAATTGCTGATGCAGCCTTTTTGCGAATCCGCCTATGGACATAAGGGGATTTTTTATTTCATGCGCAAGGGTTGCAGCCATTTCGCCGAGGGCAAGGAGCTTTTCAGCATGCACAAGCCTTGCCTGCATATCCTTCATCCTTGTATTAAA
>Ga0209641_10003097_pt1 | contig 14006 bp, 15 predicted proteins | sample RifCSP16_1_FD_184022 | JGI IMG/M metagenome (GOLD analysis project Ga0209641, IMG submission 184022) | Soil microbial communities from Rifle, Colorado - Rifle CSP2_sed 16_1 (SPAdes) (version 2) | ecosystem: Environmental > Terrestrial > Deep subsurface > Rock core/Sediment | place: Rifle...
TTTGGATGGACGGTCGAAATGCAAATAAAGGCCATAATGAATAAATTTCGTATTATCGAAGTGCCTGTCCGTTATAGAAAACGCATAGGACAGTCAAAAATCACAGGGACTATAAAAGGCTCAGTTAAGGCCGGGATTAAAATAATTTACACAATATTAAAATATCGATGTAGATTCCTTTAAGTAATTTTAGGAGGTTAGAACCATTAATACGCCAAAGGTTTATTTAAAACAGCTCGAAACGTTGTGGTTTCAGGTAACAGGAACTCATTGTAACCTACAGTGTGCCCATTGCTTTATCTCCTGTGGTCCCAAAAACAAAACACATGAGATGATAACCGTAGATACTATACAGTGGTATTTGAAAGAGGCAGCAACGCTGGGTGTAAAAGAATTCTACTTTACCGGAGGCGAGCCTTTTTTACATCCTCAAATTGCAGATATTTTACAAGAGGCGTTAAAATACGGTCCGACCACAGTCCTTTCAAATGGCACCTTAATAACAGATGGTCTTTCACAAACTCTAGCCCAGGTGTCTCGCATATCAAAACATAAATTAGAATTTAGGGTAAGCCTGGAAAGTTTTATAGAGGAAGAAAATGACCAAATTCGTGGAATGGGATCATTTAAGAGGGCAACTAGGGGTATTCAGTCCCTGGTACATGCTGGTTTTAATCCGATTATTACGGTAGCTGATTGGTCGAAATATGGAAAGTTTACTAAAGAAATGGCAGAAGGATTTCAGTCGTTAGAACGTTCTTTGAATATCCCACAGTTAAGACTCAAAAAACTACCTTTAGTTCTCCTGGGACGATGCGCCGAATTCGTCAGACCTTACGATGAAAGCGAACGGGTTACAGAGAAGTGCTTTGATAACTACCCGATGGACAATCTCCAATGTGCCACCAGCCGTATCGTGACCAGTAAAGGTGTCTTTGTCTGTCCCATACTTATTGCCGCTCCAAAAGCCTGGATGGGCTGGACTTTGGGAGAGTCACTTGGATCGTATACAATGGAGTCGCCTGCCTGTTATACCTGTAGAACTTCAGGATTGACCTGTAAGAATGAATATCTGGAAGCTAAAGACATCGTCAGGGAATCGGTTAATGAATTTTATGCCACTGCGGCAATTCAACCTCAAAAGGAATTATGTTGCCCAAGCAATTATACTCCAGCAGATTTATCGCATATTCCCCCGGAAGTCCTGAACATTTCGTATGGATGCGGCAGTCCCGTGACACAAGCCAACATCGAGCCAGGAGAAAGTGTGCTGGATTTAGGCTCCGGCGGAGGGATAGACTGTTTTATTGCGGCAAAAATGGTCGGTGAACAGGGACAAGTTATCGGAATAGACATGACCGATGAAATGCTGAGAAATGCCAATGCCTCAAGAGAGATTGTGGCGCGAAACCTTGGTTTTGATAACGTTCGTTTTATGAAAGGATTTCTGGAAGAAATACCCCTTGCGGATGAATGTGTCGATCTGGTAACATCCAATTGCGTCATCAATTTGTCAGCCCAAAAGGAAAAGGTTTTTCTAGAAATATTCAGGGTATTAAAGACTGGTGGTAGATTTGTAATATCTGACATTGTCTCTGACAGGGAAGTTCCTGTATCCATGAAACGGGACAAAATATTATGGAGTGAGTGTATATCGGGGGCAATTACAGAGACAGAGGTTTTCAATATAACAAAGAAGATTGGTTTCTATGGCTTGGAAATAATTAATCGTTCTCTCTATAAGGAGGTGAATGGTTTTAAATTTTACTCCGTGACTGCACGGGGATACAAATATATGAAATCTCCTGAATGTAAGTACACAGGGCAATATGCAATCTATAAAGGGCCATTCAGTAGTATCTCGGATGATGACGATCATACATATCCAATGGGAATACCCATAGAAATATGCACCGATACGGCTTGGAAACTTTCAAACCCTCCCTATAAAGGGATGTTTTTAATATCTAATTTGCAAAACACAGATGTGAAAATATCATGTGGGTCAAAATGCTGCTAAGATAAAATTAAAATGAAAAAAGAAATTATTTTAAAATCCATAATCACTTGCCCTAACTGTGGGCATCAAAAGGAAGAAACGATGCCTACGGATGCCTGTCAATATTTTTATGAATGTGAAAATTGTAAATCAAGATTAAAACCCAAAGCAGGACACTGCTGCGTGTTTTGCTCATTTGGAACGGTTCCATGTCCATCAATACAAAAGCAACGAACACGGAGTTAATTTACCGTTAAATTGTAACTGAACGAAATGAGATCGAAGGAGAAATACATGATCAAGAAAAACTTGATCTTAATAGTAGTCGCTGCCATTTTCGGTGGTGTGCCTGGAGGGTGTAGTAGAGGCTTAAACTTACGCAGCAATATGAGTTCTTCCCATGTAAATACCATGGCACAAGGCACAGAATCAACAAAAGAAAAAGGGTGTCTGTCGTGTCATAATGGCATCGAAACCATCAATGACAGAATGCAGCCATTTCTCTTGAGCTTTGCAAAACAAAAATATGGAAAGAGGAAAGGGTATGAATGCGCCATCTGTCATGAAGGCAACCCCGCATCCGGCAAAAAGGAGGAAGCACACAGCACACTCATTCCAAATCCGTCAAGCATGTGGGTGCTTCACGAGGGAAAGGGTTGTGCAAAATGCCATGATAGCAAAGGAAGTATAACTGCATTGATGGGAAAACCTCTCAATCAGCCTGTTGGAGGTGAATTAATATCTCAACAGCCTCCTTCATTGGAGCCTTCCGGGACGTTGGGAATAGATTATACCTATCGGATGTCTATGTCTCTCCATTCGCTGATGACAGGAATAGCGAGTAAAACGCTCTCTTCAAATGGGGTTATACCCAAAGGCACCTTTCCATATGGAAACTTTGACATGGTAGACACCGATGGCCCTGTTCCGAGAGTCGGTTCCGAAAAATACAAAGAATGGGTTGTGAAGGCTATAAACACAGGCTATCTAAGAAGGCTTGAAAAAGTTGATGAGATCCCTGCCTTTGGAAAGGGAGTTAAGATTTTTGGCTCGGAAGAAAAGGCAGGTTTTTCAGATACTTATAGAAAACAATGTGCAAGGTGTCATGTTTGGGGAGAAGGAAGGAATCAGAGGGGAGATTTAAGGGCCTCCGGGTGTGCCGCATGCCATATACTTTACGGAAATGATGGCAAATATGAAGGAAGTGATCCCAATATCAAAAACAATGGAACTCGTCCTCATCCATTGAGACATCGTATTACAAATGCAATACCAGCTGCTCAATGTACCCATTGCCATACAATGGGGAGAAGAATAGGGACTACCTTTGTAGGAATGTTTGAATATGATTATAGAAAAGCTGGAATGTTACGCCTGTCATGCAACGTGGGCTCCCCAGTGTTACGGATGCCATATGCAATACGATAGGAGGGTAAAGGGTACGGACTGGATAACCACTTCCAAGAAAGTAGATCCCTTTACAGGCAGACAAACGGTAACCGAAGAATTTGGTGACTTGTCTCTTGAAAACAGGTCGTTTATGCGGTGGGAAAATTCAATATTAGGAATCAATTTGAGAGGGAAGGTTTCTCCCCTTGACCCGGGATGCCAGGTATTTTACACTTTTGTCGATGAAGAGGGAAACGTCAAGGCACTTAATAAACATTATATCATCTCTACGGGCCACAATTCCACTACATTAGCCCCTATAAACCCCCATGCGACAAGTCTTGTTGCAAGAACCTGTGAGGATTGTCATACGAATCCCAAGACCATAGGATATGGGACGGGCAATTCCAGGAGTGCAGGAAAGCTCCTGGGCGACAGCCCCTTGTTCCAGGATTTATCAAAGGGGGTATACGGGGATATCCCCGATGCAAAGACCGGAAGATGGCAAACTCCAAAGATAGAAGATTTCCCCTATGCACTGGACCAACTGGTTGTAAGAAGCGGAAAACAGATACAAAATATGCCGCTCCCTGAGGACAGGCCTTTGAACCAGGAAGAAAGAAATCTTGTCGAAAGAGAGGGTTTGTGCATAGGATGCCATCAATATTACGGAACGCCAGAATGGGAAAACATAGTAAAAAAGTACGGAAAAGCGGCGACTGCCGAACAGCATGAGAAAATGGTTTCGGAGGCAATTAAAAGTCTTATGGGAAGAAGTAAATAAAGATATATAATTACCGCCTTACCTATTATAATAAAGTCACATGTTGGGAAAAGAGACTCCCTTCCTTGTAGCCGATGAGCGGTTTCATTTTATCTATAGTTAAGAGAGCTTGATTATCCTAAAATAGTATGATCTTGATGGTGAGGTCTTCTCTGTTATTTCTGATATTATTTATACCTTTTTCTGTAGGATACGGCCAGACACAAGAAACAAAGGAAAAATTTCAATTCAAAGAATGGCGATTTTTATATGATGAAAAATGCTCAAAATGCCATACCCTTGAACGTGTATTCACTGAACCCAAAACTGAGAATGAATGGCGAATTTGCATCACCCGGATGATGAATAAAAACAAACTCTGGATAACAGAGGAAGAAGGCGCACAGATCATTGACGAAATCATCGGGAAAAGAAAGGATATTATAGCCGCCATCCCTCAAAAGAAAAAATATGCTGACGCTCAAGTACTCTTTATCGACAGGTGTACAAGGTGCCATAAGGTAAGCCGAATACTGGATAAAAATAAAACACGGGACGAGTGGATAGAAACGATAATCCGGATGCGTGACAATGCCCCTGAATTGTTCTTTGACGAAGATATTCCTGTCATTGCAGACCTTCTCACGGAAAGAGGAAACATCATACGCGATGATATCGCCGCGCAAATTATGGAAGAAAAATGTCTTGTATGCCACGAAGCGGGTAGAATACTTTTAGAGCGGAAATCAAGGAAGGATTGGGAAAAGTGCGTTGCGGATATGCGTATACAAGTTAGGCAAGATTTTAAAAAAGACTGGTTTACAAAAGACGAATTCAATCTCATTGTAGAATTGCTTGTAAAAACTCAGGGCATCAAGGGACTTGCTGAGTAAGTTTTTGGGGAATATAGACAAATAAATAATCAAATAAAATATGTCATAGCGCGGCGTAGCCGCAACCAATCCCCCTTAGCAAAGGGGGCGAGGGGGTTGTAAAAAACTTTCCAAAACTTGTCCTCATGAAACTCGTCTTCGTAAAAACGGGGAATGGGGAAAAGAAGTTTTAAAGGAGAATATGCCATGAAAACAGGTTTCTTTATGAAAGGTTTATTTGCTATTGTTTTCCTTATGCTCTTAGTTCCCTTAAAAACCTTCGGGGAAACTTCTCCATTTAAAGTAAACACGACTCTCTTAAAAGACCACATTTCTGCCAGCGATCTTATACCTGTTACAGTTTCCATCTCAATCGCCCCAAACCACCATATTTACAAGGATCAAATCAAGGTAGAAAGCGGAGACCTTGCCCAGTTCACCATAACATCAATAGCGCTTCCTGCAGGAAAAGTAAAGTTTGACCAATTCCTGGAAAAAGAAGTCGAGCTCTACGAAGAAGAAATAGCGGTGAAATTATTCCTTCAGGCATCAAAGGACAACCCAGTGGGTCAATACCATATAAAACTTAAGGTTTCTTACCAGGGGTGTTCAGACAAAATTTGTTTTGCCCCAAAGACGGAGGAATTCATACTGCCCGTGCAGGTAGAATCAGCAACTCGGAGCGTACCTGTATCGCAGGGAGAAGGAAAGGCGATTCAACCAGTTTCAAAATCTGATATAAAGTCTGAAACTACCGGTTTCCAGAAGACTCTTGAAAGTAAAGGGATTTTCGTATCACTCATTCTCATCTTTTTGGCTGGCGTTGGACTCAGTTTTACTCCGTGCGTGTACCCCATGATACCTATCACTATAGCCGTAATTGGTGGACAGGCCACTGGAGACCAATCCGCTGGCAGAAAACCACTGACAGCCTTTTTCCTTTCACTAATTTACGTCCTGGGCATATCCATCGTATATTCTGCGATGGGTGTGGCCGCCGCTTCTACCGGGTCATTGTTTGGTACAGCCCTGCAAAGCCCATGGGTCATAGGGTTTGTCGTAGCAGTCTTTGTTGGACTCGCCATGAGTATGTTTGGAGTGTACTACCTGCGGGTGCCGTCTTTTATCTCAGATCGGTTGGGAACCGGAACGAGAAAAGGTATTATCGGCGTTTTTGTCATGGGCTTGGTTTCAGGAATAGTCGCATCGCCCTGCATAGGGCCTGCCCTGGCCAGTTTGTTAGTCTATATTGCAAGCACAGGAAACAAATTCCTGGGATTCTGGATGCTCTTTGTCTTTGCCTGGGGACTTGGCGTGCTTCTGATTGTGTTAGGTACTTTTTCAGGCGCTATCAAGGCACTCCCGAAATCGGGAGGCTGGATGGAAACGGTCGAAAGAATATTTGGACTCCTTTTAATCGGGGCAGCGCTTTACTATTTAAGGCTCATTATCTCAGAGAGCGCCTTTGTCATCATACTTGGATTGTTTTTAATAATCACTGCGGTATTTTCAGGGGGCTTTGACCGATTGACACATGAGAGTACTGCCTTTCAACGTGTCAGGAAGTCCTTCGGCATTATCGCCTTTATCTTTGGGACATACTTTCTTGTGGGCCATCTTATAATCAAGGGATTTATTCTCCCCCCCTTCTCGAACACAACTCCAGCCCAATCAGTAACATCTCAGGAGAAAATAAATTGGATAGTGAGCGAGGAGGAAGGACTAAGACATGCCAGGATGGAAGGCAAGCCGGCGATGATTGATTTTTGGGCATCATGGTGCGCCGTATGTATGGAGTTTGAAAAGATTACGTATGCCGACCCGGAAGTCATGAAAGAACTGAAGAAATTCGTGAACATTAAAATCGACTGCACCAATACCAGCGACCCGAAGATCAAACAGCTTTGGGAAAAATACGGAATTGTAGGGTTGCCTACCATTGCATTTATAAACAAAGACGGGTTTGTTGCTCGTGACAAGACGATTACGGGTTTCGTTGATGCAGAGGAATTTCTCCGCATCTTAAGAAGTCTATAAGGACATATTGCAATACGCCATTTGTTTGATTTAACGCACTAAAAGACATTTAAGTAATAAAAAGCGGAAAACCCACGAATAACGCTAAAGTACGCGAAAGGGATTTCGTATGTTTCGTTTTTTTCGTGGGTAAATTAAAATTCCTAAAGGTAAATTTCGTTTGCATTCTTTATATAAACATTACGCTTCTTTCTTTGACATTACTTTGTTAAAAAACACGCATAAAAAAATATTTTTAAGTCATAAGTATAGTTCGACTTAACTTATGACTTGTCAATGCCTTGCGACATATTTTTTGCTTGACTTGTTCCTTTATTCCTGGTATTTATTACACTTGTGAATTTCCGAAATGCACAACAACAGGAGCAAAGGATGTGAGTATTTTTCAGACAAATATTCCTCTATTAAATAAGTTTATTAACCATTTTGCTTCTTGCTTTAGCAAAAAACAATTGGCCATGTTTACCCTTTGCGTCTACGCCCTGTTCAAAGACTACAAGAGGAACTCTCTTGAAGCAATGGCTAAGGCTGCTCACGCCGATTATCAAAAACTCCAATCCCCATTTTTATGAGGACAAGTATTTCTTCTCAGACTCTCAATGGGATTTACAAGCAATCAAACAAAAGAGGCTCGAAATCATTCACAATCAAAGAACCACTGCCTCAACAAAAGATGGATTGCTTGCCATTGATGACACGGGGTGTCCTAAGCCATATGCAAAGAACACAGAAGGCGCAAAGTGGCAATACTGTGGCCCACTCAAAAGAGAAGAAGTCTGTAATGTGGGAGTCTGTGTCGCCTTCGTTTCAAAGACAAAACATTTTCCCATTGATATCGTACCGTATCTTCCCGCTGATGAATTTCCCGGTGGTAAAAGCAATCCTCACTATCAAAAAACATTATTGGGACAAAACCAAAACCGTCAAATATCAAACCACGGATGGCTCTGAAGTTTCTCATAAAACGTACTCGTTTGAGGCAAAACTGAAAGATTGTGATATTCCCATCAAGTTTGTAGTTATTTTTGGCAAGTGGAATAAGGATGATGATAACACCTATCACATCCTTATTACCAACCAGCTCAATGCCTCTTCCAAAACCATTATCACCAATTACCTGCTTCGCTGGGGCATTGAGCATTGTTTCAAGGAATTAAAAGATACGTTTTACTTTGACCATTACCAGGTAAGGCACATTGAGAAGATTGAACGTTACAGGAATCGTTCGACTGAGCTCACGACGAAGTCTGTGCCTCATTGCACGGACTCTTACCTACTGGATAAAGCAGAACGCATATCTCAATAAAATCCTTGAACACAACCCTACAACTTTCAATGAATTCAAGTGTGCTATTAATTCTCTGGTTGAATTTTCCTCGACGAGTGAGTTATCAAAGAACAAAGAACTTGCCGATCGCTATTTTAAAATTAAATCTAACCGCCTTAAAAAGAAATTAGTCGCTTAATTTTTAACAAAGTACTGTTATAAAGTTCAATTGCTTCTGTAATGGCAGAGAAAGATGATTTGCTTATAACAAACCCATCTTTTCATCAAATCCGCACATGACGTTTGTATTTCCTTACAGCCAGTTATTTATCTTGTCTTGGTTCATCTCTTAGAGGCTTATAATACGGTTATTCCAACAAGTTCATCACCTTTGTATCTGAGTAGTACACCATTGTCGAGCATCTCAGAATCTGTTGCACGTTGAGGTCTCTTAAAACTTATGTAAAGTACATCTGCTTCTTTATCATAATCTACCCACATTTTAGTTTCCGGCAATTTTATGAGGTGAGAAACAAGCTCATGAACTTCTTTCAATGTTTTGTTTATTTCTGCCGTTTCCATAATGGTAAGATCCTTATGTATCGAACATAATGGCAAATTATAAAATAGTTATTTCGATTCCCTCTATATCCCTGAAATGTTTTTTATCAAAGGTATATATTGTTTTAATACCTCGTTCCTTTGCAAATTCTATAATCCACGCATCTATAAAATCTATGTTCCTATTCTTATAAAGTCTTAAAGCAGAAATTACCATTGATTTATCTGTAACATCAAGTCCCGATGTGTTTACTATAGCCTCAACAAGTTCAAGTATTACATCTGCTTTCAGTTGGTAAAAACTCTCTAAAACCCACACAAGTTCGGCAATTACCACAGATGGAACAATAATCCTTGCCTCACCCTTGATAGCTCTGTCTAAAAGGTTATCAACAACGTCTGCTTTTTTCTGATCATCATTGATTAGATATCGAACAAGTAAATTGGTATCGATAACAACCTTTTTACTACCTTCCACCTTGAATAACCCTCTTTCCCACAGAATTTTTAACTATTTTTCTTATTTCGTCAAAGGTTTCTTCCTTTTTTGTGTTTTTTAATAAACCTTTAAAATCACGAAGGGTTTTAGCTGGTTTGATTACAATTTTGTCGTTTTCCTTTTCAAAAACTATAACATTTCCTTCCTGCACATTTAAAAGCTTCCTCACTTCTTTTGGTAAGGTAATTTGACCTTTCGAGGTAATTTTTGATGTCAGTATCATAATTCTTATTCTCCTTACTAAAATATTTATTCTTACAAAAATTGTAAAGATTACAATTTTATTAGTCAAGGAATATTATAAAGTTCAATTGCTCTGTAATGGTTACGAAAGATGCTTTGCTTATAACAATCCCATCTTTTCATCAAATCCGCACATGACGTTCATGTTCTGAACGGCCTGGCCTGATGCGCCTTTGATGAGATTGTCAATTGCAGAAAGAATGATGATGCGGTTTTCGGTTACCTTCGTGGCAATATCGCAAAAATTGGTGAAGATCACGTCCTTCGTCCTGGGCATCTCGTTGCCTTCTTTGATACGAACAAAAGGTTCTTTACCATAAAATTCCTTGTAGAGTTTGTGTACCTCATCATCACGTAAGGGTGAATGGACATTCGCCCCTGCATTTTTCGGCTTGACATAGATGGTACATAGGATGCCCCTATTCATGGGAATGAGGTGTGGGACAAATTGAATAGATACCTTTTGGTTTGTTTTGATAGACAGAATATGCTCGATTTCCGGACTGTGGCGATGCCCTCCCACACTGTATGCCTCGACATTCTCATTACATTCGCAATAATGCGTATCCTCTTTGGGTTCGCGTCCACGTCCGGAAATACCGGACTTTGCGTCGACGATAATATCTTCTGAAAAGATGAGTCCTTTTAGAAGTAAGGGCGCTAAGGCTAATATTGTAGCAGTGGTATAACAACCTGGATTGCCCACCAAATTAGTCTTTTTGATTTCGTTCCTGAAAAGCTCTGGAAGGCCATAAACGGCGGTCTCTATTCCCTTACCATCCGTATGCTGTGCCTTGTACCACTTTTCATAAAGCGACTTATCACGAAAACGGTAATCGGCGCTGAAATCTATGACCTTGATCCCTTTGCCTGTAAAAAGCGGGACATACTGCATAGAAATAGTCGGCGGCAGGGTAATAAAGGCAAGGTCGATATTTCCCGATATTTCTTTCTGCTCAATCGTTTCACAGGATAAGTCAAGCAGTCCTTTTAAGGCCGGGAAAATATCAGATATCTTCGGACGGTCAGTCCGTCGTACACCGAGATACGTAATCTTTACCTCTGGATGACGCAGGAGGATTTTTATAAGCTCAAGGCTGGTATAAGCCGTGGCACCAATAATTCCTACTTTTAACACCGTCGTGTCTCCCAAATCTGATTCCAGATGGATTTTAAAAACACTCTCAATGTACGTTATAGAATTTCGAATCGCAAATATTAAATCATAATTCCTTACGATAATGAACTCAAAAATCAATTAGGCATTCGGCAACTATTTATATTTGCATGTAGGGGTAATTCATGAATTACCCCTACAAAATTGAAATTCCTGTGCATTAAACTAGACTGCCTTCAGAAGCAGCATATTACCCACAAAACACGCTAAAAGACACGAATATAATTTCGTATATTTCGCGTCATTCGTGGGTAAATTAAAATTCCTAAAGTTCAAGCTAACGTTTCGAGTGTTTGAGAAGGGCAAAGCCTTTGAGTTTTACCCCCAAGCACGCTGTTATCTGCCGTTGCGGGCATTTTCTTTTAAAATGAATAATGAAGGTCTGACCCTCCATTTTCTTAATAGCGATAATCACTAGGAATGCCTTCTTTTTAAGTAATAGATTATATTTTTTCATATACCCATACTTTTCCGCCATTTGTTATTGCATCTGCCCTCTTTACAAGCCGTTTTTTATAAAGATTCAAAAGTCTCGTCCCGCTTGTGTTGGCCTCGAGTTTCATACTTTCAGAGAGTTCCTTGGCGTTTATTTTCCCCTTTTTCAGGATTAGATTCAACGTCTCCTTTAGGTAGTTATTCAGGCTTCCCAGAAGTATTTTTTTCCCATCCTGCATTTCCGCCATAACGGCAAGGTCTTTCCTCTCAAGGGCGACTTCTATATTTTCCCTCTGGTTTTCATTGAGTCCGGTCAAGGTGATATATTTTTCGCCGTACTCTCCACTGAGGAGTCGTGATATGAGCTTTGCAACGATCTCGTCAGCACATGAATAATCAATGACCCCTATCTTTGAAAAATCGAGGGCAATGACCACACCATCGCCTTCTCCTGCAATATCTCTCTCAATACGCTCCCTGATTACCTGTCCCGATGGCCTTGTAACCAGGTCGTTCGAGCCGTTTTTCAGTTCTTCTTTGAGAAGTTTATAGAGGTTGTAGATTTGCATCTTATGTCTTTTTTAATCTTTGTAAAATTGCATTCCAGATGTCCAGAAGATCCAACTTTTTTGCCCAATACTCAATATAAGCCATGTCAATTTTATCACCCGATATTTTTAGCAGACTCGTTATATCACGAAGGTGTTTTTCTGATTCCCCCTTTTTATAATATTTCATTTTCATAATTATCACATCCTCAGGAGATGCCAGGTTTGCAAATGTTTCCTCAACAGGAGTAACTCTTCTAAGGCGTTTGAACCTACTCTTATCAAAATCGTCTTTCTTGGTAATAACAACATCAATTTTTAGTCCTGAGGCAGGATGTATAATGTTAAATTGATATTGACCTCTAATCGCATTTCTCATGGCATCTTCACTCAAGTAAAATTCATTCGCAGGAAATAGTTTTAAAATTCCTGATATGTGTTCTTCTCCAATATCTGCTACCACATCAATATCATTCGTAAATCTAGGTTCGCCATAAAATATTGATGCTATAGAGCCTGTGATAAAATATCGGATTCCCAGAGACTCAAAGGCCTTCACCATATATTTAAGCAGGTCATACGGCTCCATGAGATAACCTCCTGGCCACCTCTTTTTGAATTAACGCATCACTCCAGTCTGGATGCTCTGTTTTCAGGTAATTTACCAGGTACTTCCTTGCAGATGACCACATACCAAATGCGATGGCAAGTCTCTGCTGAGGGGTCTTTTCCCTGAATATCTTTGCCATCCTGTCGTCTATTACTTCGATATTTCCTTCATTAATTTGCATGTAGATACCCATCATTTGCCCTTCGGTTCATCAATAGTCGAATTGTTACACGTTTCGAATTTCAAATTTACTAAAAACACAAATCTCTATTTCCCATTCAATATCATTTAATGTGAGTTAGTATGCTGTGATGTTCTAATAGAAATCTATCCTTTCATACCTCTCCTCAGTCCATTTCCATATTGAAACATCGTATTTATCTGAACCGTTAATTTCTTCAGGTTCATAGCCATAATCACGGGCTATTTCCCCAAAAACCCTTTTGGCTTCTTCCAGTGAATCAAAATAGTTGACCTCACTTACTATGCCCCTATCTACTACCACAACCAGATATTTTGCTATACATGGTTGAGGTAGTTGATAGGTTGTGACGTTAGTACTTTTAGTGATAGATTTTTTAGCTTTTTTATTCATCACTTATCCTCCATTCCACCGGATTACATGTAAATACATACTTTTAGCTTTAAGTACTTCAATCCCTCGGTAGTTGCTAATAATTATGGCGTTTTAGGGTCAAATAGAGGCATTGTTAGCATTTTCATTAGATTTATTTTTAAAAATAATTCCACGCCAAAATTCGGGAGGAAGAGGAGACCGATGTTTTGTGCATGCGAGAATATACACAGTAAGGGGTATATCACACGGCTTTTTAAATGGGAATTTTTCTCTTGATTGAATAATAAACTCTTCTATCTTCTTTGATAATGGATCATCAGCTTTTGCAACTCTCTCAAAATTACCTGTTGTTATAGCGATTCCATCTGTTACTTGTTCTTTTAAAATTCTTTTCGCCCAATCGTCAGGTGGAGACCATCCAATCAAATCTATCTCAAAATTAGCTAAAGGATTATTATCGTCTCCTATTCCTCGAACAATTCTTTTATAATATCTATTCAAAAGCTCGTCTCGATATTTGTCCTCTAAAGAAAAACAAAGTTCTAAAATCATTAATAAGAGATATGAACTATTATCGGTATACTCGGGCGGCTTTATAGATGTTGCAGCATATTCAGCTACTAAGTCCATTCTGTTTCTTCCCTCAATGAATGGTAAATTTACATTTCCAATCCTTCGAACAAGTAAACGAGATTCGAGATCAGAAAGCCAGTCATAAATTTCATCCTCTCTCCCTGCTTGCCAGAGAATCAACCAAACTAAGAATAACTCTATATGGTTTAAATCAATTAGTGGTCTCATAGTACTTGGATTCATACGTAAACATTTTGTTAACCACTCTACAGTCCTATTAACCAAGTTTGCAATCGATGATTTACTCTCTTTATCACCGTCGGCTACAAAAAAATCTTGAGGAGCCAAAGTTAAAATGCCTAAACGTCCGATATGCCAGTATGCTATATGTGCATCATTGATAGGAGTAAGGCCCGGGGCTTTTTTATTATGAAGACCGTGTTCAGTAGTTAAAAC
>Ga0209641_10003100_pt1 | contig 13995 bp, 8 predicted proteins | sample RifCSP16_1_FD_184022 | JGI IMG/M metagenome (GOLD analysis project Ga0209641, IMG submission 184022) | Soil microbial communities from Rifle, Colorado - Rifle CSP2_sed 16_1 (SPAdes) (version 2) | ecosystem: Environmental > Terrestrial > Deep subsurface > Rock core/Sediment | place: Rifle...
TGGGAGCCTGGCTCGGCCGTCCAGCCTGAAACGACAGGGACCGCACTCCGACCGGCGCCTGGCGAAGGCGCGTGGGACGCATTGCGATCACCAGGGGGCTCCCCGTCGCGCGAGTCCATCGCGATCCGGGCTTCTTGTCGTATTGCAGGCCTCCACCACGAGATGATGGGCATATAATCTCCGACATGGACTCGGCTTGTGCCCGCGCCATCAGAATCAGCCTTTCCGCTGTGGCCTGCATCACAGCGGCAGCGTGTTCGGCGCGGTCTGGCCCTTCCCCGACGCCGGCGCCTCCGACCTTCGACGTATTCGTCCCGGCTGTTATCACGCCAACGCCAAGAATCTCGACCGAGGCCGACACTGCCGAGTTCGGTGCCGCATGCACGAACGACGCACGTTTCGTCGAAGACCTGACTATCCCGGACGGCGATCGCGTCAAGCCTGGCGAGGAGATCGATAAGCGCTGGTCGGTTCAGAATACGGGCTCGTGCGATTGGGGGCCGGGATACCGGCTAGTGAGGCTCTCGAGCGATGCCTTCAGCGGCCCCGACGAGGTTGCCCTGTTTCCTGCCCGTGCAGGGACCGGCGCCGTCTGGCAGGTTATCCTCGAGGCGCCCGAATTCCAGGGCGAGTTCCGCAGTCGCTGGCAGGCACAAGCGCCGGACAGGTCACTCTTCGGGGATGACGTCTTCGTTGTGGTCGAGGTCGCCGCGCCCGAGTAGATCCCACGCCGGCGCTTGTCGCAAGACAAGGGCCGATATCGCCTGCGCGACGTTCAATGACCCAACAGACGAAGCGCAGCGGCTACTCCCGGGTCGGTCTCGAAAGTGAAGCTATCCCACTCCGCGATTACCTCGACGTCAGGAACGATCCCTTCCGCTTCCCAGTCCGCCTCGGAGTTCCTCGGGCCGAAACGAGCGCTCGCCAACCAGGCCCTTGAACCGTCCAGAAAATCGTAAGCTCGGAGCTGTTCGACGTTCCCCAGGGTTGTCTGACCGACCAACCGGGCACGGCCGATATCGTGAAGGATCCCTGAGAAGAGCTCACCATAGCTGACGGTGTTCTTCCCGATCAGGATCACCAGCGGCACGTCCTCGGAATTCCCAATGGGGTCGGCCTTGATCTCCAACGGCTCGACCCCTTCGCGAGTGGTATAGTGGCCGGCGAGCCCCGATGTGAAGAAGCCCAGGATCTGTTCGGCAACCGACCCGAGACCCCCGCCGTTCATCCGATTATCCAGAACAAGTCCATCGAGGGGGCCAAAGCTCTCGAGAGCCCGCCCCACCTGATCCCCGATCGTCTTGTCCTGGAAAGTCGGAAGGAAGATGTATCCGATTCTCGAGCCATCGAGTGTGGAAACAAGTCGGGCGTCGATCTCCAATGGAGCCGTAACGCTGGCGCGGATGAGCGTCAGATCCCGCGGTTTCTGCCCCGGAGACTGGACCGTGAGGACGACGGCCGAGCACTCAGGACCGCGAGTCCACTCACGATGGACCAATCCCGGCTCCCCGATCGGCATCCCGTCAACTGCCAGGACAACATCATGGGGGACAAGGCCCGCGTGCGCGGCCGGCGAGCCATCAAGGACAACCAGGATCGTCGGCCAGCCTTTCTCGATTAGTGGCAGAAAGAGCGCCCCGATGCCGACGACATTGTAGATCCCGGCCAAAGACGCCTTCTCATCCGAGATCTCCTGTGGCGACTGGTAGTACGAATGGTCGTCCCCCAGGGACGTCACGAGTGGATGCATCTCGCTGTAGAACGCCTCGGTGTCCAACCCGCCCTCAATCTTGCGTCGGCTCTCGTCAACTCTTGCCAGCCACTCGTCGTTGATTGCCTCAGGGTAAACGTAGTGGGCCTGAACGGCGTTGGCGAGCCCGTTCAAGACGGTCAGCTGCGCCTCGGTAGTGACATCCGGATTGGCCTGCAGCTCCGCTGTGGGCTGGGCGACGGTCGTCGCGGCGGGGAGTGTCGCCAGGGGGACGTCGGCGCATTGGGGTGGAACGAATGCCGGAGGAACTGGCGTGGCGGCCACCGCCGTGGTCAGCGTCGGCGATGGCTGGAGTGCGGGAGGTGTGCCGGTGATGGACCCTGCAGCCTGGGAGAGCCCGCCGCAGGAAATCGAAATGACAACGCAGGCCAGGAGCAGAAGGCGGGGCGCTCTCATGTCGATGATTCTAGCTTGTATTTGTCCAAATTCCAGGTTTGCCGATCGGGGGAAAAGCCCGGCCTCTGGGATGAGGCCGGGCTTTGTAGAATCACGCGTGGGCTACCTACGTCCCCTCTTCCCATGAGTTCAAGTAGCGGGTCTGTTCTTCGGTCAGGGCGTCGATCTTCATCCCCATCGCGTCAAGCTTGAGACGGGCGATCTCCCGATCGATCGCCTCGGGGATCGTGTGGACGCTGTTCGACATCTCACCCGCGTGGGCGAGCATGTACTCGGCCGAGAGCGCCTGATTGGCGAAGGACATGTCCATCACGCTCGCCGGATGCCCCTCGGCGGCCGCCAGGTTCACCAGCCGGCCTTCACCGAGGACGTTGATCCGACGTCCGTCCTTGAGTGAGTACTGCTCCACGAATTCGCGTACGCGCTGCTTCCCATTCGATATTTCTTCGAGCGCGGGCAGGTTGATCTCAACGTTGAAATGGCCCGAGTTCGCCAGGATCGCCCCATCTTTCATCCGCTCGAAGTGCCCATGATCGAGGACGTTGATGTCTCCCGTAAGCGTGCAAAACAGATCTCCCAGCGGGGCGGCCTCGTCCATCGGCATGACCCGGAAGCCGTCCATCACGGCTTCCAGTGCAACCAGTGGATCGACCTCGGTCACGATGACGTTGGCCCCCATCCCTCGGGCGCGCATCGCCAGGCCGCGGCCACACCAGCCATATCCGGCGATCACGAACGTCTTCCCAGCAAGCAGTATGTTGGTCGCCCGGATGATTCCGTCGATCGTCGACTGGCCCGTACCATAGCGGTTGTCGAAGAAGTGCTTCGTCATCGCGTCGTTCACGGCAATGATGGGGTAGTCCAACGCCCCGGCCGCCGCCATCGCTCGAAGGCGGATTACGCCGGTCGTCGTCTCCTCGGTACCGCCACGCACTGTCTCAAGGAGTTCGCGCCGGTTCTTGTGCAAGGTGCTCACAAGGTCTGCCCCATCGTCCATCGTCATTTGGGCCTTATGGTCAAGAGCCTGACCGATGTGGCGGTAGTAGGTATCGTTGTCCTCGCCCTTGATGGCGTACACCGGAATCTCGAAATGCGTGACGAGCGAGGCCGCCACATCATCCTGAGTGGAGAGCGGGTTCGAAGCGCATAGTACGACGTCGGCGCCGCCGCCCTGGAGCGTCCTCATCAGGTTGCCGGTCTCCGCAGTCACGTGCAGGCAAGCTGCGATCCGCGTATCTTGCAGCGGGCGTTCCTTGGCGAAGCGTTCGCGGATCTGGCGCAGAACGGGCATTTCCTGGTCTGCCCACTCGATGCGGCGCCTCCCCCCTTCCGCCAGTTTCATGTCCTTAACGTCGTAGCTGTCAGGCATCTTTCGGGCAACCTTTCTATGGAGATGGGTGTTGGTCGTCAGGCGATAAATGCACGTGTCTGCGGACCTTGAGGGGATGAGAACGGTTTAAGCAACGGATCAGCCCGGCCGGGCACCCTTCCCGCTCGCCGCCTATTCTAACCTCGTCTCCTCCGTCGGTCCCTCAGAATCCGGGGTGATCTCGGCAAGCCCTTCATAGTAGCCGCAGTACGGCCAGAACCCGAGCTTTCGGTAGCTGGCCTGCGCCGGTTGGTTGTCCATGGACACGTTCAGGACGATCGTCTGCAGGTCCATCGACAGAAGCCGGGCAACGACGGCGGCCGTCGCACGCGTCCCCAAACCATGACCCCTGCGGTCGGGGCGGGTGAAGACATTCCCGACGGCAGCCACCCCATACGTCTGCGAGAGCACGTGTGTGCCGGCGATAGACACCAGATGCCCGTCCTCCCGGATGCCGAAGAACGTTTTCGCCTCCAACTGACGGGGGTAGAACGCATCCGGCCGATCAGGGCTGTCAGCGAAGAGTGCGACGATCTCATCTTCGTCGGGGGGGCCGAGCTGGACGACCCCCTCATCCCCGGCGCCGGGGAAGTCCTGCGGCTTGAGGCTCATCCGCCACATGCGCTGCTCCTGCCACGGCCGTAACCGCCCGCGTACCAACGTGCGCTGCGTTCCCGTCAGCGCGAACGCGTATGCGCCCGGTTCGATGTCCCTGAAACAGGCCTCGAGACCCGCAGGGTCGCCGTGCGCGAACAACACCGGAGGTTCGGCGCCCCTGTATATCAGGATGACCGCGTGACGGCCGACGAGCCAGTCGCACTTTGGCATCTCCGACGGGTCGAGGTCGGCGAGCGCATAGGCACACCAGATCCGATCGTATTCCAGGATGGCTTGAATCTTGGCGACGGGTGGGCTCGGCTGGGTCACATCAGGCTGTCCAGCTCACCATGATCGTCGAAGTTGAGGCGGAAGCGAGACACGAATTCCGCCAGGGTGAAGGCATGGCCCTGGGTCCCCTGGTTCTCCAGGCAGTACGTCGCCGCCAGGGCGCCCATTTGTCCGCAGCGCTCCAGGCTGAGACCGTGCATGTGCCCCTTGAGGAACCCGCCGCGGAACGCGTCCCCGACTCCCGTCGGATCGACGATCTTCTGTGGCGTGACCGCCGGAGCATGGACCATCTGCCCCGCAGCGTAAAGGTCGGCGCCGGCCTCTCCCCGGGTGATGATGATCATCTCGGCCTTCATCTGCGCTTCGTCCAGCCCGAGCCCGGTCTTCTCCTCGATAAGGCGGAATTCATAATCGTTGACGAACAGGCCCCGGCAGCCGGTCAGGCCCTGGCGGATCGCCTCCGCATCGAGCCGGACCACCTGCTGGCTCGGATCATACATATAAGGAAGGGCAAGCTGGTGGCACTCGCTGATGTAGCTCGACATGGCCGCCGGATCGTTGGCAGAGATCATGGCCAGATCAGGAGCCGGATTGAGATCGACGAAGTGCAGATCCGCAGCCCTGGCCATGGCCCCGGTGTAGAAACTGGCGATCTGGGCGTTGGTCAAATCGGTGTTGACGAAGAACGAGGCCGTGAACATCCCCGGGATGGTGATGATGCCCGAAGTGTCGACGCCTGCGGCTTCGAGCCAGAGCCGGTAATCCTCGAAATCATCGCCGACGGTCGCCATCACCTGCGGGCGTTCCCCGAGCAGGGCCAAGGTGTAGGCGATGTTCGCCGCGATGCCGCCCCGCCTCCTGTCCAGGCTATCGACAAGGAACGACAGGCTCAGACGGTCGAGTTTATCCGGTAGGATGTGATCCCGGAAGTACCCAGGAAAGGTCATCAAATAATCGAAGGCGATGGATCCGGCCAGGACGATGTTCACGAGTCGCGCGCCCTTTCTACGGCAGAGGCCAATGCGGCCGGGTAGGGTGGTCGGAGCACGCCCACCTCGGTCACGAATGCGCTCAACAGGCGGTTGGGGGTGATATCAAAGGCAGGGTTGCGGGCCTGGCTGGTTTCGGGCGCCACGCGCTCGCCGGCGACCTCAAGATGGAGCACCTCGGCCGGATCGCGTTCTTCGATCGGGATCGACTCCCCTGAGGGCAGTCCGAGGTCAATCGTGGACGTCGGAACGACACAATAGAATGGAACATGGTTGTCGTTGGCCGCGAGAGCCAACATGTAGCTCCCGATCTTGTTGGCCACATCTCCGTTGGCGGCCACTCGATCGGCCCCGATCAACACGGCTGAGATCTTTCCGCTTCGCAGGAAGTAGCCTGCGGCCCCGTCGCTGATAATGTCGTAGGTGATCCCGTACTGCTCGAGCTCCCAGGCGGTGAGGCGTGAGCCTTGCAGACGCGGCCGGGTTTCGTCGACCAAAACGTGTACCCGTTTGCCGGCCTCGTGGGCGCTGCGGATCACGCCGAGCGCCGTCCCATAGTCGACGGTGGCCAGCGCGCCGGTGTTGCAGTGGTGAATCACCGTCCCACCGTCGGGGATGAGGGCGGCGCCGTGCTGCCCAATCCTTCGGTTGATCTCCACGTCCTCGTCGGCCAACCGCTGCGCCGCCTCCACCAGCACCTGGCGTACCGCCTGGGGACCATCTCCGATAACGGCCCGGCCAGCCCTGAGCACGCGCTCCAGCGCCCAGCCCAGGTTCGCTGCGGTGGGCCTCGAGGCTCTCAGTATGGACGAGGCCGACTCGAGTTCCTCCCACAAGGCGGCCGAATCCCCGGCGTCCGAGCGGCTGCCAGCCAGGGCCAGCCCGAATGCGGCAGCGGCGCCGATGGCTGGAGCGCCGCGGATCGCCATGTCGGCGATCGCCGCCGCCACGTCTTCCGGACGCCGCAGCGTGAGAAACTCGAGCCGTCCCGGGAGCCGGCGCTGATCAATCATTCTCACCGCCGGACCGTCGGGTACCCATTCGATACTTCTCATCGGAGCCTCGAAGAGCTGTCAGCCGGCAGCGGGAAGCCATCAGCATGCAGCAATGAGCAACTGGCAATTAGCAATCAGCAACAAGCCTAAGTGCTTCCGGCCTGAACCTGCCATGGAGTTCACCCCGGTCCGTGTTTCCTGCTTATTGCCTACTGCTTACTGCTTATTGCTTACTGCTAATTGCTTGCTGCTAATTGCTTGCTGCTTATTGCTAATTGCCGGCAGCTGAACCCTGCCGCAGTCTAGCATTCGCGTGGTCGAACGGCAAGGCTTGCGATCTCGCGATTGACATGCCTATCCACCTCTCTTATCATGGCGCCGCCATGTTCAAACTTGCTGGCGGCGCATTGTCGCTCGGACTCCTTTTGACCATTACCGGACTCGCCTGCGCCCTGCCGGGGCAGCTTGCGATCCTCGCCACGCCGACGGCGACCATCACTTCGACGCCGACATACACCCCTACCCCAACGGCAACGCCGACCCCCATTCCGGCTAAGATCCTGGATGACGCCGACACAGCCCTCTTCTTCGGCGATTGGGACCGAGCACTGGCCGAGTATCAAGCGGCCGACCAGGCTTCGGCCGACCCGGAAGTACGCGCTGCCGCCCGCCTCGGCACGTCGATCACGCTGCTCCGCGCCGGCCGGCAGGCCGAGGCGGCCGAGGCTCTTGGCGTTTTCATCGCCGATTTCGCTGACGACGAGCGGATCGGCTGGGCGCACTTTCTGAGAGGTCTGTCATACGAAGACCTGGGCGCGTGGGACCTGGCCGTTTCTGAGTATCAGGACTATCTCCGCCTCAGACCGGGCCGCATCGAATCGTACGTCGAAGAGAGGATCGGCGACGTGCTGCGGCGGGCTGGATTACCGGCCGATGCGATTTCGCACTACCAGTCGGCCCAAGCCGGCTCTCGGTTGGGCAGCACTCTCGGGCTCGAAATCAAGATCGGCCGCGCGTATGTGGAAAGCGGCGACGCTGCTCGCGCGATTGAAATGTTTGATCAGGTCTATCAAGAGACTGATGACTCGGCCACCAGGGCCACAATGAACCTGCTGGCCGGGAGAGCCCTGGAGTCCCTCGGGGAGACGCAGGCTGCCTATGATCGCTACCTTGCCTCCGTCCTGAACTTTCCCGACGCATACGACAGCTATACCGGTCTGATTACCCTGGTCGATGCCGGTGTCCAGGTTGATGAGTTTCAACGCGGGCTGGTCGATTTCAACGCCGGGGCATACCAGCCCGCGGTGAACGCGTTCGATCGAGCGAATGCCACTAGCCCGACCGGGGCGGCGTACTACTACCAAGGGCTGGCGCGACGTGCACTGGGAGAGGCGGCAGCCGCTCGGGCCGACTTTATTCGAGCCGCCAAAGACTTCCCCGACGACCCTTACCGGCAGGAGGCCTGGTTGCAGCAGGCGCGAACGGAGTGGGCCTACCTTGGTCTGTACAGCGAGGCCGTGGGGACCTATCTTGCCTTTGTCGAGGCGCTCCCGACCAGCCCTGCGGCTCCGGATGCACTCTTCGCCGCAGGGCAGACAGCGGAGCGCATCGGCGACTTCAGCACCGCGGCTGAGATCTGGCTCAGGATCCCATCCGAATACCCGACAAGCAGGCTTGCCTTTCAAGGTGCGTACGAGGCCGGCATCGTACGTTTTCGAGCAGGGAACCCCGGCGAGGCGCGAGGAGCGTTCGAGCTGGCCCAGGGGATTGCCGGCGAACCCGGTGAGACGGCCAGCGCCTTGTTGTGGATCGGCAAGTCGTACCGGGCGGCTGGAGACACAGCCTCGGCCAAGCAGGCCTGGCTCGAAGCCTCCGCAGCAGACCCGACCGGCTATTACAGCTTGCGCGCCACCGATCTTCTCGAGGCCCGCCAGATGTTCGACTCTGGCGGCGTACCCGACTTTAACGTCGATCTGGACTCCGAACGCGTGCAGGCCGAGGCCTGGCTGCGGAACGCGTTCCCTATCGTCGGTCCCGACCCGCTCACAGACTTGGATGGGAAGCTCGCCTCCGATCCGAGAATGCTGCGCGGCGAAGAGCTCCTCCGCCTTGGCCTGTCCGATCAAGCCGCGGCCGAGTTCGCCTCCCTCCAACAGGAGTACATGCCTGACGCCGAATCGACCTATCGGTTGATGCACAAGTTCCTTGATCTCAGACTCTATCGGCAGGCGATCCTGGCTTCCAGGCAGATCCTTCAACTGGCGGGGATGGACGACGCGGCCACGATGAATGCTCCGGTGTACTTCAACCGGGTGCGGTTCGGCCCGTATTTCGGTGAGCTTATTCTGCCTGCAGCAGCCGATGAGGGCTTCGAAAGCCTGTTCGTGCTCTCGGTCGTCCGTCAGGAAAGCCTTTTCGATGGCATTGCCACTTCGTTTGCTGATGCCCGAGGCCTGATGCAGGTGGTCCCTGACACCGGCGCTGAGATTGCGACAGATCTCGGCTGGCCTCCGGATTACACCTCCGACGATCTTTACCGTCCGCTGGTGAGCATTCGATTCGGTGTCCACTACCTCGCCTCTCAACGTCAACGCTTTGGTGGCGACCTGTTCGACGTACTGGCCGCTTACAACGGCGGCCCCGGGAACACGCTGCTCTGGGAAGAGCTCGCCCCGGACGACCCCGACCTTTTCCTCGAAGTGATCCGCCTGGCCGAGCCGCACCGTTATATCCGCACGATCTACGAAGCCTTCGCCATATACCGACGGCTCTACGTTCATTAATAATGGTGGAGAGGGGTGGGTGCGACCCAATCTCCCTTCCTAGGTCTGTCCCCGTCCCGATTCACGACTTCGGTACTTCGTTGCGTGGGTTCCCCCCGGGTGCATTCCGATCTCGGAGGCAATGGCGCAGCCTGCCTGTCCCCCGGCCGGTCAGGCCAAGAGCGTCCAGGTGCAGGCAGGCCGCCCTGGCCTGACCAGCCGGGGGACAGGCAGGCCAGGGAGCTACGCCGAGGGGCTCAGCTTGATTGCCTGGCTTCATTTGTCAGCTTCCGTGGAAAGTGCCAGGGGGAGCCCTGGTGCTTGACCCCCATGGCACAGGGTGGTAAGATAACTGTTTGCAGACTCCAGTTTCAGGTCGGGCATCGGGCGTGAAAAGGTCAGCGCAAAGAAGGCGATTGACCCGGCCCTCGCATGGGCCGGCGTTTTTCGCGCCTTGTGCCTGTCACCCCGACCGGGCGTTCACGACCACCTCTCAGCAATAGGAGTTGCCGCATGGCGTCTAGGCTGAAGCATTATTCCCGAATCCCTGACGTATTCAGTCTTCCGACTCTGATCGAAGTCCAGCTCGAGTCCTTCGAATGGCTGAAGCGCGAGGGGCTGTCCGAGCTATTCGACGAGGTTTCCCCGATCGAGTCGTATAACGGAGGCATGAAGCTTTTCTTCCCGGGAAGAAGCCCGGAGAGCCGGGAGTTCAACCTGAATTATTGGTTCGAGGATCCAAAGCATGGGATCGAAGAATGTCTCGAGCGCGACCTGACATACGCCGCGCCGCTGTACGTCTCAGTTCTGCTCGCCGGCCCGGAAGTCCCTGAGCCGATTCGCCAGGACATCTTCCTGGGCGACTTCCCGCTCATGACCGAGAAGGGAACCTTCATCGTCAATGGGACGGAGCGCGTCGTCGTTTCGCAGCTCATTCGTTCCCCGGGTGTGTACTTCGAGGCGCCCGAAGATCGCGCCACCGGCCGGCGCCTGGCCGGGGCCAAACTCATCCCCGACCGGGGGGCCTGGATGGAGTTTGAGACCCGCAAGAGCGATTACCTGACACTCAAGTTCAACCGCAAGCGGACTGTCCCTGTGACGATCCTCCTGCGGGCGTTGGCGGCGGCCGACGACGGTTTGGGCAATAGCCCAGTTAAAGAAGGTTCCGACGAGGAAATCCTGGAGCTCTTCGCTACCTCGGATGTCAACCCCGATCACCCGTATATCGCTACGACGATCCGCCAGGAACCGACCTGGGAGATCAAGCACGGGAGGACGTTGGCAGCCGAAGCCCTGATCGAGTTCTACCGCCGGATGCGGCCAGGTGATCCGCCGACCCTGGACAACGCGCGCGAGTACCTACGGGATCAACTCTTTGACCAGCGCCGCTACGATCTAGAACGCGTCGGGCGCTACAAGCTCAACCAGAAACTTGGCTTGCACGACGTCATCCCTCTCGAGCACCGGCGAGTCACCGGATGGGACATCGTCAAGCTTATCGAGCGGCTCATCCTGATCAACAACGGCGTGGAGGGCCCTGACGACATCGATCACCTCGGGAACCGGCGGGTGAAGACCGTCGGCGAGTTGATCCAGGCCAAGCTCCGCGTCGGCCTACGCCGGACGGAACGGGTCATCGTCGAACGCATGTCGATTCGCGATCAGGAACAGCTCTCGCCTGTTTCTCTGATTAACATTCGCCCCGTCGTTGCCGCCATTCGCGAGTTCTTCGGCTCGAGCCAGCTTTCGCAGTTCATGGATCAGACGAACCCGCTGGCCGAACTGCGCCACAAGCGCACACTCTCCGCCCTTGGACCGGGCGGTCTGCGGCGCGAGCGTGCCGGCTTCGATGTGCGCGACGTTCACTATTCCCACTATGGGCGGATCTGCCCGATCGAGACGCCGGAAGGCCCGAACATCGGCCTGATCGGCCGCCTGGCTTGCTATGCCCGCGTGAACCCCTTCGGCTTTATCGAGACGCCCTATCGCAAGGTGATCCGCGAGCTGGAGCTCAGTGATCCGCGCCTGATCGGCCGCCACGTCCGCGGACGGCTGAAGGACCCCAAGAATGGGAAGGTCATCGCCGAAGACAAAGATGAGATCACGGGGGGTCTGGCGCGCAGCCTGGCGAAGCTCAAGTCTCCGATCCCGATCGTACCCTTCGTGTCGGATGAGACGGCCTACCTTTCGGCCGACATCGAGGATAGGTTCCGGATCGCTCAGGCCACGACGCCACTGGATGAACAGAATGAGTTCGTCCGCTCGCGAGTGTCGTGCCGCTACTTCAGCGATTTCCTCTTCTCTTCGCCCGACCAGATCGACTACATGGATGTGGCCCCGCGCCAGATCGTCGGGGTCAGCGCATCCCTTATCCCATTCCTCGAGCATGATGACGCAAACCGGGCGTTGATGGGCTCGAACATGCAGACCCAGGCCGTGCCGCTCATCCGCCCCGAGGTCCCATTGGTCTCGACCGGGATGGAGCGTCAGGCTGCCATCGACTCAGGGCAGGTAATCTTGTCAGAAGTCGAGGGCGAGGTCGAATCGGTTACCGGAAGCCAGGTTGTCGTGCGTACCGGTAACGGCCGGCGCGTCTATCGTCTGCGCAAATACAACCGCTCCAATCAGAGCACATGCATCGACCAACGGCCGGCGGTCGTGAAGGGTCAGCGGATACGCCTTGGTGATGTTGTGGCCGATTCGTCCTCCACCGAGAACGGCGAGCTTGCTCTGGGACAGAATGCGTTGTGCGCCTTCATGTCCTGGGAAGGCGGCGATTTTGAAGATGCCATCCTGATATCCGAGCGACTGGTGCAAGAGGATCGCTTCACCTCCGTGCACATCGAAAAACACGAGGTCGAAGCACGTGATACCAAGCTCGGACCGGAAGAGATCACCTACGACATCCCCAACGTGGGCGATGAAGCCCTGCGCGACCTGAACGAAGACGGGATCATCCGCGTCGGCGCAGAGGTCGGACCGAATGACATCCTGGTCGGCAAGATCACGCCCAAGGGCGAGAAAGAGCTTACGCCGGAAGAGAAACTCCTACGGGCCATCTTCGGCGAGAAGGCGCGCGAGGTAAAGGACACCTCTCTCCGTATGCCTCACGGCGAGCGTGGCAAGGTCGTAGACGTCAAGGTGTTCACGCGCGAAGAGCACCGTGATCTGCCGCCCGGTGTGGAGAAGATGGTGCGTGTCTCTGTCGCCCAGAAGCGGAAGGCAACCGAAGGCGACAAGATGGCCGGGCGGCACGGGAACAAAGGCGTCATCTCCAAGGTGGTCCCGATCGAAGACATGCCTTTCCTTGAAGACGGGACGCCAGTCGACCTGATCCTCAACCCACTGGGCGTGCCCGGGCGTATGAACATCGGCCAGATCCTAGAGGCCCACCTGGGGTGGGCGGCCGAGCGGCTAGGCTTCCGGGCAATCACACCGGTCTTCGACGGGGCAGACGAGAAGGAGATCGAGGCCGAACTGGCCAGGGCATGGATGATTGATCGCGCCTGGGATGAAGTCGGGGAGACTGCCTGGGCGTGGGTGAAAGAGCACGGATTCTACGAAGAAGACGCCTTCGCCGACGACAACGAGGTGCGTCGCCTTTACCTAGCGAATTGGCTCTCGCGGAAGGACTATGACGCGGAGCTGCTGGCGACCGACTTCGACTATGCTCGACGTTCGGCTCTGGCCGAGTGGCTGCGCGAGAAGGGGTTTGATCCCTCTGGCATGATGGTCGCCGATTCAGACGGCGTTCCGGTCAGCAAGCGTGGTCCCTATGATGCAGCAGCCGTCGACGCCTGCCTCAGGATTTGGATCGGGGCCCAGGGTCATAAGCTCCCCTCCGACATGTCGGTGGAAGCAGTTCAGGAACTCGCGCCGCGGGTCATGATCGAAACCGGTGTTCCGCTGCCGGTCCTCGGGAAGCGAGTGCTCAACGATGGAAAAACCGGCGAGCCCTATGACCAGCCGGTGACGGTTGGTGTTGTCCTGATGATGAAACTCCATCACCTGGTCGAAGACAAGGTCCACGCCCGCTCGACCGGACCATACTCGCTGGTCACACAGCAGCCGCTGGGTGGCAAGGCGCAATTCGGCGGCCAGCGGTTCGGTGAGATGGAAGTATGGGCACTCGAGGCTTACGGGGCTGCCCATACCCTGCAGGAAATGCTGACGGTGAAGTCGGACGACGTCCAGGGTCGGGTGAAGACGTATGAGGCTATCGTCAAGGGCGAACCCATCGAAGAGCCGGGGATCCCGGCTTCCTTCCGCGTACTCGTCAAAGAACTGCAGAGCCTGGGTCTGTCCGTTGAGGCGATCGGGGAAGACGGCGATGTGATCCGCTTCGGCAAAGAAGAGGAGCGGGCCCATTCGCCTCGGCTCGGGCTGGGGCTGCTGGACATGGATCCTCGCAACTAGCCGCAGGTCATTCATCTCTCGACGGCTGAAATCCATACCAACGAGTCTTTTGAAACGAAGGGGGGCCGGTGAACTTCCGGCCCCCCCTTCGTTTCGGGACCCACTTCCCTCTCGCCCGGCCCCTGTGCCTGTGCCTGGGCCGAGCCGGACCATCGTGCCGGGGGAGGGGCCGCCTGGCCTGATGTCATTGTCGGGGCCGTTCGCCCCGTGCGCATTTAGCGGGGTTCGCCCCGGATGGTCTTACCGGGGCTAGGGGCAGGCTGTCCCCCGCCGACTACCCCGGTAAAAAGCCGTCTGTGAGAGGCCTCACAGACAGCTCTCTTACCCGTGTCAATCCAAATGAAAATGTTACCGAACGGGAATGGTTCTGCCAAATGATAATGTTACCGAGTCAGGGCCTCCTCCTCTT
>Ga0209641_10003104_pt1 | contig 13982 bp, 14 predicted proteins | sample RifCSP16_1_FD_184022 | JGI IMG/M metagenome (GOLD analysis project Ga0209641, IMG submission 184022) | Soil microbial communities from Rifle, Colorado - Rifle CSP2_sed 16_1 (SPAdes) (version 2) | ecosystem: Environmental > Terrestrial > Deep subsurface > Rock core/Sediment | place: Rifle...
GTTCTCAAAGCAGCTTTCGGTGAGCGATGGTTTCGGGACGACATTGTATGCGGATGTTCGAAATCTCCTGAATAGGAGGAACGTGCGATGGATTGATTCGAATGGCCGGACCGGCGGGGAATTGGGAGATCCCGGAGCATTCTACGACCCTCGCCGCATCCGCGTGGGTATTCAGATGAAATTCTAAACGGAACAACAACCGACTACGGCGATTCTATGAAAACCATAAATCTTCTCCTTGGCATTCACAACCATCAGCCGGTTGGGAATTTCGATTCAGTCTTCACCCATGCGTTCGAGCATGCATATCGTCCCTTCCTGGATACCGTCGAACGGTTCCCGAAAATCAAGATCGCTCAGCACTACAGCGGCGTCTTGATTGATTGGTTTCGGGAAAACCAACCGGACCTTCTCAAACAAATCAGGCGCCTGGTCGATTCCGGCCAAATTGAGATCATGGGAGGGGCATACTATGAGGCAATCCTGACGGTCATCCCCGATCGCGACAAAACGAGCCAGTTGGAAAAACTCTCCCGGTCGGTTCAAAAAGAATTCGGAACGCGGCCATCCGGCATGTGGCTCGCCGAACGGGTATGGGAACAGCATCTGACGAGCTTCATCGCAGATGCGGGATTGAAGTATATTGTGATCGACGATACCCATTTCAAGTATGCGGGGTATTCGGATGAGGAGCTCCTGGGATACTATCGAACCGAGGATCAGGGAAGGACCGTTGCAATCTTCCCGATTAGCAAGATGTTGCGGTACACGATTCCGTTCCAGTCCGTACAGAGGACCATTGATCATCTGCGATCAGTTGCAAATGAGAAAGGGGACCGAATTGTCGTATTTGCGGACGACGGGGAAAAGTTCGGCGTGTGGCCGAAAACGTACGACCACGTGTACACGAATGGATGGCTGGAGGAGTTCTTCAGGGCTTTGTCGGATAACAGCGACTGGATCAAGATCCATCATTTTCGGGACATTCCTGCAATGATCCCTCCCGTCGGACGAACTTATTTGCCCAATGCTTCGTATGCAGAGATGATGCACTGGGCTCTTCCAGCACATCACTTCAAGCTGTACGACGAATTCGAGTTGTTTCTCAAGAACCATAACGTCCTCGAGAGATATGAGTCCTTTTTCAAAGGCGGGTTTTGGCGAAACTTCCTCGTGAAGTATCCGGAAACAAACAACATGCACAAGAAAATGACGCGTGTGTCGGACCGGGCCCATCACATCGAGGAAAAAGGAAGGAAGAAAATCCCGAGACGTACGTTTGAAAAAATCTGGTCATCGCAGTGCAACGACCCCTACTGGCACGGAGTCTTTGGGGGATTGTACCTGCCTGTTCTGCGATATCCACTGTATCACAACCTGATTTCGGCGGAAACCGACCTCGATCGACTTGAAAAGAAAAAGGATGTGTCGTTGGAAACCACGGATTTTGATTGTGACGGGAAGAAGGAGATACTTGTTGAAACGCCCATTCTGAATTGCTACGTGGCCCCCGATGCCGGTGGTTCAGTCTTTGAGCTTGATTTTAAGCCCATTTCGCTTAATTTACTTGATATCGTTTCGCGTCGGGAGGAGGGGTATCACCACAAGCTCGCAGAAGCGGCCCATGGGCACGCAGGCAACGATGTTGCCAGCATCCATGACCTAGTGGTGGCAAAGGAGACGGGGCTCGAAGATTATCTTAATTATGATTGGTACCGCCACGGCACACTGATAGATCATTTCTTCGGAGCCGGCGTCACACTGGACGATGTCTGGCGCTGCAAGTACTCCGAGGAGGGAGATTTTGTCAATCGGCCCTACGACGTGAAAGTCACCAAAACGGGGCGGTCAGTTCTCGTGAGACTTTCTCGTGACGGGGCTATCTGGAGGAACGGAAGTCATCATCGTGTCTCTGTCGGGAAGACCATGAGTTTCTCGCCGGATGCGACAGATCTGACGGTCGATTACGTTATTCGGAACGGTGAACAAAGTCCCATCGAAGTCTGCTTTGGCGTTGAGTTTTGTGTTGGGCTGCAGGCAGGGAACGCGCCGGATCGTTACTACTTTTCCGAGGAGGCCAACCTCCCATCTCCCCACCTGGGAAGCAAAAGCGAATTACAGGGGAAATCAATGCTGGGGCTCCGCGATGAATGGCTTGGGATCGAAGTCAGAATTGAATGCGGAACTCCTGCGACGTTTTGGCGTTTTCCCTTGGAGACGATTTCCCTCTCAGAAGCTGGATTCGAACGTATTTATCAGGGCTCAGTAGTAATCCCCTGGTGGAAATTCTCCCTGGACAAGGTATGGAAGTGCAGGGTAACACAGAGGATCACGGAATTGAAACAACAAAGGAACAAGCAATGAAGAAGCGATTTTCGCTGATGACAGTGGCGGCATTGGTGCTGGTGAGCACGTTTGCCGGGATGGAAATAAACCAACTCATTTCCGGAGACGACATTTACGCCCAGCTGGGAAAACTGAAGGATGTGCTTGTCCTGACTGATAAGTATTACATCGACGAGGTTTCGGGCTCCCAGTTGACGGAAGCCGCCATCAACGGAATGTTGGACAAACTGGATCCTCATTCGGTCTACATGGCCCCGAAGAATTTTGAACGTGTCACGGAGGAATTCAAGGGAAAATACGAAGGGATCGGAATCTCGTTCAGGATCCTCAATGACACCATTACCGTACTGGAAACGCTCGGTGGCGGCCCGTCGGCGAGATTGGGCATCCTGTCCAATGACCGAATCGTCAAGATCAACAACCAATCTGCAATAGGATTCGTCGATACCATGGTGCAGAAAAACCTTCGCGGACCAAAAGGCACCCGTGTGACCGTGACGATCCTGCGGCCCGGAATACCCGAACTCCTTGTGTATGAAATTACCCGGGATGAGATCTCCCTGGTCAGCGTCGATGCCGCATTCATGATTAACGATGAGATTGCCTACATCCAGGCAAATAAGTTCAATGAGCAGACGTACAATGAAATCAGCAAGTCGCTGAAACGCCTGAAGGGTGAAGGAATGCGGAAGCTCGTCCTCGATCTGCGGTGGAATCCGGGAGGTTATCTCGATCAGGCCGTTCGAATGGCCGACCTCTTTCTGGACGGAGGGTCAAAGGAGGATCCGCGCAGGATCGTGTATACCAAAGCGCGAAGGCCTGAATTTGACGAAACGTTTGTGGCGAAATCGGGGGACGAGTACGAAAAACTCCCGGTGATTGTTCTGATCAACAACGGGTCGGCCAGCGCGAGTGAAATCGTGGCCGGCGCAATCCAGGATTGGGATCGCGGGCTGATTGTGGGCGAAACGAGCTTCGGGAAAGGACTTGTTCAGCGCCAGTTTCCGCTTTCGGACGGTTCGGCGTTGCGATTGACTATTGCGAAGTACTATACACCAAGCGGACGGCTGATTCAGAGGGCCTACGAAGGTAGAGACAAATCGGAGTATCAACGGGAAGCGTACGAACGGAAGGAAGAAGAAGGGGACAATCTGGAACATGAGAAGGAGGTCCAGAAAGACTCCTCCAGGCCTGTCTTCAAGACGAACGCCGGAAGAGTCGTCTACGGAGGCGGGGGAATTACGCCGGATTACATTGTGACGGATGATTTCTTGACGCAGACGAGCGCGAACATTCGCCGGCGTGATCTTTTTATCTCTTACGTTTCTTCCTATATGACCGGCGACGGGCTCCACCTCCGCACAACATATGGCTCGGATTTCAAACGATTCAGGAAAGAATTCAACATTTCCGACGATCTGGTCGCCCGGTTCCGCGCGTTTGTCGAATCCAAGGGAGTCAAAATCGTGGATGCCGATTTCCAGAAGGACTTGAATTACATCAGACATGCGCTCAAAGGCTATGTGGCGCAGAGCTTGTGGGGCAGGGAAGCGCTCCTCTCGGTCTTCCTGGAAAACGACAGGCAATTTCAGAAAGCCCTCAAGCTCTTTCCGGAAGCCGAAAAAATCGCAAGGCTGGATCTGAACTGAATGCCGACACTTCAACGCTCCTTCGCGTGCGCGGTACTGCGTCGCGTTGCGATTCTCACGCTGGCAGCTTCTACGACAGGATTCGCCCAGAAGAACGCCTCGACTGAGGCGTCTTCTGTTTTGGACCGGCAGGCAGTCAACATGTTGATGATGGGAGAGGAACTGCATTATGACGTGGGATATTCCTTCTTCCACCTGGGCACCATCATCATCAAAGTGACTGATCGGTTTGAACGCCACGGGCGTACGGTGTACAGGGCCAAGGCAATCATCGATTCAGCTCCCGGCCTCCCGTTCGTCAATGTGCACATCCGGTTTACCGGCGAGTTTGATGAGGAGCTTTATTCGTACGATTGGACCGCCGAAGACAGCAGCGATGAGGGCATCACCTTCAGGCGTCTCCTCTTCGAATATGACAGTTCCCGGGTTCTCTTCATCAAAGGGAAGAGAGTCATTGACTCCGTCCTGGTTGAAAGCATCGACACGGTGAAAATCACGGAACGTTGTCAGGATGGACTGTCCCTCTTCTTCTTTGCGAGAAAGAACGTGCGCCAAAAAATGGAAATGGATGTTCCTACGGTGATTGAGAAGGAACAGGTCAACACGCATTTCAATTTTTCACACGAGCTTGACGAAGAGGAGATCGATTCGGTGCAGTACCCCATTGAAGTAGTCTTGTTTGAGGGGAGGGCGGACTTTGTGGGAGTTTTCGGTCTCACGGGCGGCTTCAGCGGTCGATTCAGCAACGACGAAGCCGGAGTTCCGATCATTGCGAGAATGAAAGTGATCCTCGGCAGCATTCGGGTGGAACTGGATTATTGGAAACGCCCGGGATGGGTACCGCCGCGGTACGTCGAGAAGGACTAAGGGATGATTCTGAGTCTCGGTGAGAAAAAACCACGGGTCCATCCTTCAGTGTTCCTCGCAGAAGGCGCCATGGTGATAGGCAATGTTGAAATTGGAGCAGAGAGCAGCGTGTGGTTCAATACCGTGCTGCGGGCCGATATTAACGCCATCCGGGTTGGAGAACGGACGAATATTCAGGACCTGTGTGTCTTTCACGTAACAAACCGGAATGAGGTGCAAATCGGGTCAAACGTAACGATCGGGCATGGGGCTATTGTGCATGGAGCGACCGTGGAGGATTCCTGCCTGATCGGAATGGGCGCGACCCTCTTGGACGGTGTGCGCGTAGGGGCACAGAGCCTTGTTGCTGCGGGTTCACTGGTTCGGGAAGGATTTGTGGTGCCGGAAGGGATGCTGGTCGCCGGGGTTCCCGCCACGGTCAAGAGGGCGCTCACAAGAGGAGAACGGGAATCCATCGGACGCTCGGCGGACAACTATGTGAAATACGTTCAACTCTATCGCCAATAACCTGGGACAATCCATGAAAGTAAAATTCTGGGGCGTGAGGGGTTCGATCCCCACTCCGGGGAAACAGACCGTTCGTTACGGGGGAAATACTCCCTGCTTGGAGGTCCGGCTCGACGACGATTCCCTTATCATCCTTGACGCAGGAACCGGAATCAGAAATCTGGGCGATAACCTGATCAACAACGGCGAATCGGTAAAAGCATACCTCCTTATTACCCATCCCCACTGGGACCATATCCAGGGATTTCCGTTCTTCAAACCTGCGTTCATTTCAGGAAATGAACTGACCATCGTCGGTACCGAACGAAAGGACAAGTCGCTCAGCGAAATCATTGCCGAGCAAATGAACCGCATCTACTTCCCCGTGCAGCTGCAGGATCTCAAGGCTGCGATCAAGTTTGTACCCGTGAAAGAGGAGGGGGAAATTCCCGTCTTCGACGCGGTGGCAAAAATCATGTATGTCAATCATCCGGGGTTTACCGTCGGATATCGACTTGAGTATCGCGGCAAATCGCTCGTGTACATCAGCGACAATGAACCCTTCGATCGTTCCGTGGCTCCTTCTCTCACAAACTTCGAATCGGTTGTCAAAGAGAAGTTCAGTGCACAGGAGGGTGATCCGAACAAACGCGTCATCGAGTTCTGTCGCGACGCCGACGTCCTTGTGCACGACGCAACCTATACTCCCGAGGAGTACATCGATCGGATCGGATGGGGACATTCTCACTATTTATTCAGCTTGCGTATTGCGGCGGAAGCAAACGTGAAAAAATTGTTTTTGTTTCATCACGATCAGAACCACAGCGACGAAAAAGTGGACGATATCCTCAAAAAGTGCAAGAAAGAGGTCAGGAGCAGGGGCTATCGTTTCGAATGCGAAGCGGCAATTGAAAACGCCGAATTCACGCTCTAACTTGACAATCATTCTTAACGTGCCTATATTTGAGCCAACGTGACGGCGCGAAGGGGCAATCGCTGCCCGACATGGCTCGATGACAACACGGAGGTAATGCGGCATTTCGGAACGACAAGATCATATCATCAGAAGGATGTGTGGTTTTACTCCCCGACTCACGGTGCAGCAGTCATTTCACGAGGTGTTCGGGGATTTTTGTTCTGAGAATGACAATGGGAACTGTCTATGACTGAACAATTCCGGGACGACGATATCAAAAAGATCTCCGCGATTCTCGGCGTGCAACCGAAGGTCTCCGGTAACTCGATACGATTCGAAGTGGAGAACAAGGAACTGAATCGAAAACTCGCACTTGAAGTCTATCCAAATATCCCCATCGGCAAACGTCGGGGGACGCTTGTCTCGGTGTACACTCCCACAGCTCATCTTCAACTTCACTTCTGCACGGGGTACGTTGTCAGCGAAATGCTGGGAGAACTGACATTCGTCGGAGAAACGAATGGAAAACTCTCCGGCCTGACAATCGAACGGGAGGGCGGTTGTTCGCTCTATGCAAACGTCGACCGTGAGATCCTCTCGGGCGATTTCACGACGCTGGGTCCCGAAATCATGCTTTCGAGCATTGCGCTGTCGCTGACGGAGTCGATTCTACCTGCAGGAAAGCAGGAAATAGGGAAGAAATTCCGAAGAATCAGGCAGGGGAAACCGGTAAGGAAGAGTTCCAAGTCAGGACGGACTGCCAAGAAAACAGCCCGATGATCGTTGCCGCACACCAGCACAGAAAGCTGCGCTTCCCCCATAAGGAAACTTTTCGAGCCGTCCGGCATGTTGTAGCAGGGGAAAAGCGCAAAAACGCGTCGGTTTCAATAGTGTTTACGGATGATCGCTTCATAAAGAACATGAACAAACGATACTTGAGGCATGACAGAGTAACAGATGTCATCGCATTCCCGCTTCCCGACGGTCCTGGCGTTGATGGCGAAGTCTTTGTCAATCTCGACCAGGCAAGGCGCCAGGCCAGAGACTACGGTGTGACATTCCAAACAGAGGTAAAGCGATTGGTCATCCACGGCACGCTCCATTTGTTGGGTTACCGGGATTCAACATCCTCCCAGAAGGCACGAATGCGCCGGCGGGAGGACCACTACCTGGCACGGCTGTAACGAGTGACTTCCATGTACGAACGAGTCGTCGAAATAATCATGTTTCTGGTCAACGAGTTGAAATCGAATAAACAACTTAGCGAGGTGGATGTCTCCGTCCTCTCCAAGAATGGATACACTCAGAGCGAGATCTCCACGGCGTTTTCCTGGTTGTTCGAGCGAATGAATGTGGGCCAATCGATGACCGAGCAGCAACCGGCTAATGAGGATTCGCACAGGATTCTGCATGAGGTCGAGCGCATGGTCATCGGTCCCGACGCATACGGTTACCTTCTTCAGGCCCATGCAATGGGAATCCTCTCCAACAACGATATTGAGACAATCATCGAACGCATCATGGCCGCCGGGTTCTCCTCGGTTGGCCTTCCCGAAATGAAATCGTTCATGGCAGGAATGTTGTTCGACACCGACAGCCAGCGGGGAACCGGGGGAAGAATCTCGCTGGATGGGAATGACACGATCCACTAGGACTATGGAAAAATCGCTTATTATCGTCGAATCACCTGCCAAAGCCAAGACTATCAACAAGTATCTCGGAAAAGAGTACGTCGTTGAAGCCTCCGTTGGCCACATCAAGAACTTGCCGAAAAGCAAGATGAGTGTCGATGTGGAGAAGGACTTCGACGTGGTGTACGAAACCATAAGCGGCAAGGAAGAGGTCGTCGACAAACTCAAAGCGAAAGCGTCGAAAGCATCCGCAGTCTATATCGCGACAGATCCTGATCGTGAAGGAGAAGCAATTGCGGCCCATATCGCAGATGAAATCAAAGGTGTGGCCAAAAATATCCGCAGGGTTCTCTTCCACGAGATTACGGAATCAGGTGTGAAAGATGCGATGGCTCACCCCCACAAGATCAACAAGAATCTTGTCATGTCGCAGCAGGCGAGGCGAGCCATGGACCGTATTGTCGGGTACAAGGTCAGTCCGTTTATCTGGAAAACTGTGTACTACGGTCTTTCGGCCGGGAGAGTCCAGTCGGTGGCCTTGCGGCTGATTTGTGAGCGGGAAGAGGCTGTTCGTGCATTCATTCCCGAGGAGTATTGGTCAATCACCGGTGAATTCACGAGCAGTTCCGGAGAAGCATTCCTCGCCAAGCTGATGAAAGTGGCCGGGTCCGATCCCCGCATTCCCGATGAGACGACGGCGAACGGGTACCTGACGGATATCCGCAAGCAGAAATTCGAAATTTCGTCCGTCGATCGGAAGCCCGTAAAGCGCAATGCCCCGGCCCCCTTTATTACCAGCACGCTCCAGCAGGAGGCGGCACGACGATTGCGCCTCTCAGCCAAGCGAACGATGATGTTGGCTCAGAAACTCTATGAGGGAGTCGAACTGGGCGAAGAGGGCCTCACAGGTCTCATTACCTATATGCGAACCGACTCGACAAGGCTCAGTAATGAATCGGTTTCCCACGTCAGGGAATACATCTACGAGAATTACGGCAAAGAGTATCTGCCCAAGGAGCAGCGCCTGTTCAAGAAGGGCAAAGCATCACAGGATGCCCACGAAGCCATTCGTCCGACATCGATCAAGTTTTCCCCAAAAGCCGTCAAGAAGTATCTGGAGAAAGATCTTTTTTCATTGTACGAACTGATTTGGAACAGATTTGTGGCCTGTCAGATGTCGCCTGCCCAGTTCGACCAGCTTTCCGTGGATGTCCTTGGAGGCGATTACCTCTTCCGGGCGACGGACCAGGTGCCTGTTTTCAGGGGATTCCTCCAGGTCTATGATGACCTCGTGGAGGAAAACGGCACTGACGCGGAAAAAGACGCCGACCCGGTATCAAAAATCCCGTCAAACGTTGCCTCCGGACAGCGTGCCCAATTGACCAACCTTTTGCCTCGCCAGCATTTTACCAAACCGCCGGGCCGCTACACGGAGAGCAGTCTTGTCAAAGAGCTTGAATCTCTTGGGATCGGAAGGCCAAGTACGTATGCCCTCATTGTCAGTACCGTCATCGATCGCAAATACGTTGAACAGAGAGATCGGAAACTGTTTGCCACCGATCTTGGAATGCAGGTGAACAAGCTTCTCACGGAATACTTTCCCGACATCGTCAATGTCACGTTCACGGCGAAGATGGAGGAGGAGCTTGACACAATTGCATCCGGCAAAGAGGAATACGTGAAGGTGATGAAGGATTTTTATGATCCGTTTATCCATGCATTTGAGAAAGTGGACAAGATCGCCACGACCATCAAGAAATCTCTGCAGGAAAAAACGGATGAGCCCTGTGAAGTGTGCGGCAAGCCGATGATTATCAAGTGGGGGCGGAATGGGCGGTTTATGGCGTGCACGGGCTATCCAACGTGCAGGAACACCAAGCCCCTTCCCGGAGACCGTGAAAAGACTGAGCATCTCGCCGGCATGGTCTGTGAGCTGTGCGGTGGCGATATGGTTGTGAAGGCAGGCCGGTTTGGAACGTTTCTCGGCTGTTCCAACTATCCGAAATGCAAGAACACAAAGCCGATTTCCATGGGCATCAAGTGCCCGAAGTGCAAAGACGGAGACCTCATCGAGCGGAAGACAAAAAAGCGTTCGAGAGTGTTCTACGGGTGCTCGCGGTATCCCGAATGTAATTTCGCCTCGTGGGATCGGCCGGTGAGCGAGGTGTGCACGCATTGTGGCAACAGCTTTCTCGTTGCAAAATTTTCTCAGGCGAAGGGGGAGTACCTGAAGTGTCCCGAATGCAAACAGGAATTCGTTCGGGAAGAAGTCGCCGCAAGTGCCTGAGGTGCGACAAGTCCCTACGGTAGGAGCTCTTGAATGCATACGCTGATTCGCTCATACCTGGACTACCTTGATGCGGAACGCAATTATTCCTCCCATACGCTCCAGGCGTACGAACACGATCTGCATCAATTCCTTGATTTTCTCCAGTCTCACAGGATCCTTTCTTTCGAATCCGTTGACCGGGCAAACCTGCGATCCTATTTTCGCATGCTGGTGGAAGGCGGTTCAGGGAAACGCACGGTTGCAAGAAAAATCGCCAGTCTTCGGTCGTTCTTCAAATTTTTGAGGCGCAAAGGAATCGTGCGGTCCAATCCGGCGATTTCGCTGGTGACGCCGAAACCCGACAAGCGTCTGCCTGTGTATCTGGATGAACAGGCGGCGGAACGGATGCTGGAACTGCCGGATATCACAACGGAAGAGGGGCAGAAAGAGGCCGCAATTCTGGAGCTTCTGTACAGCACCGGAATTCGTGTCAGCGAACTAGTGAACTTGAACAAAAAAGATGTAAACTTCGAAAACGGAACGGTGCGCGTTCGGGGAAAAGGAAGAAAGGAACGAATTGTGCCTTTTGGCGAAAAGGCATCACGTGCGATCAAGCGCTACCTCAGAACCCGCATCGGCTCGGAAGGCTCGCTGGAGACGCCGCTCTTTCTTGGGACACGCGGCAACAGAACGTATCCTGTGGCTATCGCGAGACTTGTCAAGCGCTACATCGGGCAGATATCTGAAATCGAAAAGAAGAGCCCGCACGTTATTCGTCACTCATTTGCTACTCACATGCTCAACCGGGGGGCGGACCTGCGTGCAGTCAAGGAACTCCTTGGCCACGAGAGTCTCTCCACCACACAGGTCTACACGCATGTTTCAACGGAGAGAATGAAGAAGGTGTACCGGCAATCGCATCCAAAGGCATGAAAGAAGAAAGGGTGCGGCGTCGCTTTATCGGAAAGGAACAGTTCTATGACTATCACTGTTACGTCCCGGCATTTCAAAGCACATCCTTCACTCGTGGAATATGCTGAAGCGGCAATGAGCAGTCTTGAACGATATTATGATGGAATCATCAAATGCGAGGTGATCCTCAGCTTCGAAAGAAAGAGAAAGAGCACAAAAATTGCAGAGGTTATTCTCTCTGTCTACAAACACAGAATTGCGGCGGAAGAACGCACGGAGGATTTTTTCAAGTCGATTGACGCTGCCTCGGGCAAGGCATTGGTGCAGTTGAAGAAATTCAAAGAGCGGCTGCATGAGAAAGACAGAAAAACGGTGCGGCGGGTGAGGGAAAAGGTCTAATTCACAACAGCAAGAAGACACCATGTCACTGGAAAACCTGAAAGAAACACGCAAGAAGAGTATCACTGTGGGCTTCATGTATGAAGCGAACAAGGAACGGCTTGGCCTCACGCTGATCAATGGTGAAGTCGGATTCGACCATGAGGTGCATGACCGGAGTATTCACCGTCCTGGACTCGCTCTGGCTGGTTATGTCGAGCTCTTCACGTTTGATCGCGTGCAAGTGTTTGGCAATACGGAGGTCCGCTATCTCCACCATCTGACCCTGGCGGAGCGTATCAAGGCATTCGAGACAATCTTCCGATTCAACCTGCCTTGCATTATTGTCACGAATGCCAACAGCATCGACAAGGAACTGGTCAAGATCGCAACGGAACACAAGGTATCGGTTTTCACAACTCCGTTCGAGACGACAAAACTTGTTTACCTTCTCAGCGATTTCCTGGATGACCAGTTTGCTCCGCAGACTGTCGTACACGGTTCGTTTATTGACGTTTACGGCATCGGCGTGCTGCTGACGGGCAGGTCGGGAATCGGAAAAAGCGAGATAGCGCTGGATCTTATCGAACGCGGCCACCGGTTAGTTGCAGATGACGTCGTGATGGTCACTCGCAAAGGGGAGGGGATTCTTCTGGGAGCCGGCACGGATGTCGTGAAACATTTCATGGAAATACGGGGACTTGGCCTGATCGATGTCCGGTCCATATTTGGGATTCGTTCCATCCGCTATCAAAAGAGGGTCGAGATCGTTGTGGAACTGCAGGAGTGGAAGCAGGACGTGGAATATACACGAACGGGACTGGATCATGAGAACATCAGTATTATGGGGGCCGAAATACCTCATGTCCGACTTCCGATTTTCCCGGGCAAGAATGTGACGGTGATTACAGAGGTTATCGCCCTCGATTACTTACTTCGTCACTATGGATATGATGCGCCGAAAGAGTTTTCCAAAAGACTCGAGTCGGCCATAAGCGAGAAATCGAAAGGGAAGCGGGTCATAGACTATTTTGAGCATGATTTCGAATAGGAAAAGGCGCTTTTTCTTGACATATGCCCAATAATTCCATACCTTCGGACTGATTTTTTACCGACGGACGAAACCTTTTTTCGTGAGAGCCGATATTAGGAAAGACGGACATCCGATGGGAAGAATGAAGTTCTATTATTATTCAACGGAGACCCTGAAATTCGTCGAGGCCAGGTGGGCCAAAACGAAGCTCACCGCATTGTCCCTGGCAGTTGGAGCTATTCTTGTGACTGGCGTTATCGAAATCAACCAATATATGGATGACGCGTTGGGCCTTGGATTCGGACGGGCATCAGTTCTGGCATCGGAGAATTCGATCCTCCGCGAACAGATGAGGATGCTTTCGTCCAGGTTGTCATCCCTCGACAAGCAGCTGACAAGTCTTAACGAGCAGGGAAATGAGTTTCGGGTGCTGGTCGATCTTCCGACAATCGATGAGGACACCCGGAAGGCGGGAACTGGCGGGACGAATGACCGGGTGGATTATGGCACGTCGACCGAGGTGAATCAACTCCTTCGGAATCTTCACACAATGGCGGAACGGGCCGAAAGAGAACTCCACCTGCAGTCCAACAGTTATGAAGACGTTGTGAAGCGTTATGAAGGCAACAAGGTTCGGTTTGCGCACCTCCCGGCAGTCAAGCCCATGGAGGGGTATTATTCGGCCAATGGATTCGGACTCCGGCTGCATCCTGTGCTTCGGATCATCAGGCCGCACGAAGGCCTTGACATTGCAAACGATGTTGGCACACCTGTCTACGCAAGCGCCGATGGAGTGGTGGAATATGCAGGGCACACCAGAGGCGGATTGGGAATTCTGGTTGAACTAAACCATGGCTACGGTTACACGACTGCTTATGCACACCTCAGCAAAGTGTTGGTTCGTGAAGGGCAAAAAGTCAAACGCGGGGATCTCATTGCCCAGAGCGGACGGACAGGGTTGGTTAGCGGACCCCACCTGCACTATGAAGTACGCTTCAACGGCATTCGCCACAATCCGATCGATTACTTCTTCGACGACGTCAACTATCAGGAATACAAGAATCAGCAGCTTGTGTTCGATTGATTTCGTTGAATCTTTGACCTCGACGTTGTGTTGTAAAGGAGATGTGAGGAGATGATTTGGACAATCGAACTCGCCTCGTATCTTGATGACGCTCCGTGGCCGGCGACGAAGGATGAATTGCTTGATTATGCAGTTCGGACGGGCGCTCCCATGGAAGTCATCCAGAATCTCGAGGAACTGGAGGACAGCGAAGAGCCGTACGAAAGTATTGAAGAAATCTGGCCGGATTACCCAACCGACGAAGACTTCTTCTACGAGGACGAAAAAGATTATTGATCGTTCGGTCCCGCCCGGTGCCAAGGGCGCAAGTCAGTTTCGACACGAACCCGGCAAGACGCTGCTGGGTTTTTTTGTTTCTCTCAACCAATGACGCGATATCTTCAGTGCGGCGCATTCTTAGTCCTGTTCACC
>Ga0209641_10003109_pt1 | contig 13976 bp, 19 predicted proteins | sample RifCSP16_1_FD_184022 | JGI IMG/M metagenome (GOLD analysis project Ga0209641, IMG submission 184022) | Soil microbial communities from Rifle, Colorado - Rifle CSP2_sed 16_1 (SPAdes) (version 2) | ecosystem: Environmental > Terrestrial > Deep subsurface > Rock core/Sediment | place: Rifle...
CGGCACCGTCCCCGCCGTCCCCGCCGTCCCCGCCGTCCCCTCCCGGCGCGCTCCAGCCCACCGCCGCCCATTTCCTCAAACTCCTCCGCACCTGCCGCACCGCCAACGGCCGGCAGGGCATCCTGAAACGGGCCGCCGAAGACGCGCGCGTAAGCGAGGAGGAACGTGCCGTGCTGGCGGCCGAGTGCGCCAAGCTGCCCGTGCCCGAAGCTCCGCCCCCCACCCAACCCACGGCCGAACCCAGCGCCGAGGAACTGTTCCAACATTAACCAGATCAGTAGGAGGCTGTATGCCAACCCCCACCACCAGCGTCATCGAAATCCGCGACGTCGGACCCATCGTCTACCGCGAAATCCCCCTCCTGCCCGACGGCGGCGTGGTGGTCCTCCGCGGCGAAAACGGTACCGGCAAAACCACCGCCCTGAACGCCGTCCGCACCATGCTGGGCGCCGACGTCCCGCTGACCCGCCGCGACGGCGCTGAGCGGGGGTCCGTCTCCGGCTTCGACACCACCCTCAAAGTCGCCAAACGCCAGACCCGCTCCGGCCAGCCGCTGAACGAGTTGGCGGTGGCCCACGTGGAGGAGACCTACGACTTGGCCAGCCTGGTCGACCCCCGCCGCGAAAGCGAAGAAGCGGCCGACATGGTGCGGATCAAGGCCCTCGTCCAACTCAGCGGTGCCCCCGTGGACTTCGCCGAATTCGCCGCCCTGCTGCCCCGCGCCACCGGCCAGCCCGAGATCTCGATCGAAGAAGCCCGCCGCCTTCCCGATCCCGTCCAGCAGGCGGCCAAGGTGAAACGGCTGCTCGATCAGGAGGCCCTGCGCGTCGAACGGCTGGCCGACAAGCTGCGCCAAGATCAACGCACCCTGGAAGAATCGGCAGCCGGGGTCGACCTCGACCAGCCCCACGACCGCCTGACCCTGGAGACGGCCAACGAACAGGCCATCGGCCGCCTGGCCGCCCTCCAGCACCAGGCCCGGCTCGCCGCAGACTCCGCCGCGGCCCGCCAACAGGCCGAACAAGCCCTGCGGGACGCGGATCGCGCCTACCAGGGACCCACCATCGAACAGGCCCAAGCCAAACTGCTGCTCGTGGAAGGCGCCCTGCATTCGTCCGAACAGGCGGCCCTGGATCTCTCCAACCGCTGCAAGAAACTGGAAGACGACCTGCACCAAGCCCGCCGCGACCTGCAAACCGCCCAGACCGTCACCTATGCCGCCCGCCAAAGCGTGCTGGCCGCCCGCGAATCGCTGCAAGCCTCCCAGGAACATGAATCCCTGATCGCCGACCTGACGGGCCAGCAGGCGGCCGAACTGCCCCAGCCCCCCGATCCCGCCGAACTGGCCGCCGCCCAAGAGGCCCGCCTGGAAACCGCCTCGGCCATCGAAACCGGCGTCCGCGTCCGGGACGCCCTGGCCCGCCGCGAACGGGCCGGCGAACTGGCGCTCCAGGCCACGGAACACGAACAATGGGCCGCTGCGCTCCGGGACGCCGCCAAAGCGACCGACGAGGTGCTCAGCCAAGCCGTCCGCTCGCCCCTGCTCCGCGTCCTCGGCGGCCGGCTGCTCTACCGCCACCCGGATGGGACCGAAGAACTCTTCAGCCGCCTCAGCGCCGGCCAGCGCTACCGGGTCGCCATCCAGATCGGCGCCCAGCGAGTCTGCGACGCCGGCGACGGCACCCGGCTGCTGGTCCTCCCCCAAGACGCCTGGCAAGACCTCGACCCCCCAACGCGCGACGCCATCCACGACCAGGCCCTCCTGGAACACGTCAACATCCTCGCCGAAGAAGTCACCGCCGGCCCCTTGCGCGCCGAAGCCTACAACCCCATGCTGTAAAGGATCTACGACCATGCCTGAAACAACGAAGGCGAAGACAATGTGCGTCGGCTGCCGCGACGACTTTTACAATCACAACCGTCCCGACGGTTGCTGGTCGTTCAAGACAGCCGAGATCGTCAAACGTGTCCGCGTTGGCACCTGGGAGCCACCTCCGTACAGCAAGGATCGTGCGGAGACGTGCCTGTCCTGCTTCCAAGCGGAAGGCTCGTCGATGTTGGAGCTGACCGACTGCCGGGTGAAGGACCTGAAGGCGAAGGCATGAGCCGACGGGTGGCGGCTGAAAACCGTCACCACGCCGGCAAAACAACGGAGGAAGTTTTCATGACGACGACCAGCGGCTACAAAGTTTTGCGGGCGGACGGCACGAGCCTGAATGGCAAATTCCGTTACGCACTGCCAACCAACGGCAAACCGGGCCCGTGGCAGGAAGTACCGGGCAACGGGAGTTACGTAGCGCATACAGACGGTCTGTATGCGGGCGGCGCTGGCCCACTGTTGGTGCGGATGCGCTGCCGAGATGAGTGCGTTGCGTCCGACCCGCCCCTAGGTGTCCGGTGTTGGCGCCGTGTCCGAGTCGTGCGGATTTTGCCTTGGTCCAAATTGCCGGCATGCGCGCGGGGCAACATGGACCTCGGCAGCGTGACAAACCTGGCTGGTGTGACGCTGCCCCAGTCCGTGGGTGGCAACCTGTACCTCGGCAGCGTGACGGATCTGGCTGGCACGACGCTGCCCCAGTCCGTGGGTGGCTACCTGAACCTCGGCAGCGTGACGAATCTGGCTGGTGCGACGCTGCCTCAGTCCGTGGGCGGCAACATGGACCTCGGCAGCGTGACAAACCTGGCTGGTGTGACGCTGCCCCAGTCCGTGGGTGGCAACCTGTACCTCGGCAGCGTGACAAACCTGGCTGGTGTGACGCTGCCCCAGTCCGTGGGTGGCAACCTGTACCTCGGCCGCGTGACGGATCTGGCTGGCACGACGCTGCCTCAGTCCGTGGGCGGCTACATGGACCTCGGCAACGTGACGGATCTGGCTGGCACGACGCTGCCTCAGTCCGTGGGCGGCTACATGGACCTCGGCAACGTGACGGATCTGGCTGGCACGACGCTGCCCCAGTCCGTGGGTGGCTACCTGAACCTCGGCAGCAATCTAGCTGTCAGCACAGCCCGAGAACGAGGCTACAGGGCACATTTGGCGTGACATGGACGAACTACAAGACGAACTCGATGAACTGGCGGCCGGATCGCAGGACACGTCGTGCCGGATGCGACGATGGATGCGGCAGCAGGTTGGCAACATCACGGCGGCGGAGCTGGCCGAGCGACAACGCCAGGAGCAGTCGCACGACCCAGCGATGGCGCGGTCTTGGAATTCCTTGCGATGGATTGCGAGATGCTCCGACTTGCTAACAAGGTTCAGATTTGTCGGGGTGTCATTCAGTGTATTCCCGTCAACGTGGTGGACTCCAAACCCGTTCGGAACTGGTCCGTTTATTGACTCCCAAACGACAACGGCCCGCAATTTCCAGACGTTCGGTTCTGCAACCTTTACAAAAGCACGTTGTTTTTTACCGCGTTTCCATTGCGTCCTAATTCGCACAGTTCCACAGGGAGCGTGATTTTCTGACTGGCGACCCTTAACAAATGTACCGTTTTTGTTTCGCATGGCGCATCTCCTTTACGAGATCATGGCACAACACTTATACCGTGGCAATAGCAGGTGATGTAGATGCTAACCAATCTTAATAAGACGCCCTTCCCCTGGTTTGGTGGGAAAGCGGATGCAGCCGAAATCGTGTGGGAAGCGCTGGGGGACCCTGCGCATTTCTGCGAACCCTTCGCGGGATCTCTGGCCGTTTTGCTGCGCCGGCCGCACCAGCCGAACCGGACGTACTACTCGGAGACTGTGGCAGACACGGACAGCCTATTGTGCAACTTCTGGCGCGCCGTCCAGTTCAAGCCGCAGGAGACGGCGGAGGCGGCAAGCTGGCCCGTTTCGGAGTGTGTTCCAGCAGGAACGATGATATCAACGCCAGATGGCGACTTACCTATTGAGTCGATCAGAGAAGGCATGGTTGTGCTTGGCGTTCTGGGTGGGCGCGTTGTGGAAACGCGAGTGATCGCAACCACAACAAACATGGCTGACGAATTCATCAGAATCGGCGGCTTGCGGTTGACCGGGGAGCATCCTGTATGGACTCGCGACCGGAGCTATGTTGATGCAAGAGATTTAAGAAACAGTGACGTTATCGCGCGTTTGGGGGTTGACGAGCTAGACATAGAAACTGTAGAATTGGGGGATGAAAAAGAAACAACGCCAAGTCACGATTTACGCTCTAGTCGATCCTCGCTCGGACGTTGTTCGGTACGTCGGAGCCTCAGTTCGTCCAAGGGCACGGTACAGCGAGCACATTCGCACAGCGGTTCAGACTTCCAACAGGCGACACGTCTATTGTTGGATTCGGTCGTTGATCTCAATCAATCTAAAGCCGGCGCTCTTCGTGCTGGAGGTTTGCCGAGAGCGGGATTGGCAGGCACGGGAAGTGTTTTGGATTGCGAAGCATCGGGCGGACTTGTTTTCCAAGCTTACGAATCTAACCGGTGGTGGAGACGGGTTTTTCGGATACGTTCCAAGCGCGGAACTTCGCGCGAAGTGGTCAGCAATGCGGAAAGGAGTGAAGTTCCCACTGGAGAGAAAACTCAAGATGCGAGGATGGAAGCACACTGCCGAATCCAGGGCGCGAATATCGTCGCGGGGTCGGCGGCCGTGCTTAGAGAGCACGAAGGAGAAGATATCCGCAAAGGCAAAGGGCCGGGACATGTCGGACCTCATCAAGAAGTCGGCCGATCTACGACGTGGCAAGCAGATATCGGCGGAACACAAAGCGAAAATTTCAGCGTCAACAACGAATCGCAAACCTGTCGAGTGCCTCGAAACTGGAGTGATCTATCCATCCGTGACCGCAACGGCACTGGCATTTTCGGCACCAGAGGCCGGGATTTACTCTGCCATCAGAAGAAACGGACGTTGCAGAGGGAAACACTTCCGGTTCGCGTCCCCGTCTACAATTTCCAAACCACAACAGGAAACTACTTCGCCGAAGGAATCCTAGTCCACAATTGCGACAAGCACGCGCGAAGCTGCCATCTTCTCAAGTGGCGCGAGTCCGAAGCGTGTGCCCATCTGGCGGGCGACCCCTACTACTGCGACCCGCTGATAGCCGGCTGGTGGGCTTGGTGTGTCTGCTGCTCAATCGGTGCCTGGGGGCAGGGCGGCCCGTGGTGGCCGGATGCGGACGGATATTTGCGCAAGCGGCCACGCGGGACTAGCAACGGGGAGCCGGGTGTCAGAGGCAATCTGCCGCACCTGGGCCACAACGGCAACGGCGTGAACCGCCCGCAACTTCGCGAGCCGGGCGTCTGGGCGAACCTGCCGCACCTGGGCAACAACGGCCGGGGCGTGAACCGCCCCCAGCTACGCGAGCCGGGCGTCTGGGCGGACCGGCCGCACCTGACCAACGGCCAGGGCGTGAACCACGGCAACCTACGCGAGCCGGGGCTCGGCTGCGACGAGCGGATCGCCGCCGACTACGCCGCCACGGGCGGCTACCACCCCATGACCATGCCGGAGTTGCGCCGTTGGTTTTGCTGGCTCTCGGCCCGCCTGCGACATGTGCGAATCATCAACGGTGACTGGACGGGCGCCGTCAACGGCGGCTGGGAGCGGGTGTGCACGGGCGGCGCCGCCCTGACGCTGCCCGTGAGGCAGGGTAAGGGGCCAGTTGGTTTTTTTATGGACCCCCCCTATGCCGTAGACGACCGCGACTCGCTGTACGGTGCGCAAGAATCGTTTACTGTCGCAAAGGACGTGCGCCAGTGGTGCCTGAAGCACGGCGACGACAATCGCTACCGGATCGTATACGCGGGGTTTACCGGCGAGGGCGAGGAGCTGCTTGCCGCCGGCTGGCGTGAGGTAGAATGGTTTCGCGTGGGGCATCTCAAGGGCGGCATGGGCAACACGGCGAAACGGGACGAGGACGACGACGGCCCCGCCCACCAGCAGCACCGGGAGCGATTGTGGGTCTCGCCCCATTGCCTAACCAAGCCGGCAGTCGCCCAGCAGGAGTTGTTCTGAACCATGCCCGACCAAACGCTCCCCCTCACCAGCGTCTTCCTCCTGACCAGCGGCGACGGCGACGAGTGGCGATGCCACAGCATCCACCGCACGCGCGACTCCGCCGAACGGGCGAAACGCCAGTACGAAGCCCCGCAGATGCGTCCCGATGGCTCCACCTACCATTACTCTGCCACCATCGAAGAGTGGCCCGTGGAACCCTAATCATGCCCACCATCATCTTCAGCGATATCGACGGCGTACTGAACGGCCACGAGTGGTGCCACGTGGGAGGCTGCCGCATCCGGCAAGACTGCCTGCTCTGCCTCAACCACCTCCTCTACCGCACCAACGCCAGACTCGTCATCACCTCGTCCTGGCGCCATAAGATCCACAACGGCCTGCCCCTCCCCGCCTTCTCCTGGGTGCTCCGCTCCCACGGACTGGAAACCAACGTCCACGACGTGACCCCCCCAGGCCCAGACGGTCCCGAAGACCGCCGGAACCAGATCGCCGCCTGGCTCCAGGCCCACGACAACCCGCCCTACCTGGCCCTCGACGACTTCCCCCTGCTCCCCCTGCGATCCATCCGCACCAACCCCAGCACCGGACTCCGCCCCCACGACGTCTCCGCCGCCCTCAAACTCCTGGAACCATAACCATGACTACCCTCTACTCCCGCCACACCACCGCCACTGGCCGCCACCGCTACACCGCCTGGGGCGACTCCGCAGGCTTCGAGGGCCTCCCCAACGGCCACTACCTGATCTCCGTCGAAGACGGCAAACGCTCCGCCTGCCAGCTCCACAACCCCGATCTCCGCTACGCCGAACTGCTCGCCGCCGCTCAGGTCGCCCAGGAAGCCATGCTTAACGCCATGCGCGAACAGTCCCGCGAACGACTGCCACCCTCCAGACGCACGTCCGCGCGCGAGCGCCGCGCCTGGCGCGCCTACTGCAAAGCCGTCGGCGACCCCAAGGGAATCGTACACATCGAAATCCCCGCCGCCCACGAAATCGTCCGGGCCGGCATCCAGGCCCTCCTTGACGCCGCCAACCAGCCAAAACCATAGCCCCGACCGTGCGAATCCGCACACTTGTGCTGAAAATCTCAACACTTTGGCATATTGGGCACTATAGGAAAGCACTTTGGTAGACTGGAGAGACCAAAGTAGCGCCGCGCTACTTTGGTCTCTCTATCTTACCACGATGCTTGCCCATCTTCGCACAGCACATTCCCGTAGCCCAACTTGACCGTGCGGTGGCTCGCCACGCCCCGAGCCGCCACCGGAGGCCATCGCCCGGGCCCAGGACATGTTTCACGAGCTACTCAGCCGCCTGGACCGCTTGCAGCAGCAAATGCTCTGGCTGGTGGTGGAAGGCCAAAGTCAGGGCGACATCGCCGAACGCCTGGGTATCAGCGTGCGAACTCTGCAACGGCACCTGAAAGTAGTACGCGAGGTGTACAACGCTCTCCAAACAGAGGCAAAACATTCCTGACCGACCTAAATCACGGGCGGGCAGCCAGTTATGGATCAGCAAGCATCACAGCCCTGCGATAGGTGTCGTGTCATTGCCCTGGTTGGCGTTTATTAGGTGGCGGCGAAATGTAGTCCAGGCAGCTTGTGTGCATCCCGCAGATCAAGAAATCCATGCGGTTTGTGCAACCGAGCCAGCCGAAACAGCAATGGGAATTCAGTCATGAGCGTCCTTCGTCTTTTCTACCGGTTGACCGAGAAGTTGCGGAAGCCGCCGGTGGAGGCAAACCTGCAGTCAATCCGGGAATCCCACGCCAAGCGGCGTAAGGCGTCCGCGTCCGGCGCCGGGGCCACGGACCACGCTGCCGCGCCGCCGCCATCGGCCCGGCCTGACGAGCCAATCGAGGAAGTCTTGCGTCGTGACTGGGAGATTCTCTGTGCCCTCTCGGTGCCGCGCTCGCCACACGTCTCGGAAGAAGAGCTGGAGATGCTTCTGGCCGGTAGCGATCTGCCGCTCCATTGCCAGGAGCATTACGCCGAGTGCAATCTCTGCCACGACCTGCTGAGACGGGCCCATCGAGCCGACGAACAGGTCGATAGTGTGGCTCGGGCGCTGGCCACGACGCCCCTACACCGACAACCATCGCCTCCTTCTCCTTAACACACACACCCCCCATGAGATTGGCGATTCTCACTAACCATTAGACAATACCAACTTCCAGCAAATCTGCACTCCTCTCCGCCCGTGACACAGGGACACTTTTGACCTACAAAAAAAACCATCAGGGGGGGGCGCCAACCTCCTGAACCACGCCCTCGTTGCCAGATCAATATGTGCGGATGGTCGTTCGAGGGCCAAGTGCGGGCGACTCTGACCAGGTTTCCGCTGGGGCTATCCCAACTCGCGATGGGTTGCACATGTGCAATGGGCCCGTGAGGCGGGAGGTGCGGCACGGCCCTCCTCTCCTCCCCCGGAGTCGCCGGAAGCTGGCGCAGGGTAGCGAACTCCTGGTTGTGCGTGTCTGGGCGGCTCTTCTGGACCACACCACTACACTCACACCACCACCAGCCCTGACGCACTCTTCTCCACAACCATCCAAACCTGAACGCCTTCTGCATACACGCAAACATCTTGCGCCGCTCTGCGCCAACGCGTCACGAGTGCCATATCACCACGTCCACCGACGCCAACCGGTCGCTCACACCCAGCAGCCCCAGATTGCCAAACATCAATCGGGAAAAAATCTGGGGGAGGAATATACACACCTCCGAGCCGCCACTGGGGGCCCGCCACCCCGGTCTCGCCCGAGGGCGTGGCCTGCTGGCCATCCACGGACAACTCGGGTTTGGCGTAGTCTAGGCCTGTCTACCGTCGCGACAAACCCTTGAGCGAACGTCCAACCGTTTGTCGCACCCCCTGATCCCGCGTCCCCATCCCATCGTCGGCAATTCGCAAAACCCCCCGTTTTGGAACCCCACAAACAGCCCGACGCTTTTTCGGGGGGCATGAAACGGGATTGCTCCGCGCGAGGCTTCGCGCGATCGAGACCCTCCCCTCGCAAGCGGAACCTCGCGCGAGGGCATGGAGGAAAAATTTTCCGGTTTTCGGGCCGATCGGCCGCGTAGTGTGGGGGCGCGATTTTCGGCCGGTTCGCGTTGAAACGGCAACGCCCCCAATGAGTCAGCCCTTGAGGACGGCAATCCCCAAGGGCTCGGTGACCAACCTGAAAAGGAGATTAGCCATGAGCAAGAGTACCGTAGATGGCGTGTTTGGGCAATGGTGGACGGAGTATGTCCGGCTGGCGTACTGGCTAGCGAGGCGCGTGGTCCAGCGGAGACTGAACCGCCGGGGAATCTATCCCGCCAGTGGGGAAATCGAGGAGTTGGCCCAAGACGCTGTGGCTCGGGGATGGGAGAAGTTCGCCAAGCGCTGCTGGAAGAGCCTGCCGGGTAAGGAAGACCGCAAACGCTGGGTTTGCACCGCCACGGTGCGGGGTGCCTATGAGGCAACCCGCTATCGTTCGCGGTTTGGCTCGATTTCTGACCCCGTGGCAATTCGCGACGATGCGATGAACCGTTTTCGGCGGGTCAGACCGGCTGCCATCCACGGGGAGGATACCGAACGTGATCTCATCGACCCTGAGTATCAGCCGATGGTGCATGCCGTCCAGCAGTGGGAGTTGCGGGAGCTGGTGGACAAGTGGCTCCCCGAGGGGCTACGGGACACGGCAGTGCACGCCGCGTTTGGAATCACGCAAGCGGACTCCGCCGTGCTCCAGGGGGTGACCGACCGGACCGTGCGCAATAGGCTGCGGGACATCCGCGAGTATCTGGACCCCTCGCTGAACATCTACGGGATTCTGGGCATGGCATTGGAGGCAGCGCGCCGGGACACGTGGGTCCCTTGGACGACGTCCTAGGACGATAGGGGCGTTTTTCCGGTTTTTCGGCCGATCGGACGCTTTCTTGCGGCGGTTTGCGACGTTTCGCAAGCCGCCGTTTTTCGTTTCCACGCACTTGGTTCCCGACAGGAGCAACGCTATGACCGTCCAAGACATTCTCAGCAAGGTCGCCAGCAAAGAGATCTCCCCCGATGACGCCAGTAAGCTCATCTCCGCCATGAGCAAGGCCAATGGCAATGGGGTCAAGATCACGTACAAGGTGAGCGAGAAGACCGGGGCCCTCAGTGTCTACGGCCTCGGGCGCTTCCCTGTCACGCTCTACGCGGAGCAGTGGGAGCGTCTGGACGGCGAGGATGAGCGCAAGCGCCGCCAGACGTTCATCAAGGACCACGCCACGGAACTGACCCGCAAGAGCTAGCCGCCGTGTGTCCGCTGGCCAAGCCCGCCATCTCCGGCGGGCTTTTCTTTTGCGCTGAGCAGCCCGTTGGCGGTTGGCCATTGGGCGTGCTAGGCGTCAAGTCTCGCATCCTGACAAGCCGCCAGCAGGAGGATGCCATGTCCGTTCTGGAGTTCTACGTCAGCCGCCAGGTTGACCCGGACTTTGACCCGGACAGTGCGCTGGAGTCCGGGCTGCAGGAGTGGTTTCTGGAGCACCCCGACGCCTATTGGGCAGAGGGGGAGACGTATGTGGAGCATCTGGTGTCCAAGAGCATAGCCGAGAGGCTGCGCCCAGCGCAACCGATAGCCGCCAGTGCTTGACGGCTGGCGGATCCCAGCCGCCAGTGGGTGCCACACCGCCATCCGCAATAAGGTGGGGCAAATGGATAGCCTAGGGTGATTCCTGCACAAGACGGGCAGGAATCACAGTCCCGGCCGCGTGCGTCCAAGACACGATTTCCGCTTGCCGGATGACCATCGGACAAGCATGTCACCCCTGCCCCATGCCGCCATAGGCATGCCCCATGCCGCCAAAGGATTTGATGTCATGACCCCGCTCCCAAATCAGCAGCAGTTCCAATTCATGTTGCCACCGCGCGCTGTGCAGGTCCTGCACTTAGTGCGCAGGACCCACGACACTACGACATTGCCGCCAGATCTCTTCCAGGAGTTCTGCCGCGCCGTGCATTTCTATCTGCGTGGCTTCTCCGTGGAGCATACGGCCAAGTTGGTCATCCAGGACCTTTGGCCGCACCTCGTTCCCTACCAACCCTTCGAGGACACGAAACCATGAAAGCCCTCTACGAACACTACCGCCCCGCCAGTTGGGAAGACTTGGCGGGTCAAGACAAGTGCCGCCAGCGCGTGGATGTCCTCCGCCGCCGCGGTCTGGCTGGCCGCGTGTTCTGGATCACTGGGGATTCCGGGACGGGCAAGACGACCGTGGCCCGGCTGATCGCCCAAGAGATCGCCGACGACTACGCGGTCGTCGAGATCGACGCCCAGGACCTGGGCATGGACAAGGTGCGTGAGTTTGAGCGGATGTGCCAGTTCAAGCCGCTGGGCAGGGGCTGCCACGTCTTCATCATCAACGAGGCCCACGGGCTGTCGTCCAAGGTGGTCTCACGGCTGCAGACCGTGTTGGAGCAGGACAACGTGCAGCGGAACTCGACGTGGATCTTCACCACGACGTTCCAAGGGCAGCGCAAGTTCGACGATGCCTTCGACGCCTGCCCATTTTTGAGCCGGGCTATCGAACTGACCCTGGAGCACGGGGAGACCGTAGTGCTGGCCTTCGCGGTCCGCGCCCGCAAGATCGCCCAATCAGAGCAACTCGACGGCAAGGCCCTGGAAGACTACGTGCAGCTCGTCCGGGACTGCGGCTGCAACATGCGGAAGGTGCTGCAGCAGATCGAGGCCGGCGAGATGCTGCCCGACTGAGCCATTGGCAATCGGCAATGGCAACAGCAATTGGGAATGGGGCGTTTTTTCCGGTTTTTTGCGGCACCCGCCGATTCATTGCGGCGGCGGAACGATCGGCCGCCCGCTTCTTTCCTCACCCCTGTGTGCGAGAGGACGGCACCATGCAACTCTACGAACACCTCAAGCTCAAGACGCGCGTCACGCGGATCAACGGCTCGACGGACGTAGCGCCTGTCTTCCGAGCGATCCTGGACGCGGAGAGCGAACTGGACCGGGACAAAGAGCACTTCTGGATTCTGTGCCTCAACACCAAGAACCATATCCTGCGGGTCGAACTGATCACCCTGGGCCTGCTGGACCAAACCGTCGTCCACCCCCGCGAAGTCTTCCGCCCCGCCATCGGCTGCAGCGCAAAGTCCATCATCCTCGCCCACAACCATCCCTCGGGCGATCCGACGCCGAGCGATAAAGACGAGGCTCTGACGCGGCGTCTGATTGACTGCGGGAAGATGCTCGACATCCCGATCATGGACCACGTGGTCATCGGCGAAGGGGACCGCTACTGCTCGATGCGCGAGCAATTCACCAACGACGGCTGTCACCAATCCGAGCTGGCAGATTGCGGATGGTGACCCGTCCGCCCCGTAGCGTGGCGAACCGGGTCCACACCGGGCGGGGTGCTTGCCGAGACGCCGACTGATCACCGGCCAGCAACGTGAGAGTGCGGGAGATCCGCCCAGAGCCCAGCAGCGATACAGCGGGAAGAATCGGGCGGTCCGTAGCATGGCCTACATGTTTTCGGAATTCTTCCCCAACATCTATTCCCAAAACGGAACGCCTCCGATACAATTAGCATGCGAACAGATGATTGCTTGCCGGCCCCGGCGGAAACCGGGGGGAGGGTAGAACGATGAGAAAAGCAACAGATTTTGAGCAAGCGGTGAGAGACCTGCCTAGCGAGGTTGGTTACGACCCGCTGGCGATGAAGACCATCGACGATCTTCGGTGGGAGTGCCTTCTTCAATTGGATCTCATTGAAGAAGGCCAGGACGGTGCCGACGAGGACCCGGCACCCATCCGGCGATGGTTGAAGAGATACGGCACTTCGGGCCGCGAGTGACGGCCTGCCGACCCGGCGGATTCCGGGATTGGAGGACCGGCCGAGAGGCCGGGACCAAAATGATTTACGCGTGGGGGATTTTGTATGAAGAACGAGAAGAACGATCAGTCCTGAGCTATTTTCCCCCTGGTTGCGACCACGGGGGGAGCCCGGAAAGAACCGCGGAGGTGCCAGAATGCCTCCGCGGAATCGTCGCGGAGGAAATGGTCGCGGTTGCCCGCGACCGCTACGCCGATCGGCCGACGGTTGATCGGCTCCTTGCCCTCAATCAGCGTGAGTGACGCCCTAGGGTGGCGACCATCCGCCTGCCAAGGCTGCCGAACCGAGGCGAAAAACAATTCGGCTTGGAGCGGGGCCACGAGCCCCGGAGACAGATGAAGTGCTTTACGATTGCGAGCGGGAGTGTGACCAGTGGGGTCACGGTTGAGAAAATGAGGCTGTCTGGAGCGGGCGTCGAGATTGACGCCGTACTAGTGGGCGAGAGCGGACGCGGGCGAGAGCTCGGCGTCCTGCCCATAGACCCGGCGGCGCTCGATGCGTCGCCGTGCCCCAAGCGGGGGTACGAAATCCAGAGCGGGCATTCATGCCCGCTCTGTGGTGAGAAGATTCCGGGCGAGACAATGTATGTGGTTCACCCCGAAATTGGCACAGTCCGCAATCTGTTAACGGTCGCCGACGTAGGCCAGACTCGGGCCGGCAAGCCCAAGTTGGTCCGCGAGGCTTCGGCGGCCAAGGCGGCCGATTTCTGCCTCGTTGCATTTCGGACCAAGATCGGATTCCGCGGTGGCAACAGCCACACCGGAGACCGGCTCAACCCGGCCTCGGCTGACGCCGGGTTTGTGGACTTCCCTGGCGAAGTAATTTGCCGGGGCGTCATCGCGCAGGGCGACGCTGGCGGCATGGGCAGCGGCGAACAGATCGTCGCCGTAATGCCGCGAGGCGTCGTGTTTCGTACTGGCTACAGCGGCCGTCTCTACGGTGAGCCGGCGGCCCACTACTATGCGTACGACGGTGAGAGAATTCTTTCCGCCACATGGGCGGAGCGTGAGGCGAGCGATTGTTTCTGATCACTCCCCGCGGGCCGGCGCGGGCAAGAAGTACCGGCAAGCCCCCCTTTGTCTGCGGCGTCCAGCCAACACGGCACCGCGGGGGGCGGGCTGGCTC
>Ga0209641_10003110_pt1 | contig 13972 bp, 12 predicted proteins | sample RifCSP16_1_FD_184022 | JGI IMG/M metagenome (GOLD analysis project Ga0209641, IMG submission 184022) | Soil microbial communities from Rifle, Colorado - Rifle CSP2_sed 16_1 (SPAdes) (version 2) | ecosystem: Environmental > Terrestrial > Deep subsurface > Rock core/Sediment | place: Rifle...
GCCTTCGGCAGAGGCCGAACGCAAAATCCTGTTCTACAGGAACCCGATGAACCCGGAAGTGACTTCTCCGGTGCCCATGAAAGACCAGATGGGCATGGACTATGTGCCTGTATACGAAGACGAAACGCCGTCCGCCCAGGATAAGCCCGGCACAGTACGAATAACCCCTGAGAAGATACAGAAGATAGGGGTCAAGTCCGCGCCGGTCGAAAGGCGCAACCTCGCCCGCACAATCCGGACGGTCTGCAGGGTCGAGCCTGTAGAAGACAGGGTGCATGTCATCACCGCGAAAATCCCCGGCTGGATAGAAAAACTCTATGTCAACAGGACCGACGCAATGGTCGGCAGAGGAGAAAAGCTCCTCGAACTCTACAGCCCGGAATTGATATCCGCGCAGGAAGAGTACCTTCTCGCCCTCGAAAGCTTTGAGAAGGTCAAGAACAGCCCTTTCCCTGAGGCGGTAGAGGGCTCAAAAGCCCTTCTCGACGCGGCACGCCAGAGGCTCAGGTACTGGGACATCTCGGATGACCAGATAGAAGGGCTCAAAAAACGCGAAGCCGTATCAAGGACACTTGCGATAAGGTCTCCGGCGGCTGGCTCGGTCACGGAAAAGATGGTAGTGGAAGGGCAGAAGATTGAGGCGGGCGAAGAGCTCTTCAAGATAATCGACCATTCCCGCGTCTGGGTCTACGGGGAAGTTTACGAGTACGAGATGCCTTACATAAAAATCGGCCAGAAGGCCACTCTGGCGCCTTCGTACTCCCCGTCAGAAAAGCATCTCGGCACGATAGAGCACATATATACCCACCTCGGCTCAATCAGGTACGCCCCTGAGGAGGCCACCGCGGAGTCGAGAACAGCGAAGGTCAGGTTCTCTCTCGACAACAAAGACCACAAGCTCAAACTGGGCATGTACCTCAATGTCGAAATAGAGGCAAGCGTTGCCAAAGGCGCCCTCATTGTGCCCGATTCCGCCGTGATAGACACAGGCATAAGAAAGATGGTCATCGTGGACAGGCGCGACGGCACCTTCGAGCCCAGAGAGATAAAGACAGGGGCAAGGGGCGCCGAAGCATGGGAAGTGCTCGATGGCCTCAGTGAAGGAGACTGGGTAGTGACCTCGGCCAACTTCCTCGTCGATTCCGAAAGCAACCTGAAGGCCGCCGTAAGCTCGATGGGCAAAAAGCGCCATGAAGAAGACAAGGCAGTAGAAACACCCCCATCGGAGCACAGACACTGATGCTCAGGAAGATAATAGAGTTATCCGTTAAAAACCGGTTCATCGTCATACTCGCCGCTCTTTTCATAACGGGCTGGGGAATATGGGCTATCTACAACACTGCCATTGACGCCATACCCGACCTGTCGGACGCGCAGGTCATAATCTTCACCGAATATCCCGGACAGGCCCCCCAGGTCGTTGAAGACCAGATAACCTACCCCCTCACGACGGCCATGCTCTCAGTTCCCAGGGCAAAGGTCGTAAGGGGCTATTCGTTCTTCGGCGTCTCCTTCGTATATGTGATCTTCGAGGACGGCACAGACATCTACTGGGCGCGCTCGCGCGTGCTCGAATACCTGAACTTCGCCTCAGGCAAGCTCCCGGCAGGCATAACGCCCACACTCGGCCCTGACGCCACCGGCGTCGGCTGGGTCTATGAGTATGTGGTCGAGGGCAAAGGCTATGACCTCGCCGAGCTCCGCTCAATACAGGATTGGTTCATCCGCTACCAGCTAACGGCAGTGCCGGGAGTTTCGGAGGTCGCCTCTGTCGGCGGCTTCGTGAAGCAGTACCAGGTGAACATCGACCCGAACAGGCTTGTAACCTACGGCATATCCATAGACGAGGTAGTAAAGTCCCTCCAGATGAGCAACCGCGATGTCGGAGGCCGTGTCATTGAGATGGCCGAGCGCGAGTACATGGTGCGGGGCCTGGGCTACATTAAGAGCATACCCGACATCGAGAACATCGTGCTCAAATCCGACCGCACCGGCACGCCGATAAAGATAAGAGATGTCGCGAGGGTTGAGATAGGACCTGACGAGAGAAGAGGCCTTGCGGAACTCAACGGTGAAGGCGAGGCCGTGGGCGGCATCGTGGTCATGCGCTTCGGTGAGAACGCGCTCGATGTCATAAACGGCGTAAAGGAAAAGCTCCGCGAGATTGAGTCAAGCCTGCCGCCCGGCGTGAAGGTAAGGGCCGTCTACGACAGGAGCGGCCTCATATACGACGCGATAGACACCCTCAAGACGAAGCTCGTGGAAGAGTCCATCCTCGTCTCCGTCGTCTGCATAATATTCCTTTTGCACTTCAGGTCGTCGCTCGTCGCCATAATAATGCTGCCAATCGGCATACTCGTCTCTTTCATTGTCATGCACATGATGGGCATAAACGCCAACATCATGAGCCTCGGCGGCATCGCGATCGCCATAGGCGCGATGATAGACGGCGCGATCATAATGATCGAGAACGCCCACAAGCACCTCGAAAAATCAGGGGGCGAAGGCGACCGTTGGGAGACTATCACACAGGCCGCCAAGGAAGTCGGCCCTCCGCTTTTCTTCTCGCTCCTTATCATAACGGTCTCATTCATGCCGATATTCACGCTCGAGGCGCAGGAGGGCAGGCTCTTCAAGCCGCTTGCCTATACCAAGACCTTCGCGATGGCCGCGGCGGCCCTGCTTTCCATAACGCTCGTGCCTGTGCTCATGGGACTTTTCATAAAGGGGCACATACGGCCCGAAGAGAAAAACCCCATAACAAGGACTCTGGTGTGGCTCTACAGGCCGGCTATAGAAAAAGTCCTGAAGCACCAGAAAACGACGATACTCATCGCCCTGGCCGCCCTCATCGTCACTGTCTATCCGGTAAAAAAGCTCGGCAGCGAGTTCATGCCCGCCCTCAACGAAGGCACGCTCCTTTACATGCCGGTGACCCTGCCCGGCATCTCCGTGACAAAAACAGCGGAGATACTGCAGACGCAGGACAGGATAATAAAGGGCTTCCCCGAAGTAGAAAGTGTCTTCGGCAAGGCCGGGAGGGCTTTGACTGCAACCGACCCGGCTCCTTTCGAGATGTTCGAGACTGTCATAAACCTGAAGCCTAAAGACCAGTGGCGGCCCGGCATGACAATGGAAGCTCTGGTCAAGGAGATGGACGAGGCGCTCTCGATGCCCGGCGTGACCGGGGCCTGGACCATGCCTATAAAGGCCAGGACCGACATGCTCTCCACAGGCATAAGGACGCCGGTGGGCATAAAGGTATTCGGCAAGGACCTCGAAGAGCTGGAAAGGGTCGCCCTCGAGGTCGAGACTGCCGTAAAGAAAGTGCCCGGCACCGCGAGCGCCTACGCGGAAAGGACGGGCGGCGGCTATTATCTCGACATAAGCATCAAACGGGAAGAGGCCGCCAGGTTCGGCCTCAAGGTCGAGGAGGTGCAGTCGGTAGTCATGACGGCCATAGGCGGCGAGAACGTCACCATGACCGTCGAGGGGCTCGAGCGCTACCCGGTGAATGTCCGCTACCAGAGGGAGCTAAGGGACGACATCGACAAGCTCGGCCGTGTGCTCGTGCCAACGATGAGCGGCGCGCACATACCCCTTTCACAGGTGGCCGACATCGGCGTGAAGATGGGCCCCCCTGGAATAAGGACGGAGAACGCCCTCCTCACCACATGGATATTCGTAGACGTAAGGGACAGGGACATAGGCGGGTATGTAAAAGAGGCAAAGGCCGCTGTCGCGGGCAGCGTGAAGTTCCCGCCCGGGTACTACGCCTCGTGGAGCGGCCAGTACGAATACATGGAGAGGGCCTACGCGAAGCTCAAGGTCATCGTGCCGTTGACGCTCGCGATAATATTTCTCCTCCTGTACCTGAACTTCAAGTCGGTTACAGAGTGCCTGATCATACTGCTGGCGATACCGTTTTCGCTCATAGGCGCGGCATGGCTCCTGTACATTCTCGGCTATAACCTTTCGATAGGCGTTGCCGTAGGCTTCATAGCGCTGGCCGGGCTTGACGCTGAGATGGGCATAGTAATGCTCATCTACCTCGACCAGGCCTGGGCGAAAAGGAAAGCCGAAGGCAGACTGAACACAAAGGCCGACCTCAATGAGGCTATAATGGAAGGAACGGTTTTGAGAGTGCGCCCCAAGCTCATGACTGTCTCGGCCATAATCTTCGGCCTCCTTCCCATCATGTGGAGCGCGGGGACAGGCGCGGATGTCATGAAAAAAATAGCCGCGCCCATGGTCGGCGGCATGTTCACCTCCGGCCTCCTCGAACTCCTTGTGCTCCCGGCCATATACGCCATCTGGAAAGGAAGAGGGCTCAAGGACTGAGCAGCCAGCCTTCCCGGATATCCTCATAATCTCTGCTATACTCATTAAATGAGTAAGGAGGGATGAGGATGAAAAAACTTTTACCGATTTTCCTGCTTGCGCTCTCCCTTGCGACCCCTGCCCTGGCAACGGAGCCCATCGCGGCCCCGGTTCAATTCCCGGACCAAAGGTTTCCTGACCAGAGGTTCCCCGCGCAGGACCAGATGCTCGACCTCGAACGCCAGCAGATAACTCAGGAGACCCTGATGATCCTCAGGGACATGGTCACCGTCATGAGAGAAGCCAAGGGCATCGACCCGGCCGACAGTAAACGGCTTGAGAACCTCTCCAGCAGGCTGGACTTTCTCATAACGCGCCAGCAGGATATCTCAATGCGGAGCCGCATGGGACGCTGAAGGCATGATGAATGGCTGGCATACTCAAGATAGACCTTAAGGAGGGACTATCATGAGCATAAAGGCACTCATTCCGGTTTTTTTCTTTATCGCCCTGTCGGCGACTGCCTTCGCCCAGGTCACTGGAGGCTCTACCGCTGGCACAACGCCGGGCACCACCGGCACAACGCCGGGCACGACTGAAACCATTCCCGGCACTACGGGGACTATACCAGGCACCACAGGGACTATCCCCGGGACTACCGGCACAACGCCCGGCACCACGGGGACTTTCCCGGGCACCACTGGTACAATACCCGGTACTACAGGGACAATACCGGGTACGACCGGCACTATTCCCGGCACAACAACGATGCCGCCCGCGACAACGCCACTGCCGAACCCGACTACGCAGCCTCCATTGCAGTCCACGCAGCCTCCATTGCAGTCCACGCAGCCTCCATTGCAGTCCACGCAGCCTCCATTGCAGTCCACGCAGCCTCCATTGCAGTCCACGCAGCCTCCGTTGCAGTCCACGCAGCCTCCGCTCCAGTCAACTCAGCCCCCGTTGCAGTCCACGCAGCCTCCGCTCCAGTCAACTCAGCCTCCGTTGCAGTCCACGCAGCCTCCATTCCCGACCACAGGCGCCATACCGGATTTCAGTCAGGATAATACGAACATCACTGGACGCTTCGACGGCACTGACGAAAGCGCCGGCATCTTCGACACCCTCGATAACAACACAGGGATGACAGGCAACGAAAGCGTCAGCATATTCGAGAACGACGGCTTCGGGAACAACCAGCGCACACTGCGCGGCGAGCTCGACAACAACACGAATGTCCTCGGCAATGAAGGAGTAAACGGGGAAGACGACTCGTTCGCCATAGGCCCCCAAACGCCGGATACGCTCGACAGCGGCATTTTCAAGGACGACCCGGAAACTCCGATGAACGATACTGTTTTAGATTAGCAAGTCGCGGTAAAAATTCTTTTGAACGGCATTTTCCGTCGTGATACAATCCGTGAAACACGATAAAAAAAGGGGAGCGCGGGCTCCCCTTTTTCACAACCGGGAAACCAGACAGAGTCCACCTCACCCCTCCTGGCCGCCACCCGCCCGGCATGAGCGCGTTTGCCTCATAAAGGCACAAATAACTTGACAATGAACTTTGGCATATGATAGCAATACTCTGTTTTAGGTTTTGAACCTCAAACATACCCCTATAAACTTAAAACACCCGATCCGGGCCGCGCCAGAGCGCATGCCATGCGCGCCGTAACGGGTGTAGTGTAAAAAAAACAGGGACTTAAATAAAAAAATGATATCAATCGACTATACGCTTCTAATCCAGATAATCGGCTTCTTCATCCTCCTCGTGGTCCTGAACCAGTTCCTTTACAAGCCGGTCCAGCGCATCCTGAAGGAAAGGGAAGAGAAAATAGAAGGCTCCATAAAGAAGGCCGCCCAGACCGATAAGGAAATCGCCGAAGGCATAGTCGCCTACGGGAAGAAGCTCAAGGAAGCGGCCGTCAAAGGCAATGAGGAACGCGCCAGGATAAGGCAGGAAGGCATCGAAAAGGAAAAGGACACGCTCGAAGCCGCGAGAGCCGAAGCTTTCAAAGAGCTTACCGGCATCAGAAATGAGATCGAGGCAAGCAAAAAGAGCGCGCTTGCCGGACTCGGGACCGAAGCAAAGGCCCTTGCCAGGGATATAGCCGGAAAGGTGCTTGAAAGAAGCGTAGTCGGCTTTCTTATAATAGGCCTCCTTATCCCTTCGCTGGCGTTCGCCTCCTCTGAGGGCGGCCACGGCGACAGCGGCATGACCTGGAAGATAATAAACTTCGTAATACTCGCGGTAGGCGTGTACTTGGTGTGGACCAAGGCCATAAGCGGCCTTCTCACGAGACGCGGCTCAGAGATCAAAAACGCCATTGAAGAAGCGCAGAAGGCAAAGGACGCGGCCGACAGGAACGCCGCCGAGTACAGGGAAAAGATCTCTGTTCTCGACAGCAAGGTCGCGGAAATACATAACGAATTGAAACTCGAAGGCGAAGCTGAAAAGACCCGCATAATAGCCGAGTCAGCCAAATCCGCCGAGGCCTTGAAGGCCCAGGCCAAAGTCGTGGCAGAGCAGGAAATAAAGAAAGCCAGGATAGAGATACGCGAAGAGGCCGCCAGACTTGCCGTACAGCTGGCCGAAGACATACTGAAGAAGGAGCTTTCCCCTGCTGACCAGGAGAGGCTCGTAAAAGGATACCTTAACAACCTGAGGCTTAACTGATGAAGAGTTCAGTTGCAAAGAGATTCGCGAAGGCCATCATCGAAATTGGCATGGAAGAGAAGGCCTATGAGGCGTATGGCAAGGAGCTGAGGAGCGTCCTGGCCGTGTTCAAGGGGAACCCCGGCCTTGTAAAGATACTCCTCAATCCCATGTACAAGCTCGAGGAAAGAAAAGGCCTCATCAATAAGGTCTCGGCCTCTGTCGGGCTTTCGCCCTATGTGACAAGGCTCATGGCCATCCTCGTTGAGACCAGGAACATCAGCTTCCTCGAAGAGGTGGTCGAAGCTTACTCCAGACTCGAAGACGGACTTGCAGGAAGGCTCCGGGCCTCGGTTGAGGCTCCGATAGAGCTTGAAGGCGCCCTGGTAGACGAGATACGGGCAAAGCTCGGCAGCCTCACCGGCAAGGAAGTAATACTGACTTACAGGCACAACCCATCCCTTCTCGGAGGGCTTGTGCTTCGGATAGACAACACTATCCTGGACGGAAGCCTTAAGACGCAGCTCGAACTCATGAGAGAAAAAATAATCGAAGGGGTGGTTTAGGATGATAAAGGTAGAAGAGATAAGCCAGCTCATTAAGACCCAGATAAAGGGCTTTGAGAAGGAGATAGACATACAGGAAGTCGGCACCGTCATCTCTGTCGGCGACGGCATCGCCAGGATTTATGGCCTTGAGAAGGCCATGGCCGGAGAGCTCCTCGAGTTCCCGGGCAATCTTTACGGAATGGTTCTTAACCTCGAAGCGGACAATGTCGGAGCCGCCATCCTTGGAAGCGACCACACGATCAAGGAAGGCGACACGGTAAAGAGGACCGGCAGGATAGTCGAGGTCCCCGTAGGCAAGGGGCTTCTCGGCAGGGTCGTCAACGCGCTCGGCCAGCCCATAGACGCCAAGGGGCCCATCGAATCGAACGAGAACAGAAGGGTCGAGATCAAGGCTCCCGGCATAGTCGCCAGGAAATCCGTTAAAGAGCCCCTCCAGACCGGTATCAAGGCCATCGACGGCATGGTACCCATCGGAAAAGGCCAGAGGGAACTCATCATCGGCGACCGTCAGACCGGAAAGACCGCCGTCGCCCTCGACACCATCATAAACCAGAAGGGCCAGAATGTGTTCTGCATCTATGTGGCCATCGGCCAGAAGCAGTCCACAGTTGCCCAGATAGTCGAAAAGCTTAAAGCATTCGGCGCGATGGAATACACCATCGTCGTTGCCGCCACGGCCAGCTCCCCGGCCCCCCTGCAGTTCCTCGCGCCCTATTCGGGATGCGCCATGGGCGAGTACTTCAGGGACAACGGCATGCACGCCCTTATAATCTACGATGACCTTTCCAAGCACGCTGTGGCCTACAGGCAGCTTTCATTGCTCCTCAGAAGGCCTCCGGGCCGTGAAGCTTACCCTGGAGATGTCTTCTTCCTCCACTCAAGGCTTCTGGAAAGGGCAGCGAAGCTCTCCGACAAGCTCGGCGGCGGCTCATTGACCGCCCTGCCGATCATCGAAACGCAGGCAGGCGATGTTTCCGCGTATATTCCGACAAATGTCATCTCCATCACTGACGGGCAGATATTCCTTGAGACAGACCTGTTCTACTCAGGGGTGCGGCCCGCCATCAATGTGGGTCTGTCGGTTTCCAGGGTTGGCGGCTCCGCGCAGATAAAGGCCATGAAGTCGGTCGCCGGAACACTGAAGCTCGAACTGGCGCAGTACAGGGAACTTGCCGCCTTCGCGCAGTTCGGATCTGACCTTGACCCGGCCACCCAGAAGCAGCTCAACAGGGGCCAGAGGCTCGTCGAGATATTGAAGCAGGGCCAGTACAAGCCGATGACGGTTGAAAAGCAGGTCATCATCATTTTCGCGGCCACCAACGGCTATGTTGACAGCTACCCGGTATCTGCCCTCAAGAAGTACGAGGAAGAGCTCATGGCCTTCATCGAGTCCAGGCACGCCGACATACTCACGGACCTCCGTGACAAGAAGGCGCTTGACGATACCGTGAAACCCAAGCTCAAGAAGGCCCTCGAGGATTTCAAGGGGCTGTTCGTAGCTGAAGGCAAGTAATTCGCAAATAATTCAGGTTAGCGAACCTCAAAATCGCTATTTTTTCCGAGGTCGAGGAAGGGCGAAAATAAAAAGCGGAGCATACACGATAGTATGTGAGCATTTTTATTTTCGTCCTGACAAAGAGATCGGGAAAAATAGCGATTTTCAAACCAACTGATAAGGGCTTAACAGGACATGGCGAGTCTTAAGGACATAAAAAGAAGAATAAAATCGGTCAAGAACACCCGCCAGATAACAAAGGCCATGAAAATGGTCTCGGCGGCGAAGCTCAAGCGCGCCCAGGACGAGATAACGGCCGCCAGGCCCTACGCAGAAAAGATGCTCGAGCTTATAGGCTCGCTGGCTTCCAAGGCCTCTTCCGACAGCCATCCCCTCCTTGAAAACAGGGGCAGCGCGAAGATCGGGCTCGTGCTTTACACATCCGACAGGGGCCTTTGCGGAGGTTTCAACTCGCAGCTCCTGCGCACGGCCGAAAGGTTCATAAGGGAGAACAGCTCCTCTGAGATAAGCCTTTACCTGGTCGGCAAGCGCGGCGCCGAGTACTTCAAAAGGCGCAGTTTCAAGATATTGAACGCCCGCGTAATCGGCGGAGGCCGGCCGGGCTACGGCGCGGCCGTGGAGATCGCCAACGACATTGTCGACTCCTACATGAACGGCGAGCTCGACGAAGTCCATATCGTATTCAGCGAGTTCAAGAGCGCCATGACTCAGACGCCCGTGACACAGAAGCTTCTGCCGGTGTCTGCCCCAGCCAACGCGGAGAAGAAGGAAGAAGGCGGACAGGGCGAGTACCTGTACGAGCCGTCAGAAGGGGCGGTTCTCGCGAGCCTCCTGCCCAAGTATGTCGAAGTGCAGGCGTTCAGGGCTCTTCTTGAAACCTCGGCCAGCGAGCACGGCGCGAGGATGACCTCCATGGATTCGGCCTCGAAGAACGCCGGACAGATGATAGGCGGGCTCACGCTCGTGTACAACAGGCTCCGTCAGGCCGCCATCACCAGGGAACTCATGGAGATCATCGGCGGCGCAGAGGCGCTGAAGTAAGTTTAAATTGACCGGCTGCCGTTAACGGGTTGCCGTTATGTGACCAGTACCTATAAAAATTAGATATTTTTTCCGAGGTCGAGGAAGGGCGAAAATAAAAAGCGGAGCATACACGGCAGTATGTGAGCATTTTTATTTTCGTCCTGACAAAGAGATCGGGAAAAAGAGCAATTTTAGAATAACGCTTTAAGGAGGACTTCCTGAAATGTCAGAGATGAACATCGGCAAAGTCACACAGGTAATCGGCCCTGTGCTTGATATCGAGTTTCCCCCCGGGAAACTCCCTGCCATATATAACGCCGTAAAGCTCACGAACCCGAGCATCAACGGCGAGAAGTGGAACCTTGTCGTTGAAGTCGCGCAGCACCTTGGCGAGAACACCGTCCGCTGCATAGCGATGGACACATCCGAAGGCCTCGTAAGGGGCACTGAGGCGATGGACACCGGCGCCGGCATAACCGTACCTGTCGGAAAGAATGTCCTCGGCAGGATATTGAATGTCATCGGCGAGCCCGTTGACGAACTGGGCCCCGTCACTACCGAGAAGAGCTACCAGATACACCGCGCGGCACCGACATTCGACCAGCAGTCGACCAAGATGGAAGTCTTCGAGACCGGCATCAAGGTCGTCGACCTCCTTACCCCGTACTTGAAGGGCGGCAAAATCGGCCTGTTCGGCGGCGCGGGTGTCGGCAAAACAGTTCTCATCATGGAACTCATCAACAATGTCGCCATGCAGCACGGCGGCTTCTCCGTCTTCGGCGGAGTCGGCGAAAGAACAAGGGAAGGAAACGACCTCTGGGAAGAGATGAAGGAGTCGGGCGTTATCAACAAGACCGCCCTTGTCTACGGCCAGATGAACGAGCCTCCGGGAGCCAGGGCAAGGGTCGCTTTGACCGCTCTTACGATGGCAGAGTACTTCAGGGACGAGGAGAATCAGGATGTTCTTCTGTTCGTTGACAACATATTCAGGTTCGTTCAGGCAAACGCGGAAGTCTCCGCGCTTCTCGGCCGTATTCCTTCAGCCGTCGGCTACCAGCCGACCCTCGGAACCGACGTGGGCGGCCTTCAGGAGAGGATCACCTCGACGGTAAAGGGCTCCATCACCTCTGTCCAGGCCATATATGTGCCTGCCGACGACCTTACCGATCCGGCTCCGGCCACGACCTTCGCGCATCTTGACGCGACGACCGTTCTTTCCAGGCAGATAGCCGAACTCGGTATCTACCCGGCGGTCGACCCGCTTGACTCGACTTCAAGGATCCTCGACCCGCAGATCGTAGGCGACGAGCATTACGGCTGCGCGCGTCAGGTACAGGCCATACTCCAGAAGTACAAGGACCTCCAGGATATCATCGCCATCCTCGGCATGGACGAGCTCTCGGAAGAGGACAAGCTTGTCGTCTCGAGGGCCAGAAAGATACAGAGGTTCCTGTCGCAGCCCTTCTTCGTCGCCGAGCAGTTCACCGGCATGCCCGGCAAGTTCGTCGGCGTAAAGGACACCATCAAGGGCTTCCTCGCCATTGCTAACGGCGAGTATGACGACATCCCGGAACAGGCCTTTTATCTCGTCGGCACCATCGAGGAAGCACTCGAGAAGGCCGAGAAGATAAGGGCGAGCGTATAAGTACCGTGTCCGTGTTCCGTGGATGACGGAGCGGCTGACGAGTAATCTAACAGTTTGCTGAAGGCTGCTCAAAAAGCTCCATATGCAAGGCGTCAAGGCGTGAGGAATGAGGCGTACTCTTTGCTACGCCGCAATGAACTCGCGCCGAAGACAACGAAGCAGATGGACTTTTTCAGCAGCCTGCTAAAGAGAGAAAATGGCTGATACAATACTGCTTGAAATAGTAACACCGCTGAGAAAGCTCCTCTCAAAAGAGGTAGACGAGGTCACTGCCCCCGGGCGTGACGGCGACTTCGGCGTCCTTGCCGGGCATACGCCTTTCCTCACCACTCTGAGGCCGGGCGAGATAGTCTACAAGAAGGGCTCCGAGACCGCGGTGCTGGCCGTAAGCGGCGGGTACGCGGAAGTACTCCCGGACAAGACCACGATACTCGTGGACGCGGCCGAGACCGAAGCCGAGATAAACACGGAAGCAGCCAGAGCGGAGCTTCAGAAGGCTGAGAACGCGTTGAAGGCCCTCTCCCAGGACGACCCGGCGTACGCGCAGGCGATAGACAAAATCGAATACGCCCAGGCAAAGCTCAGGGTTAAGGAAAGAAAAGCTTAAGAGGTTTTCAAACAGACAAACGAAAGGCGGGGTCGAAAGACCCCGCCTTTTTTATTTAGTGACCCGGTTCAGGTAGGGTGGGCTGCGCCCACCGCGATTCCAAACATTGTGTTGTGTTGGGTTACGCTGCGCTAACCCAACCTACCCGGCTCGCTTTCCGCCTGAACACAGCTCAGATTAGCTCACCTTTCGCGTTCTCTCCACCATGGCTCAGAAACAAGTTCGATTTTTTTGAATTTACCTGTTAATTTTTCAATTACAGTATTATCAGAACTAGTAACCTCCCAAAAAGTAGAATCGTGAGCATTGATTATCAAATCGGCAATGTCTCTTAAGTCGAGATCTTCATTGATAATGGGTATTTTTTTCAAATTTGGTTTTATGGCAAGAAAAAAGCCATCTATAGTTTGGCCAACATTTTCAGCATAGTCGATTAATTCGTTAAAAGACATTTCGACTTGCTGATTCGTGGCTTCACTGAAAGTCTCATACCAATTTGAAGAATCGCACTCTACATCCCACGCTACCCATCTGTGCCCATCATAATGCTTGCATTCAGATATAATATCTTTTAAATCAAAAGATAAGCAGTTACTGTTGTAGTCTAAAATTCTCAAAGTACGACTTTTCATTTATACACCCCTATATTTAACGGTCTTTCATATCCATTTTATGATTGTTTAGCCTAGCAGGTTAGTTTGCGTCTTCAACCCAACAGTTTTTTCATCCCTCATTAGAGGTTGGGCTACGCTTCGCTAACCCAACCTACTCCCCTTATCATCCCTGTGGCACCTTGTTGGGAAAAGGAGTCCAATCCATTCCCCCTCTTTTCTAAAGAGGGGTTAGGGGAGATTAACTGAATGCCAATAATCCCCCTCAGTCCCCCTTTAGAAAAGGGGGAAGTTCAAAATTGTTTCGGTTGCTCACCAGACGCCAAGCGTAGTGATGCAGGAATGCGGCGTACTTTGTTGTACGCCGATTACAAGCTTTGATGACGACAACGCAGATGGGAAGCTTGAGGCAACCTGCTCCCTACTTCTTCATCAGCAGCAGACTCAACGCCATGACCACCATGCCCGCGAGAAGGCCGAAAAGGCTGTCGTGGCCCTTGCCGTAGGCCCGGCTCGTGGGCAATAGCTCGTCAAGGCTTATATACACCATTATGCCTGCCACGGCTCCGAACAGTATGCCCATCACCTGAGGAGGAATTACCCCGCCCTCTCCTCCCATTACCAGCCGAATAACCGAATAGGCTATGACCGCCCCCACAGGCTCGGCAAGGCCGCTCAGCAGCGAGTAGGCAAAAGCTCGGCTCCGCTTTCCGGTGGCGTAAAATATAGGCACCGATACGCTTATGCCTTCGGGGATGTTATGGAGGGCCACGGCAACTGCTATAGCTATTCCAAGGCTCGGGTCCTGAAGGGCCGCCAGAAAAGTCGCGAGGCCTTCGGGAAAGTTATGAATGGCTATGGCAAGGGCCGTAAAAAGCCCCATGCGCAAAAGCTTCTGGCGGCTGTGGTCGTGCATACCCGCTTTGGCGTGCAAGGCATGGGCCGCTCTCTCGAAGTCAGGGACAGGAGCAGATGGGTTATGTAGCGGTGCTGATTCTGCCCCCGCGTGCGTCTCATGCGGG
>Ga0209641_10003111_pt1 | contig 13969 bp, 13 predicted proteins | sample RifCSP16_1_FD_184022 | JGI IMG/M metagenome (GOLD analysis project Ga0209641, IMG submission 184022) | Soil microbial communities from Rifle, Colorado - Rifle CSP2_sed 16_1 (SPAdes) (version 2) | ecosystem: Environmental > Terrestrial > Deep subsurface > Rock core/Sediment | place: Rifle...
ACAATAACATTCAAGATCATAGAAGCCACTAAAGCCAAAATACTAAGGCCAATAAAAAAATTACCAATAGTCGGGCTTGCGTTACGCAATAAAAATGAAGCCGGTAAAAACACTAAACTGGCAAAGGACAAGGCCGTCGACCAATAGAGTTCTGAACGGGTAGTGGGGTCTTGTTCACGCCCAGCGATAACAAAATTACTAATAGCTGAACCAAACACTAGTACGGCGCCTAAAATAGTGGCTATGATAGTGGTCGTCGGGATTTCAACGCCCGGCCTTAAATTAACCACAACTTTATACAGAACACTTAACACGGTTAAGATAGCCCCAGCCATAGTCGAAAACGCGGCAATAACTAACCAATTATGTTTGCTTTGATCTGTTTCTAGTGTACTAGCATGAATATTAATTAATGCCGAAGTTAGTAAAGCTAAAATCCCCAACGGCGGAAAAACTACACTTAAGATTAAGCCAAATACCAATAATCCCATATTAACGTTTAATTCATCACGTAAGTTACCAGTCGGTTCGTCTTTGACGATAAAATAATTAGCTACACCAGCGCCTATTGTGGCTATTATGCCAAGTGCCAATGTTATAGTACTTACGCTTATCATCTATATTAAGTCTAAGAAAAACTTTTTGCAAAAAGTTTGATCAAAAAGCTGACTTTTGGCTAAAAAGCTTAAAATTGATTTTCTATTTATCATTATTATTAAAACATGTCGTCTTCGAAATCATCATCTGCCCCTAAGAAACCAACTGATTCAGTTTCTCTCGAGAAACTGATTTGTCCAAAGGACAAACCCGTAGGGGATCCATTAGTTAAAATTCGTCAAGCTTTTCGTCAATACGAACTCCCCGAACCTGGTATTTATAAAGCTAATGCTCGTTATCAATACCATTTTTATAAAGCCTTACATCCCAATGATTTAAATTTTTTGAAACGCTATAAACATCTAATCAGTTACAATCTCGAAGCCCCGCGTTATTGGCTTTATTTAACCACCAATAAATCCGGGCAACCTAAGGCTTATTATCTAAATGCCAATCTTCATCAATCGGCCACTGCCAAATCCGATGAAGTTTTGATTTCCGGTCGACATCGACTTAGCCCAGAATTATTTCAAGAAACCATTATCGAAGGTCAATTAGTTACGCCCGATTCTGGCACTAAACCTATTTTTTTAATTTCTGATCTTTTGGTGTATAAAGGTCAAGCCATGTTAAATCAACATAGTTATACTTACCGCTTAAGTTGCTTAGATAGTATTCTTAAAAATCATTGGCAACCCGATAGTCTAATCGATACTTATGATTGGCAATTAAAAACGCAAGTGGAAATGGAATATCTGAATGCTTTTTGGACGGCTCGCACTGGATCCCCTACGGGTTTGTCCTTCGGACAAATCAGTTCCTCGAGAGGAACTGAAACCAGCTATCAATCACAAATTAATGGACTAGTTTTCCGACCCAATGCGAAAAGTCTCAGAAACTTTACGATTTATTTGACTCAACCCCATTGTTACAGTTTTACCGATAGTTCCATTAATCAATTAATCATGATCCCACCAAAATCGGAAATGCCCGCTACTGTGTCAACGAAAACGACAGCAAAACCTGAAGTGACAGCAAAATCAGCGTCAGCGAAAACAGAATTGAAAACACCGACAACTCAACCAGACAATCGCCGATTTCTAGTCGTTCCCGATGCTCGACCAAATAAACCGGATGTTTATTATCTTTATCAACCCGAAGGAGATTCACGCAAACAATTAGCAACTGTTACGAGTTTAGCCAATAGTTTAAAAATTCGCGAACTCTTTCAAACTAATCAAGCAAATTTGGTTAGTTTCAATGATCGTGCCGGATTATATTTTGAATGTCAATATCGCAGCCGGTTTCGTAAATGGGAGCCAATAAGCTTTCAGGCCATTTGTTGAATAAAACGCTTGGCCATAGCGTTAGCGGCCAATGTTGTATGATAAGCTGGAACAGCGGTATCAGAAGTCTTTTCGAAGAAAGACTCTCGAGGTCTTTGTGGAACTTTTTTAACTGTTGGCTTTAGTGAATCCTTAATGGGTTGATTGATCAAATGTTGAATCATGGTGGTCTTTCGAAGTGACTTTACCCCAGGTTGATGCAGAGCTTTACGTTGACTGAGAGGAACTAACGGATATGGTGAAATCGAAGGCTCGAAAGGGGTTTGGTCTAATTTTTTATGATCGGATAAAACTTGAACTGGGTGATTAACCGGTTTATATGAATCACGCGAATAATCATGTTGAATTATTTTAGGTAATGTAAATTGAGACACCGGAGCGACTTTAGAAGCAATAGCTACTTTGGATGCGGGTTGAACGACTTTAGGGGCAGTAGCTACTTTAGGCGTGGGTCGAACTACTTTATGAACTGGTTGAACCACTTTTGGAATAGATTGAAAGACTTGGGAAACAGGAGGAGCAACTTTAGGAGCCGATTGAACAACGTTCGGAGTCGTTTTTTGACTTTCTAAGTATCGTTGGCGTTTCTTTTGGCAACTACTGCATCCTCCACTGGCCGATCGTACAGTTCGACTAATAGCTAATTGACTAAAATTGCTCGGTGTCAAACCGAGTTTAAGACAAAGGTGTTGATAGTATTTGTAAAGTTTTAATTGCTGATTTTGATTGGGGCTGCGATCGGTTTCCAAATTAATAGTTAGGGCTAAGTAACTTTGAAAGAAATTTTGATGAATTCCGGTAATTAACCCTTGATAAACGGAAATTTGAGCTGAATTTAATTCTCGATAAAGCGGAATTAACCATTCAAAATAAGCTTTAGCGAAATCTTTAAAGGTGTGTGGTTGATAGCGCGAGTTTAATTGACCACGGGTCCATGTAGTTTTGCCGAGTTTACGATTAATTTGATTATGTAATTCCAAAATCCGATCTACTGGCATTAATTGCTGAGTTTGAATTTTAGTATAAACTTCTTTAGCATCTTGGCGACAATCGGAACAAGTTAAAAGATTGAAACTAGATAAGACTAATTGATCAAAATTATTAACAGGTGGCTTAGCTAGCTCGGCCTGAAATGAAAGTCGGTGAAGCCAAGTCCAATGAGCATTAAACAAGGCGGCCATTATTATATGATTAGAAAAGAAGAACTTTTTTGCAAAAAAGTTCGATCAAAAAAGCTGACTTTTGGCTAGAATTCAGCGTTTGATCAAACTTTTTGCAAAAAGTTTATCAGCAAAGTTAAATGGCTGAAGTAGATAATTGGATTGTAGCGCTTTATTTGATAGTATTTGGGTTAGTCGTATATCAGGTATGGATTCAAGGAGAACGGGTTCAAGACGAACATGTTCGAACTCGGGTAATAACCAGAGTTGTACCGGAAGCCGACAGTAGTCCGATAGTAGACACCAGAGTGCCGATTAATGTGCCAACTCGGGGATACTACGGAGATTTTCATATAATTGGTTATTTGCAACCATTATTTGAAAGAACTGACATTAATTCGGCCGTTAGTAAACTTCACAAGCCTGGCTGTAAACACCATCAACATTTAGATCAAACTTCAGATGAAGAACCTGATCGAAAACCAGAACAAATGCTAAGATTATATGGTCGTCAAATCAACAGTTATCAATATGAATATTATGTCACCAATCATTGGGACCCTGAAATCAAAATTACCTTAGAAGTGCCCCGAGATGCAGAATTAACCGATGGTGATACGGTGCGTGTGCCGGGTTACGGTCCTTATCGAGTCGTGACTTATCAACCGATGTATCCGAGATACCTTTGAACTTTTTGCGAAAAGTTCGACCAAAAAGCTGAATTCAAAAATTATCTTTGATAATTTTATTTTTAGCTCCGCTAAAAATAGAATCCTTACCAAACTACAAGCAAAATTATTTTCGATTGAAAAGTGATATTAATTTGTGCGATTAATATTATAGGGAAATGACTTTAATTGAATTGACGGGTCCTTCAAAGGGAGTTAAAAAAATTCTACCATTAAAGGATCCTGATATTTTGGGTTCAACCTTTTTAAAAAGAAAAAACCAACTCAATAACTTAACGTTAACACAAAATAAAGATAAGACATTATTTGTCTATCACTCTTTTGATTCAGTTAAAAATGGTAAAAAAACTTACGGTGGACGTTGGTGTATAACGTGAATTTAAAACCAACCGATCTAAACTTATGTGAAAACAAAAAACAATTATTGCATATAATTCCAAAGTGGGAAGGATGGGGATATCCTTAAAGTTCGAAAAAATCTGCCAATGATTATTAAATTTTCAGACAAAGGATGGAGAAAGCTAAACAAATTTTTAGCGAAGCTAAAATAAAATTATTTGCAATAATTTTTGAACAAATTTTTAGAGAAATGAACTTTTTACGAAGCTAAAAAGCTCCTCTAATAAAATCCCACCAACATTAAATAGTATGGAATTCGGTAATTTTGCTCCCATAGATCCCATTGCGTCATTAAAGCCGGGGGTGCCGTCGATGTATCAATGTCTGACCGATAATTGTTCAAATAGCCAGTTAGAAAGTCAAGTCGAAAACGAAATGGTCTTAGATTTCAAAAATAAATGTCAAACTGCCTTAGGTGGTCAATTCCGAGAATGTTGTCCGGAGAATCTGAAACAAAGTTTTAATCAACAACCCGTATATGTTAAAGAACTTGCCAATGGTCAATATAGTTCCTGTTTTCATGAATTAAATCAAACTACTCAGCAACAAATTCAAGCGTTAATGTCCGATCCCGCTTATAATTATAAAGACTTAGCCGTAGATTATACCGAGCGAGTTCGGCGTTATCGAGCTTTATTAACCGAATTACGTAAAATTTGGGCCAATTCCGAGTTTGGCCGAACTTGTCAAGGCACCAAATCAATTAGTGAATGCCTGCAAAAAATGTGCCCAGCGCGTGGTTATCGCTTAGCTACCAATGATTATGAAACCTGTATGTCGTCGGGTGACTTATTGGTACCTCGGACTCGTGGAACTTGCCAATCAGTTTGCAAACAACCGAGTTCCGGAACACAGGACTCAGCGAGTCCCGGTTCTAGGCCAAGTTCCGGGACCGATCGGCCGACTGTTCCGCCCCAAAGTCGCACAACTCAAAGTGACGAATTGACTATTCTAAAGAGACAAGTTAATTACCTATTAGCCAAAGAACATAGTGGTCAGGAACAAGCTGCATTAGAACGACCAGATATGCTGGTTAATTCATTAGTGCCACCAGATCGGCGATCGAACATTACCGAATATCATGATAGTTTAAATTTACCTTTAAATCCACCGGGTCGCGGTGATTATGGGGGGTTTTCAATTGTCGGCTATTTACAATTAGTTAATCACCCGGAACGGCGATTACCGCTTTATGGTCGTCGAGTCACCCCCCAAACTTATCAGTATTACACTATTAGTCACATTGATCCACAATTACGCGTGCCGGTTCGAGGCCCGGATGATCGAGCATTAAATACTAATCAAATTGTTATTGTACCGGGTTACGATCGGCCTTTTCAAGTGGTTATGTACGGTCCGGATTATCACTCGTTCAGACCTTACTAAGAACTTTTTGCAAAAAGTTCGATCAAAAAGCTGAGTCTTGTCAAAATTAAAAAAATTTTTAGATTTAGTTCCAACTTGGGAACTAAATCATTAATTACTTATCCGTTAATTCATTTACGCCGTTGTTTTGGGCTTGCGAGGGGCGCGCTTAGCCTTCTCCGCTGCGGCCGGAGCGGCAGCCATCGGAGCAGCCGCAACTGGAGCCGGAGCAGCAACCGGCACCATAACTGGAGCCGGGGCTTGAACTGGCGTCGCCGCAACTGGAGCAGCAGCCGCCGTCGATGCCTTGAGAGCTTCATTCTCCGTGCCGGCCTTGGTCTTGTAAGCAGCTTTCTGCTTGTCCGAAAGCTTACCCCACTCCGCTGAGGCGTTCTTGAAAAGGTCCGTGCCACCACCTTCTTGGTTAGCGTGCTTTGTCTTGTATTCCTTGACGAATAGATTGTAGCCGTTAACGGGCTTCTTGGGACGCTCAGCCGCCGGAACAATACCCTTCGCGGTATTTTCCTCGCGCGATTGCTGAACGAACGGCGCGCGTTCCATTTCGCTAAGCTTCTTCCAGGCATCGGAGGCTCGCTTGAAAAGCGAAAGGTCCTTGCCATCTGCGCCCTTAACCTGGACGTCATCCTTGTGCTTGGCGTTATAATCGCGAACGTAGACATTGAAGGCCGTAACACCACGGGGTTTCTTCGCCTTTCCCTTGGGCATTGCCTTCTCATCGAAAAGAGGAGCATAGGCGGCTTCGACGGCTACACGGACTTCCGAAAGAAAAGCATCATCGAGCTCTTCATATTTCGCGTTAAGGGTTGATAGAACATCTTCCCAGGCTTTCTTAAGAACAGTGGCTGACATTGTGTGTGTTGTTTGAGATTGTTGAGGATAGAATTTTCGGATTTAAACGCAGACCCCAGATTGGATCAATTTTGAACTTTTTGCGAAAAAGTTCGACCAAAAAGCTGAGTTGAACTTTTTGCGAAAAAGTTCGACCAAAAAGCTGAGTTTTAGCCAAAAACTAAAAATAACTTAAAAATAACTTAAAACAACTTAAAACAACTTAAAAAAACAACTTAAAAACAACTTAAAAACAACTTAAAAACTTTAGACATTGATGACTAGAGATTTATACCGAAACATCGGCGACTAGAGATTTATCGAAAGATTTTTGAGATTTATCGAGATATCTAACAACTTAGACACTGACCACTAGAGATTTATACAGAGCGGAGGAATCGAACATTCCATTGTTTAGAATATGAGTCTAATACCTTACCAATAGGTGAGCTCTGTAATTTAGCCAAGATTTTTAACTCGTGATCTGAATTGTCATCTAAGAAGAACTTTTTAATTTTGGCAAGAATTCAGCTTTTTTGCAAAAAAGCTTTTAGCAAGCATACTTTAAAGTCCATTTTCTAGCCGTATCCTGGAACTTAACAAAATCTGTCTTAAAAAGATTAGCCACCTCTATAACTAGAGGATCGTCGGGGTTCGGTTCCGATAATAGTGAACTCAAACTCAATAAGACTTTACTAATAGTTAAAACCGGACTCCACCTGTTCTTAAGAATATCCAGGCAGATGGCCCCATTTTGAGAAATATTCGGATGATATATTTTGGTTTTAAAAGCTACTCGTGGTGGTTTAAAAGGATAATCTTTAGGGAAAAAGATATCTAAATGAAACATGCCGCCGGCATAAGGTGTATCTTCGGGGCCGATAATAGTTCCCATCCAATGGGTCAAATCGTCTTCGATTGGACCGGCACTACAATTACACGGAGGATTTTGACTTAATTCAATTGCTTCCCTTTGAAGCCTGCTGATTAGGCTCATCGCCTATTATACTACTATAACACAATTAATTTTTAAATTTAACTCTGATCACTTTTGAACTTTTTGCGAAAAAGTTCGATCAAAAAGCTGAATTTTTGGCTATGAGTCAGCTTTTTTGGTATAGTAAATCTTCGATTTCTATAACACTAGCAAAGCTACGTGGTCAAGCTTTTTTGCAAAAAAGCTTTAAACTGTTCGCTTTTTCTTGTCTTTCCGTTTCAAAAGCTTTTCTAAAGAACTTTTTTTACCGGTCGTCCACGCGTGTTCAGTTTTATCATCATCTAAAGTGTCCAAAAATGTCATAATGGCTTCTCCCGTAGCTAAGCCCGCAATTTTTCGATAAGTCTTATTGACTCTGAGTTTCGGTCCATATTCTAATTGAATAGCATTGACGTGTGGAACAGTACTATAATGGCGCACAATATAACCACCTGATAATTTCTGTTTAACTTCTGGAAAACCCAAATCAAATTTCGGCAACCAAACTGATAAACGTTTTTTTAAAGGATCAAATAATTGCTTTTTGAGTTTCTTTAAACTGATATCATTTAAGGTTTCTCCGCCAGCCGTGCCAATTAAAATGGTGATTTCGGGTGGGCTTTGTTTGACTCGGGTTTGGGGATGATCCGTATCATGACCGTGAATATCAAATAACCAAATCGGCTTTCCGGGAAACTGCTTTTTAACATCTTTAATCATATCGGATAAGGTTTGATGATACACCTGATAGATTTTTTTATTCCAACTTGTGTCAATTTCGGAGTCGTAAGGAATGGCTTCTTTTAACTCCCGATTTGCATCGACAATTTTCCGATTAAATTGTGATTTAATTTGATATGGTTTCAAGCCAGTTAAATGTTTGATTTCATTGGCAATTTGTTGGGTTAAATAGTTGGTTCCGCTATCCGGTGTAATATTATATGAAGTTGAATAGTCCTTGGGTTGTTTGGCCGGGCGCAATGCTGGCTTTATAGTTTTTTGCCCGGATTTAAATGTCAGACGATTACCGCCATGGGGACTACTAAGTATAATAGGCAATTCGCCATCTGATGTTATCACTAATTTTTCATTCAATTTGGACATATATCAAGACCTATATTATGAATTGCGATTTTTTGTTTGACTGATTTAAAAATCGATTTGAACGTATACTATGCATACCACAACTCAATGTCTATGTCAACCAACTTTTCTTTAAGGCTTTTGGCGATTGCTTTGATGTCTTTCAATTTGGTTAATTTACCATCGGCAATATCCGATATAAATTTGCGATAAATTTCATCTTGTAACTCATGATAAGTCGATTTATCATCCTTTTTAATCTTCTTCAAACGTGTGATCTGTTTCGCATAAGAATCCATTATAATATCAGCCGAGAACTTTAAATTTTTAGTGAATTAAAGTTTTGGCAAGGCTTCAGCTTTTTTCTAATTGTTAATTATAAGGCAATATGAGTCAAAAAAAATATACCTGGGGTCTAGGCATTGAACACGAAACAGCCTTAGTTCACGAGACCTTAAAAACCATTAAAGGTTCGGTGATGTTAAAAGATTATAAAAATACGTGGCGACCCCCCTATGATCAATTTAATAAACGCTATAAATCGCGTATTGATCCTAAACAAGAATACAACATTATGATGTTCTTTGATGCTAATCCGGCATTAAAAGAACTGGTCTTAGAAAAGAATAAAACCATTCTCAAAATATTAGAAAACAATCAATTAGAGCCCGATTATCATGATTTTAGTGTCGAATGTAAACACGACACTACAAATCAAGAATGGTTAGATGGTAGTAATTGCAGTTTGGAATTCATCACTCGGAATTATAAAAACGCCACCACTGAAAAAGCCGTGGCAGAATTAACCAAAATCGAAACGGAGACGGTCAAGTATATTAAAAAAACCGTTTATGCTGAAAAACAAATTGAGCTGCACGGCCAGCTAAAATTCCCAGAGATCGGATCTTATCGTTATGTCGGTTATATTGATAAGGACGGATTACAAAAATATTCCACCAATTATTTCGGTAGTTATCACATAAATATGACCTTACCTTATCTGGCCTCGGAAACCGATCAAAAATTTCGCAATAAACATCTGAAATGGGCCAAACTCATTCAATGGATTATGCCCCTTATAACTGCGATTTACGGTAGTGGTGATGCCGGGTCCTTTATGGACGACGGTCAACTGAGTGAGGGTAGTTATCGCCAAAGTACCAATAAATTCGCGCGCCCTGGCACAGCTGACTTAGATCGTGGGACCTTTCCGACTGAACGAAAATTGACCTACAATTCGGAATGGGTCACGGCCATTATGACCGATTTGGATTATCCATTTGATCCGGCTGATGAAACCGGAACCGACTTTCGGCGTGATCCCGAAAAAGGATCCAGGTTTGGATTTGAACTTCGCATATTTGATCATTTTCCACGAGAGTATCTACAAGACCTAATTACATTTTTATGGTATTTAGCCGATCATAGTCAAGCTTTAACTAACGTTCATTCTCCAGTGAATCAAGATAATAGCTGGAAAACGGCTATTAAAACTGTGCTCAAAGATGGCTGGAATGCTAAACTGCCGTTGAGTTACCTCCGAAAATTAAGGCTGAATCTAAATTTACCAATTACTGAAAAATCGAATTTGGTGGTTGATGTTTTTCGGGATTTGATTAAAGGTTTAAATCGCCTTTATAGTTCAACGGGACAAACCCGTTCCTCTCGAGGAACTTCTTCCGACAAATCATATACTGATATAATTTATGGTCGGGCCAAAAAACCGAAAATCGTCATGCCACAACCGATTCCTAATCGAACAGGCCAATTATTCTTTATCGATAATTATTTCAGTAATCAAGATGCTGAAGATCAACTAAATCAAGTTTTAAACAAACACCTCAAGCAAACTGTCACTGAAGCTCGACTAGTTAATGAATTAAACAAAGCACTGGGATCGGAAGTTCTCGATGAAATCGATGACCTATTCGATTACCTAATCGAGAAAAAATCACTCAAAAAGACGCCTAAAGGGTGGTTGATAAAGAAGCCTCTAAGCTTTTTGCAAAAAGCTTGACCACGTAGCTTTGTTAGTGTTATAGAAATTGAAAATTTACTATACCAAAAAGCTGGTTTTTGGCTAATTTTGGTTATGATTCAGTTTTTGGGTAGTAATTTTCGATTTATAGTAAATCTTCGATTGCTATAACACTAGCTTTGCTACGTGGTCAAGCTTTTTGCAAAAAGTTCTTCGGTGAAATAATAGCAATACACGCGACCATTGGTGGATTGATCCCCGTCAACCGACTCTAACCCACGATATTTAACTTTTAAGATATTGTGTAACATTTTTTCGTCAATCCACTCGAATGTGTTAGAATGAACTTCTAAAACTTGGTCTCCAGCATTATCTTGATGCGTTATCAAGTCTATTGAACCGTCTGACACAAATCCAAAAGCATCAATCATAAAATCAAAATTTTCCAATGTTGGCTCGATTGTTTTAAACAACTTGAAGGCTGAGTCCTTCAATGAAGCTACAGTTTCCATAATTTCTTCCAATTGTTCAATTTGGCTTTTTGAATCTTGCGGATCGGACATTTTAAAACGGATTGGGTTTAAAATGAAAAAAATGACTGAATCACTTTTTAAGTTTTTAGCTAAAAGGTTCTTTTTGGTTGATAGTCTTTTCGATAATCTTTTTGTTGTTTGTGATAGTCTTGGCGATGATCTTGATCGTATGTTCTTTTTTGATCGTGTCGTTGGTCTTGTCTATAATCTTTTCGATGGTCGTCGCGATCATCATCACGATAATGTTCGGCTTCGAGAGACTGCGAAAAATCATAAAGAGCTTCGGCCATGGCCGAAGCCACTGCTCTGCGGATTTGATCAGTTAGATTCAAAAGATCTCCGAATTCAATTTGAATAACATCAGCTTGATATGGGGGTTGACTATATAATTTCTCAATATAACCCTTACTTAGAGTTTCTTTAATCCTGGCGCCTGGTAAACCCATTTGTGGTAATCGGTGATTTAAAGTTTCTTTTAGAGGCCCCAAGAATGCCCTCCGAAGTTGTTCCTGGCTAATCTTATTTAGAGTTGAGCCATCTTGAGTACCGACTAAAATCGTCGAAAGCTTTTGTCCGGTAGTCTGTGAGCTTTTAGGGGAGTCTCGAAAATGACTATGAAGATCAATTATAATAATTGGTTTGCCACGAAATTTGTTTTTGACACTGCGAATCATTTGTTGTAAAGTTTTATGATAAGAATTATACATGGCGCGATTTAGCTTGGTATCCACACCGGGTTGATGTGGTAATGCGTATTCAACCGGTCGATTAACATCGACTAATCGCCGATTGAATAAAGTTCGAATTTGATAAGGTCGGCGACCACCAGAAAGTCGCCCGATTCGCTCAACAATTCTCTGACTTAAATTATTGGTTTTACTATCGGGAAAAAGACTGTAATCATAGGGGTAATTAGCCGGGGCCGTATCAGGGCGAGATACTGGTCTAATTAAATGACCGTCTTTTTCGAAAGTAATTCGATCCCCGCCGTGAGGGCTACTTAAAATTATCGGCAAATCGCCGTAACTAGTATTAATAAATTGTTTATTCATGATTAGTGCCTATTTATTATTAGCGAAGGATTTTTTCGAAAGCGTCAAATTTTAGCTTTTTGGTAAAGCTTTTTGCAAAAAGCTTGGAGATAAAAGAGAACTTATGCGATTTCGCATGTCTTTATCATCGATTAAATCTGAACTAATTTCGATCGGAATTACAGTAGTTTTCTGATCAGTGTAATTTTGATAAACATATCCAGGCTGGGAAATCGGACCCTTTAACAATGAAGCCAGGTCCTCTCGAGGACCTGGCTCACCGCCGGACACTATCAGGGGTGCGTCTTTAGTCCCAATATAAATTAATGGGGCGTCTCCCTTGGAATGTTGGCGATGAACATCAATAATCACAACTGGTTGGTCGGGATTTGTCTTCCGAATATCTGTGATCATGTCTTTAATGGTTTGATGAAACATTTCGTATATTCGGCGATTCCATTCCGTAGATTTAGCAGACATCGTCTGATCAAGTGGAATTGCCATTTCTAATGACCGATCAGCGTCAACTACTTTCCGTGGAAACAAGGCTTTAATCTGATACGGTTGTTTACCGCCATCAACCGCTAATTGATCGGCTAAATTTTTGGTGAAGAAATTGGCTCCAACGTCAGAGTTAATACTATAAAGTCCTTTATAGCCAGCTGGTTTTTCAGAAGCCCGGATGGCTAATTCAATAGCTTTGCCCGATTCATCAGTAAAGTTAACATTACTGGCACTACCTCCGTGGGAACTAACTAAAATAATGGGCAAGTCTCCGAATTGAAAATTCATAAATTGTTTTCGGATATCGGTTTTGGAACTATCGGATTTTGATTTGTCGGTTTTGGGCTTGTCGGTTTTAGGAGTATCAGTTTCGGGTTCGTCTATTTGATCAGACATAAGTGTGACTGTCTCCTGAACTTCTGGGTTACGATTACGACGAATATCGATTGTATAAGGCTCGGTGGGATCCCGACCCACAACCGAACGATAATCGCGCATAGTTCTGGCAATGGCTCTGAGATACGCTTCGGTTGGCTTTACTTGATCGGCTGGTAATTCATATTTTCCGGTAATGTTGCCAATGTAGGCCACGGCTTCAATCTTGTCAATCGGTTGTTCGTTAGCATCGACTATATCAACATCGATTAGGTGCTGCGCATATTTACCGATGTGAACACCTTCAAACTTATCTAAACAAGGTAAAAATTTCTCAGGCATCGGAATTAGAATACCTTTAACTGAAGCCCCTGGATTCGGAATTAAGGTTGAAACCGCGCCACCCCACCCAATCGAAGTACTGAAAAAACTACGAGAAAAATCTTGAGCTATGCCAGCCCGAATATAAGGTTTAACTATATCCAATAGATCTGATCGCCAACCACAACACATTTTTTTAATCTCTTCAGCTTCTCGACACCGATTCAACAATTGCTTGATATTGTTACTACCGAAGGAAAAAATATAACGATAAGGTTGTCCGTTAATTTCGATTTTACTCGGCAATTTACCCGAACCAAGCTGTGATGGTCCCGTATTCAATAAGTTTGTAATTAAGACATTTTTAGAGCCAATTGAACTTTTCCCAAACTCTTGGCAAAGTAATCGCAATTCACCCACTTTCAATTTCGACAAAACCGAAGTTAGATTCATCCCTATTTATTTTAACCGAGATTTAATTGTCACTGTCGCTCATTCTCATATCAGTCGCTGTCGCTCATTCTGACATTCGTAAACTCACTGTCGCTCACTTCTGACATTCGTAAACTCACGTCAGTCACGTGCGACTTCGCTAGTGCTCAGTCGCTATCGCTCGTCCACGTCGGATCTTCATCTTCCGAAGAACTACAAACTTCTTGACCATAATAAATTAAAGCTTTACGACTAGCCTTTTGTTCGGCTTTAATTTTCTTTTGATCACTGGCTGTTACAATAACATGACCGTCGATATTCAAAACTCCGG
>Ga0209641_10003114_pt1 | contig 13965 bp, 13 predicted proteins | sample RifCSP16_1_FD_184022 | JGI IMG/M metagenome (GOLD analysis project Ga0209641, IMG submission 184022) | Soil microbial communities from Rifle, Colorado - Rifle CSP2_sed 16_1 (SPAdes) (version 2) | ecosystem: Environmental > Terrestrial > Deep subsurface > Rock core/Sediment | place: Rifle...
GGGGATTGCTGGTTCGGTTGTGGCGCCGGCTGTTCGGCTGATGTCCGGTTCGCCATCGCCCGATGCCCCGTCCCGTGACGCTGGCGATGCCCAGGGCGAGCCGGCGGCGTCATCCGGCGGTGCCCCGTCACGCAGCGCTGGTGATGTGCAGAGCGAGCTGGCGGCGTCATCCGGGAAGGACGCACGACGAAGGCGCACTTGACCGTGCGTCGAGGAGGAGGACGTAGCCGGGGGCGTCGGTGGCCGTCGTGCACGCGCCAAGCGTTGGGTGTCGGGGCATTGGGACGCACGACAAAGGCGCACTTGACCGTGCGTCGAGGAGGAGGACGCCGCCGGGGGCGTCGGGGGCCGTCGTGAGCGCGGCAAACGTTGCGGGACGGGGGATTAGCTCTACGATCCCGGCGTCGTCGAAGAAAGGTCATCCGTGGTCGCCACCATCGGTTCTCCGGCACCCTCGTTCGAGCTACGCGACACCGAGGGCAACACGGTATCGCTCGAGTCCCTGAGGGGTCGCAAGAGCCTGATCGTGTTCATCCCGTTCCCGTTCAGCAGCACCTGCGAGGGCGAGCTGTGCACGATTCGCGATCGTCACGCGGAGTTGAACGATCTCGACGCCAATGTGATGGCGATCACCACCGACACCACCTTTTCCAACGCGGAGTGGTCGAAGAAGAACGGGTTCCGCTTTCCGGTCCTCTCGGACTTCTGGCCGCACGGTGCGGTCACCGAGGCCTACGGCGCCTTCGACCCCAGGGTCGGCGCCGCCAACCGTTCCACGTACGTGCTCGACGCCGCCGGAGTCGTGCGGGCGATCGTGGCGACGGAGAGCCGCAAGTTCGCCCGCGAGTTCGATGCATACGTAAAGGCGTTGAACGCGATCGGCTGAGGACAGCCGATCGCAGATGGCAGACGGCAGACGACGGCCCTTGATCTGCTATCTGCTTTCTGCAATCTCTTAGGGGGCAGACGGCAGACGACGGCCCTTGATCTGCTATCTGCTATCTGCAATCTCTCACGGCTTGACCCGATACCCCACCCCGCGCACCGTTTCGATGACCGGTGCGCCGGGATGCTCCTCGAGCCGCCTCCGGAGCCGGCGGATGTGCTGATCCAGGGTGCGGGTGTCGCCGAACCAGGTGTACCCCCACACCTTGTCGAGGAATTCCTCGCGGGGCACCACCCGGCCCGGATGCTCCATGAGCAGCGATAACACCTCGAACTCCTTGCGCGGCAGGTCGAGCGCAGCGTCTCCGATGCGCAGGTGGTGGGCGTCACGGTCGAGAGTGGCGGTGCCGACCGTGACGGACTCCCCGGGGGAGCCGCGGCGGCGGGTTGCCGCCCGCACCCGGGCGAGCAGCTCGCGGATCGAGTACGGCTTGGTCACGTAGTCGTCGGCTCCCAACTCGAGGGCGGTGACGACGTCGGCCTCGGCGTCTTTGGCGCTCACCACGATCACCGGGACGTCGGAGTCCTTGCGAATGGCGCGCAGCACGTCGAGTCCGCCAACCCCGGGGAGCATGAGGTCGAGGAGGACGATGTCGGGTCGTACCGCCCGGAAGCGCTCCAGACCGAGTCGGCCGTCGGCGGCGCCATCGACGACGAACCCCTCACGCTCGAACGACACCCTGATGGCCTCCACGAACGAGGCCTCGTCCTCGATCACCAGCACCCGGGTCACGGGTTGGTCCACAGCGGGAGGATGACGCGGAACATCGATCCCTCACCCTCGGTGCTGGTCACCGTGATGTCCCCGCGGTGGTTGCGGGCGATGTGCCGGGCGATCGAAAGGCCGAGCCCGGTCCCTCCCGTCTCGCGGCTGCGGGCACGGTCCACCCGGTAGAAGCGTTCGAAGATGCGGTCCTGGTGTCCCTCAGCGATGCCGATGCCCTCGTCGATCACCTCGATCTCCACGCGATCGTCGCGGATCGCGGTGGCCACGATCACCCGGGGCGGGGCGGCGTCGGCGTCCGGGTAGCTGTACTTGATGGCGTTCTCGACGAGGTTGGAGAGAAGCGAGCGCAACTGTCGGGGGTCGCCGGTCACGCGGGCCGCCGGCGGCACGGTCCTGATCTCCAGGTCGACACCGGTGCTCTCGGCGATGGGACGCATTTCGCGGGCGACCGCGTCGACGACCGATGCGATGGACACCGGCTCGTCGTGGGTGGTGAACGCCTCGGCCTGGGAGAGGTCGAGGATGTCGCCCACGAGCCTTGCCAGCCGCTCTGCCTCGTGGCGAAGTCGCTCGGCGATCCCGGCGGCGGCGGGATCACCCGCCACCGATCCGGCCAAGGCCTCGGCGAGGGCGGCGAGGGCCGCCAGCGGGGTCTTCAATTCGTGACTGACGTTGGCGATGAAGTCGCGGCGCATCGCGGTGACCCGTCGGCCCTCGGTGACGTCTTCGACGAAGGCGACCGCCCCGACGCTTTCGACCCCGAAGTCGAGGGGCACCGCCGACACCTCGAGCACAGAGCGAATGGGCGTATAGAGCTCGACCTCGACGGAGACGGCGTTGCGGCTGAGCACCGCCTGCTCGATAGAGTCGCGGACCCGAACCTGGGCGACCGCCTCGCCGAGCCGGGTTCCGAGGAACCGCTCCGCCGCCGGGTTGCTCGTGATCACCACCCCGTGGTCGTCGGTGAGCAGCACCCCGAGCGGCGCCGCCTGCACGGCCCCGGCGAGGCGGGAGCGCTCCCGCTGCGCCTGGGCCGTCGAGCGCTCGAGACGATCCAGGGCGGCGTCGAGCGAAACGGCACGGCGCCGCCGCTTCGACGGACCGGCCCCACCGATACGAGCGACCGCGGTGTCGATCGCCCGGGAGTGTGTGCGGTTGCGCACCCCGAGGACCACGGCAACGAGTACGGCGAGGGAGGCGACGCCGACGGCAACGGCGGTGGTGGTGTCCACGCGTCGAGCATAGGTCGGACTCCTCCCCTCACCCGTGACCCGATATGAGGAGAGTTCACCTCCAGTTCACATTCGCGGTGCGCTGGTGTCATGAACGCGGTCATACGGTCCATGCCATCGGTGCGGGATTCGATCCCCTCCGACTCAACCAACAGGAGGAAACATGACTCGCAAGATGGGGCGCCTGACCGGCCTCGTGCTGGTGATCGCGCTCGTCGTCGGAGCCTGCGGCGACGATGACGCCGCCACCACGACGATGGGCAACGGGACCACCGCCGGCGGCGGTCTCACCGGAACGATCGCCGTCAGCGGATCGTCCACCGTGGAGCCCATCTCGGCGCGGGTGGCCGAGGCCTTCTACGCGGCCAACCCCGAGGTCCGCATCAGCGTCGACGGCCCCGGAACCTCCGACGGCTTCGTGCTCTTCTGCGACGGGGAGACCGATGTCTCCGATGCCTCGCGGACGATCAAGGACGCGGAACTGGAGACCTGCCTGGCCAACGGAGTCGAGCCGATCGAAATCAAGGTCGCCATCGACGGTCTGTCGGTGCTCACCGCGATCGGCAACGACGCGCTTTCGTGCCTCGACCTCGGTGACCTGTACGCGTTGCTTGGTTCGGAGTCGGTCGGGTTCGACAATTGGTCGGACGCTGATGCGCTCGCCGCGGAATTGGCCGCATCCGGACTGGGTGGCTCCCACGCCCCGTACCCGGATGCTTCACTCGTGATCACCGCACCGGGCGAGGAGTCGGGCACGTTCGACTCGTTCATCGAGCTCGTGCTTCGGGGAGTGGCCGGCGAGCGCGGCACGGATGAGAACCCGCGGGTCGACTACGTGGCCTCGGGCAACGACAATGTGATCATCGAGGGCATCAGCAGCAATGCCACCTCCCTCGGCTGGGTGGGCTACGCCTTCTTCGTCGAGAACCAGGACGTCGTTAAGGCGCTGGAAATCGATGGAGGCAACGGGTGCGTCGCGCCGACGCCGGAGACGATTGCCAGCTTCGAGTACCCGATCTCCCGTCCGCTGTACATCTATGTGAACAAGGCAGCGGCCGCGGCGAAGCCGGCACTCGCCGCCTTCGTGGACTACTACCTGACCGAGGCGGGTCTCGCTCAGGTCCCCGCTGCGGGATACGTGAGCCTCACCGATGAGGAAATGACCACCTGGAAGGCCAACTGGGAGAGCCGGACGACCGGCAAGGTCGGGTAGGGCTCCCCACCTCCCCGACCGGATCGCGGGTGGCAGGTCGGATGTCTAGTGTCCGACGTGCCACCCTCCCTGCGTCGATGGGCCGCCGAGACACCCGGAAACCACGATGACGACACACGAAGAAATGGCGATGGTCCTCGCCGGAGTCCCTGCACGGAGACGGCGGGAACGTCGCATCCGGCGGTTCTTCTTCGCAGCCGCGGCGACCTCTGTGGTGATCAGCCTGGCGATAGTCGCCTCACTCGCCGGCGAGGCGTGGACCTTCATCAGCAACGTCGACCTCTCCGCGCTCCGCTCCCTGGGCTGGTTCCCTCGCCGCGGCATGTACGACATCGCGACCCTCTTTGCTGGCACGGTTCTCGTCGCCGGTATCGCCATGCTGGTGGCCGCCCCGCTCGGCATGGGATCGGCGGTGTACCTGTCCGAGTACGGATCACCGCGGACGCGCCGCATCCTCAAACCCGTTCTCGAAGTGCTCGCCGGGATCCCGAGCGTGGTTCTCGGCTTCTTCGCTTTGACGTTTATCACTCCCACGGTCCTGAAGGCGATCTTCGGCGATGCGATCGCGGGCTTCAACATGCTGGCAGCCGGGATCGGGGTGGGAATCCTCACGATTCCGCTGGTCGCCTCGATCACCGAAGACGCGCTACGGGCGGTGCCGCGGGCGTTGCGGGAGGCGTCGTACGGTCTGGGGGCGAGCCGCATGACGACAAGCATCCGCGTGGTCGTCCCGGCCGCGGTGTCGGGAGTGACGGCCTCGCTGATCCTCGCCTTCTCGCGTGCGGTCGGTGAGACGATGGTCGTTGCCATCGCCGCCGGCGCCACCGGCGGGTCGCTCTTCTCCTGGGACCCTCTGACCAACGGTCAGACCATGACGGCCGCCATGGCGGCACTCGCCATCGGGTCCGACCGGGTGCGCGGCGACGACTACGCCTTTCAGAGTCTGTTCTTCCTCGGATTGCTGCTGTTTCTGGTGACGCTCATCCTCAACGTCGTCTCCGAGCGGTTCGTCCGCCGAGTGAGGCAGAAGTACTGACATGAACGCTGCCACGATGCGGATCGCCCCCGAAGTCGTCGCCAGGGCACTCACGACCCGGCGCCGCGACGTGAAAGGGACGGTCTTCACGGCCGTGCTGGTGGCGACTCTGGTGGCGGCGATGGCCGTCCTCGCCACGCTGCTGTTCACGGTCATCACCGGGAGCCTGCCGGTGTGGCGCTCCCGGGGGGTGGGGGAGTTCGTGACCTCACAGATGTCGGCCGATCCCGAGGTGGCGGGGATCTGGCAGGCGTTCTACGGCTCCTTGTTGCTCATGGGATTTACCGCAGTCATCGCCCTGCCCACGGGTGTGGGTGCCGCCATCTACCTCGAGGAGTATGCGTCCGACACCCGGTTCACGAGGATCGTCAATGCCAACATCCGCAACCTGGCCGGGGTGCCGTCCATTGTGTATGGGCTCCTCGGCCTGGCGATCTTCGTAAAGCTCCTCGGCGGGATCACCGGTCCCGACGTCGAAGGGCGAAGTGTGATCGCAGGCGGCCTCACCCTCGGAATCCTGGTTCTCCCGATCGTGATCATCACAACCGCCGAGGCTTTACGGGCGGTGCCCACCTCGATACGGGAGGCGGCCATCGGGGTGGGAGCAACTCCGTGGCAGACGATCCGGCACCACATCCTTCCGGTGGCCGCCCCCGGCATCTTCACCGGGACGATCCTCTCGCTGGGGCGGGCGTTCGGTGAGGCCGCTCCGCTGCTCCTCGTGGGTGGGATCACGACGTTCTTCAGCACGGGCGACAGCGGACTCATCGAGACGCTGCAAGGGCGGTTCAGCGCGATGCCGGTCCTCGTCTTCTCCTGGTCGCGGCTTCCCCAAGGAGGGTTCCGGGCGCTGACCGCCGCACTGATCGTGATCATGTTGCTCGTGCTCCTCCTGATCAACGGCGCTGCCATCTACCTCCGCAACCGGTTCGAGAAGGGTGTGTCATCGTGAAGGCAAGCGCCCCCGACGAGCCGATGTCTATCGGCGCTTCCGACCCCATCGCCGTCAACCGAAGGGTGACGATCGACGTGCCGGAGCGATTCGAGGCCGCCGGCGACATCCTGTTCGCGGTGAGACGACTGTCCGTCGACTACGGAACCTTCCGTGCGGTGGACGACATCACCCTCGACGTCCGTCGCAACGAGATCACCGCCTTCATCGGGCCTTCCGGGTGCGGCAAGACGACGGTTCTGCGTTGCTTCAACCGGATGAACGACCTCATCGAATCGGCGCGCGTGCACGGGTCGATCCTGTACCACGGTGTCGACCTGTACGGGCCCCGGATCGACTCGGTCGAGGTGAGACGCCGGATGGGCATGGTGTTCCAGAAACCCAACCCATTCCCCAAGTCGATCTACGACAACATTGCCTTCGGCCCCCGGATCGCCGGCTTCAAAGGCAACATGGACGACCTGGTGGAGGAGTCCTTGCGCCGTGGCGCCCTGTGGGACGAGGTGAAGGACAAGTTGCGCGACTCGGCGTACGCCCTCTCCGGCGGTCAGCAGCAGCGGTTGTGCATCGCCCGGGCCATCGCCACCAACCCCGACGTCGTGCTCATGGACGAGCCGTGCTCGGCGCTCGACCCGATCGCCACGCTACGGATCGAGGAACTGATGACCGAGCTGAAGAAGGACTACACGATCATCATCGTGACCCACAACATGCAGCAGGCCGCCCGGGTGAGCGACCGTACTGCCTTCTTCACCGTCGACGTCAAAGACACCGGGGCCCGCACGGGCCGCCTCGTAGAGTTCGACTCCACCGGCAAGATCTTCACCAAGCCGTCGCAGCGAGCGACGGAGGACTACATCACCGGCCGCTTCGGCTGAGAGAGGCGAGCGCAATGCCAACCGACCACATGGATGCCCGTCACCACTTCGCGGAGAGCCTCGAAGAGGTCAAGACCGGGATGCTCGAACTCGGTGGCCTCGTGCTCGAGAACACGCGGCGCATGGGTGAGGCGCTCCTGGAGAACCGGCTCGACCTCGCCCGGGCCGTGGTCGTCGCCGACGAGGAGATCGACACGCGGTATGCGCGACTCGAGTTCCGCGTGTTCGAGATCATGGCCCGACAACAGCCGGTGGCCGGCGACCTCCGCTTCTTGGTGGCGGCGACGCGGATTCTCTACGAGATCGAGCGCTCGGGGGATCTCGCCGTCAACGGCGCCAAGGGGCTGCTGCGTCGCGATGGGTACACGCTGCCACCGCAGATTCACTCCCTCGTCGCCCGGCTTGCCCGGGGCTCGGCGGATCTCTTCGCCGACGGGCTCGAGGCGCTGCGCTCTCTCGATCCCGATGCGGCACCCGTCATCGATCGCGCCGACGACGAGGTCGACACGGTGGTCGGGGAGTTGTACGGGGTGGTGGCCAAGAACAGCGAGCACATCGGCTTCGATTTGGCCATGGAACTCACCCGTATCGGCCGCTACCTGGAGCGGATCGCCGATCACGCCGTGAACATCGCCGAGCACGTGACGTTCGTCGTCACCGGTTCGTTTCCCGGCGGCGAGTCGGCGGTGACCCGGGACGAGGCGTAGCCCCGTCAAGGGAGGGCCGCAGGCGGCCGATAGAGCCGAGTGGGTCCCTCCGCGGCGAGATTCGATGCAACGCTGCGCGCTGAGCTCGGATCGCGCTGGGTGCGCCATGCGCTCATCGCGGTGGCCGCCATGGGCGGTGCGGCTTCGGCAGCCTGGCTCGGCGGTCTCGCCGGGGTCGTGTGGGCCCCGGCTGCGGTATGCGGGTTCATTGCCCTCGCCGCGGCAATTCGATCCCGGTTCCGGCAGGTCTCCCCGTCCTGGGTGGTGTTCAGTGCCGCGGTGAGTTCGCTGGTGACGGGAGCCTTTGCCCCCGCCGCGATGGTCCAGGGGATGGCGACCGCGGTTCTCCTCGGAGGGGTCACCGCCCTCGTCGTGTTCGAGCCACGCCGGCGGGCACTTGCCATGATCGCGGCTCTGATGACCGTCGAGGCCGGATCGGTATCGCTGGCGGTGCCGGGTTGGGAGGCGTTGATCTCGATTCTCCCCGGAGCAGCCGCGGCGGCGGTCACTGTGCCGCTGCTGTCGAGCCTGCGCAGCCGGCTGGTGGAACGCGGCGAGGCGGTGGTCGACCGCGACCTGCGGTACCGCGACCTCTTCGACCGGGTACCGGTTGGTCTGTACCGGACCGGGCTCGAAGGGGAGCTGCTCGACGCCAACCAGGCGCTCGCCGACCTGCTGGGGGCGCCACGGGAGTCGGTGGTCGGGCGCCCGGTGCAACCCTTCGTCGTCGATCCCTCCGACCTGGTCCGCCTCCGGGAGCGCATCCCGGAAGACGGCACACCGCTCGTCACCGATCTTCGCTTCCGGCGTGCCGATGGCCGGGTGATCTGGGTGCGGGACCGCACTCGGGCCGTTCGCGATGAGGCCGGCGCCATCGTGTGCTTTGAGGGTGAGTTCCAGGACATCACGCAGCAGGTGGAGCAATTGGAGCGCCTTCAGGCCCTGGTCAAGTCGAAGTCCGATCTGATCGCGGCGGTGAGCCATGAGCTGCGCACCCCGCTCACCGCAGTCGTCGGTTTCCTGGATCTGCTCGCCGCGGATCCGCTCGAGGACTCCGAGGAGATGCTGCGTATGGCGGCCGAGCAGGCCCACGACGTCGCCGCCATCGTCGACGATCTACTCACCGCAGCGCGGCTCGACAATCGCGAGCTGGTCGTGCACACCGACAATGTCGACGTCGTCGAGACGGTGCGCGCCGCCGTGCGCTCACTCGGCAACCCGTATGTGCTCCTGGTGCTTCCGATGCACCTCGTCGCCATCGGGGACGCGGCGAGGGTGCGCCAGATCCTGCGCAACCTGATCGGCAACGCCTACCGCTACGGAAAGCCTCCGGTCTCGGTGCACGCCGATGCGACCGGCGCTTCCGTCCGCATCGTGGTCGCCGACCGCGGCGACGCGATCGGTACCGAGGTGCAAGCCCAGATGTTCGAGCCCTTCTTCACCACCGGCGTCGGCGAGAGCCAGCCCGGCGCCATCGGTCTCGGACTCGCCGTGTCCCGGCAACTTGCCCGGCGGATGGGCGGCGACCTGCGCCACGAGCGGGTGGGCGTCGAGACCCGCTTCACCCTCAGCCTCCCCGCGGGGTCGGGAGCGGTGCGCGCGGCCTAGGCAGATGTCAGGCACCAGGCATCAGGCATCAGCCAGATCGATGAGCCGTTCTTCCTGGTGCCTGGTGCCTCTCCTACAGCAATGCCCGCGCCGCCCACGCCACCGGATCGGCGAGATCACCCGCCCGCGGCAGCGCATCTGGGCTCTCCCATAGGCGGTCGACCGCCTGCTCTCCCCATCGCCGGGCGACCTCGGTGCAGAACGTCCACCCCAGCCGGTAGCGGGCGTGCTGCAGGTCGAGACCGATCATCTGAGCGAGCATGCGCTCTCCGGGCGACGGCTCGGCGCGGCGGCGATCGACCGCCTCCCGCAGCGCCGCCACTTGCGGGACCAGGCTGCCTACGCACCGGTCGACGAGGTGGTCGGCGTAGCCTTCGACCACCGCCATGAGAGTGCGGACGTCCTCGAGTTGCTCTCCACCTCCGGTGGCGGAGAGCAGGGAGGGCATGCTGCCTCCGTCCTCCACCATCCGCTGCAGCGCCTCAGGATCCTGGAGCCCCTGCATGCGTTCGGTGATCCCCACCTCATCGATCTCCAGGGACTCGACGAAGGCGTCGATTCGCATCACCGCGTACTCGCGCACCCACGGCACCGTCATTGCCGCCACGTGGGTCGTCTCGTGCATCGCCACCCAGAGCCTCACCTGGCGCCGATCGAGGTCGTGGTCTGCGGCGAACTGCTCGACGTTCGGCACGACGTACGCCGGCGACTCCTCGCGGCCGGCGGGCAGGCCGACGTCAAAGCCCCCGAGCACTCGGTGGCTCATCGCCCCGACCATGCCGCCGATCTGCAGCCCGATCAGTGCGGGACCGAGCGGCTGCAACATCTCGGGAAGCGGCCCGGCTCCCATCAGCTTCGCCGCCAGCGGTTCGGCGAGATAGGCGAGGGCATCGGTTTGTGCCGACGCCCACGACCTCCGGTCGAGGACGCGGACCGGGCCCGCAGCCGATACCGGGTCGAGCGGGGAGGCGGCGTCCACGTAGCGGACCGCGGTGGCGGCCAGATCCCGGTACTCCTCGTCGAGCCAGGGTTCGATGGGCTCGGTCGGTCCGGCAGCGCTCTCGGAAATCTCGCGGGCCAGGCGCCAGTTGACCGGACCGGAGGATCGGAACAGATCGGCGAGTCGATCGAACAGGTTGTCGGTCATACGTCTTCGGGACGCTCGAGCAGCGTCACGTCGATGGTCATCGGCGCTCCGTTTCGGTTGATGCCGAGGCGAACCGTGTCGCCCACCCGGTAGTAGCGCAAGCGCACCACGAGGCGGTCCATGGTGACGATCTGCTCGTTGTCGAAGGTGAGGATCGTGTCGCCGACTGCCAGACCGCCGATCGCGGCGGCGGTGCCTTCGACTACCGAGGAGACCTCGACCCCGGAAGGGGCGAGGGCACCGTCGGCTTGCGTCTCGAAGTGTGTGGTTCCGGTGATGCCCAGGAACGCGTGGTTTGACTCTCCGGAGGCGATCAGGTCGCCGGTGATGCGCTGCACCATCTCGACGGGGATGGCGAACCCGAGCCCTTCGGCGCCGACGTCACTGACGCCGATGGCGCTCGTGATCCCGATCAGCCGCCCTTGCGAATCAACCAATGCTCCACCGCTCGAGCCGCGCGTGATCGGAGCGTCGGTCTGCAGCATCCCGAACAACTCGGTGTCGGCGCCGGTGCGCACGGTGCGGTCGAACGCCGAGAGCACCCCAACGGTCACCGAGGGTCCGCCATCGAGGCCCAACGGACTTCCAATGGCGATGGCGAGGTCACCGATGGCCATCGAGCGGGACGATCCGATCGCAATCGGGCTGAACCCTTCCGAGCCGACGTCGAGCACCGCGAGATCCGTCAGCTCGTCCTCGCCGACGACGGTGGCGATATAGGTGCGCCCGTCGGCGAACACCACCCGCACGGCCGTGGCTCCATCCACAACGTGCTGATTGGTCACGATCGTGCCTCCGGCGTCGAGAACCACGCCGGAACCAGAGGCGTCCGCTACGAACTCGTCGGACGCGGTCGTGTTCACCTCGACCGTGACGATCGACGGGATCACCCGGGCGGCGACCGACGCTGCGATGGAGGGGGAGGCATCAAAGGACGGTGCCGCCTCCACTCCGGGGACGGTGGTAACCGGAACCGGGTCGTTATCGTCGGCCACGAGCAGGACGGTGGTGGCCACTGCGGCGCCGACGAGCGCCGAAAGGACGACGGCGCCGACCGCCCGCCAGACGCGGTGCGGCCGATCGGGGGTGGGCGCCGCCTCGATGGCGACGGTGATCGTGGTGCCCACGGGTGTGGCGGTCGGCGGGTCGGTGAGCAGCCCGGGTTCTTCGCCCCAATCGATCAAGCGATCGGGGACGTCCCCGGTAGTGTCGACCATGGAGGGATTGTATGGCCGGATCAGAGGTACCCCGCGGGGACCACGTTGAGGTCTCGGAGGCGCCGATCGACCCCGCGGCGTTGATCTCCCTCGTGTCCGATCCCGGCGCCGGCGCCGTCGTACTGTTCCTCGGGACCGTGCGCGATCACTCCCCGGGTCGGAATGTGGTTACCGACCTCGAGTACGAGGCCTATCGGGAGGTGGTGGAAGACCGGATCGGGGCGATCGTGGCCGATGCCCGGCGTCGTCATGACGTCGTCGGCGTCGCCGCGGTGCATCGTCTCGGATCGCTCGGGGTGGGGGAGATCTCGGTCGGGGTGGCCGTCTCGGCCGGGCACCGCCCCGAGGCATTCGCCGCAGCCCGGTTCCTCATCGACGAACTCAAGGCGTCGGCACCGATCTGGAAGAAGGAGCACTGGGAAGGCGGGGAGGAGTGGGTGGGGGGCGGGTAGTTTTCCGTTTTCCGTTTCCCGTTTTCCGTTTTCCGTTTCCCGTTTTCCGTTTCCCGTTTCCCGCTGCCCGCTCCAGACTGCAGACTGGCTCCGTGTCTGCCATCTGGCATCCGGCATCCGGCATCCGGTATCCGGCATCCGGCATCCGGCATCCGGTATCCGGCATCCGGCATCTGGCATCCGGTATCCGGTATCCGGCATCCGGCATCCGCCCGCAGGGCGGTCCTCCGTTGTGTAGCCTCCCGGCTCTACGCGACCGACGGGAGGACCTCGTCGCATGTTGGCGCTGAAGAACGTCGAAGTGGTCTACTCCGACGTCATCCTCGTGCTGCGCGGCATCTCCCTCGAGGTCCCCGACGGCAAGATCGTGGCCCTCCTCGGCGCCAACGGCGCCGGGAAGTCCACGACACTGCGGGTGATCAGTGGTCTACTCGACGTCCACCGCGGTGACCTCACCAAGGGCCAGATCACCCTCGACGATCGCCGCATCGATCATCTGTCACCGGCCAAAGTGGTCAAACTCGGCATCGGACAGGCCCTGGAGGGCCGACGCATTCTCGGCGAACTGACCGTCGAGGAGAATTTGAAACTCGGGGCGCACACCGCCCGCAAGTCGCTCGACGCCAACCTGGCGAGGGTTTACGAGCTGTTTCCCCAGCTCAAGGAGCGTCCCCGCTTCACCGCCGGCTACCTGAGCGGCGGTCAGCAGCAGATGCTCGCCATCGGCCGCGCGCTGATGTCGAGTCCCCGCTTCCTCCTCCTCGACGAGCCCAGCCTCGGCCTGGCGCCCTTTCTCGTGCAGCAGATCCGAGACATCATCGTGGAGATCAACCGGCAAGGGACCGGGGTGCTCCTCGTCGAACAGAATGCGATGATGGCGCTCTCCATCGCCGATCACGGCTACATCATGGAGACCGGGAAGATCGTGATGGACAGGCCGGCGCGCGAACTGCTCGAGGACGAGGACGTTCGCGAGTTCTACCTCGGCCTCTCCACCGAGGGTGTCAAGTCGTTTGCCGAGGTGAAGCACTATCGGCGGAAAAAGCGGTGGTTGTCGTGAGGGCGCGGCTGCTTCACGAGATCCTTCCGGCGGCGGTGGCCGACGGTGCACCGCTGCTCGAGATCGCGGACGTCCATCTCGCCTTCGCCGGGGTGAAGGCGATCGATGGGGTGTCGCTCACGGTGCGCCGGGGCAAGGTGTTTGCGGTGATCGGTCCCAACGGCGCAGGTAAGACGTCGATCTTCAACTGCATCAGCGGGGTGTACCATCCCCAGCAGGGCTCGATCCACTTCGAGGGCGCCGACATCCTCGGGTTGAAGCCGAACCGGATCGCCGATCTCGGGGTGGCGCGGACCTTTCAGAACATCGAGCTGTTTCCCCAGCTCACGGTGCTCGACAACCTGATGCTGGGCAGGCACCAGCACCTCCACTACGGGACGCCGGCGGCGATGTTACGAATCGGCAAGGCCGCACGCGAAGAGGCCCGCAACCGCGAGGTCGTCGAGGGAATCATCGAGTTCCTCGACATCCAACAGCACCGCAAGTCGTACGTGGCGATGCTCCCGTACGGGATCCAGAAGCGGGTGGAGCTCGGGCGAGCTCTCGCCATGGCGCCGAAGCTGCTGCTGCTCGATGAGCCGGCCGCCGGCATGAACCTTGAGGAGACGGAAGACATGGCCCGGTTCATCACCGACATTCGGCGGGAGCTGGGGATCGGGATCGTGCTGGTCGATCACGACATGCACCTGGTGATGGACCTGGCCGACACCGTGCTCGCCATCGACTTCGGACGGCCGATCGCCGCCGGTACCCCCCGTGAAATCCAGAGCAACCAAGACGTGATCCGCGCC
>Ga0209641_10003120_pt1 | contig 13957 bp, 27 predicted proteins | sample RifCSP16_1_FD_184022 | JGI IMG/M metagenome (GOLD analysis project Ga0209641, IMG submission 184022) | Soil microbial communities from Rifle, Colorado - Rifle CSP2_sed 16_1 (SPAdes) (version 2) | ecosystem: Environmental > Terrestrial > Deep subsurface > Rock core/Sediment | place: Rifle...
GGTAGGGCCACTGTCGCCTCCAAGCAAAGTGCCGCAGTGCTTGGACGGCTTCCTTATCGCGGCTTGGAAAGAGGAGGATCGCTATGGGCACCGATATCTCAATCAAGCTCACGCTGACGGGAGACCCGAGTCTCGAGGATATTCGTAAGTTCATCCCGACCTCAATCTCGGCCCGCGTGTTCATGGGATTCTACGAGGACGAGTTCTGCGGATCGTCTTTCGCAATGGAAGTCATCAAGGGGATGCCCGGATTGATCAAAAAATTCCCCCACGTGGAAGGGGGCGTCCAGATGGAACACTGGTACGAGATCGACTCAGAAGGACACCTCGTGACGAGGTACATCCGGAGAGGGATGCCGAGCTTCCCCATCACCCCCGTGACGGCCCTCCTCTTCGGAGGCGATCGAGCCCTCCACGTTGACGAGTCGGTGGTGGCGGAGAACGGTTTCGAGGACGTGGTCGGGTTGGCCACCATCGCCCCGAAAGGAGAGAGCGGCCACGATGTGCCGACGATCGTCGGTCTCTGGGTTCACCCCAGCTTCCGTGGACGCGGACACGGACGGAACATCCTCCAAGATGCCATCAGCCGCTGCCGTGAGCGTGGATTCGGAAGTGTGAGAGTGGATGCCCTATCCTCTGCCGCCAACAAAGTCATCAGGGAACTCAACGCGGAAGATCGGGGTTTCCTCGATGTCCACGCCTCAACGCCGCCAGTACTCGATTACATACAGGAACTCTTTTAGGAGAGAGGCTTCATGGCAGAGTACACGAGGATGGACGGTCTTCTTTGCAAGCCATTGACTGATGAAGAGGTCAAGGCGCTGCCTTCGACCCTCAAGAGCTTCATGCAGTCGGACAGACGGACGTTCTTGGATGAGTTCTGTCTCTGCGCGTCCACCGTCTTCGACGAACTCATCCCGGCGATCGAGAAGCTCGGCAAGACGCACGACTGGTACTGGTGCCAGCTTCACTCACCGGTGCTCTATGCAAGCTGGGACTTGGCGGGAAAGATGGTGTTTTAAGACCACTTGAGGAGAATGCCGATGAAATTTGCACCAATGCGTGTCGAGGGGAAAAGATGTGGCGCGCTCGCAGAGCAGAAAGACATGAGCCACGATTTCGCTCTTGGGGTGGCCCTCTCCGTCGCCCGGTTCCCTATGGACGTCCCGACGCCGGACGTGAAGTATCTGGTCTTCGCGGACGGCAAGCCGTGTTCCTGCCCAACCTGCAAGGCGTTGGACGCCGAGAGACTCTTCAACGCGAACTTATGCAGACACTGCTATCGAGCCCGCCGGTCCAAAGTCAAGGTCTAGAAATCAGAAACTGTCGCCCGCAAGCAAATGCCGCAGTGCTTGACTGGGCTTACAAATTTGGCGGCAAGACAACGGAGGAACTATGAAAATCGCCATCTCATTCACGATGACGCTCAAGAGCCTGCACAAGGGGGAGCTCGCGCTCATCGACATCGACGAGTTCCACGTCGGATGCCGGCGGCAGCACCTCTTCCCGGCCTTCCCGAACCAGAACCTTGTCCCCATGGAGGTGAGCTGGCTCAACGAGGAACAGAAGCACCAGCACGGCGAGACGGAGATCGAGACGTCGCTCTGCGACTCGAAGGCCATGAAGACGTGGGAGACCCTCCGCCAGTGGTTGGAAGAGAAGGACGCCGAGGGCAAGGTGAAGTACTCGGTGGGCAACTACCCCAACCTCTGCGCCAAGCTCCTCAAGGAGGGCCACGAGGTCTGGTACTGGGGTGAGTGGCAGAAGCTCGAGCGGTGGTCACACATAGCGACGGAGGTGGGATAATGACCAGCAAAGAATGGCGTCTCCAAGATGCCAAACTGTTCGGATGCCGGGCCGGCATTGATACCGGCAAGAGAATGAAACTTCTTGGAGACGAACTGGTGGTTTCACGCAGGTGCGGCGAGCCAGTACCGGACGGGAAACTGCTATGTACGCCTCACGAGGAAGGCCTCAAACGAGGCATCGACAAACTCTTGAAAGGATGAGAGCATGTCTGACCCATTCCTGAATCACGAGAATCCGATCTCGGGCGCGGTGTCTGAGATCATCTCGGGGAAGTCGGCGCTCAACATGCCGCCCGAACCCCTTCGGGACGGAGCCGACGCGGACGAGGTCTTGAAGGCCTACAAGGCCGACCCGAACGAGAACGAGTTCCTGACCGACCTCGACCACTACGCCAAGCACGCGGCGGAACACTTCGCGGCCGCGATCGCCCTCCTCGAGAGGGCATCGGGACTCGTGGAGCACGCCCGAACCGCGCTCGCACTCCTCAAGGAGGAGCAGCCCTTGGTCGAGCAGGCGGTCAAGATCCTCGAGGTCGCCTTGGCCAAGGTCGATGACCGTGACCTCCCGAAGCGCTGGCTCGAAGGTGGGTCGTTCCGGATCGCCCAACAGTAACAACCGTCAGCCCGCAGGGTGCGTCAAGGGGAGAAAGGGCAATTTCACCATCCGGATAAAGTGGCCACTTAACTCTATCCGAAGAAATTGTGGCAGGAGGAATCTATGAAGCAGTTCTTACAAAATCAGTCAGGGGTCGGCGACTTCAAGGAGCAGTCCCCTGCCGTGGGGATGTTCCTCAACAATGATCTGTACATCAGCTTCCGAGATGACCTTGCGGGAGATAAGCTCTACGGAATCAATGGGGAGAAGCATTATTTTCTCGGTGTCCTGAAAAGGATCACCCCCTCCAAAGTTGAGCGCGCGATGATGCGAGCGCTCAAGATTCAGCCCGCCGAGATCAGGATCCTCGAGGAAGACGGCATGAACTTCGTCATCTTCCACGCCGCCCGCGGACACAGCCTTTTTATCCTCTGCTAGATCTATCCCGGGCAATTTCGCCCACAAGCTCGCAGGGAATGACCGACTTACCTGCGTTCTAAAGCCTCGGTCTGGAGGAACCCATGCAGACCATCTTCACGCATCTCCGGCCTGACCTCGATGCGGCCACTTCGGTGTGGTACTTCTCGCGTTTCGTCTGTCCGAAGGAGGAAGTGAACCTCGTCTTCGTCCCGGCCAACTGGAACGGCGCCGACATGCAGGAGGGGGACGTCGCCCTCGACATCGAGGCGGGCGGCAAGGGCGAGAAGGGCACGAAGTGCCCGGATGGCCGGGTCATGTCCTGCTTCGCCGGACTCGTCGAGAGCCACGGCGATGACGCCCAGTACGCCATTCTCCGGCCCGTGGTCGAGTTCGTGGACGCTCAGGACTCGACGGGAGATGCGCTTTACGAGCTCTTCGTGAAGTGCGGCTCCGCTTGCGGCGAGATGGGCGAGACCGTCGCAGATCTCGTGGAACGCAAGGACATCCCCGCCTCGATCCGGATCGGCGGCCTGAACTCCATGTTCCGCATCATGGAGCGCCTCGCCAAGGGGAACGACCACGAGACCGTTCGCCGCTGGTCGGAGATCCTCGATTCCATCTACGAGTCGGGCGTCGAGCTCCGGGATGCCGAGGTGGAGGCCGAGAAGGTGGAGAGGATCGCCCGCCCCGGCGGCATCAACGCGCTCGAACCGGTGGCTCTCGTCGTCTCGAGCTCGAAGAACCCGCATCTCCACGGGCGGGTCTTCGACAAGCCCGGCGTCCGGGTCATCGTCCGGGTGGACGGCCACAATCTCTGCGTGCTCCGCAAGGACACGGAGAAGGTGAACCTTGGAACCATCGTCCGGCCCTTCATCGAGAAGGTGGCACCCGCGGACGAGGCCAAGGAGTGGTTCTACCACTCGGCCGGGTTCCTCGCGGCGCGCGGGACACTCAAGGCCCCGGCCAAGAGCCCGTCCCAAATCGATGCCCGCGAGCTCGCCCGGCACATCGCCAGCTCCCTGTAGATCACCCGATTGCCGAAGGAGGGCTATATGAACCGACGAGGATTCCTGTCCATTGCTCTCGGTGCCTTAGTCGCACCAACCGATGCCGTTCGTGGTCTGGTCGGGAGGAGCAACATCGTTCCTTATCATCTTCCGCCCAGACTTCTCAAGAAGACGCCGAAGATGTCGATGATCTGGATCAGTCCGCAGTATGGGAAATCCTTGCTCTCCAAGTGGGTCGACGAATCGGAGGCGACGATCCGTCAGGTCTTCGAGAAGTGCCGTGCCCATCAGAAGGCGCATGGCTATCCGACGGTCGTCTTCCTCGACGATGGAGTCAAGCGTATCTAGAGCCGAGCAAGGAATATTCTCTAACCTCTTTCATCTCCCAAAAAAGGAGGAACTGCATGAACATCCCCACTTATCCATATCTCTGGATGTCCCGGGTCGAAGATCTCGAGCTCGTCAAAAAGGCTTTCGATGGCCCCGGCATCCGCTGGCAGACAGGCCCCGCACTCGAACGTCATAAGAGAAACGACGACCAGCCACTCTACCTCTACATCCACATCGACGATCTAGAGCAGGCCGCAGACCTGATCAGGCCGTCGGACAGGAGAGCGATCATTGTCGAGCCGAAAGGCTCCAAGGACGACAACCTCAATCGCCCCATGGTCTACAATCCGGACTACGACAAGCGGCCGGTAACCGAGGCGGACATGCTCTTCGACTTCATCGTCGAGGCGCATCTTCTGGTCAAATTGCTCGACTGGAGCGACCCGGAGACCACCATGGCCAAGTATCTGGATGAGGTGGCTGGGTCCGCCGAGTACAACACGTCCATAGCCATGCATCGGAAGGCGATCGAGGATTCCCTCGAAAAGGGGGAACCTGCCGTCTTCCCGTGCCCCCATTGCAAGGGGACAGGAACGAAACGCGGTGCCGACTGCGAAGCCTGCAACGGAGAGGGGACGATGGTCCTCAAGGCCGCCTGTACCAAGGGTATCGAGACCTTCTTGATCTACGTTGAAATGGTCGTCAAAGTCATCGAGGACGTCTGCGAGCTCGACGGTGTAATGGTCACCGACGAAAGCCGGATCGACAACTTCCCGGTCGACGACAGCAAGCTCGAGGAGATATCCAGCGAGCTCGGCTTCAAGGTCTCGACAAATGATCGAGTGCTCGATCTCGCCAAGAAGCTGGCCGCCGAAAATCCTGGCTTCTTCGGAGAAACAGAGGAGGAACAAGCTTGATCAATCTCACCCACGTCTTCGAAGACTACGACACCAAGAAACTCGTCGCCCTCTTCTGCCCGCTCTGCGACGGCCAAGTCTTTGGGTGCCCCGATCCGGCCTGCGAAGATGACAAGGAGAACGCCCATCACGTCTACAAGTCGGACTGCCCGGATTTCTCATCAGGCAAGATGATCGTCCGAGAAATGAGCCCCGATGTGATCGCGGCAAAGAAGCGGCTCCGCGACGCCAGGAAGGCATTCATGGCTTTCTGGGAGAAATGGGCGTCGGAAGACTACAACGCAAAGCGCCTGGCAAAGCTCCGATCCTTCGACCCCGAATCCGGCGAGCATCTCGAGTACATCGCGCAGTCCTACGTCGAAGAGGCGGCCTATGCCGCTTATCTCGCCGCTCTAGGGATAAAGGAAGAAATCTGAGCCGCATGCGGACGGGTTTCCGCAATAGGCAATGCGCCCGCCGTAAAGCGGCGCAATGGGTATACGAAAGGAAGGAGGAAAACAAGTTGTCCAAGTCAGCCAGAGACAGGCTCGCCGTTCTTGTCGTGCTGCTCATCCCGTGGTCGCTCATCAGTTGGGCCATGGAGACCTACAGCGGCAGCGTATAACGTTCATCCTTTCAATTTCGGGGCTTCAGGTGGTTGAAACCTGAAGCCCCTTTTTTATCCAGAGAGACCTGAAGGAGATTCTATGACCACAGTGGAAAAGCCCAAGCGCGCGCGCTGGCCGTTCATCATCCTCCTGCTCATCAGCCTCGGATGCCTCGGGTTCACGGCGCTTCGTTGGTATGAGGTATCCAAGTACAACACGGCGGCGAGTTCCTTCGTCGACTCCTTGCTAATCAAGTCGGGCGGGATCGACACCACCCCCAGCTCGGCTGAAGGAAAACGCCTTGCCCAGACTCTCAGCGATGAGAGGACCCGGAAGACCTTCAACCTCATGCTTGAGAGTACCTATCCCACGAAGGCGGTCGTCGGCCACAAGGCCCTGATCGCCGACGTCGTCATCGTCCATGCGGACGAGTCCTGCAAGGATCTTGCCATGTATCACAATGACGGCGGCCGGAAGTTGTACAAGTTCCGACTGATCAACTACGGCAATGGGACGCTGCTTCTCAACGAGGCAGGCGTCGCTCTCAGTCTTGTTCATTCCCTCTGTCGCTGCGCCAAGTAGTTAGCGGAAACGTATCTGGGGCCTCGGGCGTCTGACGCTCGAGGCCCCTTTTTTACCCAGAGCAAGGAGAACGCATGTTCATACCCTCAAGACTCGTACAAAGGCTCCGGCGCCCTAGAGGGGGCCCTAACCCGTTCGCCTTTGGCGGCGGCCTTCGAAGCGGCGGCCTTAGCGAAGAGGTTGCCAAAGAAGTCGCCAAGGTATGGGACTTCGACTACATGGGCCGCGCCGAATTCGAGTACGGCGTTGTCCCCAAGGCCATGGCCCGCATGTGGGACGAGGTCGAGCAGTACACGGGTTGGGCAACCAGTCTGAAGGGCATTCCGGTTTTTGTCTATTCGAAGGAGGAGCACAAAAAGAGCATCGAAGCTCTCCTTCGCGAATGGGCCAGGGGGAAGGAGAAGCTCAAAGAGCCCACGCTCTTCAAAAAGTCACTTGAGGAAGCCAAGCCGTACTTCGTCGGGTGGATGGAGCTCGACAACGCCTTCATGGTCTTCCTCGACGAGGAGATGTGGAAGGGGGCCAGGAAGCTCGTCAATCCGTTGGAGTACGGCAAGGGCGGCGTCCCAAACGCATTCAAGCAAGGAGAGTAGACATGCTGTACGCCAAGATCGAAGCCAACAAGAAGGGTGCCAATGACCAAAGCGGAAGCTCTCGAACTCGTCAAAGCGGTCGGTCCAATCCCTAAGAACCCGATCGCGCAGAAGACGGAAAAGTCCTACTGCCCCTGTGGCGTACGGGTGCTGCTCGTCTGCGACAGGACCATCAAGTTTCATCCCGCCTACTACGTGTGTCCGTCCTGCAAGAGGACGGTACGGATCGGGTCAGAAGGGAGATAACCAATGAGGCATTTCCTACACACCGAACACGTCCAGAAGGGACTCCTAAGTGGTTGCGAGTGGAGGGCCTTTGGCTGTAAAGCAAAAACGGACTCGCCCAAGTGGCGGGCCTGCGGACATCCCATCGTAAAGGGCACAAAACTCTGTCGGAGACACCGCGTCTACTTGCATGGACTGAAAGACCATCTCGAGCGCAAAGGAGCCAAAGCATGATCGTCGAACAGATCCGCGGAGACATCATCGCCAGCAAGCACAACCACATCGTGTTCGGTTCAAACATCGAGGGCTACAACGACGCCGGGTTCGCCGGCCTGATCTCCTCGAGGTTCTGGCCCGAGCTCGCCAATGCCGGGCCTCAGAAAATGGGCGATGTACTGACCCATGTCTACAACGGTCGTACCTTCCACGCCATCGTATGCCACAGCCTAAAGAAGGGCTGGGACGGCGCCCCGAAGGCGATCCAAGAGGGACTCGATTCGATCGAGCTCAAGAATCCCAAGAGCTCGATCGGAGTCGTCCTGATCGGAAACGGCCCCATCGGCCTCATGCAAGGCGCTGACGGAGAGGCCAACTTGAAGGCCATGGAGAAGTCGACCAAGAAAGTAGTCGTCTACTCGCTCTAGGAGGAAACTTTGACCAAGATCACGATCACGGAATCTGGCGTCATCTTCGAGACGGACAAGGGGAGATTCGAACTCCCGTACAACGTCTTCTGGCGTGAAGTGGTCAATCCGCGAACGCTCTACTGGACCCAGGAAGACATGATCAGGGCGCTCAAGATGGTCTACGTCCAGAAGAAGGCGGTCATCGGCGACAAGCTCATTGCGGCGGTAACCGAGGAGAAGCTTCGCGGGAAAAGCATCTCGGCCGAGGATGTGGCGCTTCGTCTCGGCGACATCATCGCCGAGCTCATCAACGAGATGTGCCTTTGCCTGTCCTGCGGCTGGAGAGGTCCGGGACCTCTCCCCAAGACCGCGGGAATAGCCGCCGACGAAGAGTATTGCCCCGCCTGCAAGTCAATAGACGTGGTCGACCACAGCAGGCATATCAAAGAGGTTTAACCGAATGCCCATCAAGCAAGTCACCTGCTCCATTTGCAACCAGCTCGTCAACAAAGCCCAGACCTACTTCATCGGCGGCGACAAACGGGCCTGCAAGTCCCATGAGGGCGTCGTCGAGAAAAAGGATGAGATTGCGGCCAAGAAGATCGCGGACGTCGAACGCGTGAAAGAGAAGCGCGCCTTCCGTGCCCAGCGGGACGAACGCCTGAGCACGAACTTCACCAAGCCGCATTGCTGGTTGTGCGGAATCCCCGGTCTCCGTCAGGACGAGTTCTTCACGCGGGTCTTGGTCGAGATGGAAAAGGCGACTCTCATCTACGGCGGCCCGGTGAACCCGTTCGATCACACCCATCCGGCCAATCAGAATCTGGTCAAGGAACCCTGCATCTTCATCATCGCAAAAGAGAAGTGTCCCGACCTCACACGGTTCATGAGGCCTGATCTGCGGGATCTCCCGAACATGGCCGGTGTCTACGCCCTTTGCGGCGCCTGCGCCAAGAAGAACAACGTGGACGTCATGCCCAAGGCCGAGTTCGAGGATCTCATCAAAATGTCCGCGCTTTACAAGACGGTCATGAAACCCGCCGTCGTACAGGTGGCGCTAAGTGAAATTAGGAGGGACAGTTAACCATGGCACTAAAAAATAGCGAGCTGTCAAAGCTTCCCCTGCCACCATACTGGTCGCTTGAAGATGCAAAAGACGACCAGTCCCATTTGACCAAATACGGAATCAAATCGAGGCTTGTGATAGAGCAGACAGGCCCAGAGGACTGTCTGCTCTACGTACGGGAAGAGGACTTCGGAAGAGCCTTCGACCTCGTCTGTGTTCAAAGCGAAAGGAGGTTTCATGATCGCAAGCTCGACGATTCTCGATAGCGTCATGAAGGGCGGAGAGTGGATCGCCGCCCTGAGAAACTGGGTTCAGTGGAAGAAAATGAACGGTTCAAGGGTGACTTGGGGTTCCAATGCGGATGTCCTAGAACCCCCGATGACGATCGGAGAGGTCGAAGAAGCCGCAGGTCATGCCGCTGCTGCCGAAAGAGAACGCTGCATCGCGCTGATGCTCTCTGTCTGTGACCACAAAGAGCATTCCCCCGGTTGCACGTGGTGCATCATGGCCCGGAAGATTTTGGAGAGATAGACCATAACCATCCTAAAACGGCCTACATGGAGGGGGCTAAGAGCGAAGTCATAAAACGGCGCCAATCAACTGTCAGGTTCGAGAACTGCACAACAAGGGGAAACGAATGAACGACCAGGAAAGAAAGGCCTACGAGGAAGCGATCGAAAAGCTCAAGGAGCAGGACGCCATCCTCCGGGCCATCACGGGGACGCCGCTTGTCTACGCCATCGTCCTCTCCGTCCAGCTCCCGAAGAAAAAGGAGAAGGACTCCTTCCCAACGGCTCTCGTCATCAACGACGGGAAGTTCATCGAGGTGTCCTGCCATCCGGACAAGGCCAAGGACCTGACCCTGGGCGTCATGGTCAAGCTCTCCTCGAAGACCATGGCCGTTGTGGACAGGGTGGACGGCTTCGAGTTCCCGGCCGGTGAGCTGCATGCCATCCGCAGAGTGATTGACGATGGCCGTTTCGTCGAGATCGACGGGATGGGAACCCCCAAGGTGGTCAGCTATGCGGGGAAGACCCCTGAGGCAGGCGACCGGATCATGCTCGATCCGACCGGTTCCATCGCCATCAAGAACTTCAAGAAGGAAGACGACCAGTTCGTCTTCGGCGAAGAGACCCATATCACCTGGGACGACATCGGCGGTCTCGAACAGGCCAAGGAGGAGCTCATCGAGGCGGTGAGTCTGCCTTTCCGCCACCCCGAGATCTTCCAGAAGTATGGCAAGAAGCGCACGAAGGGCGTGCTGCTCTACGGGCGGCCGGGGAACGGGAAAACCCTTCTTGCCAAGGCCGTTGCGACCGACATCGCCAAGACCTTCGGGAGAAAGACGTCGACGGGCTTCATGTACGTCAAGGGCCCCGAGATCCTCTCCAAGTGGGTCGGCGAATCGGAAGCCACCATCCGGCGCATCTTCAGGCAGGCCCAGGAGCACATGAAGAAGTACAACTATCCGGCTGTCCTCTTCATCGACGAGGCGGATGCCATCCTCGGCAAGCGGGGTAACGGCATCTCCTCCGACATGGAGAAGACCATCGTGCCGCAGTTCCTGGCGGAAATGGACGGCTTGGAAGATTCCGGCGCCATCGTTCTTCTGGCGACCAACAGGCCGGATACCCTTGATCCGGCGGTCATCCGGGATGGCCGCATCGACCGGAAAATCAGGGTCTCCGCCCCGGACCAGAAGACGGCTGCCGATATCTTCCAGATCCACCTCCACGGGAAGCCCATCCATGGCGATGCCAGCATGAAGGAGTTCGCCAAGAAGAGCGCCGGCGAACTCTTCTCGGATCGGCGTGTGCTCTACGAGATCACGAAGAAGAGCGGTGAGAAAGTCTCGATGTCACTCTCGCGCATCGTGAACGGCGCCATGATTTCGGGCGTCATCGAGCAGGCCACGTCCTTTGCGCTCCGCCGTGATCTCAAGGGTGGCAAGGTCATGGGCATCACCTGCGAGAACGTCGTCGAAGCCGTCGATCGGGTCTTCCAGCAGCAGAAGGGTCTCGACCACAAGGATGACATCCTCGAGTTGGTCGAGCAGCACGACATCCGTGACGTCCGGAAGATCATGAACATCACGGTCGGCGAGGAAACGGAGGAGTAATGTTCGAGCAGGTCAGGAAGAAAAAGCCGAAGCCGGGGGGTGCCAGTTCGGGCCCCCTGGTAGAGGACGAGGTTGCTGAGGACTTCTCAAAGAAGGTCCCTGCAATCGACAGTGTCTTGGCCAAGTCCAAGACCGTCCTCAAGAAGCCCAAGAAGAAGTCTGCCGATTGCTGCCTTGAGAAAGGCGGTTGTTGTCTCTAAAGGAGGTGCTGATGTTTGAGCAGGCCAAAAAGAAGGCGACCCCCCAGAAGCCCGCAGGCGGCGGGTCGCCTATCGCCAGCGAAGATGTGGAAATCCCCAGCGTCGCCGAGGCGATCAAGAACTTGGAGGGACAGCTCGAGGAGGACAAGAAGCGGGCGGAGTTCATCAAGACGATCAACAGCAACATGAGACAGAATTCGAACGAACGGCAGTCGGGAGGGTGCTGCGTGGAGAGGGGAGGGTGCTGCATGTGACGAGCGAAGCAAAGCAGCTTCTCATAGTCCTGCTCCTTTCAATGGCGACAGCGGTCGTTGCCATGACCATCACCAAGGCCACGCTCTTCAAGGACTTTCGGGGTTGGTCAAAGAAGCAGAGCCGGCTTCTGGGAGAGCTCATGAGCTGTCCGTTCTGCATGAGCTTCTGGATCTCGGCGGCGGCTGTTTTCTACTACAAACCGAGGCCTGTCGTCTCAGACATCGCCGGCATCGACTATGTCACGTCGGTGCTTATCATCGTCTGCCTGTCTTCCTTCTGGTGCGGCCTGATCTTCAAGGCCTATAGTCAGATGGGCGTCCCGGAGGAACCGCCCGACTCAGATCAACAGCAAGCTACCTAACTCAGGTTTATTATCCGCTTGGCATATCCATGCGATGTTGTTGCCAGTGCCGGACGCTTGTCTATGGTCCGGCCTGGCAACTTCGGGCTCGTGGAGGAAGGGCGAATCGCCCTTTCGGATAACCAGTAGCGCTTAGAGGTCGTTCCGCCTGCGGACCCCCGGTCCGATCGGGATCCAGGCGGACGAAAACGGCCTCATCCGCCTGGATCCCGATCGGACCTCGGGTCCTCTGGCTTCAAGCAAGCGGATAGGGAGCCGTCCGGTTAAATCCCGGGCGGCTCCCTTCTACATTGTGCTATAACCAAACCAAGAAGGAGAGAGAAGAACCAACATGGAATGCACCAAGGTCTTGGAGCGGTCTAGAAAACCGGAAACACTCGCCAAACTTGAGGGCGACGAGAAGTACGCACTTCTCCTCCACATCAGGCACTGCCTACTCTGCAAGGAAACCCTGACGATCGAGGAGTATGTCAAGGCCATCAGGCTAGTCCTGGAAAACAAGTAAATCTTTCCTCTACCTTTCAACCCAAGGAGATCCAGTATGAACCTGCACCAAGGATTCGTGCTCACGCAGATTCTTCGGCCCATTTCGTTCCTCCGGTCGATCTTCCCGAAAATTGACCGGATGCTCGAAGAGACCGACTGTCAGAAAGCGCTACAGTTCGTTGGCCAAAAGAAGAGCATGAAGCGCTATGTGGACATGGTCGACTTCCTCTTCGTCGAGATCTTCCAGGAGTTCCGCCGTTCCTGCTTTCAGTTCTACAGGAAGAAGGGGCCACCGCTCGTGGACGTTATCACGGAGGAGGATCGCGTCCGTTTCGAGGCGGTACTTGTCAAAGCGCTCGAACTGGCGACGATCAGGCTCCAGAAGCGCGAGTTCATCTACTGGTCCAGGTTCCGCGAGGAAGTCCTGAAGGCAGCCGCCTGAACAAGAAAGACGGGGAAAATGATCAACCTTGCGACCGCAAAGAGAGTCTATACACACTACAAAAAGACCACGATTCCAAAGCGGGACGGCAGGCCCAGGATCATCCATGCGCCGGACGATGAACTCAAGTCAAAACAGCGCCAGCTCCTTCAGCATCTCTACCGCACCGAGGAAGGCCCTGGCCCGTACGCTTTCGCCTACGTCCGGGGGAAAGGAATCAAGGAGCACGCCTCCGCTCATGTGGGGAGAAAGTACGTCGTCAGGATGGACATCGACTCATTCTTCGACCGGGTGACCCCGGAGCATCTGGAGAAGACCTGGGAGTTCGATGGGTTCACGAACGAGGAGATAGCAGGCCGGTTTGCCGATATCCCGGAAGCGGCCAAGATGGAGAACATCCCGGCGCCTCTTGGGCTCGTCTATTTCTCCTTCATCCCTTCCAGGTTCGACCTCTTCAAGCTGGGGCTTCCTCAGGGGAGCCCGCTCTCGGGCGCGCTCTCGAACCTGGCCATGAAGCCCATCGATTTCAGGATCGTTAGCATGCTCAGGAAGTGGGGGCCTCCGGATGCCAGGTACACGAGATATGCCGACGACATCATCATCTCATCGGATGAGGCCAGGATTATCCCCCTTGCCAAGCCCATCCGGAAGATTCTCCTTAAGAACGGTTTCAAGGAGAACCGGAAAAAGTTCCGGGTGATGCGGCAAAGCGGACGGCAGATTGTCTGCGGCATCATAGTCAACAACAAGAAGCTCGCGCTGCCCAAGGACAAGCGGCGTGAGTACCGCGGCAGGCTTCATAGGCTCTTCCTCATGGCCATCCATGGAGAGAAAGTCGACGGAAGCGACGTGAACTGGGACGAGTTCAAGAAGGAACTCGCGCACCTGGAGGGATATCTGTCCTTTGCCCAGCACGTCTCGCCTGAGTACTACGAGAAGTACAAGACCAAGCTCGCCACCGTGAAGGCCATATTCGCCGCCAAGGCGGCTGCCCCCAAGAAAGTCGTCTAAGTACACAACGGAACCTTCGTGGCATAAACCCTGGCGCTTCAATAGTGGCGTCCGGGTTCACCGGGCGAAACGTCCGGTGGGGATCACATCCTGTCCAGGATGACAGGCCGACGCAGTATGCTCTGCCAGCACGAAGGGTAACTGGTCGAACAGTTTACTCCGCGGTATTACCCAGGAGCGGTATGGATTTGGAAAGGCAAACGCACCCTTTCAAAAGACACGGCCGCCTTCAGGGCGCCAGGCGAAGCGCCTGGTGAGGATTTAAGCCATGGCCCGGAAAGAGGCACCTCCGCGCGCATGCCGGAGGGGCGCCCGCGGGATGACATC
>Ga0209641_10003125_pt1 | contig 13942 bp, 9 predicted proteins | sample RifCSP16_1_FD_184022 | JGI IMG/M metagenome (GOLD analysis project Ga0209641, IMG submission 184022) | Soil microbial communities from Rifle, Colorado - Rifle CSP2_sed 16_1 (SPAdes) (version 2) | ecosystem: Environmental > Terrestrial > Deep subsurface > Rock core/Sediment | place: Rifle...
ACGAGGGTGAATTACCTGCTCAGACCGCGCTCAGCTTAAATTTCTCTGCAACTGAAGAGGCTCAATTGCTTTCTTTTCTAGTTGTGCCAAGCGTGCATCTCCTTGGCATTTTATAGTTCAGGTAGCAATGACCTGCTTTTTCTTTTCCCTTCTATTGAAATGTGCATCTCTACTCTCAAAGACGTAATGTATCAAACATTGCTGGCAAGGCAGGTCTTCTTTGCTGTTTAGCAAACTCACCTGTGGTTTTCTGATATCTTGTTGAGCATAATCAATTGGCTCCTCCATGATAAAGCTCTCCAAGAAAGAAACAATATCCGGCAAGAACACAAGTTGCGCCTGAGTATTTCCACACAACTCTAACACCCTTTGAAATCTACCCGAAACTCCGTCGCGGGGCGTGTATATGACGATACCGACATCATATTTATCGATCAAGTAGGGTATGTCCGCCAACCTGCCCATAACTTCAACACCATATATGCGCATTCCCTGCTGATGGAAATTGTCATCCACAAAACCCACCACTCGTATAATTTTTGAAACCGTAGGATTATCTAACATCCAGGCAACAATTTCACCGGATTTACCAGCTCCGACGATGATGACTTTTTCCTTGGCACCCGATTCAATGTGCCATAAACGCCTCAGCCGGTATAAGAAGCCGGTGATCAATCGCAATCTGTATCTGAAGCCAATAAATCCAATCAACACCAAACCGGACACCAGACTGAAAAAGCCATTGGGGATGAAAAATAACCGGCGATTTATCAAAAAAACAATTGTGGTGGCAATACTCCAGGAAGCAATCACATCGATCACATCGGATGCCTTGGCTTTTGACCACGAGATCCGGTTCAACCTAAACAGGAAACCTACCAGGCTAAACAGAAACGCAAATCCCAACGATTCCACCAAGACATGAAAAAATCTGTTGTCGAGATGGTATGATCGCCCAACAATTAACCAGCCACTTGTCCAAGCCAGAAGCGATATGAATGTATCTATCGAGAACCAATTTAAGTATCTGCGCACGAACCTGGTCATTGGTCCCCAGAAGATCAATTCCTCCGGTACATCTTGAGATCTTAATTTTGGGACCAGCACCAGTATGGTCCACAGAATCACATCCAAATCCACCCAGAAGGAACGATTGCGAACATACAATAAATCCATGCGTAACTTTGTCGGGCTGATTTTTTCGAGATAGGTCTGCATGACTTGCTTAGAATTAAGCATATTTTCTTCATCATGATAACGAATTGAAGCTGGGCTGGTGATGCCTGGGCGAATAGAAAGCACCTCTGCACAAAATGCTTTTGGCCATTTCTCTACGATCTCTGGGTCTTCTGGGCGTGGACCAACCAGACTCATTTCTCCAAGAAGCACATTCCACAACTGCGGTAACTCATTGAGCTTTGTGTCTCGTAACCATTGCCCCAAGGAGGTTATACGCGGATCATTCTGAGCAGTAATCTTGGGTCCGTCATAACTTTCTAATGTCTCGTACATCGTCCGGAATTTTAATATTCTGAATATCTTACCTCTCAGACCAACCCTTGAACCCCAATAGAAGACGGGCCCCGGAGAATCTCGCTTGATCGCCAGGGCGATTAACCCAAATACCGGGCTGAGTAAAAGCAGCCCCACTAGTGCTACCAGGAAATCAAAAACCCGTTTCGCAATTTCATCCCACCGAGCAACCATACCTGGCATCCTAATGGGATCTCGGTATCTATCAGGCTCATTGGTCATCATTTTCCCCTGTTTCCCGATAATATAAAATCGTTATACCACTGGTCAATAAGAGCCCAGTGATACCAGCCACAATGATATTGATTATGGGATTTAATCTGCCTGTTGGAATCTGGGCTTTCTCCAAGACAAATAAATTACTTTGGTATATGGTGCTATATTGACTTTTAAGGTCGGCATATTGCTTTTGCCAGATCTCCAGATTTGATTGCACGGCGTCGATTTGTCTGTTGACTTCTTCGTACCGACCCTGTGTACTGTTTTTTAATAGATTGTTGAGGAGGTCAAGCTTGTTGCGCCAGACAGACAGGTTGGTTTGGATTACGTTAATGCGCCTGACTAAGCGACTGAATTCAGATTCTGAATCAGCTCGATTTCTGGTGTAAAGCCGATCCAACTCATTCCTCCACAATTGCAGATTGCCCTGGAGCGCATTTATTTGTTTTACCAGGAAATCGGAGGCGATTACATTATTAGTCTCCAGGAGTCGGTCTGTAAAAATTTGAAGCTGTTCTTCGTTTTCCTGGATATTCTGGACAAGGCTGGCAATCTCTTCAGCTGGCAATGCTGGGGGTTGATAAACATCAAGTTGTTTGGATAAATCGATTAACTCCTCCTCAGCGTTATAAATCCTGGTTTCCAACTCGTTTATCTCTAGTTGAAGTAATGAGACCGCCGATGGGGTTTTCACCAGACTGTCATTAAGCTCAATCAGCTTTTCTTCTGCGGTGCGAATATTCTCATTCAGAAATTCGATCTCAATCTGGGTTGGCGCATCCAAGGGGTAGCTGGAACTTAATGCGGTTCCAATTTGGTGTTCCAACTGTACGACGATTTCATTCGCGATCGCCGCGGCTTGTTCAGGTTCTCTGGATAAAGCTGAGACCTCCAGTAAATAGGAATTTGGCACCTGTCTAATCACAATCTTTTCACGTAGCCCAGTCGGGTCAAGTGACAGATCCAACACCTCGATCACGCCCTGGAGCACGGGACCTTGTAGCATCCACTCCGAGTAGGTTCGAACCAATTCTGGACTCAACCGCGCGGTTGTTGGGCTTGAAGAAAGATCAGCATAATTAACCAGAACCGTTGTTGTCGCCTGGTATTGAGGCCAGGGGGTAAAAATGCGGAACGCCAAATAGGCAAATAGCATCGCGATCAATGAGCCTGCAGTTAAAAACCGCACGCGCTGACGGAGCAAATCGTACAAATGTTGCCATTCCATTGTTAATCTCCAGGGTGGTAGTGCAATCGCTGGTGTTATTTTCTCGAGGGCGCCATGATAAATTGGATCTATCTCTGAGCCGAGGGCAGGTATATTTGTAATATCAGAGGTATATCAATGCCTTGGTGATCGTTCACCTGAGGTGGGATTGGAGGATTACCTGTGGCAGTCACATTGCTGACAAGAGGACCAGGTAAATCATTGCTTGTTGGCGTGTAAGTTGCGGTGATTGAAATCACCTCTGTGGGTTCTAGGGTGGTCTTTGGCAGGCTAATCACCCCCAGGCGATCGTCGACAAGCTGGACGCCTGACAGGGATATGTCTCCCATGTTGCTTATCGTATAGGTGTATACAATTGGTTTTCCCACGACGGCGGTAGAGAAGTTGGTCATTACCCCAACTTCAATCGCTGGATGGATAACATCAACGCTTGTGCTGTCACTATCCATCGCCAGATTGCCTTCATTGTCAGATGCTGTAGCAGATAAAATACTATTGTGATCGTTATTTACAGCACGGTCGAAAGTACAAATGTATGTGCCATAATTGCTGATCAAAACGGGTAAATGGCACACACTTGCCAGGTTACCCAGCTCCGAGTCTTGCAGGGCAGTTAGACTGACCTGCTCGTTACGTAGATTGTGGATTTCAACCGTGAACTCCACCATATCGCCAGAGTAAATGATGGTTGGGCTGGCTGCAAAGCTCACTTCTATTGCCGGCAGGATATCGAGTATATTGAGATTCGCATCATCGAAGACCGAAACAGTAGCCTCGCCAGCCTGGATGGATGCGGAAAGCATTCTGGGTAGCAAACCAGGATCCCCGCTGACTGCTGTCTGATATGCGCAAGTATAGTGACTGGTCGGATCTAAGCTCGCCCCGTTTGAGCAATTGGTAGTGATAATATCGGGATGACCTGGATTGGTGATGTCTCCTATGTCCAGGTCTTCCAGGGCAGTGATCGTGATGGGCTCCAAACTGATGTTTTCAACATCCACGTTGAAGGTGACAACACCGCCGGGTTCCCAGATGCCGCCGGGAGACGCATTTGCGTTCAGAACAGCCGGCGTATCAATCAGCCTGACGCCATCGATCCAAACACTAGATACATGCCCACCCAGGCTGAATTCCAACATCGCCGGCGAATAATTGGAAGGTGAAACCAGGTCCAGTTGATATCTCGCCCATGTGGTGGTTATATCCAGAGTGCTTGCATAGAATTGTGTGTAAGGTGGGATTGCCTCACGCAGTACAACTGCTACAGGTCTGGCAATGGAAGATTTAGACCAAAAAGTAAGCGCATAGCTCTTATCCTGAACAAAAGCAAGGTCGCTTTGGACGAATTGCACTCTCCACAGTCCGGCTTGTGAATTAACCACATCTATATGCGCTGAACCAGACCCTTTGGACGCGGTCGATGTATCTTGTGTAACAGATGCCTGTGCTTGAGAGTCTACGCCCAATATCCAATTGGAGAGATCATACTCAAAGCTCCAATTCGTAATCATATTGGGGATACCACTTGTTTGGAAAGTCCAGCGAGGTCCAGAGGTAACCGCGCCATGATTATCCCGGGCAGCAATACGCCAGGAATAGGACATACCTGGTTCTAAGAATCCAGGCGGATCATATGAGTTTGCGCTTTGGTCATGGGACGCCAGTTGGGGAGTTAGCCCTTCACCAAAAAATACATCGTAGGTGAGAGTATCCCCAGGGTTGGGATCGCTTCCCGTCCAGCTCAGGTTGACATCCAGTCTGCGGTTGGACCATCCCCAGCCAGGATTTGGATTGGCTGGCTCGTTGGGTGGATCGTTTGTGCAGGAGTAATCTACAGATTCGGTAGTATTTAATACCTGGCTATCCCAGCCACTCCTGCCCCCAAAGACATAGATATTCCCTCCCGAGGCCGCGGCAGCGATATCGCCCCTGGGTGTGGGCATGGAATTCATCGTATCCCAGGTATCCGACAGGGGATCGTAGCGCTCCACCAATCCCAACCAGCCTTGCGACGTATTGTAGCCCCCAATCACATGGACAACGCCGTTTAAAGTTGCCGCCGCCAATCGACTTCTCGCAGTAGGCATGCTGGTGAGCATCTGCCATGTGTCAAGGAGGGGATCGTACCGATAATTAATACTTAGATCTCCAGCGCCATCCCGCCCGCCAATCACATAAATTTTGTCGTCAACCACAGCGCTGCTGGTCATAGCTATCGGTGTGGGTATGGGGTTCTTGGTTTGCCAGGTATTGCTGCTGGGATTATATTCCTCAACTGTGGTAAGTGCGCCATTGTTCCACCCGCCAATGATATATATTTTGCCTTGCACAACGCCTATCGCGGAGTCATCCCTAGCGGTTGGCATGGGGGCTTTTGTGGACCAAGTGTTGGTGGCTGGGTTATATTCCTCCACCGTATTTAGTTTGCTTACCCCGTTATTGCCGCCAATCGCATAGATCCTTCCGTTGACAACCCCGGTTACCAGCCAGGCCCGGGCGGTTGGCAGGGGTGCCAGCGTTTGCCAGCTATTGGCACTGGGGTTGTATCGCTCCATATAGTCATAACGGTCTCCATCGCGCCCCCCGACCACGTAGATCATCCCCCCCAATTCAACCGCAGAATGGGCCCTTCGCGGACTGGGCATATCGGCCTTGGTGTACCAGCAGCCTAGTGCCGCAGGGGTTAAATGGGGTACCAAATGGACGGGTTTTGCGTAGGTATGGTGGAATATGCTTAAACTCAACAAAAGGGCTGCGAAAATATTCAAAATAAATTTATTAATTCGATAACTTGGATAGGTATCCTGATACATCGGCTCTGCCTCCATTTTGAACATGGATTTCTTTTACAAGCAAATATAACTTCTGTTAAATTTTCAATGAACTCAAGTAATGCCATTCCGGCGATTAGTAGCGAGTAAAAATCCCTAACCCTTGCTTGCCAAAGGTACACGTTTGCCAGGGATGTAAGAGTCCTTGGCTATCTCCACAATACCCCTCGCCCTTTTGAGAAAATCATTGTTTGGAAATATTTTGCACATTAAATCTATCGATCCATATGCAGTTCTATTTAGAAGAAAGTGTTCCAAGATCGGGTTTAAAACCACAATATAATTGACAGGCCAATGTTTATATCCCAGCCTGGTTTTATACTCATCCAGTCCTGGTTGTTCACCGCGGATCGACCTCAAACCGTAGGAAACATACGAAATGTCCGGTAAGGACATTAGTTCCTTAGTCATGATGTAGCTCAATACATTATTGGCTTTTGTGTGCAACAAATCTGTGCGCGAATGTTGATAAAGGATGTTGCAGTACTCTCCCGTAATGAAGATCACGGCATAAGCTGCCAATTGGTTTTCATAGAAAGAGCCCCAAACCATTGCCCCCTGAACTTTTTTACCCGCTTCACAGAACCTTGCCCAATTGGATGGGTTACTGAATAATTGATCATCTCGATTGTGCCTGGTGAGGGTCTGTTGGTTAATTGGCAACCCATATTTTTGTAAATAATCGAAGTCGATTTGTTTTACCTCACAGTACTTTAATCCTTGCCTAACCTTATTTCTCATTTTCGGGTGTAAGCTTTCGAGATCATAATGCTTCGCTTCACATATATATACACATCCCTTACTTCCCCTGATACCCGGTCGAACTCGAAATTTAAGACCTAAAACTCTTTGAGATTGAAATAACGCTTGCGTCTCTGTTTGGGAAAGGATTTGGCACCGATAAAAGGGGATACTTTCGTAGAACCGAGGCGCCATTTCACACCACAAACAACTATCACTTTCAATCACGCGGTGGCCAATTAGCTCTAAAAATCGGCGGAAATTATTCATATCCATACAGGCACCTCCTGCTGGAAGAAACGAAAGTATAGGTATTCCAGTGGTATGTGGTTGGAAGTAAAACGGGCTGCTTATTGAGAAATTTTTCCCAAAAGTCGGAGGTAAAGCTCCATCGTCTGTTTAAGCATGAGCCGCTCGTCAAATCGCTGATTTGCATCGCAAAAGGCTTGCCTTCCAAGCTGTTGCGCCAACTCAGGGTTAGCCATCAACTCCTTAATCCCATCCGCGATAGATCCGCTGCTCATTGGTCGGCAGAGGTAGCCGTTAGTGCCATGAGTTACTACTTCCCGGTTGCCTTTTATGTTTGTTGCAATGATCGCCCTACCTGCCGCCATTGCTTCGAGCAAGGTTATCGAAAGTCCTTCCCATAACGAAGGTAAGACGAAGATATCAAAACAATTGAGTAGTTGCGGGATGTCTTGCCTGAAACCCAGAAATCGACAACGATCTGCGATACCCGCGTTATCAACAAATGCTTGGAATTCAGCTTTGAGAGGCCCATCACCAGTAAACACAAAAAATGTATCGGGATGGAAACGAAGTACCTCTGGAATGGCATGCAATAAATACTCGTAGCCTTTTTGGGAGACCAGCCTTCCAACAGTACCAACGATCGAACAATTTTCTGGGAAGCCAAGTTTTTTGCGCAGAGCAGTAACATCCTGGTTGGGAGAAAACTGACTCAAGTCAATCCCATTGATGATAGTGACAATCTTATTTGGGACAACAATTCCGGCCTCGATTGCACCAATACGATCTTCATTATTAACTGAGATGAGCATATCGCAATAGTGAGAGGCCAATTTCTCCAATTGCAGATAAAAAAACTTTGCTAAAGGGTTAGTGAACTCATGGAACGCAAACCCATGAACGGTATGAATGATCACGGGTATCCCTGCCAATTTGGCAGCAAATCTACCAAGGAACCCCCCCTTGGATGTGTGGGTGTGGACAACGTCAAATTGCTTACCCTTTATAAGATGATAAATCTCGTTAAAGGCCAGGGGATCGCGGAGCGGGTGGATTTCCCTGCGCCAATGGCGAAAGGTAACAACCTCCGCGCCTGCATTGGCAAACCTGCGGCTAACCTCATCGCTCAAGCACAGGACTGAAACCTGGAATCCTGCCTCCAAAAGGTGTTTGGTGAGCGCCAGAACAACTACACCGCCTCCACCCCAGGGACCTCCTGCAAGCACTTGGAAAACTTTCAGCCCTCGCTCGATTTCACACAAATTTCACCCCGGTCGATCTTAATAAACTTCTCTCTTATTCCTTTGGAATAACGATATTTCGGTGAATTTCTCGAATCACCGGTTCTAATTCAGGATGCTTAGAAAGGAAGTCGCTATAGAGTGATCCAAAATTCCAGCAATACCACAAAGCGCCATCGACGTGCAGGTCATAAACGATTGCAGCCAAATCGTACATCTCTTCAGCCGCAGGTAACCTGAATGTTCGTTCTTGAGCGAAACCTTGCATGAGCCAGATGAATTTGGAATTCGGAGCTCTGCTGCGCGCCACCGCCAGGTCAGCAGTGAGATTCGAGATCAACTCTTCGCGCTGGTAGGAACCATCTGCCAGAAAAGGGTAATACCAACTTGCACAATAATCACAAATCCCATCAGCGAATGCTGTGTTCTCGCCCTGCTCCGTCCAAAAACTCATACTATCTACCTCGGAGTAAATCGGTATACGAGCAATTTCTCTAATTCGTTTGTAAAGGAGTTGCAGTTGATCGGTCGTATAACCACATCCCCAGCAACCCCGCCAATATGGCTCCTCAAGTGCATAAACGGCGAGGGTCGCAGGATGATTTGCAAGGGTCTGGATGAAAATCCTGGTCTGTGAGTCGATCTGCCAATTTGACCCATCCCACTGCCAACCTTCGGGCCAGAGACGCCCTATCACCTTTATCTCCAAAGCATACGCCTGATCCAGGTAGGCTACCCAATCTTGAACGAGCCCGTCATGTGGAAATACCGCAAGAACAACATCAATTCCCATCCCTTGGATTACATCTAAATCGTCAGCGGGCACAAACTCCATGCCATACAAGGGGACATCGTGGAGCTGCTTATCTCCAATATCGGGTAGATTTGCACTCGCAGTTTGCAACACCCGTGTTTGGGCAGCTTTATCAGGTATATCCCTATCGATCGGCATTGAAGCTTGAATGGTGGCAGTAGAAAGGGCTGTGGGATTTTTTCGGATTAAGGCCAGCTGGGTTTGTGTGGCCACGCTGCGGGAGGGAGTGGACGGAGAGCATCCGGCTATGAGCATAGACAACGCAACAATGAATGCTGAGATCCTCATATGGTTTTCAGCAACCATGTTTGTTAATCTTTGCAGCCGATATCTCGAGGGTAGCCCAGGCGAGGCCAATCAGCACCCACAAGTGTCGCCAGTGAATTGAGTCGATCACGATGCTGTTAGCCAATTGACCAACCAGGCTGGCAAAAAGGACTCTGGCAGGCAAGGTTGAGCTCTCGCTCTCAGTTTTTTGTCGGATATTTACGATTAAACCAGATAATAGCCCTACGATGACGATTGCCAGGGTTGCAAAACCCAGTAGCCCATGTTCGGCCAGGGTGCGGCTATACAGGCTATGACTATTCGGCCAGTTGCCCGGCCCAAGCCCGAATGGGAAAGACAGGCCATGAACGACACCGGCAGCCTGGTTCCTGAAGCGTTCTTCATCGTAAGATTTAATGCTCCAGCGTTCCAGAACAAATTTACCAAACCCCCCCAATTGGATTACCAGTATGATTATCGCCAGTGTTGCCAGAGCTGAATACAGCAGCCATAGCTTTTGTTTTCGGGGCATTGAGGGAAATAAGATGAGGAACCAGATCAGCAGACTTAATACCAGATTTATCCACGCTGCCCTGGAAAACGAGATCACGACGCCAATTATCAAAAAAACAATTGTCAGCATTTGTACTAGTGCTTTTATTAGAGGTAATTTGCGATGCACCACTCGGTCAACCAGGATCATTAGTGGTGGAATCAAAAATGGTGCAAATACATTCTCGTCCTTAAAGAACGCGCGTGCCCGAACTCCGCTCTCTGCAAATATCCGACCTGTCGAGCCAATATCCAATATTCCCAACACTGCAAGAAATACACTTACCACCGCGCTAATCAGATACCCATTGACAATCGGATCCAGTGATGCTGCCTGCTTTGAATACACCACAACATAAAGGCATATTACAAACCCATATAAAGTGATAACCAAAAAGCGCAGACTATAGTCAATCGGTACGACGCCAACCGTCGAGAGTAAGTTTGCTAACAAAAACCCCCAAAAACCAATCTGAATTACCCGCTGGTGTGTCGTTACAGGCCAACGAAGCTTGCCGAGCATTAGACCTAGCCCGATAGTAATAAGAACAAGAAAATCAAATGGAGCAGGTTCGACGCGGACAAATCCAATCAAGCTGAAAGTAATCACAACCAATGAATCATAACTAATCAATCCTATGAATATTGTAGCCAAACCAATGAAGGGAACGGTTATAGCCAGCCAGATTGGATAACCACGGTTTGGCAGCTCCCAACCAAGCAGGCTCGTTATGGCGCCTATAAGCGCGCAGGCTGATAATGCAGCAACCGCAGTTCTGAATGCTGAGGAGCTCTGATACCGCACCAACAGCCCGTTTACCTGGGACCTCAGGCTCACTTTCTAAGCCTCATAATGATCCAAGTGGAAATATTGCTAACAAGCAGGTTGGCTTCATCCATCTTTAATGCAAGTGCAGCTAAAAGATAAATAAACAAACCGACAACTCCATTCAATAAAATTTGAAACAGCAAAACCTTTGGTGTAACACCCAGAAGTTGGCTGGGCTGTGCTATTACTTGCTGGAAGCCGATTATGGCCGCACTCATAACAAGTGCAGCTAAAAGTGTCTTGAGAAAAGTATTCCAAAGAGGTTGAAAATCATAGAAGCCAAATTTCCGCCTCAACAATCTTATTGCCATAATCACTGCAAGTATTGCTGATAGTGATATACCCAAGGCGATCCCACTTGTCCCCAATACCCTCACAAAGGCCAGGCTTAAACCCAGGCTGACTGCCCAATTAACCAGGTTGATTCGAATGACCGGTGAGGGGCTGCTCATAGAAAAGAAAATGCTGTTGACAACCATTAGACCACTGGAGGCAGGTAAACCTATAGCATACCAACCTAGCGTGTTGGCTGTCAGCCGGGTAGCTTCTACATCGAATTCTCCACGTTGGAACAATAATTGGATAATCGGTACATTCAGCAAAATCAAGCCTACACATACCGGTGCAGTGATGAAACTCAACATCCTTAACCCTTTGATGGCGGTTTCGCCAACGAGTTCCAGGCGTTCTTCGGCTACATGACGTGCCAGAGATGGAAATAATGTTGTTCGTAAAGGCAGCGCCAGCAGACCAACAGGCAATAGCATTACTCTACCAGCGTACGATAATCCAGCTACAGCCCCTTCAGACAAACCAGATGCCACAGCGCTGCCCAACAACAAGGTCATCCTCATACCCGCATTGGCAATGAAGATCGGTAGAATGAGTTTACATACACGATTCACTCCCGGATGAGAAAGCAATCTTCTCAGCTTAAATACCCTTAATTTATGCACCGTTGGTAATTGAACAAGAAACTGGGCAATTGAACCAAATACTACCCCCAACGCCAGAGCGCTAACGCCTATCTGTCCGCTCAAAAAGATCGCAAATATTAGAACGATCAATCGGAAGGCTAATCGAGCTAACTCTGGTAGAGTAAAATACCGATGAGCTTCCAATATCCCTGTACAACCTGCAATAAGACCAAGAATTGCCACTGCAGGTGTCATTAAACGTAGAAGCTTGGTAGCCAGTGCAATGGATTGCCCCTCAAAACCTGGTGCCGCCAACCGAACAATCAGAGGGGATAATGCTCCAATCACAACTGCAAAAAAAAATGTTGCCCCTGTTGTTAACAAGATCAGCGAGCTGGTAAATTCCTTGGCCTCCTTGTCACCTTGGCGAGTTTGATATTCCATCCATAAAGGGATGAAAGCAATCCCAAAATCGATAATGATAAAATCGCCAAGCAAGAGCAATACATTCTCACTAATAAAGTAAGCATCTGCCTGAAAACTCGTCCCAAACTGCCTGGCGATGACAGCATGCGTAATAAAAGTTACCAGACGAGAAAGCATGGTCGCCAGGCTTAAAGTAACCGCCGCTCCCCAGAAATTCGCCCTCGGGGAGACCAGTGTCATTTCTTTCATGAGATTGCTCTCATAAATAACCTAATTCCCTCAGACGTTCAGCTAATAGCTCGGTTTCTTCTCGTGAGTAAACCTCTTCCCGAGAATTTATATCTACCAGTGATATTTGTTCCGCGAATTCATAGGGATGAGAGTTCAGAAATTCGGGGTTGATCGCTTCGGCTAGAATCTTCCCATCCATTTCTTTGAGCACGGGAACACCCGCCAAGTACAACGCCGTGGGTATGACATCGTAGATGTTAGCAATTTCAAGACGCACGCCTTGGCGGATGTGCTTGCCATGCAGCATCAATATTCCTTCTGGTCGGTGGTCGCCACAATTTGCAGAATATTCATTGGACAATTCATCGATGACTGGCGGAAATTTGTCGTGTCCTGGATTACGAACCGGAATCCGCCAGTCGAATGTATAAGAATAGTCTGCTAGGCAAACGATTAAGTCAGGCGCCAGATCCAGGTAAGGGCCCCAATACAGCTCTTCTCGGGTATATACTTTCTTAACAATCCTTTTGCCAGTATCGGGATCGACTATGCCTTCTAAGCGTTCGCAAACCAACTTACGTACAGTTTCATATTCCTCCCCAGGATTAACAACCCCTTGCGTTTCCCTGCCTTTTAGGTTAATCCGGATATCACCCGGAAATTCAGCCGTATGATAAGCCTTAGTGGCGCTCCAATCGATCAGTGAAAGCGCTTCCAGCGAGGCGATCCTTTCGCGAAGTTGGGGAAATTGTCTCTTCAATCGATCTTTTAATGAATCAGAAAGGGCAGCACGAGCGAGGTTAATCAACCCGATAAAAGCGCTATAAATCCTTCCGTGAGCACTGGTGATAACCCTCGGTATAAAACTGTTTTTCTCGGTGTCGATTAATTTGAGGAAACCATTATCTGCCAGCCACTGGTTAACCCGTAATAACCGCCGTTGGGGGCCAAATCCATGATCCGACATTACAATAAGATTAGTCTCATCTCCGCAAACTGCTAACATCTCTCCAATTGCCAGATCGATTTGTTTGTAGACCTTACAAATGGCGTCCTGATACTTAGACGCTTCAGCAGCATCATATAGCGGGTGATCTGCGTTCAGAAATCGCCAAAAGAAATGCTGTGCCCGGTCTGAGGCGGTGAATACAACGGTAAAGAAATCCCAATCCTGGTTCTGCATTAAATGCAATGCCAGTTTTCTGCGCGACTCAACCATGCGTATTATGTCTTCAAAGAGGTGTGCACGTCTGTCTTCACCCAGCATAACTCCCCAGCTTCTTACGTCCAGCAAGTAATCCGGTATCACCTGTAAAATTTCTTCGCGTAGATCGTGCGGATAGGTAAACTCGCTATCGAGACCAGGTGTATCAATGCCCGTGACTACTAAACCATTGATCGGATCAGGGGGGTATGTCATAGGGACATTCAATACAATGCTGCGCAAACCCAATGTCGAGAGATACTGCCATACAGATGGAACCCGGCGTCTCGCTCCAGAATTGACTTTAATCATATAACCTTGGGATGGCTCCACGCGGGTAAAGCCATAGATTCCATGCTTTCCTGGATTCATTCCCGTCATGAAGCTTGTCCAGGCAGGCGCAGAGTTGGGAGGCAATGTAGATTTTAGAACGCAGGATGCGCCTCCCTCATATATTCTTCTTAAATTCGGCAGGCTGCCTTCGTCTATCCATGGTTGGATCAGATCGAAGGTTGCTCCATCGATCCCAATGATTAGGACACGGTTTATTCCAGGCATGATTCGAATACCTCTCCAGCGATATTAAGGGCTTGTAAAATAATAACTCCACACTTTAAAAACTGATTTCAAGTACACACCTGTCGCGGGCGGATGGTGTAG
>Ga0209641_10003127_pt1 | contig 13939 bp, 8 predicted proteins | sample RifCSP16_1_FD_184022 | JGI IMG/M metagenome (GOLD analysis project Ga0209641, IMG submission 184022) | Soil microbial communities from Rifle, Colorado - Rifle CSP2_sed 16_1 (SPAdes) (version 2) | ecosystem: Environmental > Terrestrial > Deep subsurface > Rock core/Sediment | place: Rifle...
GCGGCTTCTTGCGGGGTCGCAGATCGGTCGGCTTCCTTCTGCAGCCGCTTGGCGAGGCTCTCCCGCACGCGATCCAGTTGACCTTGTAAGCTGCGCTCAACGGCGCTAGCAGAGAGTGCGTTGACCAACTTCAGCGCGGTCCAGAGCGCATACGACGAGATGTACAGCGCATTTGCGCCCAAGCCGCTGGCCATCCAGCGGCGGAGCCACTGCGCCGCGGACCTCTCGACGACGGCGTGGTATTCGGCCGAGGCGTAAGTCATTAACCCAAGCAGCAGATTGGCCTCAACCGTGGCGCACTGATTTCCCCAGAGCGAAGTCTTATAGGTGGCGTCGAATCCTTCGACGCCGTGCGTGAACCAACAGGGGATCTGGCCGGTCTCGGAAGTGTTGGCCTTCATCCAGGCCAGAGGTCGTTGTAACTGCTCCTGATGCTTGGCCTTCTCTGCTGAATGGGGGTACAAGCGAAGCGCCAACCCAAGATCGTCCGCGTCGGGGGGTACGGCCGGGTGGGGATAGTATCGAAAGCCATCCTCGGCCATTCTATCCAGCACGGCGCTTACCTGGTTAGCCACGTCCTCTCGATACTGGCAAAGCACTTCCAGGATCAATCCGGGCGCGAAGACGCCCCCGATCAACTCCGGGGCGCCGAAGACTCTGCGCCGCTGCACCTCCCAACTCTCGCTGAACGTCCGATCCGCAAGCAGGTATCCTTCCGCCATGGCGATGGCCTGGGAGAGGCCGTCTTGTGCGGCGGCGAAGGATAACCTGGGAGGCGCAGAGCGTTGAGCGCCTGTCTTGAGGCCGCTCGTCGAAAACAAATCCATTAATTCGTGGAACTGATCCTCGAGCGTTGAGATGTAAGCGGCGAGTGTGGGAAGCTGGAGTTCACGCGTCGAGGTCTGACAACGGGCCAACCACACCAAACCCTCCTGGGCGAGCCTGTAGATGGAGCCGGAGAGAAACATCGCACCCAGGAGCCGTTCCGGTAGCGCCAGCGCGCCGAACGCGATACCAGCTTCGCGCATCGTTTTGACGATGGGGTACGAAAGATGGCCCCGGTGCGCGTCACGCCGGATTGCCAGGGTCTCGCGCAGAAGCTGAAGGCTCGCATTGAGCCAATCGAGGCAGTCGAGGAGGGCGGGGAGCCGAGACGCGCTCGCCTCGCGCGCGCACAAGGCGACGGCCACCGCCGGGATTTTAGTGAAGGCCAGTCGGTTTGCCATGCGCCGATAAGCGTCTTCGAATGGGGGCGTGGCCTCCGCCCAATCCGGCGGCCTCACGAGCGCCTCCGCAGAGGCATCCATGAAGCGGCGATGATAACCCCAGAAGGGTGAGGTGTGCGGAAAGAGGCGGGACAGATGGGCCGCCGCCGCCTGGTGGAGGGTCTGTTCGAGACGCCGGGCGCTCGAGTCAAAGCCGGCGTCTTCGCTGAGGATGCTCTCACGCACGCCGACGGCGCAGAACGTGGCGACCATGGCCAGGAACAGGCGCCGTTCGAGGGCCTGCCGCGCCTGGCCTTCCGGGAACCCCCAATCGTCCAGCAGCCAGAAGTGCAAGTAGAGCCACGGCGGATCTGTCAGGCGGCTCAAGATATCGGCGAACTGGCCCGTGTCGGAGTAGAGACTGGCCAGGTTATGCCGGAGCAGGATTCCCTGCCGGAACAACTCGGGCGGCAGGGCGCCGAAGCAGGCTTCCACTTCCGGCCAGTACTGCGCGCGCTTTGTCCCATACCTGGTGATCCATTCCATGTAGATCCTGCGCCTCCGCTATAAACAAAAGAACGTCATCTGAGCGCCGCTCAGATGACGTTCGGTTGGGCAAAAGCCACGGTCCTAGACCGCGGCGGCTTTGTCATCGCCAAATGCCTGAGCCAGTTTCCGGATCGCAGCCGCGTCCACGCCTTTGAGGGCCTCCAGCATCTCCGCGGTCGGTTCGATGCCCGCCTCCCGCAGCGCCTTCTCAGGGTTATTGGCGAGCGCCTCAGCAAATTTCTCGTCGGACATGGCTTTGGTCACCAGGGTTTGGAAATCCATTTTGTCTTCTCCTTTTGACAGTGAGAGTGGCAGTTCCGGTTGAGTATAGCACGAGAAAGCGTTTCAGTGTTTCGGCTGATCGGCCTTGGTTTTGATGAAGTTGGCCAGACGTTTGGCGAGGACGCCCGCCATTTGCATCAAGATGGAGGGATGCTTGAACGCAAACAAGCGCAGGTCGGAACCTTTCAAGACGAGGCATTCCGAGGGTTGAGTCGCGCGGACGGTCGCGTTGCGCGGCTCGCGCGTGAAGAACGCCATCTCCCCGAAGATCTCGCCGGGCCGGATCGTGTCGAAGCTCAGGAACTGGTCATCGCGCTTGACGCAGACTTCTAATTCACCCTCCGCCACAATGTAAACGTCGTCGTTGACCTCCCCTTCCCAAATCACGATTTCGCCGGTATCCAGCCGCATCCGGCAGAGGGTGTGCGCGATCTCCAGCATGACCTCGGCGGGCAGAGGCCGGAAGATATCGGCCTGGTCGAGCAGGGTCAGGCGCTGGAGCATGTTGGCCGCGCCGGGGTCCTCGCCGCGCAGGCAGATGCGCCGCCACAGGCGCAGATCGGTGGCGGTGGGCAGCGACTGCAGCAAGGACAGGTCCGCGTCGAGATGCTCGCTGATGACGTGGGGAAAGAGATCCCGCAACGCCGGCGGCGCCAGCTGTGCCAGATACACCAGGGTATCGGACTCTTTCTCCCGGCCGCGCCAGATTTCCAACAAGGCGCGGGCTTCCTTCTTGAGCTGCTCCCGCTGCGAAGGGGCTAACAGCACCGTGGATTGGAGTTTCGCCAGCAGCAGCATGCGATAACGCTTATAGAAATAGCGGCTGCCGACCTCCGAGAGCGGGAGCGTGTCGCGATACGCCTTAAAGCACGCTTGCAGCGCCTTGTCGTCGGGGTCCGCGTCCTCCGTCTCCACGAGAGGCAGCAATTCCACCCGCCGGCTCAGGTGGACGCGGGCGAACTCCTCGACGTATTGCGTCTCGCGCCCCATCAGCGCCAGGTAGAGCCAGCCGAAGTGGTAGTAAATGTAGCGGATCGCATCGGAGGCGTATTCGTCGTTGATCGAGTCGATGATGTCCTCGCGCTGCTCCAGACGCTCGAGCATGTCCGCCGAGAGCTGGCCGGCCTCCTTTAAAATATCTTCCGGCTTGACCGCGAAGATCTTCTGGACCATCTCGATATTTTCGAGCGCGGCGTCGCCAATCTGCCCCGACACATTCAGGGCGTAGAGGATATTGTGATAAGAGTCGGCGGCGATGTTCCGCGACTCCATTTTGGAGGCCAGGCCTTCGATAGCCCGCGGCAGGGCTTTCCGGGCAAACGCCTTCTCCTCGGGGGTCAGCCGGTGCTTGGTCACGGCCACGGCGAGCTGATTGGCCACCTGCTCCTCATGCCAGAGGTTGTCGGTGAACTGGCCGTAGCGGTGACGAAAATGGTGGGCGAGCTCGTGGGCGATCACGTGCGGGATGAAGAGATAGAAGAGCTGCCACAACTCGGTCTGGCTCTCACACCGCAGCAGGGAGCGGAGAAAGAGCATATGGAGTTTGCCGACCGGGTCCGACAAATTGGGAAGCGAGAGATAGATTTGCCGGTCCTTGATGTCGTAATAACACAGGATGCCGCTCCCCTGGCGCAGCTCGAGGCTGGGGTCGGCTTCAATCCCATAGTGGGCGAACTCCTCCAGGAAGTTGCGAAAGCTCAGTTGCGCGAATGCGAAGAGGCCAGGATCGGAAAGTGTTTCAGACATAAGACCAGATCATCGCCTCAAGTCATGACGGCGGCCAGTCCCGCCAGCTGCCGGAGCGCCTCCGCGACCTCAGCCTGTTGTTCCCTCAGCATCGCCTCCCGCCGATCGAGATAGGACAAGAGATCCGGGCTGTTGAGCGGCGTGGCCAGCGCCCGGGCGTTGGCTATCCAGGCCTGCAGCGTGACCATGCCCCAGTCAAAACCCTCCCGCACGACCCAGGCGGCGGCGGACTCGCCCGGGCGTTTGCGCCGTTTGGCCTCCGAGAGAAAATAGGTGCGCGTCCCGTGTCGCAGGTCTTTGTTCCAATCGAAGACGTCGTTCCACATCTGGTGCCACAGGCCGAGCGCGCCCACAAACAGCGACCAGGGCTCAAGCAGGTCAACGCGGTCGTAACGATGGCACACGGCCGCCAGCGGAATTTTCACCGCGCAAACTTTTTGGCCGGCGCACTGGCAAAACGCCTCGAGGCCGACTTCGGACAGGCTGGCGTCCCGGGCGGTGACGTTGGCGGCGTGAAACCAGACTCGCGCAAAATGCTTCCAGAAAGGATGGGCCGCGTCAAAATAGCGCTGATAGGCCGTCTGAAACTGGGTGTGAAAGAACGCCGCCGCCGGCAGCAGCTTCACTTCAATCGTCGCGTGCCCGTCCATCACGTTGTCCAGCAGGCGGAGGTAGTAGTAACCGTTCACCGTCGAATAGACCAGGTCGGCCTGGAAGGCCAGGGCTGGCTCGGAACGGATGGATTTCTCCAGCCACCAGGGTAAGAGGAGCAGTGGAAAGCCGATCGGATTTTCGAAGTAGTCTTCGGGGCGCGGCGTGCCCGCCAGGCGCTTCATCCACGCGGCCACGTGCCCGGCCAGGAAGGGCGCCGATGGTCCTAACTCGGTTGGCAGGCGCTCCAGGGCGGCCGTCAACAGACGGCCGAGTGAGGCTTCGTCCGCGATCACATCAGCACCTACAAACGCGCCAGATCATCGCTGGCGCCCAGTTGGGTGAAGATGTCGCGCGCCCGACGGAGATGGTTTTCGCGTCCGGGGTCGTCGGCGTTTGCATGCCGTCCCAGTTCTGCATGGGCGAGCGCCGCCGCGTAGGGCATCATCAATTTTTCGGCGGAGGCCAGACACTTCCGCCACGCTTGCCGGGCCTGGGCGCGGTTCCCGGTCAGCCATTCATAGCGACCCTGCCAGAGCCAGGCGCGCGGCCAGCCGATGGGAAAGACGCCGGCGAATTTATGCAGAGTCTTGACGGCCCGGCGCGCCGCCGCTTGCAGCGAGGCTTTAGGCTTCAGGTTTGGGGACTTGCTGACCTCTTCGTCCCATAAGGTCAAATAGACGTCAGCCACGCTGGCATATCCCATTAGAGTCGGGTAGGAGGTGGGCGTCGAGCGGGCGACGAGCTGGTCGGCCTGGTCGGCGGCCCGGCGGGCGAGGTCCAGTTGCCCCCGGCGCAGGCGCACACTGGCGACTGCACCATAGCCGCTGAACTTCAGCGGCTCATCCAGATTCTTGGCGCTGCCCTCGAACAGAGCCTGCAATTCGTCGGCGCACCCGGCGGCGACTTCCAGCTTGCCCAGGGCCAGCGCGCAGAAAACCTTCTCCATCAGCGCCCAGGCCTGATTATCGGCGTCGCCCCGCTGACTGGCGGAAGCGTAAAGATCATCCGCGAATTTTTCGGCGCGGGCGAATTCGCCCTGGAAGTAGTTCACCATGACCAGATTGGTGACGCCGTCGTCCCAGCGGCGGCGGTCTCCGATCTGTTTGGAGATCTCAACGACTTCGTCGAACAAGCCGCGGGCCGTGGCCCAGTGGCCCAGACCGGCATAATAAACGCCGGTCACCAGCGAGACCCAGGCCCGAGCCGAGAGGTCGTTCATCGGTCGCACGATCTCCAACGCACGGCGGCAGTACATCTGCGCGAGGCGATGAACCGGGATAAAGCCCAGGATGGTGCCGACCGGGGCATAGGCGCGCGCGAGTTCGGGCGAGGGGCCAGCGGCTTCAGCCAGATTGAGTGAGCGGATCGCCGCATAGAGCGCCAGCAGAGTCTCGTTGGCGAAGAAATACACCTCGGTCAGCCGTTCGTAAGTGCGGGCTGCTTCCAGAAATGTTGCGCGTTCTTTGTCCGCGCGCCCGATGAACTGCCTGGGCGCCAGGCGGTGCAGCACTTGCTGACCCATCTGACCCAACAGGCTCATGGCAGTCTGGAAGGGGGTCGCTGGAGCGGGTTGTCCTAACAGTTCTAATCCTTTCTCCAGATGCGCCCGCCCTTCGCCGTGTTGGGCGGCGTTAGCGTAGGCTTCGCCTGACCGCAGCTCCAGGCGAGCGCGGCGGGCCGCGTCGCCGCGCTGGTCCGCTTTATCGGCCAGTTCCAGGGCCTGCTCGTACAGCCGGATCGCCTCCTCGTTGGCGTAGTTTTCCAGCGCCTGGTCGCCCGCTTTTTCCAGGTAGTGGAGCGCTTTCGCCGGGACATCGGCCATGCGCCAGTGATGGGCCAAGAACTCGTAGAACAGCGCCAGTCCATCCTGGTAGGCCGTCTCGTACCACTCGGCAATGGCTTGATGCAACCGCTGGCGCTGGGCAAACAACATCAGGTTGTACGCCGCGTCGCGGGTGATGATGTGTTTGAAACCATACGTCAAGTCCGGCTCCGGAGTCGCGAGGGTGACGAGTTCCAGGCGGTCCAGGGACTGGAGATGGCCTGGCAATTCATCTCTATCCACGTCCACCGGGTAGATCGAGTGCAGGGTCAGGAATGCGAAGGTGTGCCCGATGACGCTGGCGACCTTGAGCGTGAGTTGCTGGGGAGGCGGCAGGCGGTCAATCCGGCTGGTGATTACGCCCTGTACGGTGTCGGGAAGGTGGATGGCGCTGAGGTCGCCCCGCCCCTCAGCGAGGCGGCATTCACCCTCGGCGATGCGGATGACGCCGGTATCCCGCAGCGCGTACGCCAATTCTTCGCTATAGAATGGATTGCCCTCCGCTTTCGCGTAGATGAGGTCCGCCACCGGCTTGGGCACGGCGGCGACGCCGAGGCGCTGGCACACCAGCTTCAGGATAGCCTCCGCGGACAGGGCTTCGAGTTTCAAGTGTTGTGTGTCCGGCGCCTTGCGCAGGTGGGTGTACTCCGCCGGCTGGGCCTCGGCCAGAGGCCGGGCAGTGATGACAAGCAGGAGCGCCTTAATCTGCTGGCTGACCAGCAGCGCCAGCGCCCAGGAGGCGGAATCCAACCAGTGCGCGTCCTCGAGCACGATCAGCTTGGGAGATTGGCTGGCCACCGCGCCCAGCACCCGCAGTAGGAAATCGCGCGTATTGTCGGCGCGCACCTGCCCCGTCATCTGCGTGGTCACTTCGTTATCCGGTATCTCCAGCGGCAGAACGGCATTCAGCAGAGGCGTTAATTGAAGCCCGTGCGCATCCAACCCCAGCTTCTTGAGCGACTGCCGGCGGGCGTTGGAGTCGCGCAATGCCTCTCCGCCCAGGAGCTGGCTGAACACCGGCCGCCAGGCATGATACGGCGTCAGTGTTTCGACGGCGTCGCCGGTCTGGGTGATGGCCAGCGCGTCGCCCGCCCCGACAAAAGCCTCAATGCCCAGAGTGCGGGCTTGCCCCAGCAAGTCTTCGACCAGGCGTGACTTGCCCAGCCCGGCTTCGCCTTCGACGAGGATGACGCCGCCCTGACCGCCCAGCAAAAGCTGCAGCCGCCCCACCATGGCCATCCGTTCAGCGGTTCGCCCGACCAGGAGCGCCTGGGAATCCGCTTCCACCAGGCGGGCGCGCAGTGCTTCGCCGCGCGGCCGGTAGATGGCCACCGGCTCGGCGCGCCCCTTGACCATGATGGCCGGCAGCGCTTCAAAGTCAATGACGCGCTGCGCCGCCTGATTGGTCGCCTCGTCACACAGGATGGTGTCCGGCGCGGCCTGCATCAACCGCGCGGCGAGGTTCACCACGTCGCCGATCATGGTGTACTCGCGCCGCTGGGCGTTGCCGACAGACCCGCAGAACGCGCGCCCGGTCGTCACGCCAAAGGCGCTCGGCACGGCCAATTTGCGCAGTTCGTTCTGCATGGTCAGCGCCACCTGCACGCCGCGGGCGGGGTCATCCTCGTGGGCCAGCGGAGGCCACCCCAGGACGGCCAGCAAGGACACCCCCTTTTCATCCACACTCAGCTTGTCCACGCTCCCTTCATAGCGGTAGATGGCCGTCTGTAACGTGCGGACGATGTGATGCGCATGGTCCACCGAGGTGCGGTGGTCGAGGGTGGGGAGGTGGGCAAAGATCACTGTGACCCGCCGCAGTTCGGCCAGCCAGCCCGTCTGTCCCGCAATGAGCCGGGTCCGAATAGCGCCGGGGACGTAGGCCTGCACCGCCGGAATCGTCTCCGCCGTAAGAGGGGCGCGATGCAGCGGAAAGGGCGGGATGGGCGCACGCACCGAGGTGAGACGGATGCCGCCCAGGGGAAGGACTTCACCCGTGCAGGCCCCCTGCACCAGGCCCCACGCCTGCGGCGAGACAATCACCTCGCCCGGCTCGGCCTGCCGCTCAAGCGCGGTGACTTCCGGCAGAAGGTCGCCGGCCACCAAGAGATGCCAGCGTCCATACTCGCCGCCGAGGTGCTCCAGAAGGACTTCTCCCATGCCCACCCCCATCCGCAGGGCCAGGCGCGCCTCGGTGGCGTCGAAGCCCTGTAGCGCCCGCTGCGCGGTGGAGGCGCATTGCACCGCGCTCAAGACCGCCGCATACGCCGCGGCCGTCGGCTGGGCAAACCCGTCGCCCGGCAGGTCAGCCACTGGCCATAATGCCAACAGCGCGTCGCCCGCGAACTTGACGATGTCACCCCCATGGGCCGTGATGAGGTCAATCAACTGCCCGAAGTAAGTGTTCAGCAGACGCGATAACTCTTCAATGCCTTGCGGGCCGCGTTGCGAGAGACGTTCGGCCAGCGGGGTGAAGCCCGAGACATCGGCGAAGAGCGCCACCGCCGGCGAGCGTTCCAGCAAGGGCGCGGTGATGGGGGCGGGGTCTGTAGTCAGGCGGCGCGTGACCAGCGCCGGCACGTAGCTGACGAGGGTATCCAGAATCGGTAACATGCCTGAGCTCACTCAGGGAGACTAAGAGAGTGCAAGAGTCGTTCCAGTCAATGGCGCCTAGAGGGGATAGTTTAGCACTGGTTGGGCATTTGGGCGACCAATCAGACCTTGATCTTAGCTTGGATGGCGATGACTATCTCAGCCCGGCGGCCTGATCAAACGCCGGCAGGAGGGAGAAGTAGACCTGCCGGTACAGGGCGTACAGGTCATTGTAGACGGCCTGGCTTTTCGGCTGGGGGTCAAGTCGTTCGCGGATCGAGACGGCCGCCGCGCTGGCCTCGGCCGTCGTGGCGCACGCCCCGACGCCGACGAGCGCCAGCAGCGCCGCGCCCAGCGCCGTCGTCTCCGTCGTGTGCGGCACGGCCACCGGCAGGCCGGTCACGTCGGCCTTGATTTGGTTCCACAGGCGGCTCTTCGCCCCGCCGCCCATGACACGCAGCTCGCTCAATGCGACGCCGATGGCCTGCATGTGGTTGGTGATGTCGCGCACGGCGTAGGCCGAGCCTTCCAGGATGGCGCGGGCAAAATGGTCGCGGGTGTGCGCGAGCGTGAAGCCGAACAGCGTCCCCCGCGCCGATTCGTTCCAGGTGGGCGTCGTCGCTCCCATCAGGCACGGCAGGAAGATCAGCCCGTCTGCGCCGGGCGGGACGCGCGCCGCCGCGTCGTCCAACAGCGCGTAGGCGCTTCTCCCGCTGTGAGCAGCCGCCTCGGCCTCCGCGCGGCCAAAATGATCCCGAAACCAGCGGTAATTCCCGCCCGAGACGAACCCCGGATTCTCCAACAGCCACAGGTCAGGATCGGCGTGGCAATGCGTTTCGACGAGGCCGGCGGCGTCGAAAACTGGCGCGCGGGTGGCAGCACACACGGGTTCCGCCGTCCCGACGATGTCGCCGACCAGGCCGGGGCCGACGACGCCCGCGCCCAGGCAGGCCGCGTGCTCATCGCCGCTGCCCACGACAACGAGCGTCTTCGCGCTCAATCCAAGCGCCGAGGCGACCGCCGGGCGGAGGGGGGCCAGCGGCGCGGTGGCCGCGCGGACCGGAGGCAGCCGGGCCAGATCAATCCCGAACTGGGCGCACATCTCCGGCGACCAATCTCTGGCGCGGATGTCCAACAGCAGAGTCGCGGAGGCGTTCGAGTAGTCCACCGCCAGCTCGCCGGTGAGGTCGTAGGCCACATAACTGCCAGGTTGGAGGAAACAAGCGGCCTGCTCGTAGATCTCGGGCTGATGATCGGCGATCCAGCGGATCTTCGGCGCTACATGGCTGGGGTCCAGGTTCAGGCCGGTGAGATCGAGGACGGCCTCCGGGCGCATCGTCTGCCGCACACGCTCGCATTGTGCAGTCGCCCGGCGATCCATCCAGAGGATGGCGGGGCGCAGCGGCTGCCCGACGGCGTCAATCGGCACGACCCCTTCCACCTGGCTGGCCAGCCCGATCCCGCGCACGCACTCCGGCGGCGCGCCGGTCTCGGCCAGCAGCCGCCGGATTGAGTTGGCGAGCGCCGTCGTCCAGCGCTCCACCGGCTGCTCGGCCCACACGGGCCGGGGATAGTCTATCGCGTAGCCTTCGGAAGCCTCGCCGAGCAGCGCGCCCTCGAAGGATAGCAAGACGGCCTTGGTGCTCTGCGATCCGACATCGCAACCGATCACGTAATCCATATCTCTGCGCTGGCGCTCACGCCTTGCCCTGCGCCGGACGCATCCGGTTCAGGACCTCCAGCATGAGTTTCACGTCGTCTCCCATCAGCGCATCGGCGCCGGCCTCGATGCTGAACACCAGGCTCGCCTCGTCGTTCGTAGACCACGACCAGAGCGCCACATCCATTTCGTGCAGGGCGCGGACGACCTCCGGCGTGAGCACGGTGTGCTGGTACTGGAGCACCGGGGCGCCGAGCGCCTGGACCTGCCGCCGGGCCTCGGGCAGGTCGGGCGGCGCATCGTCCGGCAGCCGTTCCGGGGCAAGCATCAGGTCCGGGACCTTGGCCTTGGCCAGGGCCATGGCCTCGTGGAAATAGGAGCTCATGAAGTTCGTTTCGAGGGCGTTCTGCTGGACAAGAAAGTCCACCAGCGCCTCGGCGATCCGGTTTGCCATGCCCGGCTCCCCTCCCTTGACCTCGAAGCAGCCGTAGATCCCCGCCTCGCGGAAGAGTCTCAGCGTCGCCTCGGTGGACGGCACGCGAGCGCCGGCAAACTCGGGCCTGAACTTCGCGCCGGCGTCGAGGCGCTGGATCTCGTCCCACGTGGCGTCGCTCACCCGCCCAGTGCCGCTGGTCGTCCGATCCAGAGTCCAGTCGTGCATCATGACGAGTCGCCTATCGCGGGTGAGATTGACATCGCACTCGATCATCTCGACGCCCAGCTCGATGGCCCTGCGGTAGGCTTCGAGCGTGTTCTCTGGATATTCCATCGAATAGCCCCGGTGGGCAATAGCCAGCGGACGACTGTCCCGGCGCCAGGGGTTTGCAGACATCAGTGTCAATCCTTTCTTGTCTGTTTGGGTGAAGTGGGTTGTTTTGGGCGGCTGTTCTGTGTACAGCGCGCTGGGTCGTTCAATTGGCGCTGGCGGCCGCGCCGCTCTTGATCGCACCCTTGAGCTCCAGTTGATCGGCGAAATGGCAGAGGGCGAAGTGTCCGGGGCGATATTCTTTCCATTCGGGCGTTTCCTGCTTGCAGACGTCCTGCGCGTACGGGCAGCGGGGGTGAAAGTGGCAGCCGGACGGCGGGTTGGCCGGGCTGGGGATCTCGCCCTCCAGCATGACCGGCTTCATCACCTCGTCCGGGTCCAGGTCGGGGATGGCCGACATCAGCGCTTCGGCGTAGGGGTGCAGCGGCTTGTAGAATAGCGCCTGGGTGGGCGCCAGCTCCACCAGCCGTCCCAGGTACATCACTGCCACGCGGTCGCTCACGTGCTCGACCACGCTCAGGTCGTGGGCGATGAACAGGTAGGTCAAGCCCAGTTCCTTCTGCATATCCATCAGCAGGTTGAGAATCTGGGCCTGAATGGACACGTCGAGCGCCGACACTGGCTCATCGCAGATGACGAACTGAGGCCGGACGACGAGGGCGCGGGCGATGCCGATGCGCTGGCGCTGGCCGCCGCTGAAGGCGTGCGGATAACGCCGTAGATGCTCCAGGCTGAGCTGGCACCGCATCGCGGTTTCGCGCACCCGGTCGTCCACCTCCGCGCCCCGGGCCACCCCCCCCGCCACCAGCGGCTCGGCGATGATGTCGCGCACGGTCATGCGCGGGTTCAGCGATGAATACGGGTCCTGGAAGATCATCTGGGCGTGCCGCCGCATCGCCCGCAGATCGTCCTTGGAAAGTTTGGCCAGGTCCACGTTCTCGCCTGTCGGCAGGCGAAAGATGATCTCGCCCTCGGTGGGGTTGAAGGCGCGCAGCACGGTGCGGCCGGCCGTCGTTTTGCCCGATCCACTCTCGCCGACCAGCCCCAGCGTCTCGCCCCGCTGGATGTGGAAAGTCAGGCCGTCCACGGCCTTCACCGTTCCCCCTCCCCGGCCAAACAGGCCGTGGCGCAGGGGGAAATACTTCTTGAGATTATTGACTTCAAGCAATACGGGCTGCTCCGGGGGCATGACGCTCTCCTGACTGGCTGCGCTCACTCCGGCTCGTACAAAAAGCACCGGACCATGTGATCCTCGGCGACCGGCGTGATGCCGGGCATGGCGGCGTCGCACCGGCCCGCCATGAACTTGCTGCAGCGCGGGTGGAACGGACACCCGCCGGGCCGCTGGAAGGGGCTGGGGATGTTGCCCTCAATCGCCACCAGCCGCTGCCCCATGGTCTTGCCCAGCCGGGGCACCGCCCGCAGCAGGTCGGCGGTGTAGGGGTGCTTGGGGTTGCGCAGAATTTCGCGCACCGGCCCGTATTCGACCACCTGACCGAGATACATGATGGCGACGTTGTCGGCGATCTGCGCGATGACCCCCAGGTTGTGAGTGATGAACATGACCGCCATGCCGATGCGCTGCTGCAAGCCTCGCATGAGGTCCAGGATCTGCGCCTGGATGGTCACGTCGAGCGCGGTCGTCGGTTCGTCGGCGATCAGCAGCGACGGGTTGCACGACAGGGCCGTCGCGATCATCGCCCGCTGGCGCATGCCGCCCGAGAACTGGTGGGGGTAGTTGTCCACCCGCTGCTCGGCCCCCGAGATGCCCACCAGGCGCAGCAGCTCGATAGCCTTCTGCCGGGCCTGCTCGCGGGTCACCGTCTGGTGCAACTGGATGGCCTCCATCACCTGGCTGCCGATGGTGTGCACTGGCGAGAAGGAGCTCATCGGCTCCTGGAAGATCATGGCGATATCTTTTCCGCGGATCTCGCGGATCTGCCGGCCAGTCGGGCTAAGCCGCGCGATGTCAATCGCCCCGTTCGCGCCGGCCGGGGTCGAAGTCGCCGTGGGGCGAAAGAGGATTTGCCCGGATTCGATGCGGCCGGGGGGCGGAATGATCCGCAAGATAGACTGCGCCGTGACGGTCTTGCCGCAGCCGCTCTCGCCGACCACGCCCAGCACTTCGCCGCGCCGCACGGTGAGGTTGACGCCCTCCACCGCCCGGACGACCCCCTCGTCCAGCGGGAAGGATATCTTGAGGTCTTTGATCTCCAAAAGCACGTCGTCGTTCATATTGAAATGTCACCCTGAGTAACCCACGGGGCGGGCCCCCGTGCCCGTTGGTAGAAACAGGCATGCCGCAGTGGGTGTAGGATTCCGGATGAATGCCCGACAAGCTAAGACCGGCAGCGCAGTGGTGCGATTGAGCCCGCCCCTGAGTTTGGTTCTGGTCAAGCATGATGCGGTCACTGGCGGCAGCGCAGCCCACCGCGCTGACCCCGATGAGCAGCTTATACCCGTGGGCTTGACCGGGTCTGGGCATTTAGAGGAGAAGCCCAGATGAAGCCGAAAGACACACCCGACAGCCGTAGCGAAGTCTGGCCCATGGTTTGCCCGGATGCCGCCGGGCTGGACATTGGCGCCAGTGAGATTTGGGCGTGTGTGCCCGCGGACCGGGCGACGCCCGCGGTGCGCAGTTTCACCACGTTCACACCGGATTTGCA
>Ga0209641_10003135_pt1 | contig 13916 bp, 12 predicted proteins | sample RifCSP16_1_FD_184022 | JGI IMG/M metagenome (GOLD analysis project Ga0209641, IMG submission 184022) | Soil microbial communities from Rifle, Colorado - Rifle CSP2_sed 16_1 (SPAdes) (version 2) | ecosystem: Environmental > Terrestrial > Deep subsurface > Rock core/Sediment | place: Rifle...
GCCCGAGGCCATGGCCTGCGGCATGCCAGTACTATGTTCTGAATACAATGGCTGTTACCCAGAGTTGATCAGTGTCGGCGAAAACGGTTGGATTTTTAATCCGCTCGACCAACAGGACACCTTCAATGCCTTGAGAAAATGCGTTGTAAACAGGGAGCGGTTGAATGAAATGGGGAGAAAATCAAAAGATATCGCGGCGCTCTACAGCCCCGACCATGCTGCAGAAGCTATACTGAACGCCTGCAAGATCGCTGTCCAAAGATAATCACGATAGACACATGCACATCCTGCTGGTACACAACGACTATGCAAGATTCAGCGGTGAGGAAAATGCCGTCGAGGACATTGCCAAACTGCTTGAGGCCCATGGCCATCGCTTATCCTGGTTGCGGCGCACATCCTCAGAGATCGGTGACTCAACAGTAAATAAGATTCAGGCACTGTTCTCGGGAATCTACAGTTTCGACGCAAGAAAGGAGATGTCACGGATACTGGACGGGGAACAGATCGACCTGATCCAGGTGCAGAATCTCTATCCTTTCATTTCCCCCTCAGTGCTCCCAGAATGCAGGAAAAGAGGCATTCCTGTAGTCATGCGCTGCCCCAATTACCGCTTGTTCTGCCCAAACGGACTACACCTGACCCACGGCAAGGTCTGTGATCGCTGCCTAGGCGGGAAGGAGTGGAACTGTGTTCTGCAAAACTGTGAAGAAAATATCCTCAAGAGCACCGGCTATGCCGTACGGAATGCAACTGCCAGAATCACCGGCATGATCAGGAATAATGTCACAACCTTTGTCGTGCTCTCCGAATTCCAAAAACAGCGTTTCATCAACGGTGGCATTCCATCGGATCGTATTGGGATTCTGCCCAATATCGCCCCCTTGGTTCAGATCCCGGATAACGCCGATGTTGGTGAAACAGTCTCATTTGTAGGACGGGTCAGCAAAGAAAAGGGAATCGATGAATTTCTGGCTGCGTCACGCAGACTTGATCATTTGCTGTTCACCATTGTGGGCAGCACGGAAGGAATGCCCTGTATCCGCTCAGAGGCGTCATCCAATGTAAGCATTCCCGGCTTCCTTACCGGCTCCGCCTTGGATGACCTTTTCAATACCAGCAGGATTCTGGTATTCCCAAGCAAATGGTTTGAGGGCTTCCCGAATGTGATCGCCAAGGCCATGGCGCACAGAAAGCCCGTAATCGCAGCTCGCATCGGCGCAATCCCTGAGATAGTGGAAGACGGGGTAACCGGACTCCTGTTCGAACCGGGCAATGCAACCGACCTGGCGGAGAAAATTGAATACCTATGGAATCAGCCAGATCTATGTCGGAAAATGGGTCAGGCAGGCTTAGAGAAGGCGCGCAGGGAATATTCACAAGAAAACTTCTACCAGCGCCTGATCAATATCTATGAGAATGCCCGAAGTATCACCGGAGCAATTACATGATTGCAGCAGGAGGGAAATCTTATGAGCCGCGAACCCAGTAATAGGAAAGCCAATGCAGATTCAATATCTCCCCACTATCAGGGTGGAAGGGGAGAAATATACGCTACGAAAAGAAAATACAGGCAAGACGTACTAAACCATCTGGGTTATCAACTGCAGAAAAGGTTCTTTGCACCTTTCCTTAAAAAGAACATGAATGTGCTGGATTTCGGTTGCGGGAATGGCTCGCTGGCTAAGGCCTTGGAGCCCCATGTCAACTCCATCGAAGGTTTAGAGGTGAACTCACGCCCCAGGGATTTAGCTATTTCACAAAACCTGGTCGTGTATGACCAAATATCCAATCTTCCTGATGGAAAACTTTATGATGCGATTATTTCGAATCATGTACTCGAGCATATCCCCAACGTGATAGCTACACTTAAAATATTGCGCGGTCACATGCAACCAGATGGTATTTTTATCATCGTACTCCCGATCGAAGATTTTCGCACCGCTAGAAATAAAAGATGGCGCTCTAATGATCCGGATCATCACCTGCATACATGGACACCACTGCTTTTTGGCAACACCCTTCAGGAAGCTGGACTCGAGCCCATAAAACTATCAGTGATTACACACACGTGGACGCCAAAACTCTTCTTCCTGGGTGATACTTGGTTCCAGCAGCTTGCCTGTTATATTTTATCTATGCTTCTTAAACGAAGGCAGTTGCTTGCTGTTGCGGTTAAAATGAGCTAAGCCTGCCTCCTAATGTTGGCACAGGCCGATACACTGGTTTATCTCGATTCATGCGCGAGCTTGATTACGATCCGCCACGGTAAAATGGACCCATTGCGAGCTCGCATAATTTCCTGAGAGCAAGCGACAAAAGGCCGGTATTTTACTAATGCTATGTGATGCGACAAGGGCAGCTTGGGCTAGCACTCTCAGTTTGTTGTTTCGTAATCGTAATACCGAGCTCGCCAACGTTCCATGGCGTTGGCTCTGTCGCATGTACAGGTAAACAGCAAATTTCCTCGCCCTTGAAATAAAGGACTCGCTAGTTCCCACCTTGTGAGCACTGAGATACCAGCCGTGCCGCTGACCCATAGCCTTAAAACAAGTGGAGTTCCATCTTCCAATATGGTTTGGAGGCATATCCAAGAGTGCATCGTTTGTTTCAATGAACTCAATAAATTTCTGATTCGGAACAGAGATATATAAATGGGCATTCTTCGTGCAGATACGTGTGAATGTTTCGAATAATTCATCTAGCCTATCTTGATGCTCCAAGACCTGGAACATACATACAATATCAAATGGTTCCTCGAATCCATTGGAAAAAAGATCTCGAATATCTTTATCGTAGCACGTCACGCCAAGTCTACGAATATGCTCGATTCCAAATGCCGTATATTCAGTGCAGACTATATTATTGCTTGATGTTACCTCTGGTGTAATGCCTTTAACGAATGCGCCATCACCGGCCCCAATTTCAAGAATTCGGAGAGGCTCAGGATGGCTTGGCAAGACATCATTTCGAATCGAGTCAAGTGTTTCTTGATGTTCCCATTTCCATAGGGGATACCCTATAAAATCGTAAGCCAAATTATAAAATATGGCATCGCCGGAACGAAATGGCCACGCATAACAGAATCCGCAATCACAGCATTGAACAATATCGCACGACTCGCAGTTCCACAGCCTTTCAATATGTTCTTTTAGTCTTTGGTAGCGGCCAGGATTTTTTGCCTCTGAAATAAAGTGTGATGCCGCCTCAGAAGAGCTAACGCTGTATAGTCGTTCACCTTCTTGCTGCTCACAAATAGGACAGCGCGTTCTAACTGGAACTAATTCGTATTTCATTAAGCCCCCGTGGGAACCTGCCTGGCTCGACTAGCGCAGCAAGTAAAATTCGCCAACACTTAATAGTAGATTAAAACCGCTAAATTAGGGAAGTTTAGATAAATAAACTAATATACACCATCTCTTCTTTGCAATTACAAGACAAAGGCGGTTGCTTGCTACTCCTATTATTAAGATGACTCAGCCCTCTAACGATAAGGATTATTTGGAAGAAAGATGATCCTGAAGCCATTTCTCAGCAGTTCCTTCTGCAGCCGCTCGGTGGGATCTGACTTGAAGGCGATGACAGTAAGCCATAATTCATCAGCCGCAAGAAACAAAACAGGTTCTGTACCGCGATCCCGGCAAGTGTAATCAGCGTTCCCACGGAAGCAAGGTTGTATCTTCCTTCTGAAAACTTCGGATGGTAGAAATCATTGATCTTCTTGAAAGCAATAAACTCATAGTTCAGAGCCGTCATCATCCGGGAGATCTCATCCAGATCAACCTTATAAATGTAGTTGCCGCTGGGCTCGAATAAGGTGCTCTTGCCCTTCCGCAAGATCTTTTTAACCAGCAACTTCAAGTAATCCAGCGCCTTCTTTCCTCCCTCAACAGGCTCGATGAGCACTACAGCCTTTTTGGAGACACGAAGCATCTCATAAAAGGCGATCGGTGGACGCGGGAAATGGTGATAGGATTCTTTGCAGAGGACAAAATCAAATGAGCTATCAGCCTCCTCGATTTGCTCTGCATTTTGTGATTTGATGTTGTCGAGGTAGCCTAAATCCCTGGCATGTGTCAGCGTCGTATCCGAAAGACTGGTGGCAAGCACACTGATACCATTCTGCTTCAGAAAATATGCATCAGATCCGTATTTCCCATCTCCCAAGGTAATCCAGCTATCCTTCGGGAATGCCCTAATCAATGGCAGCAGCGTATTGTGCATGCGTCGATGCCGCCAGGCATCGACGCTCTCCGGAGTCAGATAACATGATGGCAGCTTGTTTTCCTTGATGATCTGTTCATCATGATCCTGATGCTGCTCATAGCTCCATTGAGGATCATTGTGTCTCATGACCACCTTGCGCACACCATCATCCACAGGTCCATCTTGACTGACACAGATATATCTCCGACAAGCGCTCTGCTCAGGACGATATCTTTCGCCGGATTGTCTGAGGCAGACCCAGTTTTTGCGCCAATACATTCACCAGAAATACTGGTGTCGACACAAAATTCCTCTGCCAGAGACGCCGCGGCTCTCGCAATAAACGCGGTAACCACTCCAGGCCCATATCACACAACCATTTAGGCGCCCGTTTCTTTGTGCCAGCGTAGAAATCGAATGCAGCGCCGATCGAGCAGACCAAGGGCACTTTGAGATATGCCCTATTACTCTCAACCCATTTCTCCTGTTTGGGCGCAGTCATACCTACCCACAGAACATGTGAGCCAGCCGCATTTATCTTTTCAATCATTTCGCGATTGTCTTCGATGGAGAACTCATCCTTGAAAGGCGGAGAATAGACCCCACATACCTCAATGGCCGGGAAGTCACTACCCAGACGCTCCACAATTCGTTCCAGCACATATTCGCTCGCGCCCAAGAAAAAATATTTTATCTCACCGGCCCGCTGGGCCAGCTCCGAGAGCTTCATAAAAAACTCCGAGCCAGCCACACGTCCTGGCAAGTCCTGCCGCAACAACTTTGCTGCCATCACGATGCCGGCGCCATCGGGCAAAAGGAGATCTGAATGGGCCAAGGCATACTGGAACTCCTTATCCTTGGCAGCGACCACAAACGAATGTGGATTTGCACATGCCACATGATGAGTTGCCTCATTTGACATAATTATTCTTAATGCATGTTCAGCATCGGCATCCAGTCCTTGAGCACTTATCGAATATCCCAAAATATCAACACTTTGCATTTTATGCTGCTTGTTTAGCTTTTTTCATGTTTGGACAAGAAAAAACTGGAATTGAGAAAGATAGAGCACCCATAATTCTATGGCATTTCCTGCTAGAGCAATCCACCGGTAAGTTACCATTTTTATTAAGAGAATGTGAATATATAACGTCCTAATTAACCATATTATAAGGTAATTAGGGCGTTTCGTAACCAAGAGGGTATGGTAAACCCCTATAGTTACGAGAAAAAAGAGTCATTTCAGTTGTGCAGCCAACTTTTTGCGCGATCGCAAGTGTGTGTTCTGCGGTTCGTTCCGGGTGCTGCGCACCGCCCGCAGCTACGTGAAGTGCCGGCACTGTGGACGCAGCAAAAGCCTGGCACGGTTGAAGTGCGAGGTCGAGACCTTGAAGGGCTTCTACCATCTCGTACCGGCCTACCGGCTCGCCCAGGACCTTGACGTATCAATATCATACATAGACGTTAGTCACCGGATTGAGGCGCCAATTATGCGATAAACATCATAGGCTTTGATGCATTGTATCCCTGGGTGCAGGGTTGCATCATTTTCCAATCACAGCTATCTGAAGCCTCGATCGACATTTCCCGCTGCCTCGGCTCAGACGTATCGCGTACCGCCCACACCCAGTCACTGCACGCTTTAAGCCTTTCCCGAATCGCTATGGTAAATCTCTCCCGCGGTTCAGCAGGAGATTCCTGAGGAATAATCTCTCGTTCGCAGGGATTGTCGACGTCAGGATTATCAGGAAAAAATAAATAATGGCGACTGTTATCACGACTGCCATCAGCCAGGGGAGATTGAGGCGTGGCAACCATGAGATCCCGAGGATAAGCGATGATATCATCGCGCACTTGGCCATGAAACTAAAATTGAGTTTGAGGGGAATAATGGTTCTGCAGAAATACAAACTGCCTGTAAAGATGATGGCGTAGCTCACGAAGGAGGTGACCGCTGCTCCGAGACTACCCCAAAGCGGAACAATCCAGATGTTGAGAAGGAGGTTGGCGAGACCGGCAAATAACGAAAGTCCTCCGATATATCCTGTCTTATCGCTAACATAAAAGATGAGCATGATGATACAGCTCGCGCCATACAGGAGTATCCCCGAGGCGAGGATCGGAATAAGCTTAGCACCCAGCGGGACGAATTCTTGGGTGGCCAACAGGGGAAACACGGAACCCGCCAAGGCAGTCAGTCCGAAGGCCGCGGGGATGCCCACCAACAGATAGTACTTGAGCGTGGCGGCCAGGAAAATCCCGGCCTGATCGGCGCGTTTCTGCTCCCAGAATCTGACGAGCGTTGGCAGCAGCACCTTGTTGATCGGCAACACCGGTATCATGACTAACTGAGCGAGAAGGTAGGCTGTATTGTATATGGCCACCTCGGTGAGGCCGCCGAAATGAACGATGAAGTAGCGATCCGAGCTGTTATACAACCAGTCGAAAAACAGCGCAGGTATCGTTGGTAATATAAAGAATACATAGCTTTTCATGTCTCGCGGCAGGGGGCGGCTCACTCCATAATTCCAGGCAATGTGAGCAAGCATGATAACCAACGCCGCGGCCTGAGCCACGATATAGCCCAACAAGGCGCTGGAGATACCACCGGGGCTAATAAAGATGGCGGCCGCGATGCATGACAAGTCAAGCACCGCGATGAGCGTGTAATAAAACGCAAACCACTGCGTGGAATGCACCGCCCGGAAGAATGCATTCGTCAGGGCGTTCAGCGACATGATAATAATGAGCGGGCTCATCAGCCGGATAAAATCGTCGTGCTCCGGGTCGCCGAAGATCAGATACGAAAATCGTTCAGAAAAGAAAAGAAGCAGCGAAGCGGTGACAAGGGATAAAACAAGCACCAAGGTAAAGTTGGTCCAGAAAACACCGCTGATACGGCGTTTTTCACTTTCCCCGGCGGCGAAGCGAATGAGCGAGTTATGCAGATTTATCCCAGACAATGACGTGGCGAGCGCCAGCGTGACCGCAATTTGTACCCACAGACCATAGGCTTCCGCGCCCAGGCTTTTTGTCAGCAGGACGACCAGAATCAACCATCGCAGTTTGACGAACAGAGTGGAAACACTGATGATGACAACGTCTTTCAGGTACCTTATTTTGTCTGACATTGGCGGCGTTACGACAGGATCACGATAGGCAAGTATCGCGGACGTTTTCCCGCGCACTGTAAAAGTTTACCGGCATTTATGGCGCCGATAGCAGATCAGGTGAATTAGCACGTCGCCGCGTCAGGTTTCCCGATCTTTGGAACATAAAGCACGGCAGAATACACTGGATACCTACCGCATACAAAAGCTCGTCTCCTTGCTGAAGAGAACACATTGACCTCAAAAACACTGCATGAAATACTCCCAGGCATGCGGCGATAAACAGCATATGAAAAGTCATTTTCCCTTCTCCCTCCGGGAGAAGGCGAGGATGAGGGGGACATTAAAAACAGATGCTTAACGAAATATGAATACCCTCACCCCGGCCCTCTCCCGCAGGGAGAGGGAGTTTTTCATCACCCTGTTAAATGTACGAACCGTCATTATCAATTGTCTGTGCCCCAAGAAACTGCTCCGCGTCATTTATATAATCTATATAATCGTGCTGTAACAAGTATGAAAATATCTGTCGCACGGCGGCTCTTGGCGTAACAGATGTTGTGTCAAGACGAATTTCAGGTTTCTCAGGTTCCTCATAAGGATCGCTTACGCCTGTAAATTCTTTTATAAGACCCTTCCGCGCCTTGGCATATAACCCCTTGTGGTCGCGACCCTCGCATACTTCTATCGGAGTGGCCACGTGGATTTCAATGAAGGCGCCATGCTGCTCTACCAGTTCGCGCACGGCGCGACGCGTGGCGGCATAGGGCGCGATCGGGGCGCAGATGGCTATGCCGCCATTCTTGGTTATCTCGCTGGCGACGAAACCGATGCGTCTTATATTGAGATCGCGATGTTCCTTGGAAAAGCCGAGCTCGCTGGAAAGGTTCCGTCTGACCACGTCGCCATCCAGAAGCGTCACGGGCCTCCCGCCCGCCTCGATGAATTTGGCATACATAATCTTCGCCAGCGTCGATTTGCCGGCGCCGGAAAGACCGGTGAAAAACAGCGTGATGCCCTGCCTATTTCGTGGCGGGCATACCTTCCGTAGCTCAGTGATGACGTCGGGAAACGAATACCACGAGGGGATTTCCCGGTTGTGCGCCAGACAGTGGTAAAGCTCCTTCTCCGTAAACAGGACGCCTATTTTACCGTTCCGTTCAATCTCATCTGCCGGCTGAAACTGATCGTTCTCCGGCACATAACGTCTTTCCTTGACCGGGATGATGCGAATGGCCAGATCATCCTGGTACCGCGCGACCAATTCCTGCGCCGCATACGTGGGGTAAAACCGCGTGCCGCCGGCGCGAACATCGGGTGGCGCGCAGTGCTCCGGGCCGACGATAAAATGCGAACAGCCATAATTCTGTCGGACAATGGCATTGTGCAGCGCCTCCCGCGGACCGGCCATGCGCACCGCGATGGGCAGTAATGAGAGCACGGTCAGGTCGTGAGGATAATGGCGCCGGATAGCCTGGTAGCAATGCACCCTCGCGTAATAATGCAGGTCTCCGGGTTTGGTCATGCCCACGGCGGGGTGTAGCAGTATACTTGCTCCCGCTTCCTTCGCCGTCTGTAAAGTGATGTCGCGGTGGAGCCGGTGCATCGGTTTGCTGGTATGAAAGCCGACCACGCGGCGCCATCCCATTTTATCAAACAGATGGCGGAGTTCTTCCGGGGTATCACGAAGCGTTTCGAAGTCGTAGTGCATTGGCGCCTGCATGCCCTCCACCCCTCCCCCGACATAGGTGCCATGCACCTGTTCATGGAGGTATCGCACTCCCGGATGGGCCGGCGAAGACGTTCCGTAAACAAGCTCCGCTTCGCGTTTCCTGTCGGGCTTCCAGATGTCCTCAACATGCAGAACTGCCAGCATGAAACCCTCGGGATCATTCAGCCCAAGATAGTCGCCTATTTTCAGCCTTTGCGCGATCGCGTTGGGAACGTCCAGATTGATGGGAATGGACCATGGCAAACCGTTCGGCAGGCGCGTATCCCGCAGCACACTTTCATAAATATCCTGGGGCATGAAACCGTGAAGAGGCGAGAACGCGCCATTCATGAGCAACTCCAGGTCACATAACTGTCGCTGCGACAAAGTCACGGACATAAAACCCGATGACTCCTTTTTCAGCAAGGCGCGGCGTCGCTCGTCAACCAGGAGATCGATCAGGGTTCCACCATACGGCTTGACCAGATTATCCGTCACTGCGCTAATTTTCCTTGACACAGATGGTCTTATCGAAGTTCGCCATAATATCTCCGTCTATTGATACCGCCTATTGTTAATGATAACTGGGATGGAGTTGTCGAAGGTAAATCCCATGATTCAGTCTTTAGAACAGAGGCCCGTGTTTCCTCAGCAATGAGGTTCTGCAAGACACCGTCGCAGGGCTTGGCCAAGTGATCCATTCAAGACAGTCCGACAGTGCGGCGATAGCGCCAATGCATGGTCCAGGCCACGACCAGACCACCTACCCCGTCGGCCATCACATCCCACGCACTGGCGTCACGGCCCGGGACAAGCGACTGGTGAAATTCATCCGTCATACCGTAAGCCGTGACAAGGATGGCGAGAACCAGCACGCGTTTTCCGGAAGTAACCTCGGGCGGAACTAGCGAGCGGGCCAATAGAAAACCCAGAATGCCGTAACATAACGCGTGCGCCAGTTTATCCATCCCATGAAACAACATCGGCGCAGGAAGGCGCGGTTGGGAGGACAGCAGGAAAATCAGCGCCATCCAAACGGCGGCCAAGACGCGAAAAATATGGTATTTGGCGTTCATTCAAATCGCGGAAGCTTTTACAAGATCGTCCAGACACAGCATCAGCGATTCATCCCATGAAGGGAAGACCAAGCCGCACGTGCGTTTCAGCTTTTCACACGACATGCTCGAATTCCGCGGCCGTTCAGCCGGCAAGGGATAATCGACAGCCGGAATGGGTATCAGCTTTGGCAAGGCATGAGGCACATGGCTGGAAACAGCCTCAAGAATTTTCCTGGCGAACCCGTACCAGGATGTCGTATCGCTGGAAACCGCGTGATACAAACCGCTGATATCCGTGATCGAGGCCGGGGATCGGGAAACAAGTGAATAATGCCGTGCCAGCATCTGGGATGTCACCTCGGCAAGCATACGGCTCCATGTTGGAGCCCCGATCTGGTCCTCGACAATTTTCAACTCGTTTTTCTCACGCGCAAGTTTCAAGATCGTCAAAAGAAAATTTTTGCCGCGTGCGCCATATACCCAGCTTGTTCTTAATATGATGTGCGGTGCACCAACCGCCTGAATGGCCTGCTCTCCGGCCAATTTGGTTCTGCCATATACATTAAGGGGATTTGGCTTGTCTTGCTCGTTGTATGGAGATTTTTTTGAGCCGTCAAACACATAATCCGTGGAATAATGAATCAACGCCGCATTCATCTGTTTGGCTTCTTCCGCCATGATTCCGGGCGCAATGCCATTGATAGTCATTGCGAGATCAGGCTCGTGTTCTGCATTATCCACTGAGGTATATCCGGCTGCATTGACAATAAGACCGGGTCGGATTTGCCTGATGACCCTTGTTATTGAATCCGGATCGGTTAAATCCATTTCCTGCCGGCCGAGGGCGATCAATTCACCCAAAGGCGCCAGTGTCCGCTGCAATTCCCATCCGACTTGACCGCTCTTTCCGGTGAGGAGAATCTTTCTCACTCGAATATCTCCGCCTCATTAAGAGTTACGCCTGCCATGTCCTTCGCGGAAAGTTGTGGGCTCCCATGAATTGGCCATGTAATCGAAAGATCACGGTCATTCCAGATGATAGTGCGCTCGTATTGCGGCTCCCAATAATCTGTAGTCTTGTACAGAACTTCGGCACAATCCGAAAGAACGAGAAAGCCGTGAGCAAAGCCGGGCGGAATCCATACCATGCGTCTGTTTTCCCCCGACAGATTGATTCCAACCCATTTACCGAAGGTCGGGGACCCTCTGCGGATGTCAACTGCCACGTCGAACACTTCGCCTGTTATTATCCTTACCAGCTTTCCCTGAGGCTGTTCGATTTGGTAATGCAAACCGCGCAACACATTTTTGGTTGAACGGGAGTGGTTATCCTGCACGAAATCCCCCGTGATGCCCGCCGCCTGCATGATCTTTTTATTGAAGCTCACATAAAAAAAACCACGCGCATCGACAAAGACCTTGGGCTCTATGACCAGCACATCGGGAATGGCGGTTGGAGTCACATCCATCAGAAGACGCGCTCCTGTAACACTCCGAACAGGTATTTGCCATAGCCATTCATGCGCATGCGGTCCGCCAGCGTTTCCAGTTGACCTGCAGTTATGTAACCCATGCGGTAGGCGATTTCCTCCGGACAGGCGATCTTGAGTCCCTGCCGTTTTTCAATGGTTTCAATGAAAAGCGACGCCTCCAGGAGGGACTCGTGGGTTCCCGTATCGAGCCAGGCCATACCGCGTCCCAGCACCATGACGTCAAGCCGCTTCTGTTCGAGGTAAATTTTGTTTACATCGGTAATTTCAAGCTCTCCTCGCGCCGAAGGCTTAAGGGACTGCGCTATGCTCACCACGTCGTTATCGTAGAAATAGAGGCCGGTCACCGCATAACGGGATTTTGGCGTTCTTGGCTTTTCCTCAATGGACAGCGCCTTCCCCGAGGGATCAAATTCAACAACCCCGTAACGTTCCGGATCTTGAACCGGGTACGCCAGGATTGTGGCGTCTTTCTGTTTCCTGGCGATCTTTTGCAGGTCGACGGTCAATTCATGGCCATAAAAAATATTATCGCCGAGTATCAACGCGCAGGCGTCGCCGCCGATGAATTTATCGCCAATAATAAACGCCTGGGCGATGCCTCCTGGCCTGGGCTGTATCGCATAGGTAATATTCAGCCCCCATTCGCTTCCATCCTTCAGCAGCTGTTCAAATCTCGGTATATCCTGAGGAGTCGATATAACCAGAAAATCTTTGATTCCCGCCAACATCAGCGTGGACAAGGGGTAATAAATCATCGGTTTGTCGTAGACCGGCAACAACTGCTTGGAAACGACATGTGTTGCCGGATACAGCCTTGTGCCAGTCCCTCCCGCCAAAATAATGCCTTTCATGAAATTCCCCGGTTACGGTAATTGCTGTCCAGCCAATTACGATATTCCCCGCTGGTTACATTCGCTACCCAACCGGTGTTATTCAGGTACCACTGCACCGTTTTTCGGATTCCCGTTTCGAAGGTTTCTGTTGGCTTCCACCCAAGCGTGCTCTCAATCTTGTTTGCATTAATGGCATAACGCCTGTCATGGCCTGGACGATCTTTTACAAATGTGATAAGTGACGCGTAGGACGGCATATCGTAAGCAGGCCGCAATTCATCCAGCATGGCACAAATGGTACGTACGGTTTCAATGTTCGTTTTGTCATTGCAGCCGCCAATATTGTAGACATCTCCAGGCCGTCCCTTTGCCAGAATGACGCGCAATGCCTTGCAATGATCGCCGACATATAGCCAGTCTCGCTGGTTGAGGCCATCTCCATATATCGGCAATGGTTTGCGATTCAACGCATTGAGGATCGTTAGAGGGATAAGTTTTTCCGGAAATTGATACGGACCGTAATTATTCGAGCAATTGGAGGTCAGGGTTGGAAGTCCATACGTATGATGATAAGCGCGGACTAGGTGATCTGATGCCGCTTTGGAGGCAGAGTATGGGCTGTTGGGCGCATAGGGCGTGGTTTCGGTGAACGGGGCGTCGCGAGGTCCGAGTGATCCGTATACTTCATCAGTGGATATATGTAAAAATCGAAAGGTCGCTACTTCGAGGCCACTAAGGTTTTCCCAATATACGCGGGATTCCTGAAGAAGATGAAAAGTTCCGTGTATATTGGTTCGAATGAAATCCTCAGCATCATGGATCGAGCGATCGACATGACTCTCCGCCGCGAAGTTGACAATAGCGCAAGGTTTATAATGATCGAGCAGTTCTTCCACCAATTTTCGGTCGCTGATGTCCCCTTTGACGAACGTATAACGTGGATCATCTTTGAGGCTGATGAGATTGCTCGCGTTTCCGGCATATGTCAGTTTATCCAGATTAATCACCGATGAGTCTTCGTGCGCGAACCAGTCCAGTATGAAATTTGAACCGATGAATCCCGCGCCGCCGGTTACCAGTATCGGTTTCTTTGTCATTGATAACACGGGTCTTTACATTCCTGTTGCAATCAAGGCTTGAGGATAGCTGAGATTAATTGATGTTTACATATATAATAAACAACATGTTATGTTATAATTTACATGCAAAGCATATAAAATATAAATGGGCTCGAAGTAGCTTTACCAAATAACAGCGTTTTGCAAAGCACAAGCTTGACTAATAGAAATTAGCTAAGCATATTAGCATTTCGGTTGGTACTTAGCCTCAAATACCTTAACCGTCAACGAGATAACGAGGTAAACAATCTGTGGGTGGTGCGCACGTTCATTCAGGGCGTGACTCTAAAATTTTATAGATGCCAGACAAACATAGCCCACGCTCAATCAACGTACTGGAGGAAGGTAAATGTCAACTACGATGCAAGATGCAAATCTCGAGCAGAT
>Ga0209641_10003142_pt1 | contig 13905 bp, 14 predicted proteins | sample RifCSP16_1_FD_184022 | JGI IMG/M metagenome (GOLD analysis project Ga0209641, IMG submission 184022) | Soil microbial communities from Rifle, Colorado - Rifle CSP2_sed 16_1 (SPAdes) (version 2) | ecosystem: Environmental > Terrestrial > Deep subsurface > Rock core/Sediment | place: Rifle...
CAAGTTATCCGATCATGTTCCTGACCTCAGCCATATTTGGAATCATCACGTTTTGCATTTTCCTATTCTTCTTTATTGAACCCGTTGAGTCGAACCAGAAATATTAACTGGGACTTGTCGTTTTTATACACCATCGAGTCAAAAACCGTTTCCTGATAGCGCCAAAAAGCATATAAATACCCTGATAAGTATTACCTAGATTATTTTCATTGAATTGATATACTTGATCAAGTTGTGAATTTTTTCACTTTAAGTCTATAAAAGGAAATACCATGAACCAGGAAGACAGCCGAATACTCGAACTCCGTAGGATGCGCCAGAAAACCCTTGCCGGCGGCGGGCAGGAACGAATCAACAAGCAGCATCAAGCAGGAAAACAGACCGCGCGGGAGCGGATCGATACCCTCCTTGACAAGGGATCCTTCCATGAATTGGAACCCTTCATCACCCATCAAAATGATGCAAAAAGCCTGGCTACTGAACAATACCCTGGTGACGGGGTCGTCACCGGATACGGACAGATAGAAGGAAGGACAACTTACGTTTATGCGCAGGATTTCACAGTTTACGGGGGAACATTGAGCGAAATGCAAAGCCGAAAAATCTGCAGGGTGATGGACCTGGCATTAAGAAACGGAGCGCCAATCGTAGGTTTGATCGATAGCGGTGGCGCCAGGATACAGGAAGGAGTAAAAGCCCTGGGAGGATATGCAGAAATATTTCGAAGGAATGCACAATATTCTGGAGTGATCCCACAGATAAGCGTCATGATGGGTCCTTGTGCGGGAGGTGCTGCTTATTCCCCTGCCCTGACAGATATGATCATCATGGTAGAAAAAAAATCATTCATGTTCCTGACAGGACCTGAGGTGATTAAGGCTGTAACCGGTGAGATCGTAGATCCTGAATCACTGGGCGGGTCGCAAGTTCATATGTCCATCAGCGGTACTTCCCACCTGGCAGCATCATCAGAAGACGAAGCACTAAGCCTGGTGCGTAAAGTTCTTGCCTATCTTCCGTCCAATAATGTTGAAAATCCACCTTTCCTAACACCTCTTAGCGATCCACTTCAAATGGATGATGAATTGAACAGCATCATTCCGATGGATACCAAAGAACCTTACAGCATGCATGAAGTCATCCATCGGATAGTGGACAATGGATCATTCCTTGAGCTGCAGCCAACATGGGCAAGGAACGCCATTGTTGGACTGGCCCGAATCGGAGGTCACAGTATCGGGATCATTGGACAGGAACCAACGATCATAGCAGGTGTGCTGGATATCGATTCCTCAGACAAAATCACTAGATTTGTACGATTCTGCGATTGCTTCAATTTACCGCTGGTCACCTTCGTGGATTCACCGGGATTCCTGCCGGGTATATCTCAGGAACATGGTGGTGTGATCCGCCATGGTGCAAAGATCCTGTTCGCTTATTCAGAAGCAACGGTGCCAAAGATCAGCATCATTACCCGAAAAGCCTATGGTGGTGCATATGTTGTGATGAGCAGTAAATATCTTGGCACGGATATAAACTATGCCTGGCCCAGTGCTGAGATAGCTGTACTGGGAGCTGAAGGAGCTGTAAACATCCTTTATAAAAAACAAATAGCGGAGGCTGCTGATCCTGTATTGGAACATAAACGATTGGCTGAAGAATACCGTGAACATTTCAACAATCCATATTATGCAGCCAGCGCTGGATATATCGATGACATCATCGAACCGCGTGAAACCCGCAATAAGATCATTGCCGCCCTGGGCGCACTGCGGGATAAGTACGCTCCCACGCCTCCCCGCAAACATGGGAACAACCCGGAGTGAAACATGAGTGAGAATTTATTTGCCTCGCTTACAATAACCCTGGTGGGAATCATAATCGTTTTTTCTGCCCTGGCTCTTGTTTGGGTCATGATGGTTGTATTGACAAAACTTGGTTCAACTAAGCAACCAGTTGAAGCCAATGAATTGGATGGAAAACGAAAAGCTGCAGCCATCGCGGCAGTATTTGCTTTCAACCTTGCCAAAGGAACTCAAAAGAGTTCCTACCATCTTCCTCCCACCGCAATCGTAAGCGCATGGCAGTTGAGCATGAGAGCAAGACAGTTGAAAGAAGGGATCAAGGTCAATGAAAGACGATAATGTGATAAAAAGTTGTTTGCTATTTCGTTCAATAAGGCAGCAAAATCATGAACATTAATGTAAAAGTGGAAGATAAAACCTATGAAGTGATCATCGAAAATGTAAATTCGAACCCAATGATCGCCAGAATTGGTGATGAGACTTTTGAAGTCAGGTTTGGACCTGAAGAAGCAGGATTATTGCCTCCAGCAACTGCTGCCATCCAGCCAAGACTGAATGGATTACAGACAAATGCCAAGGAAAGTGTCATTACTTCTCCCATTCCAGGGGTGGTGAGCAAGATCTATATTTTGGAAGGTCAAACACTGGATACTGGAGAACCTTTAATGGTGATTGAAGCGATGAAAATGAATAATACGATTCGAGCCAACCGTTCAGGGGTGGTTAAAAAGATCTTTGCAGAAAAAGGATCCTTTGTGAAACACCATCAACCTTTGCTTGAATTCACGGATTAAACCATGGTTGGATCTGATCTAGTGACAGATTTATTAAAGGGCATCTCCTCTTTTACGTGGGGAAACCTGGTTATGCTTATCGTGGGAGTGGTACTGGTAAGCCTGGGTATTTTCAAGGAATATGAGCCGGTGCTTCTGGTCCCAATCGGGTTTGGATGCATCCTGGCAAATATCCCTTTAAATGGACTCCTAGATGAAAATGGTTTGTTGGGGATTCTCAACAAAGTTGGAATTGAAACAGAAATATTTCCTCTGCTGATCTTTATAGGTGTTGGCGCCATGATCGATTTCAGTCCCCTCCTCGCCCAACCAAGACTGGTACTTATGGGTGCAGCCGGGCAAATTGGTATTTTTGGTACGTTGATCCTGGCAGTATTGATCGGATTTCCGATCAACGAGGCGGCATCCATCGGAGTGATCGGTGCTATCGACGGACCGACCTCGATATACGTGGCAGCCAAACTGGCACCTTCACTCCTGGCGCCAATTGCAGTGGCTGCTTATTCCTATATGAGTCTTATCCCGATCATCCAACCTCCCATAATGCGGTTATTAACCACCAGGAAAGAAAGATTGATCCGCATGGAATATTCTCCCAAACCGGTATCCAAAAAGGTACTGATCATTTTCCCTATCGCTGTGACGATCCTGATCGGGATTCTGGTGCCGGATGCAACGCCTCTCATATCCATGTTAATGCTGGGGAACCTGTTAAAAGAAGCCGGTGTGGTGGAGCGATTGAACCAATCAGCTCAGAACGAAATCATTAATATCACCACACTATTCTTAGGATTGGCAATTGGATCCACGATGGTCGCCGCAAGTTTTCTGAAATGGACCACGTTACAGATCCTGCTGTTGGGACTCTTTGCTTTTATCCTGGATACGGTGGCAGGTTTGATATTTGGTAAATTAATGTGCAAGATCAGTAAACAAAAGATCAACCCACTTATTGGTGCAGCAGGTATAAGTGCATTTCCCATGGCTGGTCGCTTGGCTGCTAAAATGGCAAATGAAGAAGATTATGAAAATTTCATCCTGATGCATGCCATGGGAACCAACACGGCAGGGCAGCTGGGCAGCGTAATTGCAGGAAGCATCCTGCTTTCCATGGTAAGCGGTTTAATTTTTTAAGCCATCGGGCTGGTGATGGGTCAACCGCCAGATGATCTCCAGGTGGATCGGGTACAAGGAATACCAATCGATCCTGTACCCCGGTGAGAATTCCTTCATCAGTTGTTTTGCTTTGACCAGGTTCGGGCGTGACCAGGATAAAGGTATTTCCAGCAATTGGATCAAAGGATCTTTCAGCGTTCTTCCTGTCAGCCTTTGATAAAACCGGTACCCAACCTGCCAGGCATCCAATTCACCATAGACAGACATGGCGGTTATAAGACCCTGGCGCATGTGATGGATCTCGTGCAGCACCAGGCTGAGAAGACCCGGATCCGATGGATCGGATGAAACCGAGTAACTGTGTGAATTAAGGAGAATATTTTTAAATAAAGTCCACCTGGCTCCACTAAATTTTTGTTCGGAAAACCTGATGTGAATTTTTTTTCGGGAGATATATTCGACTTCCCGGGTTGTTAATTCAGATTCTTTTCCCAACTCCTCATAGATCTGCTGCTCGAACTCAACCAATTCGGTATAGGAGGGTTTTTTATGCGAGGACATACACTGATGATAATTTATTATCCATTCTTTGACAATCTGCCCCTCATCCATGACAATGGACTTGTGCAGGGAGAGACACCTCGAGTAAAATCAAACATACAAAAACAAGAAATTGAGGAATCATGAGGCAAGTCGGAATCCTTGGAATTGGACAAACAAAGATCGATGAACATTGGGATCGATCCTTGCGGGACCTGGGAGTTGATGCAATCCGGGCAGCCATGGAAGATGGCGGCAGAATCACCTGCGATGGATTATTCGTTGGGAATATGCTCTCCGGGATCAGTAATCACCAGGATCTGCTGGGATCCCTGTTATCGGATTGGAGTGACATGCAGCCGGTGGAAGCCGTCAAGGTGGAGGCGGCATGTGCCTCCGGTGGAGCTGCATTTCGCAGTGCACTAATGGCAGTTGCTAGCGGTGAACTTGATTCCGCAATGGTGGTCGGGGTTGAAAAAATGACAGATTCAGGCTCGGCACAAATAACTGCTGCACTGGCAACTGCTGCAGACGCAGATAACGAAGTTGACCAGGGCGTGTCATTCGTGGGTTTAAATGCGCTCATCATGCAGAGATATATGCACGAATACGGATGGAAGCATACCGACTTTGCCCCTTTCTCGATCAATTCCCATGCCAACGCGGTACATAATCCCTGCGCCAGACTGAGGAACCGTATCACCCTGGAACAATATCAAAAAGCTGTGATGGTATCCGCTCCCATCAATATTTTGGATGCCTCTCCTATCGGAGATGGAGCAGCAGCAATCCTGCTGGTACCCATCGAAGACCTCCCGGATAGATCGAAGATCATCGTTTGCGGTTCTGCCTCCTTTACAGATTCATTGGCAATACATGATCGTTCAGACGCGATCACTCTTCGTGCTGCGTATCGTTCAGCCAAAAGCGCCTACCAGCAAGCAAAGGTCCAAGCCAATAATATTGATGTATTTGAACTGCATGATGCTTTTTCCATCATGGCTGCGCTCTCACTGGAAGCATGTGGGTTTGCAGAACAAGGCCAGGGACCCAGATTAGCCCTGGATGGCGAAATTGAACCTGATGGTCGTATTCCCATTTGCACCCGCGGTGGATTGAAGGCACGCGGCCACCCAGTTGGTGCCACAGGTGTGTACCAATTGGTGGAATTGGTTCAACAATTGCGGGGAGAATGCGGTGCAACCCAGGTTGAGGACGCCATGACCGGAATGGCACAAAATATTGGAGGCAGCGGATCAACCATTGTTACCCATATCTTGAAAAAGACTGTCATTTAACCAGGCTTGTTGGTTGCAATTTAATCAAACACAACTTACAATCTAGTTCATGAAACAGAAAACCGTACGGACGATCCTGCGTTTCATCCTCACAAAGATCTCCACCATTGAATTGATCGGGTTGGAAAGTTTCCCTGAAGGTCAGTACATCATCGCAAGCAATCATTTAGGCCGTTTGGATTCTGCCCTGCTGTATTACCTATTTGATCGAGAGGATATCATTTTACCCACGGCTGAAAAATACAATGATCACCCTTTATACGGATGGATCGGCCGTTCAATGAACGCGATCTGGCTGAACCGTTTCGATGCTGACATCCAAGCCATGAAGGAGATACTGCGCCGGTTAAAAGCTGGTGGATTATTGGCGATCGCTCCCGAGGGAACAAGATCCAAAACAGAAGCTCTGCAGGAGGCAAAACCAGGAGCCGCCTACCTGGCCAGCAAAGTCGGGATCCCCATCATCCCGGTAGCCCTGACAGGTACCGAAGACCGAGTGGTGAAGAACAACTTGAAACACCTGAAGCGTTCGACCATTACTGTAAGAGTTGGCAACCCCTTTGATCTCCCACCCATAGACAAGCAAAACCGTGAAGAAAGTCTGCAAAGAGCAACCGACGAGATCATGTGCCAGATCGCAGCCATGCTCCCGGAGAAATACCGTGGTGTCTATGCGAAACATCCACGATTATTGGAAATATTAACCTAATGCGGTATTTCATCCGTTTCATCATTCACTTCCTGGTTAAACTCATTGCTGATGTTGAGGTAATTGGGCGAAAATTCCTGCCGACATCGGGAACATTTGTGATCGCCACCAACCACCTGGGTCTGCTTGATATCGTAATGGCTTTTTATGTATTAAACCGTTGGGATCTTTTCATCCTGGTTGGAGAAAAATGGGGAGAGATCAAATGGATCCGCTGGATCAGCAGACAGCTTAACATTCTTTTTATAGATCGCTTCAACCCGGATCTAAAAGCCATGCGAGAGATCATCAAGCGGATGAAAGAAGGGCAGGTTCTGGTGATCGCACCAGAAGGAACACGAAGCAGAACCGGAGGACTTATTGAAGGAAAAGCGGGTGTCAGTTTCCTGGCTGCCAAGACCGGTTACCCAATCATCCCGGTAGCAATAACAGGCACGCAAGATAAGGTCATCCTGGGGAATATTAAACGATTCAAACGTTCCCATATAACCATTACCGGTGGGCCAACCTTTTCTTTGCCTCCATTACCTCATAAGGAAAGAGATGAAGCACTTATCAAATACACGGATGAGATCATGTGCCGGATCGCCCAGCTCCTGCCGGAAAGATACCGGGGAATCTATGCGGATCATCCGCGCCTGAAGGAACTCCAGGAAACGAATCAATTCGAACAAGATTGAGGTAATTCAGAAATGTTATACGATAAGGGTGGTTTTATAAAACCTGCCCGGTCGAACGGTGAATGAACTGCCCTGCACCGCGTTTACCCAACCATGTACCATTGTCCACGATCAATTCACCTCTCAGGAAGACCTTCTCCGGAAATCCTTTCAACTTCCAGCCTTCAAATAAATTGTAATCCGTACGGTGCTGTGCAACGCTGACGCCATAATCAACTTCCCTGTCAGGGTCCCAGATAACGATGTCCGCATCCGAACCGGGTTGAATGACTCCCTTGCGAGGATACAATCCAAAGATGCGGGAAGGATTGGTGCTGTTCAAGGCTACAAATTGGTTGGCAGTGATCTTTCCTGACCCAACCCCAAAAGTCCATAATACAGGCAATCGATCTCCAACTGCCGGAAGTCCATTTGGAATTTTGGTGAAATCAGATTTTCCGAGCTCCTTGCCGGGTATGGCTACCTGCTCACCTTCATAGGTGATCGGTTTAGTTCCATCGTAGAAAAATGCGCAGTGGTCTGTACCAATTGTCTGCAAGGTGCCATCCATGACACCCTGCCAAAGACGGGAGTTATCCGCTTCGGTACGCATGGGAGGAGAACAAACCCACTTGGAGCCATCCTGGTGAGAATACTCAGCATCAGTGAATAAAAGATACTGGGGGCATGTCTCACCCATCACTTTCACGTGATGTTCGCGGGCGTATTGAAGCATGTCCACTTCCCCGGCGACATTCATATGAACGATGTAGACCGGTGAAACCGCTGTGGCAGCCAGTGAGGCCATTCTTAATGTGGCATCAACAGCTCCCCAGGCAGGTCTTGTGCGGGCATGCCAGGGTGGGGATGTATGACCTGCATTGATAGCTTCCTGGACAAGTGTTTCGATCACATCGCCGTTTTCACAGTGAGCCATCACCAGCATGCCATTGTCCCTGGCAACTCTCAACGCCCGGAAGATGAATTCATCCTGCAGGCGGAGACGGTGGTTATAAGCCGTAAAGACCTTCATCGTTGTGATACCCATTTTGAGAAGATCCGGGATTGTATCTTCGATGTGCTTATCATAATGGGAGAGATTCATATGGAAGGAATAATCAATGGCTGCCTTTTCTGCTTTTTTCCTCCAGAGATCGACCGAGCGAGAAAATACATCCCGGCTGTCAATTGCGGAATCATCAAGGTGCATCGGTACAAAGTCGATAACGGTGGTCGTACCACCAAAGGCAGCCGCTTTGTGCCCGCTGTAATGGTCATCTGATGAGACTGTGTCAAACATGGGAAGATCGAAATGGGTGTGCGGATCAACACCTCCGGGCATAATCAATTTTCCAGTTGCATCCACAACCTCGTCCACCTGCAATTCGGTAAATTGGTGAGGATCGGTGACCAGGCGTGTAATTTTTCCCCTCTCCACAAGGATATCTGCAGATATCGTATCTTCGGCTCCAATTATGGTTCCACCTTTGATCAAAAGCATGTGACACTCCTTCCTGCCTGCTGAAATTTTAACTCAAGTCTTCTCCAAAAACACGATCATTCATTTCAGTTCCATTTTAATTCAGATTGGGAGAATGAAGCGGATGTGGTCGGGTTATAATCCACTCATGGGTATTCAAGCGCTGGTCGTCCTCGGAATCACCATCATCGCGACCATTCTCTTCATAGGGGGATGGCTGCGTCCTGACCTGGTCGCCCTGCTTGTGTTGGTAAGCCTGGGAATCACCCAATTGGTCACCCCCGAACAAGCCCTGGCTGGTTTCAGCGGTTCAGCAGTCATTACCATATTGGCGATCACGATCATTGCAGAAGGACTGAATCAAACGGGGATCTCGCACCGAATTGGACAATTCATGAAGAAAATAGCTGGGACCAGCGAGAACCGACTGATCGCTGTGGTTATATTATCAGGTGCATTCCTTTCCATGTTCATGAACAATATAGCCGCCATGTCTGTCCTTCTTCCAGCAACGATGAGCTTATCCCGTCAAACACGGGTTCCACCTTCAAGATTGTTAATGCCACTTGCATTTGGTGTCATTTCAGGCGGTATGGCAACATTATTCACAACATCGAACATTATTGCAAGCAGTGCTCTTAAAGAAGCAGGATTTTCACCTTTCGGTCTGCTGGATTTTCTCCCAGTGGGAGTACCTGTAATCGTGGTGACGATCCTATATATGCGCTTCGTTGGAAAAAAGCTACTACCAATCAAAGATCCAGCCGGGCAGATGGAACAATTCCACTTGCAGCGGGAAGAGTTATTAAATATCTATGATCTGACATCTTCCCTATGGGAGATCGAAATCAAACGAGGATCCGGATTGGCAGGGATGACGATACGACAGGGTGACTGGCGAAAGAAGATCCGAGTCAATGTGATCGGGCTAACCCGACAAGGCACATTTTATTCTTCACCGGGATCAGATATGCTAATCCGTGAAGGTGACCTAGTATTGGCGCAGGGGGATCCTGACAATAAAGCCATGCGCTATTACGGATTGAAATTGATCGAGGAAAGACCTGGTTTGAAAAACGTTCTCAGAAGTGACGCATCCATTGCTGAGATCGCATTGGCTCCTCATTCCAATATTGAAGGCAAGACATTGAGGGAGATCCATTTCAGAGAAAAATATAATTTGACCGTGTTGGCTCTTTGGAGGGCAGGAAAAGCCATTCACATCGACTTTGCTGCCACACCATTGAAGATCGGCGACAGTCTTCTGGTTAAGGGAGAATACGCGAACCTGCGGATCCTGAGCCGAGAACATGATTTTATTTTTCTCGAAGAAGACTCGGATGCCATTCCACGACCAGGAAAATCACGAATGGCAACAGCGATCGGATTAATCACACTGGCGATCGGGATCGCAGGTTGGTATCCCATTTCCCTGGTCGCACTGGGTGGCGCAGTTGCTATGCTAATAACCGGATGCCTTTCCATGGATCGTGCGTACTCGTCCATAGACTGGAAAGTGGTTTTCCTGATCGCAGGTATTTGGCCATTAAGTACCGCCATAAATACCAGCGGCTTGAGCGATCATTTTGTTCAATCCCTGATGAATTTCTCAAGCCAGGCATCACATTTCCTGATCATTTCCCTGATATTACTTGTTACCATGCTGTTGACCAATCTCATGTCTGGACAGGCAATAGCTACAATCATACTGGCGCCAATAGGTTTATCGATCGCAAAATCCACCGGGATGGACCCAAGAACGATGCTGATGGCCGTAGCCCTGGGATGTTCCCTTGCTTATCCAACACCAATTGGTCACCCGGTCAATACCATCGTGATGGGATCAGGTGGTTACACATACAAAGATTTCCTGAAAGCAGGTTTCCCGTTGATGGTCCTGATATTCGGTGTGATAATGGTTGGATTAAAACTATTCTGGGCTGTGTGATCCGGAACCGTATCCGAGGAGCAGCGCAAGGATGGCATCATCAAGTTCTAACTCATCCCCTTCCTGATCATCAAAATTTTCCTGGTCCGATCTCTCCCGCATGGCGTTCCAGAGCTGTTTGCGCTCAACACTGCGAACAACCAGATCGTTGATCGAACCTGCCTGAAGCAAATATTCCCCTGTAGTGTAGAAAAAAGTAACTCGTTTCCATGAGCTGGCTATGATCGGATGTTCCAATTTTTCGAGGGGTCCCAACTGGATCTTGAAGTATTCTTCGCGAACGTGGGGATGATCCGGTTCATCCCGGAGCAATTCAGCACGAGTGGTTAACTCGTTGCCACGCGCCTCGGCGATGAATTCAATGCGGTTGCTGGACTCCCCAAATGATGCCGGCTGGTAGAAAGCAAGGTAATCAACGGAGATGAGTTTCGGTGCTGTACGTAACGGAATACGATACCATCCAAGTACCCTGGCTATTTCAAGGTCCCGCGGTTTGGGTAAAAGGCATACGAGGATCAATGAATTGGCAGACAACATGGTTTAACTTTACACCAAGTCATTGATTATTCCAATAGACAGCAGGGATCAGAAAACAGGGTTGATAAAATTTTTAATACATTGGAGATATTTAATGTTTCTGTAATGATCAAAAAAGATCCTAAAGGATATAAGTCATCCTTCAGGATCTCAGTTAATTAATGGTGGAAAGGATTATTGGATCCCAACCTGACCATTAAACTCGATGATTAATTCATCAATTGCATCGATCTGGTTCTGAACCTCGGTGAAATAATCTTTGCGATACCACATATCAAGGATCTCCTTGTAGGTTTTGCCCTGCTGTTCAACCCATGTGAAATACTTGAGATTATGTATTCGGTGCCTGTCCGTATATCGTAATTCCATAAGGTTATCTGTTGATTGACCCTGCAGGTAGCGGGCAAAATCTGCTGCAGCATTCTTTTCATCATATTGACCAAATTCAGCATGCAGTTCTGCCAAACGAGATTGATAAAGTTCCATCGAATCGGTCAGGACAGTGATCAAGATATCATTCTCGTCCATCTCATAATACTTAGCAGCCTTAATGGCTGAAAGAACATTGGATATCCCTGAGAAGCCCATCAGGTCGAGGTTCGCAACGAGTGATTCATCCACTCCCTGAGAGGCAAGATATTTCTTTCCAACCGGTTCGTTGAACAACCTTGAAAGGTTGACCACTGCCTGGTCATCGATGGCTACAACCATGTCTGTGTTGCGGGAATTATGGATCCAGGGCACATGCTTGTCACCGATGCCTTCGATGCGATGGGCACCAAACCCATTTTCCATCAGGGTAGGGCATTGCAGAGCTTCACTGGCAACGATCACACTACCTGGGAATAGCTGCTTCATATAATCACCGCTGGCAATCGTTCCAGCAGAACCGGTTGCAGATACCATTCCGCGATAATTACCCTTTGGTCCGGAAACCTGATTGAGGACTTCCTCCATGGCGTGCCCGGTGACATCATAATGCCACAGGTAATTTCCAAACTCATCAAACTGGTTGAATATCATCAGATCCTGCCCGGAATTCCGCAATTCCCAGCATTTATCGAAGATCTCCTTGACATTTGATTCACTTCCAGGTGTTTTGATCGTCTCACCGGCGATGTTTGCCAGCCATTCAAAGCGTTCTTTTGACATGCCTTCAGGCAGGATGGCAATAGATTCACACCCAAGTAAGGCAGAATCATAGGCGCCGCCACGACAGTAATTCCCCGTGCTTGGCCAGACAGCTTTTTGCGTGGTTGGATCGAATTGACCGGTGACAAGACGGGGGACAAGGCAACCGAATGCTGCTCCCACCTTATGTGCGCCAGTGGGAAACCACTTTCCCACCAACACAATAATGCGGGCAGGAACACCGGTCAGACTGGAGGGAAGCTCGATATAATTCACCCCTCCGTATCTACCTCCCATGGCTTTGGGTTCGTTGTGCCAGCTGATACGGAAAAGATTGCGGGGGTCAACATCCCACAAGCCCACGTCAGCCAATGAATTCTTTGTTTTCTCCGAAATTTTCGAAGGGTCCTTCATCTGGGCGAATGTCGGAATGATGATCCTTTTATCCCTTGCACGCTGGATCACCCTGGAAAGTCTTTCCTTATCTACAGTAAGGTCAATAGCGGTCATTCATTCATCTCCTGGAAAATTCTATTAGGTTGTCAGACAACTTGATTATACCATTCATCACACCTATAACCAATGAAATTGACCATACTAACCTTTCAGTATGGGAATCATAGGTTTATTTTAATGTTTTAAGATCTTAAATCCGGTATGATAAAGATGATATTTCCTTCATAATAAAAAGGAGGTGCATATCGGAACCATTACAGAAGATCCAAGAAGGGAAAAGACAGGGTAAGAAAATCCTGAATCAGCTTGTAAGGATTCACACGTTTCCAAAACTTATTTGGCCTTACCAGTTCTATTTCCCCAAAAATTGATTGAGACAAATAGCGGATGGGTTCTCCCATCCGCTCATTTTAATAAATGGTAAAGGATATCAAGCTTTCTCAGCAAGGATAACGAACATCCCATCAAGCTGCTGGGTTTTCTCCCCGGTTAAAGATGGATAAAACCTGACAAGGTTAAAACCAGCATCCACCATCATCTTTTTATAATCACTTTCTTCAAATGCACTGGTGCGATTAATGTATTCAACGATAGTGTTTCCTGAACCCGGGATCACATAATATCGCTCGACCGCTGCAAGTGTTTCTTCATCCCAGAAGCTTTCCGTCAAGCAAATGTAGGGTTCTTCTGAGAAAACTCCCTTTTCTTCAGAGTACCAAATGGGCGGCTGGCTGCCGATCTGGTAGACAGCATCAAAACTAGGAGCTTCGATCAGTAATTTTCCACCTTTTGCAAGGGCTTTATAAGATTTTTCAAGAATGTTTTTGATCTCTGTTGAATCAAAGGTGTTCAACTCACTGAAGACCATCATGACCAGGTCATAACTAACTCCGTAATCAGCCTTGATAAAATCATCCAGGAGAAATGTGCAATTCGTGTTGACCCTGGCAGCTTCTGCCCGAGCGTATTCTATGGCAGCTGGTGCAAAATCGATCCCAACACAGGTGTGTCCCATTTTCGCCAGTCGAAGAGAATATAATCCGGGTCCGCAACCAAGATCAAGTATCCTGGCAGGTTTTTTATCAAGGACTAAAGCATGGATCCAATTTACATGTTTCCTGATAAGACTTTTGCGACGGCTGGCTGCATCATTATATTGGGAAAGATGCTCTGAAAGCATCCTCCGGCTGAGGTCTGGATCACTCCAGGGGATCTTTCCAAAACCTTTGATGCGAGCAGGATCCAGTTTGCGATGGATGATCGATCGAATGTCCAAAAGGTAACACCTTATTCCTATTTTTTATTGATTTGGCGAATGATATAAAGGGGGCGTCCTTTAGCCTCATCGTAAAGGCGGCCGATATATTCTCCGAGGATACCCAACGAAATCAACTGTACTCCACCAAGAAACAAAACGGAAATAAGCGTGGTA
>Ga0209641_10003145_pt1 | contig 13899 bp, 8 predicted proteins | sample RifCSP16_1_FD_184022 | JGI IMG/M metagenome (GOLD analysis project Ga0209641, IMG submission 184022) | Soil microbial communities from Rifle, Colorado - Rifle CSP2_sed 16_1 (SPAdes) (version 2) | ecosystem: Environmental > Terrestrial > Deep subsurface > Rock core/Sediment | place: Rifle...
CGTGCTCGTGAGCTCTGCTTTTGCAGCTGCGAAGGGCGGGTCCGGCAAGGCGCACAAGAACGTCGGGTGCGGTCTGGGCACGATGCTCTGGCAGGGCAACGCCGATAATTCGAGCCTGCTCCAGGCGTTCCAGGCGACGACAAACGGGACATCCGGCAGCCAGACCTTCGGTGTCACGACGGGCACCTCGGAATGTGATCAGCCGAGCACCTTTGTGAAGAACGACCGTTTGAACGAATTTGTTGTGGCGAACATGGACAACCTTGCAAAGGACATCGCCATGGGCCGCGGCGAGACCCTTGAGGCCTTTGCCGAACTGCTCCAGATCCCCACCGAGAAGAGAGCGGAATTCTATCAGAAGATGCAGACAAATTTCGCGAAGATCTTCACCTCCGAGAACGTGGTGCTTGCCAACGTGGTTGACAACGCAGCGGCCGTAGCCGCGAACTAATGCCTGACATGCATTTCGTGTTTATTCCCACGGTATACAGAACAGCACGTTCTGTATACCTTTTTTTTGTTTGCATACTGCCGCTCCTCGGATGCCTGCAGGGCGCCGATGCCTTTGCCGAAGACAAGAGCGATTATCCCGCGGCCCTGGTCCGATCGGCGCGCGAGAAGCGCCTCGCTGAGGAGCGGGCGTGGAAGATACTCCTGCATTACGAAAAGGCCGGCTCGGGCGTGGAGAGCCTTGTCGATGATCCGAAATTCTTTCTTGCTCCGGGCGGAAAGAAGGACCCCCGGGCGGAGCTCGAGGCGACGATCGCGGGTTTTTTTGAAAAAGAGAACAACGAGGTGGAGCATCCTCAATGCAGGTTTGTCGCCCGCTTTACCTGGCTCAAGGAACAGCTGTCCATCGACGATGCGCGGCTTCCGCGCGTTGAGTGCGCGAAATGGAAGGAAGCGCTTGCCAGCGTGAACCCCGGATCGGCGGTGCTTGTTTTCCCCGCGGCCCACGGCAACGGCCCGTCCTCCATGTTCGGACATACCCTGCTGAGGATAGACAGCGACAGGCGGAACGAGCTCCTGTCGCACGCCGTCAGTTACGCGGCGTATACCGAGCAGAGCGGCGGGCTTGCCTATGCCTTCAGAGGTATCTTCGGGGGCTACAAAGGCTATTTCTCCATCCTCCCTTATTATGAAAAAGTGACCGAGTACAACAACATCGACCACCGGGACATCTGGGAGTATGAGCTCAATTTTTCCCGGGAAGAAGTCCTCCGGATGGTCATGCATATGTGGGAGCTCAAGGACGTCTATTCCGACTATTATTTTTTCGATGAGAACTGTTCCTATGACCTGCTCTATCTCCTTGAGACAGCCCGGCCTTCGCTCAAGCTGACCGATGAATTCCGGGGTAAGTTGAAATTCTGGGTGATACCGACGGACACCGTGCGGGTGGTCAAGGAGAGCGGCATCGTCGGCAGGATCAACTACCGTCCGTCCCAGGCCACGCGCATCCTTTTTCTCGCTTCCAAAACGCAGAGTGCCGGCCAGGATGCGGCAATGGATGTCGTGAAGCAAAAAACATCGCCGCAGACCGTTCTCACGATGGAGCTCGCGCCGGAAGAGAAGAGGCAGATACTCGACCTGGCCGCGGAGCTTATCCAGTACCGGTTTTCACGCAAGGAGATCGAAAAAGAGAACTACCAGAAGCAGTTTCTCGCCGCCCTGAACGCCCGGAGCACGCTCGGCGCATCGACGGCAGAAGCCGTTCCCGTTCCTTCCATTTCTCCGGACCAGGGGCATTTGCCGGGCAAGTTCAGCGCCGGGGCCGGGTATCGGACCGGCTCGTACTTTACGGAAATAATCTGGAGGCCGGCGTATCACGACCTCATGGACCCTGACGGCGGATACGTGGAAGGGGCGCAGATAAATTTTTTTGACCTGCGCGGGAGGTACTATTTCAACGAAGAGAAGGCCCGTTTGCAGAGCTTCCGCCTGATCGACATCGTCTCGCTCGCGACCCGCGATAAGTTCTTTCAACCGGTTTCCTGGAAGGTGAACACGGGCGCTGAACAGGAACTTTTGGCGGACGGAAAAGAGCGCCTTGTCGGGCGGGTGAATGCGGGCGGGGGCGTTGCTTATCCAAGCCGATTTCTCGGGACCTCTTACCTCATGCTCGACGCGGACCTGATCTTCGGCGGCGCCTTGCAGCGCAACTACTCGTTCGGCATCGGGCCGTCCGCGGGGGTCCTCAAGAGACTGACGCCCGCATGGAAGCTCAACCTCTTTATCCAGGCGATGTTCTATGATCTCGGCGACGAGCACGACAAATATAAAGCAGCTCTTGCGCAGAGCTATGCGCTTGGCAGAAACAATACCATCGATGTTACCCTCTCCCGGGAGAAGACCTTTCATCACTATCAGTCCGAGGCAAAGTTGAGCTGGAATGTTTATTTCTAAAGCGCCCGGGGAACCAAATGAAACCGCAACCGAAAAAGCCCGGCCGAACCCGCCGGGCTTTTTTACATAATGGCGCGGAACGCTCCTTGACATACGCTGTTTCGTCATCTAAAATTTCTGCATGCACGCTTAAAAATGGCGGCACAGGAAAATATGGCACGGAAGAGTAACGGTACATAAATGGAGATAAACCATGGATAATAGTCTGATTGCGGTAGCAATGCTGTTATTGTTCAGTTTCACCGGAGCCGTTATTCTTGTTCGATTTTCCGCGTCCCCTGCCGCCCTGAAAAAGGAACCCTGCCTGCCGGCTGCGCGGCTCATGCTTCTCGTCATTCTCGTTTTTGCTTTCAGCGGCTGTGCGGTAAAATTAACTTCTTTTCCCGAATCTCAGGAAGTATCAAAGGTAGAACCTTCTACGAACCTCAAATTATACGTCGGTTCTGTAAATGTACGGGGCTTGCCGACCGCGATATCGGATGATGAACGGGAACAGATCAAAGAAGTTTTTATCAGTCATATAGACAAGGCCCATTTTTTTAAATCCGTTCAAAATCTTTCGATGAAAAGTAAAACGGACAAGGGTGATTATATTATTGTGGATGCGGATTTTACGCCGCGCGACGAAGGGGGATACAATTGGTGGGCTACCTTTCCGGCAGTGTATCCCATGCCTGCCTACTGGCCCTTGCAAATACGAGAAGGAAAGGTTTCTGTCGACATAGCGTGCACCGTGTATAAGGAGAAAGAGGATTACAAAATAAATCTGTCGAGCAATAAATCGGAAGACTATAAAGTTAAATTTTACGGTTTTTTCAAAACGAAGGCTATCGAGGATAAATTAAGAAAATGTTATGAAGACGTCATGCAGGATATCGTGGCGCAAATAGTCAGTGATCAGCGCGTGCTGGCTTTACTCGATCCCTCCGGAAAGACCCAGCCTCTCAGGAAAAGATACGAGACGGCGGCATTAAAACCGCACGCGGTGCCGTCGTACCGTAAATCCGATGTCGACGAATTTTCCGCCGTAAAGGCAAAACCGCGTAAAAACGCCCATGCGATCGTCATCGGCATTGAACAGTACCGGCAGAAGCTTCCCGCAGCCGACTTCGCGGCGCACGACGCGCGGACGGTGTCTGAATATCTTACGAAACTTCTGGGCTACCCTGAAGAAAACGTGGTACTGCTCCTCAATGAAAATGCGACCAAGAGTGATTTTGAAAAATATTTTGAGCGCTGGCTTTCCAATAATGTTGAAGAAGCCGGAACGGTTCTTGTTTATTATTCCGGGCACGGTGCGCCGAATTCCAAGACCGGTGATGCCTATCTCGTGCCCTACGATGGAGATCCGGCCTTCATTGAGCAGACAGGATACCCGCTGAAGAAGCTGTATGACTTTCTTGGGAAACTGCCCGCAAAAGAAATTATCGTCGTCCTTGATTCCTGTTTTTCCGGCGCAGGCGGCAAATCCGTCATAGCAAAAGGGTCACGGCCGCTGGTCATGAACCTCGAACAAGCCCTGGTCCCGGCCGGCAATATGATCGTCATGTCCGCCGCCGCAGGAGACCAGATCAGCGCGACATACGAGGATAAAGCGCACGGGCTGTTTACCTACTTTCTGTTAAAAGGGATCAAGGGGGAAGGAGGCTCCGGCAGAGACGGCAAGATAGAAATAAGAGAACTGTATGAATATATCAGGCCTCACGTGGAACGCACGGCGAGAAAACTGTATAATAACGATCAGACGCCCCAATTAATGGCGCCAGGGGATTCATTGGAAAAAAAGAAGACATTCCTGAGGGAATAAATTGAAAATATCGTGGCTACTCAGGTCAGTTACTTCGCTTTGGCGCAAGGCTTGCCCGTATGCTTTTCCCTGGTAACGCTGACGGTGCTTATGCACGCAGCGCCTTTGCTCCGCACGCGTTGTTTTGAGGGAAGTATTCCCCGCGGCAAAACAGCCCTTGACAATCCCCGCCGTTCCCTTTACTATTACAACCGGGCCGAAGTGGCGGAACTGGTAGACGCGCTGCGTTCAGGGCGCAGTGGGAGTATTCCCATGGGGGTTCGAGTCCCCCCTTCGGCACCATTTGAAACAGAAGGTGAGAGGCTGAGAGGTTGAGAAAAGACAATGAACGTCTTACCTTCTCAACTTCTTAACTTCTTCTCACAGTCACCTCAATCATGAAAAAAACATTCTTCATACTGTTAGTGGTCCTTCTGGCCGGCTGCGGCTCAAAAGAGGTGCCGTTTGACCCGGTAGTCAGGTTCAACGAAGCCGAAGAGCTTATGCGAAAGGAATCGTTCGAGAAGGCGCGCGCCGCGTACCAGGAGATCCAGGAGAAGGCGCCGGACAAGAGCTATAATGCCGACATCATGCTCAGGGTCGCCGACACCTATTTCGGCGAGGAGAAATTCGAGGAGGCCCTGGTAGAGTACCAGGCGTTCCTGAACTTCCACCCGGTGAATAAAAATGCTTCGTATGCCCAGTACCAGGTCGCGATGTGCAGTTATAAGGAACTGCCGACCGTTGACCGGGACCCGGAGATCGTCCGCACGGCCCTCAAAGAGTTTGAGAAACTTCTCCGGAAATACCCGAGATCCGTGTACGAAGAGGAGGCCGGGAAGTCCGCCGCCATCTGCCGGGAACAGCTCGCGGCGTATGAACTTTATGTCGAGCGGTTCTACTACAAAAAAGGCTCGTATAAGGCCTCGATCGGACGGGCGGAGAAACTCCTGAAAGAATTTCCCGAGTCCCTGACGGGAAAAGACGCCCTCTATTACGCCGGGCTGTCGTATATGGAGCTCGGTGAGAGCGCCCAGGCGCTCAAGACGTTCGAGACCCTCGTACAGAAATATCCCTCCATGCACGACACCGTCGGGCCCTCCCTGAAAAAGCTCAAAAAACCATGAATCGTCCATGAATTGTGTTCACACAGGGGGATGGAAATCGGTGCATGTTGGCTTCCGGATCATCACCCCCGCCTTCGGTTCCTCCCCCATCGAGGGGGAGGAGCTTTGGAGAAAGGCATTATCAGGTGAAATATTATCCCGTGTATCTCGATGTGCGTGAACGGCCCTGCGTTGTTATCGGCGGAGGCCGGGTGGCCGAGCGCAAGGCGCTCTCGCTTCTTGAGGCGGGGGCCGATGTGACGGTCGTCAGCCCCTCGCTCACCCCGAAACTGAGCGAACTCTCCGGCTCGGGAAAGATCCGGCACCTGCGGAAACTTTTTGAAGAGAAAGACCTGTCCGGGGCGTTCGTCGTTATTGCGGCTTCCGGCTCCCCTGAGGTGAACAGCGCCGTGGGCAGGCTCTGCAGAAAAAAGAATATTCTGGTGAATGTCGCGGCCCCTCCGGAAGAGAGCTGCTTCATCGTTCCTTCGGTGGTGGAACGCGGCGATCTGGTGATCGCCGTGTCGACGGGCGGCGCGAGTCCCTCTCTGTCACGAAAGGTGCGGCAGGAGCTCGAAGAGCGGTATGGCCCCGAGTATGAGGTCCTTCTGAAAAAACTGGCGGGCGTGCGCAAGAGGCTCAGCGAGGAGGTTTCCGACGAGGCCCGGCGGAGGGAAGCGCTCCTGGCCATCGTGGAGTCGGATGTCATCGATCTTTTGAAGCAGAACAAGACGCACGAAGCGGAAAGCCGCATCCGGGAGCTCGCCGGGTTGAAGCCGAAGTGACATCCATTAAAGAACGTTTGCTTTTTACCCGATTTTCCAGAACCCCCTGCATCCCGTGAATCCCGCCTCGGCGGGACGGGGACCTGTGAGCGGCAGTGCAGAAAAAGAAAATGGATCATGAACGTCCGGGATGCTTCCCGGTTTGATCAGGATCCCTGTTTTATTTGGGCGGCCCATCACTTTACCGTCTCTGCATGCCCGATATATTATTTCTTCTCTTTGAATATTTACCCGAATATACCGCCGCTTTTGCCCTGCGCTTCCTACCCGCCTGCCGCTACGATCCCCTCTTTGGCCTGAACTGACTCCGGGTCCCAGTTCAAGGCTTCCTTGAAAACGGAGAGGGCGCGCGATTTAAGACCGCTCTTCAGGTACAGGTTCCCGAGCGCGGCATGATAGTCCGCGTTTGACGGCTCCATCTGTATCGCCTTCTTGAAGGCCTCCTCCGCTTCATGGCTCCGACGGGGCATCTGCGTTAGCGCAAGGCCCTGATAGTAAAAATACTTTGATTTTCCGGCATCGAGCCTGGATGCCCATTGGAACGCCTCGACAGCGCCCCAGAAATTCCCCGCCTTGTACTCTTTCATGCCCCTGTTGAACTGGTTTATTGCCGTGCCGGTCCTGTCCGTCTTGTCTTCCTCAAACTCGACTTTCCTGGCGCCTTTGATGCGGGAGAGGTCGTATTCGTCGCGAGCGGCCTGACTGCTCAGGGTATTGTACGCCTCGGTAAGTTTTGAGAACAGCGCTTCGAGGTTGGCTTTCATGTCATGGAGGTCGAGGTGAAGGTGCTTGTCGGGATGGTACAGCTTGGCCAGCGTAAAATACGCTTTTTTAATTTCCCTGGCTGTTGCCTGTTCGCTCACCCCGAGAACCTGGTAATGATTCTGGCCTTCCATTTGTTCAAAGGCCCTCTGCAGCATCAGTCGGGTGGAATGCGCCGCACTCTCATCCGGCCGTTCCTCGGCACGAGGGGCCGCAGTATGCGCGGGCCGGTGTTCCGGCGTTCTGTCCTCGTCCGTTTGCATCTTGCCGGCCTGGGCCAGGCGAACACAAAGAAAAAAATAAATGGCTTTCAACGTATTGAAATCACCCCCGCCGGCGAGAGAACAGATATCCTCGATGCTCCGTTTTCCGTCGATGAGCGAAAGAACGGTCCTCTGGTCGTGTGAGAACGCCGCCTCTTGAAAGAGACCGGAAGGTTTTGCGGCGGGATGGAGGATGGTTTTGAGAGGAGGGAGCGTTTTGCGGACAGTTTGCCAATCAAGCCTCCGTATGCCCTCGAGAATAAGGCTTTGCGTGCTCATCTGGAGCGGGGTGATGTCCGCGAGCGGCAGCAGTCCCTCATGGAACTGGTAGCTTCCGCTCCGGCAGGAGAACAGGCCGTAGATGATCTCCTGCATCTGGAGCCTGACGCCGTCGACCAGATCGTGCGGCGTGATAAAGCCGAGCTCAACGAGTACGGCTTCCTGCTTTTTGTTTGTCTTTTTGGCGAGCTCCGCCGAGGCGTCGAACTGGGCGTTCGTGATCTTTCCCGCGCGGAGAAGGCATTTGCCGAGCCGGTCCTCATCCGTGTTTGATGAGGAGAAGACCACGTCGCCGTCCTTAAAGTAGACCTTTCTGGAGAACGTTTCATCTTCGAAAAATACGATGCCCGTTTTTTTGGCGGCCCTGAGATCCAGAAAGAGGTGAGAGATCGTCATGCCGGTTACCGTGCCTGATGGGGTGGCGACCACATGCCGCTCCTTTCTTTTTACAAATTTATTCCATTATAGCATTTTTTATGTTCGGGGACCGTGTAATTTCTGTTCACCATTTTTGTTTTGATTGACAGGGCAATGGTTTTATGATACATTTAACAATATTTTTTGGTCAAAATTTTGTTTATCGCGCTAAGAGGAGGACCGATGAAAAAAATTCTTTTTTTCGTTCTGGCAGTCCTGGTCACGGCAGGTCTCACGGTTGCCGGTTGTAAAAAGAGCGAAGAGGTGAAGCCCGCTCCCAAGACCGAGCACAAGAAAGGAAAAACAGCGGCGAAGAAGAAGTCTTCATCAAAGAAAGCCACCGAGTCCCAATCGACCAAAAAGAAGTCTTCGCAGAAGAAGGGGGCGGCCCCTGAGTCGATGATGTAGCGACACGGCGTTGCCGATCGCCCCGGGGAGCCGCAGCCGCCTCTCCGGGGCTTCCCTCCTTTGCTCGATCTGCCCGGGTCTGATCGAAGACGCAGGCAGTCGCCGGTGTTGACTAATCCACCGATCATCACTATAATAAAAAAAGAAACACCTCCTCGCCCGGACTGTTCAGTCCGGAGCCCTCTTCAAAAGAACAAGGTAACTCAACTCTTTTACAACAGGGATATCCGTATGCGCAAGGACCTCTTTCTCGGCATTGACATCGGTTCCGTGACCGTCAAGACCGCACTCTTTGATGCGAACAAGGCTTTGCTTTTCGCCGCCTATACTCGCATCAAGGGCGACCCGGCGCAATCGCTGGTGAATGAATTGACGGCGCTGGCGTCGCGGTTCCCCGAAGTCCGCATCGAGGCCGCGGGCATCACGGGCAGCGGAGGCAAGCAGGTCGCGGAGATCATCGGCGCGCGCTTTGTGAACGAGATCCTGGCCCAGGCGAGCTTTGCCGGGCGCTATCATCCCCGGGCACGGACGATCATCGAGATGGGCGGAGAGGACGCAAAGCTCATCCGTCTGTCGCGGGATGCCGACGGCGCCGGGAGCAGGATAGAAGATTTTTCCATGAACACGGCCTGCGCCGCCGGTACCGGCTCGTTCCTCGACCAGCAGGCGTCCCGCCTCCACTTTACCATAGAAGAATTCAGCCGCATCGCGCTCCTGTCAAAGAACCCGCCGCGCGTCGCGGGCCGGTGCAGCGTGTTCGCGAAGAGCGACATGATCCATCTGCAGCAGATCGCCACGCCTGATCACGACATCGTGGCAGGCCTCTGTTTTGCCATGGCCAGGAACTTCAAGGCCACGATCGGGAAGGGCAAAAAAATTGTTTCGCCGCTCCTGTTCCTCGGCGGCGTGGCCGCGAACCTCGGGATGCGGAGGGCGTTCCAGGATGTGCTGCGGCTCTCGGACGGGGACCTCTTTGTGCCCGAGCACTTCAATACTTCCGGCGCCATGGGCGCGGCGCTCGTGGTCATGCGGCAGCGGGAGCAGGCTGTTCCCTATCGAGGCTTGTCCGCGCTTACGGCTTATCTGTCGAAAGCGGAAAAATATGTCCGCGACACCATGGGCCCGCTCAGCAATCCGGCCGGTATTATGCCGAATCCCGACCACGATAGTGAGCCGGATTCTCTCATCGAGGCTTTCCTCGGCGTGGACGTCGGGTCCGTATCAACGAACGTGGTGGTCATCGACCGGCAGATGCGGGTGCTCTCAAAGCGGTATCTGCCTACGGCGGGAAGGCCGATCGAGGCGGTGAAGCAGGGCCTTGCGGAGGTCGGCGAGGAGATCGGCTCACGGGTGAAGATCGTGGGCTCGGGCACCACGGGCTCGGGCAGGTATCTCACGGGGGACATGATCGGCGCGGACGTCGTCCGGAACGAGATCACCGCCCAGGCGGTTGCGGCGGCCGTGATCGACCCGTCGGTTGATACGATATTCGAGATCGGCGGGCAGGACGCCAAATTTATCAGCCTGCGAAACGGCGCTGTCGTGGACTTCGAGATGAACAAGGCCTGCGCGGCCGGCACCGGCTCGTTCCTCGAAGAGCAGGCAGAGCGCCTCGGCATCAGCATCAGGGACGAGTTCGCCGACAAGGCGTTCCGTTCCACGGCGCCCTGCAGGCTCGGCGAGCGGTGCACCGTGTTCATGGAGTCCGACCTCGTCCACTATCTGAACAAAGGGGCGAGTGTGGACGAGCTTTCCGCGGGGCTTGCGTACTCCATCGCGTACAACTATTTGAACAAGGTCGTGGCCGGGAAGAAGGTCGGAGACCGCATTTTCTTTCAGGGCGGAGTTGCCGCGAACAAGGCGGTGGTTGCCGCGTTCGAGAAAATAACGGGCAAACCCGTGACCGTGCCCCCGCATCATGAGGTAACCGGCGCCATCGGCGCGGCCATTCTCGCCATGCGCGACCATCGCGGTCTGCCGGGGGCGTTCAAGGGGTTCGATCTGAGCAAACGGGCCTACACGGTCGCGACCTTTGAATGCAAAGAGTGCTCGAACCAGTGCGACATCCGCAAGGTAAGCTTTGACGGCGAGGCGCCTCTCTTTTACGGGAGCCGGTGCGAAAAATACGATGTGAAAAAGAGATCATCGTCCGGGGCCGTCTTGCAGGACTTCTTCGCTGAGCGCGAGCAGCTTCTCTTCGCAACGGGACCCTCTCCTGATATTTCCGCTCCCTTCATCGGCATCCCGAGGATGCTCTTTATGCATGACGAGCTGCCGTTCTGGCGGACTTTTTTCACCGCGCTCGGATACCGGGTGGCGCTCTCCGACCGCACGAACAGGACGCTTATCAACAAGGGACTCGAGGCCGTTGCCGCGGAGACGTGTTTCCCGGTAAAGGTGGCGCTCGGGCATATCCAGGACCTGCTCGACAAGAAAGTGGAGAACCTGTTTCTCCCGAGTTTCATCCGGTTTCCCGACGTAAACGACCAGACAGGCGGCTCGCAGGCCTGTCCGTACGTGCAATCATTGCCGTATATGGCCCGGGCCTCTCTGTCGTTCGGCAGGACCAGGGTCATCGAGCCGCTCCTTCATTTGCATGACCAACGGCATCGCAACAAGAGCCTGCTGAAGATCGGCGCAGCGCTCGGCAAGGACCGGCGGACAGTGCAACGCGCCGGGACACTCGCAGAGAAGGCGCAGAAGGATTTCTCCTCAACGATCGAACAGCGAGGAGCGGAAGTCCTTTCAGCGCTCAAACCTGGTGAGAAGGCGCTCGTCCTGATCGGCCGGTCGTACAATACGTGCGATACGGGACTGAACATGAACCTGCCGGCAAAGATACGCAGCCTCGGCGTTCAGGCGATCCCCATGGATTTTCTCCCGCTCCACCGGGTCGACCTCGCGGGCTGGGAGAACATGTACTGGCGGTCGGGGCAGCGGATCATCGCCGCGGCCCGGTTCATCAGAGAGCATCCCGGCCTCTACCCGGTCTATATCACCAACTTCGGGTGCGGTCCGGACTCGTTCATCACGCACTTTTTCAGGCACGAGATGGGCGACAAGCCTTATCTCCAGCTTGAGATCGATGAACACAGCGCTGATGCCGGCGCGATCACGCGGATCGAGGCGTTCCTGGACAGTCTGAAAAATGCAGGGGAACAGAGCACACGAAAGACATTTTCCATAAAGAAGGACGCCGCGATACGGACGAGGAAAGTTTTTCTGCCGAACATGACGGACCATGCGCACGCCCTTGCGGCCTCGTTCCGCGCCTGCGGCGTCGACGCCGAGGTGCTGCCGGGGTCCGATGAAGAGACCCGGCGCATCGGCAAGGAGCTCAGCTCGGGAAGGGAATGCTATCCGCTTTCTCTCACGATCGGCGATATGATCAAGGCGACCCGGAGGCGCGACTTCGACCCTGACCAAAGCGCTTTCTTCATGCCCACGGGCAAAGGCCCGTGCCGGTTCGGGCAGTACCATCAGTACCACCGGCAGGTGCTCGACCGCGCGGGACTTTCAGAGGTGCCGATCTTTTCGCCGATGCAGGACGAGACCCTGCACCGTGACGTGCACATGCTGGACAGGAATTTCGTGCGCATGTGCTGGAGAGGGGCGCTTGCCGTGGACATGCTCCAGAAGGCGCTCCGTGAGCACCGGCCGTATGAGAAACAAAAGGGCCGGGCAGACCGCGTGTACCGTGCGTCGCTCGACAGCGTGACAGCGGCCGTCGAGAACAGGGCCGACCTTGTTCCGGTGCTTCAGCAGGCGTACAGGGATTTCACCGCCATCGATATTGACGGGCGGGACCGGCCTGTCATCGGTGTTGTCGGAGAGATCTACATCCGCTCGAACCGGTTCAGCAACGAGGGGATCGTGAGGCAGATCGAAAGCCTCGGAGGCGAGGCGTGGGTGGCGCCGGTATCGGAGTGGCTGCTGTATCTTACCGCAACATCCAAGTCATCGGCCAGGATGAACCATTCATGGAAGGCCCTTCTCAAGGCATACCTCACCGAGTGGGTGCAGCATAAGGACGAGCGCCGCTTCCGGGGCGGTTTTAACGGGACCATGAGGGGCCTTTCCGAGCCGACCATCAAAGAGACCCTGCGCGCGGCCCTCCCCTATATCCATCACTCTTTCGAGGGAGAGGCCGTGCTGTCCGTGGGCAAGGCCATCGACTATATCAACAAGGGCGTCTCGGGCATCGTGAACGTCATGCCCCTCACCTGCATGCCCGGCACCATCGCGAGCGCCATCCTCAAGCGCGTGCGCGAGGACCACGGCAACATCCCGCTGCTGAACATCGCCTACGAAGGCCAGAAGGACTCCCAGACGCTCACGAGGCTCGAAGCGTTCATGCACCAGGCGAAGGGATATCAACAGGCAGGGAAGTAATGATGCTGAATGGTTTGTTTTATTTACAAGCCGTGAAGATATAATTTAAAATATGCAGTGTTCGTTGCATCCAGTATCTGTTGTAGGTTGTAGGTTGGGCATGTTTTTTATGCCCAACATTTCCTTGTGTCTTAAAGAAGAAAACAGCCCATGCTCTATAGACGATCTCAAACTCCGGGAGCTATGTTCTTTTTTACGGTGGTAACCCATGAGCGGAAGAAGACATAGTGTCTTGGCGATAATCCTCATCTCTTGAAGCAGGCGTTCGCTACCGTCAAAGCGCGTCATCCTTTTACCATTGATGCAATAGTTCTGCTGCCGGACCATCTTCATTGCATCTGGACGTTGCCGCCAGGAGACAAGGACTTTTCAAAAAGATGGATGCTGATCAAAAGTAATTTTACACGGGCATGCTACGATCCATGCAAAAGTGGAGCGAATCCGAGCAGAATCTTGAAACGAGAGCAAAACGTCTGGCAACGGCGATTTTGGGAGCATCAAATACGCGATGAGCGGGATTTTGCACGGCATGTTGAATACATCCATTACAATCCGGTAAAGCACGGTCTGGCGCAATCGCCGTTGGCATGGAAATATTCCAGCTTTCACCGATATGTGAAGAATTGCATCTATCCCCAGGATTGGGGTGCAAGAGAGCAGATTGTACTGGATGACTTGATCGGACGCGAGTGAAATGGCGTTTTTTGTTGGGCTTCACGCTGTTCAGCCCAACCTACCTTCCTCCCCAACCCCACATTGGAGAAGGATGCGCGCAAGGACGGCGCGCCCCCTTATTGTGAACGTTCATGTGCAATTTATAACCTATATTTGATGATTATTTCTCCTGATTGAAAGTACAGTCTTGCAGGTGAAATCTTCAACGGAACGCCAATCCCTCATTTCCTCTTCGACTCCATCAATGCCTGGACGGGCTTGAGACCGTAAGGGCTTCCCTGTTCGATCGCCGTGAGCACCGTGCCGCCGCCGGTGAAGAAATAGTAGCTCGCGTTGTCCATGACCGAAAGGTAGAGGCCGGGCAGGAGGTTCTTGAATTCCTGGAGCGTGTCGCCGCCGCCGTACATCTTCATGGCGTCCCGGTTCAGGTCTATGGTGTTGTCGAGGGCCTGGGAGCCGGCGGCAAAGTGCGGGGTATATCCCATGACGGCATTGACGAATATCGTTTTCGCCGTGCCGATGGCCTCCGCGACCGCCTTGTCTTCAAAGGATCCGGGGTCGATATCGAGGATGTAGCCGTAGGAATTGCCGGACTTAAAATTCTTGATCGAGATGGTCCT
>Ga0209641_10003148_pt1 | contig 13894 bp, 15 predicted proteins | sample RifCSP16_1_FD_184022 | JGI IMG/M metagenome (GOLD analysis project Ga0209641, IMG submission 184022) | Soil microbial communities from Rifle, Colorado - Rifle CSP2_sed 16_1 (SPAdes) (version 2) | ecosystem: Environmental > Terrestrial > Deep subsurface > Rock core/Sediment | place: Rifle...
CCCGCATCCGCCATAGCTTTCTTTCCCGCTTCTACTGCAAGGTCGAGAAAACTTCGGTCCTTAATTACTCCATACCTTGTATTTCCTATTCCTATAACAGAGACTCTTTTCATTGCCAATTGTTAAGGTTAATACATTTGATTTATTAAGCGGGTAATAAATAATCCAAACGGGTAGGCAACGAGTCTTGCTCGTTGCCACTTAGCCCACCAGCAAGACTGGTGGGCTGGTGTTTATTACCTGGTTAAATTATTAAAAACCTAATCCTGAGTCTTGAAGAGCAAAATATGATTTTATAAACCTAAGCCTTTTCAAAGATCATTGCTATTCCCATACCGCCGCCTATGCAGAGTGAAACAAGGCCTTTTTTGGTTGCTTTTCTTCTTTTCATCTCATGAAGTAGCTTTACCACAAGGATAGCACCAGATGCTCCAATTGGATGTCCAAGAGCAATAGCGCCGCCGTTCACATTTATTTTCTCATCAGGAATTGGCAGATCTCTGAGCACAGACAAGGACTGAACTGCAAACGCCTCGTTTAACTCAAAAAGATCAATATCATCTAAAGAAAGTCCAGCCTTATGCAATACCTTTTGAATAGCCGGGACTGGTCCAATTCCCATTATAGAAGGTTCTACCCCTGCAACTGCGTACGCCACTACTGAACCCATGGGCCTTAGCCCAAGCACTTTTGCCTTCTCCGGTGTTGTAACAATCATAGCCGCAGCGCCATCGTTTATTCCTGAAGCGTTCCCTGCAGTGACAGTTCCACCCACTTTAAACACGGGGCGTAAGCCGGCGAGGCTCTCTAATGTTGTATCCGCCCTGGGGTGTTCATCCTTTTCGAATGGAATGGGATCGCCTCTTCTCTGAGGCACAGGTATTGGAACGATTTCATCTTTAAACTTTCCTCCTTCCATTGCAGCCTTTGCCTTCATCTGACTTTTATACGCAAATTCATCCTGTTCTTTCCTTGTGATGTTGTACACCTCAGCTAGGTTTTCTGCAGTTACGCCCATATGGTAGTTATTGAAGATGTCCCACAATCCATCGTAGACCATACCGTCTACTATCTCATCCTTTGGCATTGCCATTCTATAACCGTATCGCGCCTTCTGAAGATAAAATGGGGCTGCACTCATGTTCTCTATACCACCGGCGATTACTACCTCTGCATCCTCCGCTTTAATTGCCTGTGCAGCAAAAGCAACTGACTGAAGGCCCGATCCACAAACCCTGTTTATTGTAATGGCAGGGGTTTGTACATTAAGACCCGCATTAATAGAAACCTGTCTTGAAGGGTTCATCCCCTGTCCTGCTGAGAGAATGTTTCCCATGATACAGTCATCAATTACCTTCGGATCAATACCTGTACGGGTTATAATCTCTTTAACAACGGTAGAACCAAGTGTTGGAGCAGGAAAATCCTTCAGGACTCCACCAAATGTACCAATAGCCGTTCTTAGTGGTTCGCAAATTACAACTTTCTGCATTGCCGTTAGCCTCCTTAATTTTTTACCTTGTGGCATTTTACCTTAAGAAAGAATCATTTGCAAAATTTTCAGCCAACCACATAGGGAACAAAGTTAGGAATATGAGTTTTAAAGTAGGTTCAAGAACCTGAAGAAAAAATTCCAAATTCAATCTTCGTGTCTTAGTTTCTTTGAGGCTGATATAGTCCAGTTTCTACCATGATTTGACAAATAATTAAAAAAAGTTAAATCTATAAAACCTTACTACGTGAATAATAATTCATAATGTCTAGGAGGTGCTGATATGATAAAGGATTTATATGACCTAAGCGGCAAGGTCGCCCTTGTCACGGGGGGCTCAAGGGGTATAGGCAGAGCAATATGCCTTGCTTTCGCTGAAGCTGGAGCCGATATTTTATTGAACTACGCGAGAAGCGATAAACAGGCGGATGAGGTAAAGAGACAAATCGAAGGCATGGGTAGAAAGTGCGTAACAGTGCGTGCTGATGTGGGTAAGTTTGAACAGGCTCAGAACCTTGGCAAAGCTGTAATAAACCATTTTGGAAAGGTTGATATTTTGGTAAACAACGCAGGAGTCAACAGGGATAGAACACTCAGACGTATGACACCTGAACAGTGGAACGAGGTCATTCAAACCAACCTCTCTAGCTTATTTAATTGTACTAAAGCAGTGATTGAGCCAATGATTGCTCAAAATAGTGGTGTGATTGTTTCGGTTTCTTCAATAATAGGGGAGATGGGTAATATCGGTCAGGCAAATTATGCCGCTACTAAAGCGGGAATCATTGGATTTACAAAAACTATGGCAAGGGAACTCGCAGGAAATAATATCCGTGTAAACGCAATTGCACCTGGATTTATAGAAACTGATATGCTAGGCACTGTACCTGAAGACATAAGAAATCAGATAAGGGCACAGATTGCCCTAGGAAGATTTGGCACTCCAGAAGAAATTGCTCTTGCAGTTCTCTTTCTTTGCTCACCTGCAGCTAGCTGGATTACTGGAATTACCCTTAGAATGAACGGCGGGCATTATATTTAATTATAATATCTATAAAGGATTCACACCAATTCCGACAGAAGGCTGTGCTATCATCAAGCATAGGTCTTTCAATACCTGAGATGTTCAACGGATAATTATCAGCTAATCCAGAGTATATCGAAGGATGCCTATTTCAGGCCAAATGAGCACAAATCGCCCTTCGACGTAGGCACGAACTTGTTCGTGCCCAAAAATTGCACAGACAAGTCTGTGCCTACGTTATTCGAACAGTTATGAATTGGAAATGATATGAGACCTCGTCTTAAGGGTGTCCCGCCTGAGTTCGAAGAAGATTCAGAAAAAGGGAAGGCGCGGTTGGAAAAACCTGCCCTACTAACCGTGAATTTAGTTCAGTTAAGACATAACCGCCAACCCACTTCAACGCCACCCTAAGCGAGGCTAGGTGACCAGCTCCACTTCTTTTATCCACTGCAACTGACCGAGATCTGCAATCTCAGACTCACAAATCAATCATTCAATAGGGGTCGAGTGTAATCGTCTCAAAAACTTCGGTTTTCATTGTCTCGTTGTCGTATATTTCAAGTGTGGGAATAACATTACAGCTCATCTTATCGCCCATAATCATCACCTCTGCCCGGATCTGAAACCGCCCTTCAACGTCGGCAGGGAATCTCAGATCGTGAAACGCCGCCATGCCAGGATCAAGAGACACCATCCTCATAGCCAACATTTCACCATCGCTGTCAAAGAACATCAACTCCACCATACACTCATTCCGGTCACCGGTACTTATTTGGTTTAGATCAATAACATTGACTACATTGAGGCGTGCTGTCTGCCCCATTGTGATTCCTACCATGCCGAACTTACCACCTACGACGATAATGGCTTTCGCTGGCAGTACAGACCAGAACACCATGATTGTTGCCAAAACTGCGATTGTCAGCATTGATAACTTTTTCATTGTTATTACCTCCTTTTTTTGTTTTAAAAATGTAGGAGCAATCCAATGTGATTGCCCATCATCAGGGCAGACACAGGTCGACTGGCTCACTGCAGGATTGGGTCTGTCCCTACAAGAGAATCGATCAATATAAACACAATCAAATGACATCACCTCCTTTTAAAACATTTATATCAAAACGTTGATAAACTTCCATTCACCACCTCTGTGGTCTTTTTATAGCTAACAGCGAAACTATTTGGAATCTTGACTAGGTAGGAGCGGCTTCCAGCCGCGACACTGTCGCGCCAAGGCTATCCTGAGCCTGACGAAGGAATGGCGCTCCTACGTGAAAAGAGCGATAAAACCTGAAGAAACGGAATGTGAATAAATCTCTTAGGGGTGTGGAGTTTTGGTTGGTTGGTTGGTTGGTTGGTTGGTTGGTTGGTAGAAATTTCATGTTGTGTAACGATTAAATTTCAATCTAAAGACCGAAGTCAACCCTAAATTTTGTAGGGGCGGATGAAACTGCCCTTACTTGATATTACTTCAAATTTAGAAATCTTTCTGAAACCTTCAAAAACTCCTTTATATCTTGAAGCCTAATCTTAAGAACATCATAAAGGATTTCGTAATTTAACTCTTCATATTCATGGGCTAAAACATTTCTAAATCCAACTAGCTTTACCATTTTATCTTTCAATTCATCCGCAATAACCTTCTCTTCTGCTAAAATTACAAAAGACTCGCTTAGGGTGACTGGCTTTCGGAATTTAGAAATAGATATAATTACCTCAGCCAAATCAATAACTGCTTGACATACTAAGTATAAATATCTTTCAATAGCACCTCTTAAGGTAACATCTCTTCCTATTTCTTTTTGTGAATAACCTTGATACGATTTGAGGATTGATAGATATCTCTTGATAGAACTTATTTTATTTTCTGCAACAGAAAGATTCGTCATACTTTTTTCACGCTTTGGTTAACTGATATTTGCTGAGAAGAAGTTTAAAGTCAAAGTACTCGTTTAGAATTTTTGGCTCTACCATAACTCTGAATGGCTCCTCTTCGTAGATTAGCTTGCCTTCTTTTATGACATTGAATTTAAACTCCGGCATCTTTGATAAATTTAAAATTATAATGTCAATTTTGTCCGCCATTAAAATTCTACTCAATTGATCTAGTAACTCCAGTTTGATATTAAACATTTTCTTTGGATCTTTATCATCAAAATAAATTGCAAAATCATAGTCACTTAATGGTCCGGTATCTCCTTTTGCTTGTGAGCCAAAGAGATAAACAAGTTTTATTTGAGGGTAGCTATGAAATACGCTCTTTAGTCTTTCTACCAATACCTCATTCATGCTTTAAATGATATGAGATTGGAACCTAAAAATCAAAAGATAGAGCACCTCAGCCTTCCTTGACAATCAAGCTGTGCTTGGGTAACCCATTAGCAAATAATTCATTGGAGAAAAAATAATTGTCGAAAATTACAGTCGGAGTTATTTTTGGTGGAAGGTCGGTTGAGCATGAAGTATCTCTGCTCTCGGCAAAGTCAATTATAAGAAACTTAAACCCAGACGAATACCAAATCTTTCCCATTTTCATTGAAAAAAACGGAACGTGGCGGAAAGCGTCTATTGATGGGTGGATAAAGGATGGGGATTTGAAAATATTCACTAACTCCTTTCTTTCTCCCTCTTTAAATCCCGAGAAACCCGTATTTTACGAACTCGACACAAACAGAGTCGAAGGAGAGCACAGGGTTGACGTTCTCTTTCCCGTTCTTCATGGGACATATGGAGAAGACGGAACTGTGCAGGGACTCTTTGAACTTATGGGAATTCCATTTGTCGGCGCTTCAGTTCTTGGCTCCTCAATTGGAATGGATAAAATCGCTATGAAGACCATCTTTAGGGAAGCGGGACTTCCGGTAGTGAAGTTCGCTGGATTCTACAGTTATGAATGGAAATTACAAAGAGAAATAATAACGAAGAATGTTTTAAGTGAAATTGTAGTACCCTGTTTTGTGAAATCTGCAAATCTTGGCTCAAGCGTCAGTATAACAAAGGTTAAATCAGAAGATAAGCTAGAAAAAGCTATAGATTTTGCCTGTACCTTTTCACATAGAATCATGGTCGAAAAGGCTGTCTTAAACCCAAGGGAGATCGAGGTAAGCGTCCTTGGAAATGAAAACCCGATTGCATCCCTTCCTGGAGAAATTATCCCACACAGAGAATTCTATGATTACATCGCAAAGTATATCGAAGATGGCACAGCGCTCATCGCTCCGGCAAATCTTGAAAAAGGATTGGTAGAAAAGTTTCAAGACTATGCCATTAGAGCTTTTAAAGCGTTAGACTGCGAAGGGATGGGAAGGGTGGATTTCTTGATGGAAAAATCATCGAGTGAGATATTTGTGAGTGAGATAAACACAATCCCCGGTTTTACGCAGATAAGTATGTATCCAAAACTCTGGGAAGTAAGCGGAATAAAATATCCAGAACTTGTATCGCGACTAATAGACTTAGCACTTGATAGACATGAGATGAAAAAGAAATTGAGAACCGATATAAAGTAAAGAGTTAGAACGAAAGTTTATTTAATCTTCACTTACTTCCAGATCAACCTTTTCACCACGAAATATAACTAGGAATACTACACCCATTACAATCCCTGCTCCACCTATAAGCTTTATAACGGAGGGTAGGTCCTGAAAAATGAAATAAGAAAAAAGAACAACAAAAAGGGATTCAAGAGGCATCACAGCAGTTGAGTGGGAAACGTCGAGAAGCTTGATTGACTGGAACTGACATGCTTTTGCAACATAGGCACCTGTCAGTCCCCCAAAAGCCATAAGCACCAAATCCCTTAGTCCCGGCATTTCAAATCTTCCTGTAACTATAAGGTAAATAAAAACTACAACAGCTACTCCAAGAGCCCTTAAATTAGCTACAGTAAGCATATTTAAATCCTGTGCAATCTTTTTTACAAGAAAAGACAACAACGAATAGAAAAAAGCTGAAAGTAGAGCCATGAATGTTCCAAGAATCAAGTAGCCTTCTTTTTGATAAGCAACAATCACACCACCTGTAATCGTAATTACTATCCCTATAGTTTCCCACTTGTTTAATCTCTCGCCCAGAAACATAATTCCTAGAATTAGAGAAAAAAGGGTCTGGGATTTCATAAGAAATGATGTAAGCGGAGGCCCGATTGTTCTCAGAGAAAAAATCCAGAGCGCTGCCCCAATGGCAGTGACTATAGAGCTCAAGACGAATATAGTTACGTAATTTCTCAAATACCGAAGCTCTGTTCTCTGTGAAGGGATGAGCATTACAGCGAATATCGAGAAGAAAAACGCCCCAAAAAACCAAAAGAATGTAACGGTCTCAGGATTTAGATCCTTATTTACAGCCTTTCCAAACACATATGATAGAGCTGTAAAAAAAGCGGTCCCTACTAAAAAGAAATAGCCCCGTAGCGGATATTTCATTGTTTTTATCTCGATTTTTTTATCTCCAGTTTAGTAAGTCACTCATTTTTTACTTGCCGTTTGTAACTATTTAGCCACAAATGAACAGGCTCCAATGACCATATACAAAACAAACTAAAAATCTCAAGCACTAGATATCAAACAAATCTTAATTCCCAAGTATCAAATTCCAAACAAATTCTAAATCAAAAATAAATACAAGATTCATTCTAGCCTCGTTTTATTTTGATTCGTTTGTGATTTGGAATTTTTTTTGTTTGGAATTTGTGATTTCATTCGTGTTAATTCGTGCCTAAATAATTAGCATCCTTTCTTCGCCACCACCAAGCCAGTACTGAGCCTGAGATGTTATGCCATACGCTAAACATAGCAGATGGAAGCGCAGCAAGCACCCCAAAGTGAGTCCTTGCTAAAGCAACACCAAGCCCTGAGTTTTGCATTCCAACCTCGATTGAAACAGCGCGAGCCTTTGAGATATCCATCCTAAACAACCTTGCAATATAAAAACCAAGAAAAAGCCCTATTGCGTTGTGAAGTACAACAGCTATTCCCGTTTTTCAACCAATCCCTCGAAGAGATTCTGCATTTGCTGCTACTATTACCCCAACAATAAATATAATTGTGAGTGAAGAAACTAAAGGAAGTACTTGGGCCGCACTATCAACCCTCTCTTTAAACAAGCCTCTTATTCCTAGATCGAGTACTACAGGAAATAGAATAATCTCTGCCGTAGAAATAAATAACTTTAAAACTGGGACAGGAATCCATTGTCCTGCAAAGAGATATGTAAATAATGGGGTAAAGGCCGGAGAAAAAATAGTAGACACCGAGGTCATAGTGACAGAAAGGGCCACATCTCCTCTTGCAAGATAAGTAATTACATTTGAAGCAGTCCCCCCGGGACACGAACCTACAAGCACAACCCCTGCTGCAACAAGTGGTTCAAGTCTTAAGATCTTTGCTAGAGCAAAGTCTGTAACTGGCATCACTCCATACTGCACACAAAAACCTACCAATACATCCTGTGGTCTTTGAAATATTCTTTTGAAATCCTCACCACTAAGTGTTATTCCCATCCCGAACATTATGACTCCTATACGCAGGAGCTATTAGATATGCAAGCTTTGCGAAGCGTTTTGGATAAAAATAGGTAATAATGGAAAAAGCAATTATCCAGAAGGTAAAGTAACTTGTAAAGATGCGATTTAAAAACTTTAGAGTTTTCAAGATGATTTTAGTAGTGAAAGTACTTCAAGCAAGACAAAACCATTTATGCAAACCCTATTTTTACAAAATATATACTCTTCAATTAATCTCAAAAGCTATATATAAATCCTTCAAGAACATTTCGATTGCCAATGGGATATAACCCAAGTGAGATGGATAAAATATCCTAATCAATTATACTTAGCAAATGAAATTCGGTGCTCACGTCTCGATTGCTGGGGGAATCGCTAACGCACCATCACGGGCATATAAACTAGGCTGCGAGTGTTTTCAGATTTTTTCAAGGTCCCCTCAGGGTGGGAAATCACCCGGACTAGATAAAATTACAGTTGTGGATTTTCTAAAGGAATGTTCCAAATATAACTTCACACATTATTACATTCACACGCCCTATTACATCAACCTTGCTTCACAAAATGTAGGACTAAGGGATTCCTCAGTCTCAATAATAAAGGAAGAGATAGAAAGAGCAAGCCTTATCGGAGCAAAATACGTTGTAACTCACCTAGGAAGTGCAAAGGAACTAGGAGAATCAGAAGGGATAAAAAAGGTTATTGATGGCCTCAAAGAAACCTTGGACTCCGATTCACATTCAACCAAGCTGCTAATAGAAAACTCTGCGGGACAGGGAGCTACTCTAGGTGATAAACTTGAAAAGCTTGCTGAGATCCTTGAGAAGGTCGGCCAACATGAGCTGGGAATATGCCTTGACACAGCACATCTCTTAGCTTCTGGTTACGATGTTAGGACAGAGGAGGCGGTAATAAATATCCTAGATGAATTTACTCGTAATGTAGGGTTAGATAGATTAAAACTCATACATGGAAACGACTCAAAGGCCGGGCTTGGCGAAAAAAAGGATAGACATGAACACATAGGTAAGGGAAAGATTGGGATCGAGGGTTTCAGGACAATAGTTAACGAACCACGTCTCAAAGATATTGACATAATAATCGAGACCCCGTTAGATAAGGTAGGAGATGATATTAAGAATATAAAAAGTTTGAAAGGCTTAAAGAAAAAGAAATAATATTTCATAGATTAATTTTTAAACAAGGAGGTAAGATCGTATGAAACGCTTAGCTATTCTTGCTTTAATGATAGCTATCATTTCACTTGCTATGAGTTACACAAGTTCTAACCAGATCAAGGAACTACAAAGTGAGCAAAAGCAAATTTCAGACGATTTATTAAAACCTAAGCAAGAGATAGCAAAGACATGGCAAAGTGCTGAGCAACCCGGGAGTGCTAAGCCTGTGTGGCCCAAGTACTATGATGCAACAGGTGTATTAAAATCCATGTCAGAAAACCGCATTGTTGTAGATGAAGACGAAATACCGGGTTTTATGAGAGCAATGATAATGAGCTACGAAGTTGAAAAACCAGAACAACTAAAGGGTGTTAAAGAAGGAGATAAGGTTAAGTTTAAACTCAAAGAAACAGAGAATGACCTAACCGTTTTAGAGATTCAGAAGCAGTGATAATTAGGAGTTATATCAACTCTATTTCTCAATGGTGCATAAAAAACATGTCATTTCAATGACAACATGCCTTAATACCCCTATAGGCGGGGTTTTCGAACGCCGCCCTCTGTTGCGGGACTAGAAAGTCCCGTCTATAGGATATGGAGCACATGCTCCGCGAATGTGTTTGCAATGACAAAAACAGTAATGAGATTGCTTTCCCTCAGTTTGTTTTTGGGGTTCGGCTCAACCTTTTAGTCGCTCGCAACAACATTTTGAATACTCCGATGCCGGATAAAATTGGTATTAAATACTCAGTCCGATCTGGCATTTCTGACTAAGAAGAGGACATCGAAAGTACGGGAGCACCCTGAATCTTACCGTGGCGAAGTATATCGAGAGCTTTGTTTGCTTGTTCAAGCGGGAAAACCTGAACCTCTGTTTTCACAGGTACCTTAGGAGCAATTGCTAGCAACTCTTCTCCATCCCTTCGCATTAGGTTTGCCACCGAGCGGACAATGCGTTCTTCCCAAAGAATGCGATAAGGAAATGAGGGGATATCGCTCATGTGAATGCCACCGCAGACGACAGTGCCTCCCTTTGCTGTTGCTCGCAAGGCAGCCGGTAACAGCGAACCAACAGGAGCAAAGATAATCGCAGCATCGAGTTCCTCTGGTGGCAAATCCGTCGAATCCCCTGCCCACGCAGCACCAAGACGCCTAGCAAATTCCTGGGCAACTGTATCCCCGGGTCTTGTGAATGCATAAATTTGTTTTTTTTGGTAAATAGCTACTTGGGCTATGATATGAGCAGCAGCACCAAAACCATATATTCCAACGCGCTCCGCATTTTGCCCAATCATACGATAAGATCTATACCCGATAAGCCCAGCGCATAATAAAGGTGCGGCCTTGGCGTCACTGTAAGTATTAGGGATACGAAAACAGTATCTTTGGTCTGCAACTGTATACTCCGCATACCCACCGTCAATCGTATAACCAGTGAACAAGGCGCGATCACACAGGTTCTCTTGCTCTCTCTTACAGTAACGGCATTCGCTACATGTATAACCAAGCCATGGGACTCCAACCCTGTCTCCAACGAAAAACTTTTCTGCTTGATCCCCAGTCTTCATCACGGTGCCAACGATCTCGTGTCCAGGAATTAAAGGAAACTTTGGATTTGGAAGCTCGCCGTCAACAATATGCAAATCTGTCCGGCAAACCCCGCATGCATTAACTTTTATGAGCACCTGCTGAGGACCAGGTCTAGGAACCGATACCTCCATAGCTCTAAGTGCCTTTTCCGGCGCTTCAAGCACCATCGCATGCATTTTTTCAGGGATGTCCATTTCATACCTTAGCTCGTAGTTATTCGACGCGTTAGAAAGCGATTAAGGACCAAGTTATATAGATACTCCCAAGGCAGGTCGACAAGTTCAGGAACATCTGTTAGGCGCAGACGGATTCGTAATCCAGCACCCTGACGGTTAGCTTCATCAAGGCTGCTTCGGAGGCACGCGCGTACCTCATCATTGAAGACTGTGGAAAAAAGGCGCTGTCCAAAAACCTTTGCCTCCTCAACCTCAGGTGAGTCAACTCTTCTTAAACCTCGTAGGGGACGACCAACACGCAAGGGAAAATTCTCAAGTTCCAAATCTGAGAATGGCATGCTGAAATCAAGAGCAGCTTGGCCGGCTGGTGAGTTAACTACCTGGGCACGGTAATTCGTTCCTGCTCGCTGAATCAGTAGATCAAAGTCTTGATAGGTGACACCTTCCATTGCGATATCCTGTTTAAACCGAGATAGTTAATTTACTCTCGTCTCTTCTTCCAAATCCTTTCAAGATATTTCTTTAGAACCGCCTCTTTCCCAATATGAGTTGGGTCATAATATATTTTATCTTTAAGTTCATCTGGCAGATACTGCTCTTCGACAAAGTGACCGTCATAATCATGTGCATATTTGTAGTCTTTACCGTATTCAAGCTCTCGCATTAAATCCGTTGGAGCATTTCTTAGATGCAGAGGAACTGGGATGTATGGCTTTTCGCGAACATCGGCAAGTGCTTTCCCAATTGCAACGCATGAGGCATTACTTTTAGGACAGCTTGCAAGGTAAGTCGTCGTCTGTGCCAGAATTAATTGAGCTTCAGGCATACCGACATAATTGACTGCTGTGAAGCACGCAGTTGCAAGCGTTAAGGCGTAAGGTTCTGCATTTCCAATATCTTCTGATGCGAGAATGATAAGACGACGCGCAATAAATTTAGGGTCTTCACCGGCTTCGAGCATGCGTACGAGATAATATACTGCAGCATCGGGATCGCTTCCTCGTACGCTTTTTATGAATGCAGAAATTGTGTTGTAGTGCTCTTCTCCGCCTTTGTCGTATTTATAGTGGCGGACTTGGTAAGCCTCGCGAATTTGATCCTTATCAATTTTAATCGGCATCTCTACGCCACTTAGAGAAACAGCTAATTCTAACGAATTCAGCATTACCCTTGCATCACCGCCACATAGACGAATAAGCTCTTTTTTAGCCTCTTTACTAAGCACAATATTCCTAATGAATTCATCTTCGGTTAAGGCCCTATTTAAAATATTCTCAAGGTAGTTTTCTGCTAATGGCCCAAGTATATAAAGATGACACCTGGAAAGTAATGGAGATATGACCTCAAACGATGGATTCTCAGTAGTAGCGCCAATAAGAATCAGTGTGCCATCCTCAACACTTTGAAGAAGTGAGGCTTGCTGTGCTTTATTGAAGCGATGAATTTCGTCAATTAATAAAATCGTTCGCTTTCCTAGTTCAAGAGACTCTTTAGCATGAGAGATAATCTCACGCATTTCTTTGACACCGGAGGAAATTGCGTTAACCTGAAAAAAGTCCGCATCTAACCTATTGGCAATAATTCGTGCAAGCGTAGTCTTGCCGGTTCCCGCCGGGCCCCATAAAATCATCGGGCGAATATTACCGCTTTCAATCATCTTTAGAATCGTTGCTTCAGGGCCGACAAGATGATCTTGACCTACAAACTCACTAAAATCCCTTGGTCGAATTCTCTCAGCCAGAGGTATAGAGGATTTTGGCGCTTTAAAAAGTGAAATGCTACTCTGATCTCCCCTTGAATATTTCTTACCCATATCCCTATATAAAGAAGATTAGAGTGAGATGAAAGGGAAATCAATAACGAGGGCTTTTCTTTAAAATTCCTCTTGCAGGTTTTAATTTGCCGTCGCTCTTAGAGACCCCTTCCTTTTTACGTAGTGTACGAAGAGGATGATTTTTCTTCTTGGTTTGCTTTCTCTTTAAAAACTCTACATTGAAGTGTAAAACAATTCCCCTTACTGTAGCAAATCTCTTATTGTTTGTATATAATCAAAATTTATTATGGAAATAAAGCTTCTAAAACAGCTTTGTGAGGCGCCGGGGCTTCCTGGGGCTGAAGAGCCTGTTAAGGAAATCGTTATTGCTTCTCTAAAAGAATTTGCTGATATGGATATGGGGAATTGATCACAGAGTCTATAAAAACTTTTGACGGAGTCTTCCAAAGCCCTCTGCTAGTAGCCGCAGAGTCTCTTGGTTTTGAAGAGAGTTTTCAAAAATCAAATGAATTCCATTTGACAGGCAAAGCGTCAAACCCTTAAATCTTCAATTATGTCCTGTGGATTTAAACTTACCATCCATCTACGTTTTTCTACATTCTTCAAACATAAATTGATTCCTTTTTCACATACTCCCACTTATCGGCGTTCATTGCTTGCCTTTCGGTTGCAAGATGGACTTTTATTCCTAATGTATTTTCTAAAAATTCCTCTAAATCCATCGTCAGACCTATAAACTCCCACCCTCCTATGAACTTTTTTTCTTCAAAAGCTATCAGTAAATCTAAATCACTATCCTCTCTTTGTTCATTTCTTGCATAGGAGCCAAAGATTCCAAGTCGTTTTACCTTGAATTTTTCCTTCAACCCCTCCTTATGCTCTGCAAGGACTTTTCTTATCTCTTCGATGGTTTTCATACATCACCACCAAATCAAAGGCTTAATAAACCTATAGTCCAGATTCTCCATGTTCAATTGCCCACCATCTTCAAACTCTATAGCCCTCTTTTATTAAATATTCCTTAATAATCTCTATAAATTCTTTTGTCCGTTCTAGCAGGTTTTGGGCTTTCCCTTTACTTACGGAACCAGGAGCACCATAATCACCTAATTGTCTTATATCAAAAGCTGAGACTAAATATTCACGAAATTTTTGAG
>Ga0209641_10003155_pt1 | contig 13878 bp, 7 predicted proteins | sample RifCSP16_1_FD_184022 | JGI IMG/M metagenome (GOLD analysis project Ga0209641, IMG submission 184022) | Soil microbial communities from Rifle, Colorado - Rifle CSP2_sed 16_1 (SPAdes) (version 2) | ecosystem: Environmental > Terrestrial > Deep subsurface > Rock core/Sediment | place: Rifle...
GAGGAACATACTGTAGCGGTCGGCGTCGGCATTCTGGGCTGCCAGCGCCCTGAGATGCCGCCCCACCTCGGGCTCGGACATCGCGGGTGGCACCTTCAGCGGACGCTTCAAGCGGACGGCGGGGGGAATATCCCCGAACAGCTCCTCCACCGAACGGACGCCGATCGCCTGGAGCATCGCCCTGCAGTCGGCATCGGTATTGGGAATGTATCGCATCAGTGCCCTCCTCCAGCTTTCTTCAGGTACGCGGTGTACTCCGAAGCGGAGAGGAGATTGTTCAGTTCCTTGGAGTTGGCGATCTTCACCAGGATCATCCAGCCTCCGCTGTAGGGGTCGGCGTTGACGAGCTCCGGCTTCCGCTCGAGCTCACCATTGACCTCTACCACCTCCCCGCCGACCGGAGAGAAGAGATCGGAGACCGCCTTCACCGATTCCACCACCCCGAAGGTTTCCATCTGGCGTAGCTTCCGTCCCTTCTTCGGCAGCTCGACGAACACCACATCCCCCAGCTGATCCTGGGCATAGTGGGTGATCCCGACTCGTCCTTTATCCCCCTCGACCTTGACCCATTCGTGTTCCCGGGTGTACTTGAGCCCCTCCGGTACGCTCATAATGCCCTCCGATTGGTTCAGAGTTCAGGGTTCAGAGTTCAGGGTCAAAGGCTCAGGGTCCATGAACCATGAACCCTCAACCATGAACTGCTATCTCTTTCGTTTGTAGAAGGGGGTAGGAACGATCCTGGCCCGGACCGGCTCGGCCCGAACCAGGATGTCAACTTCGGTCCCGATCTTGGCATGCGCGATGGCGACGTACCCCAGGCCGATGTTTCTGCCCAGGGTCGGAGAGGGGCCGCCGCTGGTGACTTCGCCGATCTCTTGGCCGTCCTTGACGACCTTATAATGAGAGCGGGCGATCCCGCGGCCCACCATCTCGAACCCCACAAGTTTCCGTTTGAGCCCCGCCGCCTGCTGTTTCTGGAGTGCCGCCCGGCCGACGAACTCCCCCTTCTCGAACTTGACGATCCAGCCGAGATCCGCCTCCAGGACCGTGTGCTTGTCGTCAATATCATTGCCGTAGAGCGCCATCTTGGCCTCGAGGCGGAGGGTATCCCTGGCCCCGAGACCTGTTGGGATCACCCCGTACGGTTTCCCCACCTCCAGGAGGCGCCACCAGAGGGTCGCTGCGTGACGGGGATCGCAATAGATCTCGAACCCATCCTCCCCTGTATACCCGGTCCGGGAGATGATCGCGTCCACGTCCAGCACCTTACCCCGCTGGAACCAGTAATATCGGATCTGGCTGAGATCACCCCGGGTCAGCTTCTGGAGGATCTCGGGTGCCCTGGGGCCCTGCACAGCGACGAGGGCGGTTTCGTCACTGATATTCCTGACCTCCGCCCGCCCCTTGACCCGCTCCGCAATCCAGGCATGGTCCTTCTCGATATTGGAGGCGTTGACGGTGAGCATATAGTGGTCGTCGGCCAGCTTGTACACCGTCAGGTCGTCCACGAACGTCCCGTTGTCGTAGCACAGCGCCGCATACTGGACCTGGCCCACCTGGAGCTTTGAGGCATCGCTCGTCACGAGGGACTGCACCGCGGCCAGGGCGGACGGGCCCGTGAGTTCGATCTCGCCCATGTGGCTGATGTCGAAGAGGCCGGCAGACCCCCGCACGGCTCGGTGCTCGTCCAGGATGCCCGAGTACTGCACCGGCATGTCCCACCCGCCGAAGGGAACCATACGGGCTCCCATCTGCCGGTGGACCGCATTCAACGGGGTTTTCTTGAGATCCGCCTGGGATGGGTCCATGATCTTCCTCCTCGGTCGAGGCGGGGAAGGAGGACGACACACGACTCGTGACAGGGCAAAGCTCGATATGGGCAAAACAGGGGGGTAATGTCGGGCGGATTATACCCCGGGGGTCCCGGCTTGGCAAGCGAGAAAATGCTCTGACAAAAACTCTTTACCCTTCCACGGCAAGGCTTTATACTTGTGACGGTCAAGGCCTGCCAGGCTCATTCAATGCGGCTAATACGGCTCGTGGTCGATGGCGTGCGAGCGGGGAGATTCACAGGGTGATCACTGCGTTCTGTCGTGCCAACCAGGAGGGCTCATCGATGCCTCAGGCGTTCACTCGCGGTGCTGTTCTATGCTGCCTTCTGCTGGCGACTGCTCCCGCGGCCTTCGCCGCGGAGAGCCGACCCCCCCTTCCCCCCGGACTCCAGATGGCCGGCCTCGCGGAACCACTGGTCCGCGAGGCAGAGATGATCGCCGTATTTCTCGTGGTGGGGTTGATCGCCTTCATGGTGTTCGTCGTTCGGACGGCCCGGCGCATTGCCAAGGAGGCGGTGGCGGCCAACCGAGACCTGCACGACAAAATCGTCGAATTGAAACGGGCGGGGGAGACACTCTCGCGATTGGTGGCGATCGTGGAGTCCTCGGATGACGCGATCATCGGCAAGACGCCCGACGGCGTCATCGTCAGCTGGAACCCGGGTGCCGAGAGGATCTACGGCTACGCGGAAGAGGAGGTGATCGGGCAGCGGGTCTCTCTCCTGGTCCCGCCCGAGCGTCCCGATGAGGCCACGCAGATTCTCGAGAAGGTCAAGCGGGGGAAGCGGGTCGAGCATTTTGAAACCGTGCGAATGAGGAAAGACGGCACGCGCATCCATGTCTCCCTGTCCGTCTCTCCCATCAGGGACGCCACCGGCCAGATTACGGGCGCCTCCACGATTGCCCGGGACATCTCCGAGCACAAGCGGGCAGAGGAGGCGGTGCGGCAAAGCGAGGAACGCTATCGGGACCTGGTGGAACACAGCGAGATTCTGATCTGTACCCATGATCCGGAGGGGAAATTGCTGACGGTCAACCGGGCCATGGTCCGGCACTTGGGCTATGAGCAGGCGGAAGAATTGCTCGGGCGCCGGCTCAGTGATTTCCTCGGCTCGGATGTGGTCGGTCTGTTCGATGCCTACCTCGACAAGGCCCTGAAGGAAGGGTATGCCGAGGGGTTCATGAAGGTCCTGACCCGGGGCGGGGAGGAAAGGGTCCTGGAGTACCGCAATTCTCTCCGGACCGAAGACCTGGCGGAGCCGATCGTGCGCGTCGTCGCCCTCGATGTCACGGAGCGCATGCGGGCGGAGAGAGAGCTGGGAAAGCGAACGAAGCAGGTGCAGGCGCTCCGGGCCATGACCTTGGAAATCACCAGGGAGCTGGACTGTAAGACCCTCCTGGGCCTCATCACGCGGCGGGCGGCAACGCTGGTGGGAGTCGTGTCGGGTGCGGTCTATCTCTGGGACGACACGGCACAGGTCCTCTCGGCGGAGGCCGTGTACAGCCTCGGGGAGTGGACGCGAGGGAAATCCCTCAGGCTGGGAGAGGAGCTCGTGGGGGCAGTGGCCCAGCGCCGCCAGGGGGTGATGGTGAGCGACTATGACACCTCGCCATACGCCAGTTCCCTTATCGTGGAGCGGGGCCGGTTCACCGCCGCGCTCGCCGAGCCCCTGCTCTACCACGACCGGCTGGTGGGCGTGCTCACCATCAACAACGAGGGGACCTGGCATTATTTTACGGATGAGGACCGCGATCTCCTCGCCCTCTTCGCCGCCCAGGCCGCCATCGCCATCGAGAACGCCCGGCTCTTCTCCGACCTGGCGAACTCGAAGGGGCGGCTCGAGGAGCTCTACAGCCTGGGCCTAGCCATGCAGGAGCGCCGGTCGCTCCAGGCAAATCTCGACCTCATCTTGAAGGGCGCGCAGACGGTGCTCGGCTTTGACCGGATGAACGTCCTGCTGGCCGACCCCGAAGGCAAGCGGCTCACGGCCGTGGCGAGCCTGGGCACCGACGAGCCGCTTGAACAGATCTCCGTTCCCGTTGGACCGGAGGGAGGGGGAATCGTGAAGGCCTTCCTGGAGCGGAAGGACATCGCGTGGGACGGCTCCGGTGCGGTGCCCGAGGAGTGGCGCCTCGCCCCTCCCTACTCCGAGATCAAGGCGTTCCGCTCGCGCCGCTTCGTGATCGTGCCCCTCATCGTCAGAGGGGTGGCGATCGGGGTCCTGGGCGCCGACAACAAAGTCAGCCAAAAGGCCATCCCCCCAGAAACGATCCAGCTCCTCAAGATCTTCGCCGCCCAGGCCGCCATCGCCATCGAGAACGCCCGGCTCGATGAGGAGCTGAGGGGGTACGCACAGGAGCTGGACCGCAGGAAGCAGGGAACGAAAAAGGGCTAAACGAGACCGCAGGCGCCTGCGCCCTCTCTCGGCTCAAGACTCTGCCAGACCCCATCCCGCGTATAACCCAGGAAGTCCCCGGTCTGCGGATTCCAGGCGATCAAATGCGCCCACTGATTTTCAAACAAGTCCTTCAGGACTTTGTACTGCGCGATGATGGACCTTACCCGCGCCGGGTCTGCTTCGATAACCAGATGGGCCCGCATCGGCTCATGCAGGGGCGCCACGCCTTGAGCGGGTAACCCCGGTCGGAGATCACTCCCGGCCCCCTGCATCACCCCGATGAGGCCTACCACGTTGTGGATCGCCTTCGTCCCCGCCCCGAAGACACCGTTGATCCCGCTGTCCACGTAGGAAAAGTAGTAGTCCAAAGCGATCCCGCGCACCACCGGGACAAACGCGGCCATGATCTCCGCCAGGATGGACCCATCGGGATCTTGGTTTGGATTATAGGACTGGAGGTAGACGCGCCGGTCAAGGGAGAGCCCCCGGGTCCAGCCCCTTCGGCCGATCAGCATCACCGCACATCTGGCGTGACCCCACTCGGGATACACCTGGGCCCAGTCCACGCTTCGAGTGTGCACGTGGCGGAGCGCCTCTTCCGGGGTCGGATTTTCTGGCGCAAGGGGGAGGTGCCGGCAACGCTCCTGAGCGTGCCCTCCGCAGGCCTGAATGCAATCGTGCGCCAGGCGCCGAAACTCCTCCCGATGGGTGGGCGGGAGCTCTTCGGTATCGAAATACGTAAAGCGGTCGGCCGCCGTGTCATGTTCCGCCCCAAGGAAATAGGTGTCCTCCTGGATGCGTATCCCGCGCTCGGCCAGCACGGCTCGTACCTGAGGACTATTCAGCATGGCGGCGATCGCGCGACCGTTGGGCCCTCCCCGGCTGCCCCCGCAGGCCCCGCAGTGATACGCGGCCGCGTACGGATTATTTTCCGTGGTTGACCCGTGCCCGCAGAAGAGAATCAGGCGCGCGAAGTTGTCAGTCAGCCCGATCATCCGCAATTGCGCCTCGACCAGATCGACCTGCTCTTTGAGCGAAAAGCCCAGGGCGCCGAACTCCGCGAGTCGAGCGGCATGGTGGCGAGCATCCAGGCCGTTTGCTCGCAGCTCGTCAATCAGGGCCAGCTCCTCTCGCGTTTCGTCCTCCGTCGGCCTATCGACGCGGAGAGAGGTCCGCACGGGGGGGATGAGCGTGTCACGGAGGGTCGCCGTCAGGACGCGCGAGGACCGGGGGAGCAGGGTTCTGCCCATGACGGTGATTCCGAAGGGAACTCCCAAGAGATCGATCAGGGAGTAGGCCGTCGCAAAGTTGGTTTCGAGGCGATGGTAGATCCCGTGCAGCGCCTCTTTCCACTTCTTCCGGTATGTGTGGCGCGCCTCCCGAGTGCCCTGGCCCGCGTGGAGCCCTTCGACCACCGTGTGCCTAGGGTCGATGGGGATGGGGCACGATGGCTTCGCGATCCCGGTCGCGAGGGGGCGCAGGATCATCGGCATGGTGAAAAAGCCGGCGGTCCCTAAGGTCTCGTATTCCTCGCTCTGGGCCTCCACATGGCGTCGGATGCCCTCTTCCCGCATATCGAGGCAAAAGATCAGCTGGGCCCGCGGCCGGCCTTTTCGCTCGGGTATCTGCCGATGACGGCTGAGCAGCGTCAAGAGCTGGTCCCGGTAGTGGGATTCAAACGCCTCAAGCCAGATGGGCCCATGGGTGGCTGGCGGCAGCTCATCGAGGAGACCAAGGAGCGTATTCGGCGCCTCGGGCGGAAGCGCTCGGATGTCCTCGGCCGACAGCCCCAAGATCTGGCCGAGGCGAAAGAGCCGCCAGGCATCGTGGTAGACCCTCTCGATCGCGTGGTGCTCTTCCCCTCCGCCCTCGCGGTCGGCGTAGAGCATCTCCGCAAACCGGAACCACTGGTCCTCGCGACTCAGGCCCCTCGCCCTCCGCATATCCCCGTAGCCCCGATGGGTGAAGGCGTCCCAGTTGAGGGCGATCCTCCCCTGGGCCGTTCGCACGATCCCGCCCGCCATGAGGTCCGGCAAGCCCCCTGCCACAGCCTGGGATCGGGCAACGTACTCGCCCGGGTGGGCCAGGAAGTAGGCGGTGAGCGCCGGGACTGTCCCCTCAATATCCCATTCCTCGCGGCAGAGGGTGAACACGAGCTCCACCTCATAGAAGAGCCGCACGGCCAGATACTGGGTGAGATCGATCGGATGATGCTGCTGCATTTCGTAGATCGGATGGGTCTCGCGCCACCCGATGATGCCGGCCCAGCCGGGGAGGGCGGCGAGGTGGAGGGTGAGATACTCGGTCCAGTACCTCTCCGGGACCCCCAGGGTCCGGAGGCTTTGGATCACGGCATCTTCCGGATGAGAAGGGAGCTGGCGAATTTTTTTGCTGGAGCCTTTGACCCCCAGGAACCAGCAGGTCAGATCCCGCTCGGCCACCTTCCGCCACGCCCCGTAAAATCCCCGCTCCCGGTCGGGCATCGGCCACCCGGCCAACCCCTCATCGAGGAAGGCGGCACACCATCGGATCATCTGGTCATTGATCGCCCCGGTGATGTGTGTCCCGGTGAGTCTGTGACACAACCCCCCCACCGTCCATTCCGGACCAATCCGCTCGATGTCCCGCTCCAGGGCTTCCCGGGCGCTCCGCACAAGGTCAGCGCGGAGGCCGCGCTGCGGCAATCCATCGCGCGCCACCGCGAGGACCTGGTGCAGCCTGGCCTCCGCCACGCGCGCTTCCTGATCCTGAAAGGCCACCGGGTCTGCGAGGCCGAGCTTCATCAGGACCGCAGCCCAGAGGGCCGAGACCGCATAGCGCTCGAGATCCTGCCGACAGTGACGCGCGATGGCCGGCAGGGTCCCTCCACTCCCGAGCGATCGGCGTGGCAGGCTCCGGAGGAGCTGTCGTTCCTCGTGGAGCCACAGGGCTGCGAATTCTTCGCGCGTGACCGGGGCGTTCCGATCAGTCTCCCACAGCATGCTGTAGTGCTTCTCGATAGAGTACAGGTAGCTCGCCTGCTGGGATTGCGGGATCTCTAGATCCTCCAGGCAACGATAGCTGTGGTCCCGGGGCGTGCGCGAGATCTGCATCATCCTAGCGGCGCCGGTGGTGCGCAGCGCCTCACCGATGCGCTCACGGATGTGGCCCTCGAGATCGAGGGTCGTGTGGGCATGGACCCACTCCGCCAGGGTCCACTCCTCTCCGAGCCGCGCGAGCGTGGTCTCGAGATCGTGCGCAGCCTGCTGTAGGAGCGTCGTACGGGTCTCTGGCGGCACATCCTGGCGGAAGCGCCTGGTCGCCTTCGCATGAAATACCTGCCAGCGGAGGGTGCCGTGCGGGAGGGGGGTCACTTCATGCAGGAGCTGGGCGAGACAGACATCGCGCGCCTCCACCTGCCGCCCGCGCACCTCTATCGGGGGCCGCATGGTCAGGTGAGGGGCCGCGGTCTCCACAGCCCGCCCGAGGTCCTCTCTGGTAATACGACCGCTGGCGTAGATATGGCGGAACGCCTCGTTCGAGAGGTACCCCTGGCCTCCCAAGAGACGCTGGGCCTGGGTGACCGCGCGGTCAAAGGGGAGATACTCAAGCCCTTGCAAGGGATTCTGCGCGACAAAGCCATGAATGGGGCCCTTGGGAGGTAAGACCGTGCGCGCGCGAGCCACCTGCGATCGGAGACGCTCTCGTTCCTCGCCGACCGGCCCTTTCCTGCCCTCGGGCCCACGAAGAAAATCAAGCCACCGGAACCGCTGTTGATTGTCCTGCTCCACTGCCTCTGCCTCGCTCTCTCCCATGGAAAAACCGCTGGAGGGCGGCCTCAGCCAGCAGGCCCGCAGAGCACACTATCGAAAGATGATATATAAGCACGCGAGCACAAAGATCCCCAAGGCCATGGCCAGCAAATAATTCTGAATCAACCCGGTCTGTAGGCGTCGCATGATATCGGACACGGTCTGGTTCAGCTCAGCCACCCAATCGACCCTCGCATCGATCGCCTCTTCATCGACCTCGGTCGAGGCCATCGCCGTGCCGCCGACGAAATGCGCGACCTGGTTCACGGTCCCATCGATCACCCGCTCGTCGATCCTCGCCGAGGCCATCGCTGTCCCCGCGACGAAATGCGCGACCTGGTTCACGGTCCCATCGATCACCCGCTCGTCGATCCTCGCCGAGGCCATCGCTGTCCCCGCGACGAAATACGCCACCTGGTTCACCGCCCCATCGATCACCCGCTCGTCGATCCGGGAAGAAACTCTGCCTGTCCCTCCGACCAACGAGGCGATCTGGTTCACGGCCCCATCGATCACCCGCTCGTCGATCCGGGACGAGGCACGCCCTGCACCCCCGATGAACGAGGCGACCTGATTGACCGCCCCATCGATCAATCTGCCATCCATCCTCCAGAGGAGGTGGCAGACCCAACGGAATCTCACCAGGAAGACCGCGGAGTAGATCTCGTCCAGGAAGTACCGACGAAAGAGAACCACATAGAGCGTCGACGAGCGAAACGGCAGCTCCCACCACTGGAGGTACGAGACATAGGCAAGCCCGATCCCCGCCGCTGCCACCCCCAGCGGGAGGAGGAGCATGATCGCTGGCAAAGGTGCATTGCCTCCCCGGATTCCCTGAGTAAGCCCTTGACCCAAAAAATTATGGAGGCCCCCGTGCTCCGGCGTCACCCCGACGAACCCTGCTGCCACGGCAAAAAAGGCGAGGATGAGCACGGGGATCCAGATATTGGCCGGTGCCTTGCGAAGATGATGGATCGCGTGGGGATCCCCCCGGTAGTGCCCGGCAAAGGTGAGCAGATAGAGCCGGAACATGTAGAAGGCGATGAGGAACGCTGCGCAAAGCGCCAAGACCCAGAGGAAATAGCGCCCGCTGTTGAAGGCGGCCACAAAGATCCCCCGCTGCGACCAAAAGCCGGCCAGAGGAAAGACGCCGGCAGTGGCGAGAGCCCCGATCAGGAAGGCATACGCCGTCAGCCGCATATGAGGTGCGAGCCCCCCCATGCGTCGCACATCGTGTTCGCCATGGAGGGATTGGATCACCGACCCCGCCCCCAGGAAGAGGAGCGACTTGAAGAAGGCATGGGTGAAGAGGTGGAAGATGGCGGTCGCGTAGGCCCCGAGCCCTGCTGCCAGGAACATGAAGCCCAGCTGGCTGATGGTGGAGTAGGCGAGGGTCTGCTTGATGCTGCTCTGCACGCAGCCGATGCTGGCGGCAAAAATGGCGGTCAGGGCTCCGACCACTGCCACGAGGTTTGCGGTGTCGGGGGCGAGGTTAAACAGGGGACTCGAACGGACAACCATATAGACCCCTGCCGTCACCATCGTGGCCGCATGGATCATGGCGGAGGTCGGCGTGGGGCCCTCCATGGCATCCGGCAGCCAGACGGAGAGAGGAAGCTGGGCGCTCTTGCCCATGGCCCCCACGAAAAGGGCCAAGGTGATCACGGTGGCCAACGTGGAGCCTGCACCCAGCACCTGCTCGGCCCTGGCGAAGACCTCGGCGTACTTCAGGGACCCGAAGGTCGTCCAGATCAGGAACAGCCCCAGGAGGAACCCCGCATCCCCCACCCGGTTCACGATGAAGGCCTTGTTCGCCGCATCGCTGGCGTTCTTCCGCTCATACCAGAAGCCGATCAGGAGATACGAACAGACCCCCACCCCTTCCCATCCGAGAAACATGAGGAGGTAGTTGTTGGCCAGGACCAGGATGAGCATGGCGAACATGAAGAGGTTCAGGAAGGTGAAGTAGCGGGCGTAGCCGGGATCCCCATGCATGTATCGGACAGAGTAGACATGGATCAGCAAGCCGACGAAGGTCACGGTGAGCATCATCACCGTGGAGAGGGGGTCCACCAGGAACCCAACGGGGACCTGGAAATTCCCAGCGACCACCCACGGGTAGAGATCCAGATCGACGGTCCGGCCGGCAGCAACCTGGACGGAAATCAGGAGGGCGACGAGGAAGGAGAGGCCGACAGCGGGGACTGCGACCCAGTGCGCCCGATCCCGGATGTGAGTGCGGCCGAAGAGGCCATTGACGATGACCCCAACGAGGGGGAAGCCGGGCACCAGCCAGATCAGGTGCATCATCGCCGAGACGTCCTCAGGACAGGATGCCCGCTGAGACTCCGGAGGACCCACAGTGTGCCGTGAGTGAAGGGTCGGACGCCCTTTGACTCGCACCGCCGACGTTGCCACAGGTCAAAAACCCACCGGCAACACCGAAGGAGGTGGGGGTCATGCCCGTCGCGGGAGGCGACTGCTTGGTCGAAGAAGGGAGTTGGCGGGGCACTACGGAACATCCATCAGTCCTGGGCGCGGGGCGCCGACCAGGGCCGCCATATTGCCGGGTGGGTGGCGGTTCTCGTGCATGAGCTGGTGACTCAGGGGGATCTCGTCGAAGGCAAAGGTCCGGGACAGGCAGGGATCGACCTTGCCCGCGATGACCAACTGATTCAGGGCCGCACACTGCTCATCATTGGCAAAGTGGGACCCCTGGAACCGCTTCTGCCGCATCCAGAGGTAGCGGAGGTCCACACCCGCGGTATAGCCGGTGGTCCCGGCACAGATCACCACCATGCCACCCGTATCGCAGACAAATATGGACGTCGGGATGGTATCCTCGCCCGGGTGTTCAAAGACCAGGCGCGGGTTCTTCCGCTCACCTACAACCTCCCAAATCGCTTTGCCGAAAGCGCGGGCCCCCTCCAGCCAGCGGTTATACGCCTCGATGTCCTTCCAGTGCGGCAGCATCCCCCAGTGGGTAAACTTCCGCCGATTGATGTACCCCTTGGCGCCCAGCTTTTGGCAGTACTCCCCTTTGTCGTCGCCCGAGACCACCGCCACCGCGATCCCGCCCGCCGCCTTCGTAATCTGGATGGCCATCGACCCTAAGCCGCCCGCCCCCCCCCAGATCAGGACCACGTCCCCGGGCCGGACCGCATGCTCGGGCCAGCCCTGGAGCATCCGGTAGGCGGTGGCACCCGACAGCATGTAGGCCGCGGCCGCCTCCCAGCTGAGCTGGGGTGGCTTGGGGAGACACTGGTGGGCCTGGACCCTGGTGAATTGGGCAAAGCTCCCCCAGTTGGCTTCGTAGCCCCAGATCCGAAAGGTGGGGCTGAACATCGGATCGGCCCCGGACCGGACCACCGGGCAGTCAGGGCTCCACATTCCGCAATGGATCACCACGTGGTCGCCGACCCGGAGGCCCTTCACCTCGGAGCCGACCGCATAGACGATGCCCGAGGCGTCGCTGCCGCCGATGTGGAAGGGGACGGTGTCGGGATCCTTCTGACGGCTCTTGATCACATCCACCGGGCTCCCGAGGGCGGCCCAGACGTTGTTGTAGTTGATCCCGGCGGCCATGACATAGACCAGGGCTTCATCCGGCTTGATGGACGGGACCTCGACCTGCTCGACCCGAAAGGCCTTGATCGGGTCGCCAAACCTGTCCTGACGGATGAGGTACGCATGCATGGACTTGGGGACGGTCCCAAGGGGGGGCATCTCGCCGATGGCGTAGAGCGCTTTCTGGCTCATCCTGACACCTCGCTCGAGCGGAGCAGTCAAGAGACAATAAGAGGCTCACCTTGCGGTGAGCCTCTTATGCAAACACCCTCGATTTCCAGGAGACGTTCCTTACGCCTTCGCCTCAGCTTCCTTCGGAGCCGGCGCCCTGGTGATAAAGGTCAGGGCGAGCCCCGCAGCGCACGCGATCACCAGGTACCAGAAGGCGCTTGTCCAGGCGCCCGTCGCGACCCGGACCTGGATGGCGAAGAGGCTCAGCACCCCGCCGGCCACGCCATAGGCGGTGAAGAGCCCGCCGTAGTTGATTCCCAGATTCTTGGTCCCGAAGAAGTCGGCGGTGAAGGCCGGCATGAGGGCCAGCGTGCCGCCAAAGGCGAATCCCACCACGCAGACCCCCAAGGCGTACGTAGCGAAGGTCGTCGCGTTCGGGAGGATGAACAGCAGGGACACAATGTGCATGGCAAAGATCAGGGCCATTGCGTTCTTACGACCGATCGCGTCGGAAATCGCACCGAAGCCCGGCCGCCCTAACCCGTTAAAGACGGCCAGCATCGTCAATGCCCCTCCCGCGACGACCGGCGTCAGCCCTGCGACCTCCTGGCCGATGGGGGATGCCTGGGAGATGATGATGAGCCCCACCCCTGCGGAGATGAGGTACTCAACCCACAGGAGCCAGAAGGGGAGGGTTGCCACCATCTCTCCTAACGAGTAGTCGTACTTCACTACCTTGACACCAGGAGCGGGTGCCGGGGGCGACCAGCCTGCCGGCTTGTACCCAGGGGGCGGGTTCCGGAGGAGCGCCCCACAGAAGGTGATGACGGCGCCGAAGATGATCCCGAAGATCACGAACGTCGTCAGGACGCCTACGTTCGCGATCAGCAGCGGCCCCCCGATGCCGCCGATGATGGCGCCCGCGCCAAACCCCATCACGACCAAGCCCGTCATCAGGCCCCGCCGATCGGGCCACCACTTGATGGTGACCGCCAGCGGGGTCACATAGGCGGCGCCGAGGCCGAGGCCGCCAATCACGCCGAAAGCGATGTAGAGGCCCGTCAGGGTGCTCCCAATGATGCCCGACAGGATAAACCCTGCCCCGACGAGGACACCTCCTACCATCGCCACGGTCCGCGGGCCCACCTTATCCTGCCAGCGGCCGGCAAAGATCAACCCAACCGAGAAGAACGCGATCGAAAGGGCGAACGGCACGGTCGCATCAAAAGCCGACCATCCGTATGCCTTCTGCAAGGGGATCCGGAAGACGCTCCAGGCATACAGGTTCCCCATACAGAGGTTCATGAGGATTCCCAGGATCGGAAACATTATTCGGTTCGGAAGCCGTTCGTCTGCCATCTTCACGCCTCCCATCTTTCCAGAAGGGAGGACGACTTTGCCTCCCTTCTAAGCCACACGTGCGTAGAGACGTTGACCTCCCCCCCACCCTTGAAAGAAATTCGTCTTTGACCACCCCCCCTTTCTCTCGTAGATTTATCTCGTATCGATGCCTACGGCCTTGGAGATCATGCGATTGGTCTCTCCTACCAGATTTAACTTCCCCCTGTCAAGGGAAATGTATAAACGCATTTTACCCCAGAACGGCCTGCATGGACCGCAAACGGCTTTACCTTTGGAATAGGTGCGTAAAATAGTGTTTTATTCAGGTTTTGTCAAGTAAAAATACACCATTGACACCTCCCTCGTTTCCGCCCGCTTGGGGGCGCTAAGCTAGAGTATGCGCAGGTGGGGAAGGGTCGAACGGGGACCGTGAACCGAACGTGGCAAGGGGAAAGCTATGGGGAGACGTTCCCCGATGATTACATCATTTCGGGAGGGGAGTCCGGAGGGGGATTCAGCCGCCGGCTCCGCTTCCCGCACAGGGCACAGACGAGCGAGGTCCCCTGCTCGAGGGTCTGCCAGCGGTGCCAGCGACAGGCGTTTTGCCGGATGTACTCCCAGCGCAGGCGATCCAGTCGGAAGAGACGGCGGAATCCGGCAACTCCGATAATACCGCCGAGGGATAAGAGCGACACGATCGTGATGACGTCTGTTACAAACACGACTCAGTTACCCTCGGTGAGCGGTTGGGGTCCCGTAGATTGTATATTTTCGGTA
>Ga0209641_10003156_pt1 | contig 13876 bp, 13 predicted proteins | sample RifCSP16_1_FD_184022 | JGI IMG/M metagenome (GOLD analysis project Ga0209641, IMG submission 184022) | Soil microbial communities from Rifle, Colorado - Rifle CSP2_sed 16_1 (SPAdes) (version 2) | ecosystem: Environmental > Terrestrial > Deep subsurface > Rock core/Sediment | place: Rifle...
GGTCAGTATGCTGTAACACATCTGTTTGGTATCAGAGGCGGCAAGCGCTGTACTTCCAATAGGGGTTAATTTACCATTGATCCTCAGTTGTGGTGGTGAACCTGTAGTGATATGCAGGTCTGAAGCACCGCGTTCGGCCATAAGTTGGAGAAGTTCATGTAAATTTGTAGCCATAGCTCTATCTCCTATAATCTATACTACCCAAATGTTGACCTCAGTATCTCATCTACAGTGGTTACACCCTCCTTTAGTTTTATTAAACCGCTCATCCTCAAAGTCTTCATGCCGCCGGCAACAGCCTTTTTTCTGATTTCGATCGCGGATGCCCCCTCTAAAATCAACTCCCGAATATCTTCTCCAACAGGCATAACCTCATACAAGGCAACGCGTCCCCGATAACCCGTATCATTACAGTTTGGACACCCCTTACCCTTATAGCAGGTTATAGTATTCGCTTCCTGTTCTGAAAACCCTATATCTTGCAATACAGAGGCATGAATCTTTTCCTCCTCCTTACATTCCTTACAAATACGTCTTACAAGCCTCTGGGCTATTATGATGACAACAGAGGATGCAACAAGAAACGGCTCTATCCCCATGTTAAGAAGCCTGGTGATCGTACTCGGGGCATCGTTCGTATGGAGTGTACTTAACACAAGATGTCCTGTCAGTGCTGCCTTGACTGCAATCTCGGCAGTTTCATAATCTCTTATCTCCCCCACGAGAACAACATCCGGATCCTGTCTCAAAAATGACCTTAGGGCCGCGGCAAAGTTAAGTCCTATCTCTTCCTTCATCTGCACCTGATTAACACCGAACATGTTGTATTCCACCGGATCTTCTGCTGTCATAATATTGACACCAACTTCATTTATCTGCTGGAGGGCGGAGTATAGCGTGGTGCTTTTTCCACTGCCTGTAGGTCCGGTAACAAGTACCATTCCGAATGGTGAATGAATGGCCTTTATAAGATCATCCATGGCCTCTTGCTCAAACCCCAATTTTTTTAAATCAAAACTGAGTGCACCTTTATCCAATATCCTCAACACCACCTTTTCTCCAAAAAGGCACGGAAGGGTGCTCACACGTAAATCGATCTCCCTGTTTTTCATTTTCAGTTTAATCCTGCCATCCTGCGGCAGTCTGCGCTCAGCGATATCTAATTCAGCCATAATCTTTAGCCTCGATGTCAGTGCCGCCTTGAGTTTTAAGGGTGGATTCATGACCTCATAGAGAACACCATCGATACGGTATCGGACCCGGAATTTTTTTTCGTACGCCTCTATATGGATATCACTCGCTCCCTTTTTTATGGCATCTGAAAGAATCAGATTCACAAGCTTAACAACAGGGGCCTCTTCTACAGCCTCTTTTAGCTCTCTCAGGTCAACCTGTTCTTCTGTCTCCCTCTCTGATAATATATCCAGGCTCTCATCCGTCACATCCATACTCTTTAATACTTGCTGAAGATTCATGGCGCTCGTATCATAATATCGGGCCATTGCAGCCGAGATAGCGCTCTCTGATGCAACGACAACATCCACATCATATCCTGTCATAAATTTGATATCGTCTATAGCAAAGATATTCGAGGGGTCCAACATTGCAATCGTTATGACTGAGCCCACCCGTCGTACGGGTATGACACTATATTTCTGGACAACCTCTGTTGGGATTAATTTAGTCGCCGAAGTATCTATCTCAACCTTATTTAAATCTATTGACTTGACACCATACTGTTTGCTTAAGAAATCAAGAAGGGTCTGCTCATCTATATAACCAAATTTTACTAAGATACTGCCAAGACGGCCCCCTTCCTTCTGCTGCAAGGCGAGCGCCTTCTCAACCTGTTCTTCTGTAATGAATTTTGCGGCTACAAGCATCCTACCGAGCTTGTTTATAACCATTTAAACTCCTGATGGCTGTTTCAATGGCCTGTCTCATCACTTCAAGCGGGGGTTCTACTTCCATCCATATCTTAAATGAAGCCCCTCCCTGATGCAGTAACATTCCCATCCCGTTCATGTACCGGCAGCCTGAATCCCGCGCATCTCTTATTAGCGCTGTCTCTGGTGGATTATAGATAAGGTCACAGATAAATAGTCCTTCGTGCAAAAGCCCGTTAGGAAGGGGTGAAGGATCTTCCATTCGCAGACCAAGGGAGGTCGTATTTACGACGATATCGGCCCTGCTGATCGCGTTTTTAAGTTCCATATAACCAAGACTTATAGCCTCCATCTTTATCGAAGGAAACTGTGTTTCTGTCTGTCTTTTAAGGTCTATTGCTTTATCAACAGTCCTATTGGCAATTATGATCTCTCTTACCCCTTCAGTAGCGGATTGAAAAACGACCGCTTTTGCCGCTCCGCCGCTACCCAATATAAGTAGCGAACGATCTCTCACAGGGTAGCCCATCTCTATCAGCGAGGATATAAATCCTACGCCATCGGTGTTATATCCTATCAACCTTTCCTCTTCCACTTTTATAGTATTCACTGCCCCTATTATCTTAGCCTCCTTAGATATCTCAGAAAGATATGGCAGTACACTCTCTTTGTAGGGTATTGTGACATTAAGGCCCGCTATATTTAAGGCAGGGATACCCTTGATAGCTGAATCAAGATTCCCCCCTTTTACTAAAAAGGGAAGATAGCAAAAATCAAGACCAAGATACTCAAAGGCAGCATTATACATCACAGGTGAGAGGCTATGAGTTACTGGCCAGCCAATAATGCCCAAAACTCTTGTTTTTCCTGTAATTTTCATGTCTTGTAGCTATTATATTGTCGGTAATCCAACAGAGGGTCTTAAGATATCTCCTTACGCCCAGAATATCTTACTCTCTCTATACACGTAATGCAGGCCAGAGGCTACGGTAGCGAATGCTGTAATCCAGAGGGTCGCTGTAAATAAGGGGCCTTTCTTACCCAATAAAACCAACAGGACAGTTAGAATCTGTAATACTGTTGTAATCTTTCCAAGCATAGAAGGCCTTATATGATAAGAACGTATATCTATAAAGTTAAGAAGTATGAGTCCTGTGATGCCAAGTATGATGTCCCGGCTAATAATTATTATCATTATCCATAGAGGCATTTTCATTAATAAAGCAAGGGTAATAAATGATGACATGAGTAGCAGCTTATCTGCAATAGGGTCTAAGTAAGTCCCCACCCTTGTTTTAAGATTCCATGTGCGGGCTATAAACCCATCCAATGCATCGGATAGACCTGCAACTATAAATATGTAAAGTGCATATAATTCATAGTGATAAACGACCAGTATTACAAAGAGCGGAACTAAAAATATTCTTATAACCGTGATAAGGTTGGGGAGATTTTTCAACTAAAACAGCTTTCTCTGGGTTATCCCCGCAGTATCGGATGTATTCGAGGTATCTGTAGACACAGGGTCCATGTATCTGCTTTTGTACAGGTATCTGCCTAAGGCCTTATTGAAACCGCTAAAGTCTCCTTTCTCTCTAGTCTCTTTCTCAAATGCCTTCCTGACTATATTTACCTTCGCACTGAGATCGTCTAAATGATGTAAGATTATTGCCTCTAAGGTCTGTGGCATTTTAGGTGAACCCCATTCATACGTACCCTGATGACTTATGATCATGTGTTTTACAAGTATAGCAAGCTTGGAAGGAAAATCCTTAATCTGCCCTATCTTTTCTTCCGCCATTTCAGCCCCTATAAGGATATGGCCAATAAGCCTTCCTTCATCAGTATAGTCAAAACCCTTTTTATATTTTAATTCCCTGATCTTGCCAATATCATGAAGGATAGCACCGGTAATGAGAAGGTCTATATCCACATCCTCATAATGTCTTTTTATATCAATGCAGAGACGGGCAACCTCGATAGAGTGTTCAAGAAGCCCACTCAAAAAGGCATGATGTATATCTTTGGCCGCTGGAGCTATCTTAAATAACTCCATGAATGCCTTGTCTTCATAAAAAAGGGTCAATAACCTGTGCAAATAAGGATTCTTGACATTGCTGATAATAGAGTAGAGCTCCCGGTCCATTTCATCAGTATCATGATGGGATATAGCGACAAAGTCCCGTATATTTACGACATTATCTTCTAACTTCTCTAACTGTTTTATGTTAATCTCCTTTATCCCTTGATAACTTGTAATGACCCCTTTGATCTTTACAAAATCATCTACTGAAAATCTATCAATGAATTCATCTATCTGATCCCAAATCTTACAATCTATAACCCCTGTTTTATCTCCAACCTTTAACATGAGATATGGTTTGCCGTCTTTTCTTACAGAAAGCTGTATCCCTCTTACTAAAAAGCTGTCTTCAATCCACTCACCCTCTTTGATATCTGCAATATCTTCGACAAACTGTTCCTTCATTGCCGCCTCTTTTTACTTTAGAATGATTATAGGTAATATAAAAAGCACTGTCAACTCACTGGGCTCCACGGATGAGATAAATATCCAGGGTGAGGTAGTCCAGAAAATGGATAAGTACGCCAATGAACTCCTCATCAATATCCTTACCAATGGTGGTAAGGTATGTGCTATCGCCTCAGAGGAGAATGAAAATATTGTAGAGATCCATGATAATTTTCTATCTGGGAAATATGCAATCAACATGGACCCATTAGACGGATCATCAAATATTGGGGCTAATGTAAGTGTAGGGACTATTTTCTCAATCCATCGTAAGGTCAGCAAGGGCCACAGAGGATCTGAAGAAGACTGCCTTCAGAAGGGTTCACAACAGGCTTGCGCCGGTTATGTCATTTATGGCTCATCCACCATGTTAGTCTATACTACAGGTACAGGGGTCCATGGTTTCACCCTCGACCCATCCGTCGGAGAATTTATTCTCTCTCATGAGAATATACAGATCCCGGAACCCTGCAAAATCTATAGTGTCAATATTGTCGGAAATAAGAGTGAGGTATTACGGTATGAGGACTTCTTAAGGAAAGAAGTGAAAACTTAGGGCTCTATATCAACAACCTCAAATCTGCTCACATCGATAAGCCCTTTGTCTGTAATCTTTAGCTCCGGGATTACCGGAAGGGCAAGGAAGGACAACTTGATAAAGGGGGAGACAGGTCTTGCACCAAGCCCTCTTGCTGCAGAAAGGAGCCTCTCTTCTTCGCTTACAAGCTCTTCCAGAGACCTGTCGGAGAGGAGACCTGCTATGGGGAGGGGTAGACTCCCTAAAACCTTGCCTCCTGAGACAACCACGTGCCCCCCGCCTATCTCTATAATCTTCCTTGCGGCAAGGTGCATATCCCTGTCGTTAGTCCCTATCACAATAATATTGTGAGAATCATGGGCGACAGATGAACCAAGCGCCCCATTTTTCAGGCCAAAACCCCTTACAAACCCAAGCCCTATATTCCCTGTGGCGCGGTGTCGTTCAATAACCGCAATTTTGAGCAGATCCCTTGCGGGGTCTGCCATGACTTCTCCATTTTCTCTGACAGGAACATCTTCTATTACCTGTCTTGTGCATATCTGACCTGCTATAAGCTCAATAACCCGCACACGGTTACCGCTGATCCGAATCTTAAGGCGATCAAGACTAAGATCTTTAACACGCATCGTCTTCCGTGCTCTATCATCTATCCCATGCGGAAGATCAATGACCATCTCCCCATCCCTCACAACAATTTCGCCATCCTTAATCACTGTGCGCACCACAAACCCTTCAAGATCGTTCACGAGTACAATATCCGCACGATACCCTGGCGCTGTAGCGCCTATATGTCTTCTCATAAAGGCCCTGGCTGGATTTATCGTGGCCATTCTTAATGCTATGATGGGGTTCATGCCCAATCGGACTCCTTTTCGCAGGATATGGTCCATATGTCCCTCGCTCAGAATATCCCGCGGATGCCTGTCATCTGAGACAAACATACATCTACTGTCAGTAGCTGGTGTTACAACAGGAAGTAGTTCTTCTAAATTCCTGGCGGCGGACCCCTCCCGGATCATTAAATACATACCAAGCCTCAATTTCTCTGCTGCCTCTTCCCTTGAGGTAGACTCATGGTCACTACACACGCCTAACCCTATGTAGGCATTTAAGTCTCTCCCTGAGAGGAAGGGGGAATGGCCATCTATGGGGAAACCTCTCCCCCTTGCTATTAATATCTTTTCAAGTTCGTTCATGTTGCATCCAAGTACGGAGGGCACATTCATCATCTCTGCAAGTCCTATAACCCTATCCCAGCGGAAAAGCTCTTCTATCTCTGCTGGAGAAATGATGGCTCCAGACGTCTCAAGGTGAGTTGCAGGAACGCAGGATGAGGCAGTGACGAAAAGATTAAGGGGTATATTCTTGCTTGAGTCTAATATGTACCTTATCCCTTCAAGGCCCATTACATTGGCTATTTCATGGGGATCACATATTATCGTTGTAGTACCATGCGGAAGGACAGCCCTTGCGTATTCGGCGGGGGATAGCATCGAGCTCTCGATATGCACATGGGCATCTATAAGACCTGGAATAAGATAGAGACCTCCGACATCGCAGACTTCTATACCATCCTGATAATAGTCACCAACACCAGCAATTCTATCATTACATATAGCCACATTTGTCTGATACACTTCCCCTGAGAAGACATTAACAACCTTTCCTCCTCTCAAAAGAAGATCTGCCGGACGCAATCCTCTCGCCACTTCAATCTGGCGTCTTAGAGTATCAATGTTGTCCATCTACACTTCCAGTGTTTTAGGGTAACGTGTAAGGTTTTTCACTCCATTTTCCTGCACTATAACCATATCTTCTAATCTAACCCCTCCGATACCGCTATAGTAAAGCCCCGGCTCAACAGTAACAACATTCCCTGCCTGCAGTACATCTCCTCGCTTGCTGATCCGCGGGGGTTCATGCACATCAAGGCCTACCCCATGTCCAGTACCATGGAAAAAACCCTGCATCCTCCCCTTGATCTCACCACTCTCATACCCAAGACTCTTAAAGTGCTTCAAAATAGCCTCATGGACTTCCTTCCCGTTTATTCCATCCCTTATTAAGGAGATAGCCACCCCCTGTGCTGATAACACTGCTTCATACATCTCTTTTACTTTATGTGAGGCCCTTCCCTTTACAACGGTACGTGTTATATCCGCATAATATCGGTTTGTCATGGATCGTGGGAAGAGGTCTATAATAACCGGCGTATCAGCCTTTAAAGGGCCGGCACCTTCTGTATGTGGGGATACTGTATCCTCGCCACAAGAAACAATAGTATGCTGTGCAATGAAACCAGTTTCTAATAAATACACCGCTATTAATCTTTTAATATCCTCAGATGTCACCGGTCTTCCCCCTGAATATAGATAACCGTTTTTAATTACTGTATCCCTGATAAACCCTATCGCCTTGTCAATAGCATTTTCGGCATGGTGTAATGTCTCTGCTATATACCCTATCTCTTTTTCATTCTTCTTTAGCCTCTCTTCAAAAAAAGGGTCACTCTTCACAATTATCGCATAACCCCTCTTCTGTAAAAGGAGGGCATGTCTTATAGCAAAATCTGCCGGAACCATAAGGTCCTTTATTCTCCTTTCGTGTAAAAACTCGTTCAAAACATCGATGGTTTTTGGATCCACAACACCCTTTTTCTTGGCCTCCGCCTCGTAGATAGAATGAGAAAGGACAGTGTCGACCTTTGCCTGCACCTTAGCCCTGTCGATCTCCAGATCACTCATAATCATTATCTTCTCATCACCTATCTGAAGGAATATAAAAGGGTCAGGGGCAAGAAATCTTGTGGCATAATATAGATTAGAGTCTGTCTCGCTGGATGCTATTATTAAATTCACTTGTGCTTTCATAAGTTTTATGTTAATACAACCTATAGAGAAAATCAAAATAAACATTCTTAGACTTTTTACCGAACTAACTATATATGGAAAACAGAAGAAGGTATAGAAGAGAGTCTATCTCCCCGCATCTTAAGGTAGTAATGCCTGATAGCAACCAATCCTTTGGTACCTTTATAACCAATATCAGTGGGGGGGGGGTAGAGGTATACGCTGATCACAGGTTAGAACCCGGACAAGAAGTTCATCTATATATTTCTTTTGATTCCGACCCAAAAACAGGAAATGATGAGGTCATAATCGGAAATGTCAGGTGGGTTAAATTGTTTGGTTCCCGCTTTCTTATAGGCATAGCATTCAAAGAGTTAAACCCAAATGACCACCCGGTCCTATCAGGATTTCTGGATTTTGTAGGGACATAGATCCTATTCAAGTTTGGCATCACCCACTCCGAAAATCTGTATATAAATAATTCAATAATTATCAAAGGAGGTGATAAGAGTCTATAAATCTTTGATTAATTTATGGGGGATATAGGGCATGGAAAAAGGTTTACAACTAAGAAGATTCTTACAGACAGCAATTTCTTGTTTTATACTTGTCATCCTTTTCACACTCAACTCCTTTGCAGGGGAGACAGAAAAGATTGCATGGAGCACCATCCTACCAGAAGATAGTAACATCTCTTTACAGCAACAAAGGGTAATAAGTTCATTAGAGACAACCCTTATAGAACTCGATTCTATAATCAACAAAAATATCCATGATGGTACGATCTCCGATGATACAGATTTTACTCTGAATAAAGATGTATCGCTTGTATATGATTACCTGGTGTATCATATTTATGAAATCATGAAGGTGGATAGAAAGGTAAGGGAAGAGTTTGCTGTACAGGAGAGGTCTTTTGAAAAAGGTGCCGAATCATCTGATGCGGTAAGACAGTATTATATAATGAGAGCAGATTATGAAAAGAAAGGAGAGAGTTTTTTTTCGTCCCTTGATGGTTTTAAAAGGGCAATTCTTGTGAAAGACCTTAAGGCCGAGACCAGGAACCTAAAGAGTGCTCTTGGTGAATTAAGGTCTGCTATGAATCTCTATTCATCATACCGCATGGCCATTGCGGCCCGATAACCTTGAGAAAATACTCATCCGAATCGGCCACCTCCAATTCAGGGAGGTGGTCGACGTCTTCTTTTTCCCTAATTAATGGGCTGTTATTGACGGGATATCTTCTATAGAAATATTGGGGGATTCTTCAGGCAACCGGACAGCGCCTATATACCTTCTCACATAATAAGGATCGTTTATGCTTGAAATTGTGACCTTCTTGCTTCGAGATGATGCATGGATCATCTTACCCTCACCAATGTAGATCCCCACATGAGAAGGATACCGGGCATATGTTTTGAAAAAGAGAAGGTCTCCGATACGGAGTTCTCGTTTTGAGATTTTTACACCAGCCTTAAACTGCTCCCTTGCCGTACGTGGGAGATCAATACTAAAATACCTAAACACCCTTTGGACATAGGCTGAACAATCTATTCCCTTTAAACTGCTTCCACCAAATTTATAAGGAACACCAAGGTAGTCCATGGCTACTTTAATAATTGAGGTTCCCCCATCTTCCTCTGCTATTTCTGTTGTTTTGGCTTCACCAGATCCACTCAATTGGTTGTCCGACAGACTGCCCTCTTCTTTAACAACCACTTCTTTCAGCCCCACCACCCCATTCATTTCTATAGCATCTATTTCTCCAGTAGCATATTCTATTGCGTCAGACAACTCTTCTTCATTTTCAACCTTTGGGACAAGAAGGGCTTGTCCAACTTTAATGTTGCTTGCGGATAAGTTATTGATCTTTTTGAGTTCACGTATAGAGATGTTAAATTTTAGAGATATCCTGTAGAGATTCTCTCCACCCTCTACAATGTACGTAGTGAGGTCCCTTGTTGATTTGTTCGTATCATCTACTTTGATTGTACTCGTAATATTATTTGGCTTGGTCGGAATAGTAAGTACATCACCTTGATGAATTAATTGGCCGTGCAATTTATTGGTCTTTTTGAGTTGTTTTACAGAGACTTTATAGGCTTTTGCTATCTTATATAGTGTCTCTCCTTCCTTTATCGTGTGCTGAACTGCCCTGGCATCATTCGATAGAAGATGTAAGCATATCAGGCATAATGCTATGTTGAATATCCTTCGCACGAACCCGATAACCCCTCCTTTCTTCCCCAAAATATAATATTATCAATTACTTTATTGAAGAAAGACTACCCTTGCCGAGGCTGATATAACTAATTTCTTCGGTCTGACAGTACGATATCTTGATGTAAGCTTTACAGGCAAACAATAAAATAATACATAGTTTTATTGTTTGTCAAGAAAAAAGTCAGCCTATCCTGGATCAATCGGTCTCCCCTTTTATAAAGGAGATAAGGGAATTTACCTGGTCAGCATCGAGTGGGCCATTGAACTCTTTTATCCATGCAGGCATCTCTGTACCTATGATACCGTTTCTTATTATATGATCCATATTATCTTTGGGAACCATTTTTAATCTATCAAAACCAGAGGCTGTACGCCCATGACAGAATGCACACACTGCATCGTAGAGCTCTTTTCCCTGCTTCCCAATGGCAGGATAGAAGTGACATCCGCCACACTTCTTAGAGAATATCGATTCGTTAACATTAAACAATGTATGCATCGATGGATCAACCATAGCCGTTATTGTAAGCTCTTTTATGGACTCAACCGGGTCATTCGACACCACACTTATTGTTCTCGACACCTTACCAGCCCGTCCTTGTGAATCATATGATACCTTTATCTGACCAGTCTCTCCGGGTTTTATAACATTGGCACTTACAAGTGCAGCAGTGCAGCCACAGGATGTCGTAACCTCTTTGATCAGTAGATCATCTGTCCCTCTATTTTCAAAGGTAAAGGTATACTCTACGGTCTTCCCTTGAAGCACTCTCCCAAAATTATAGGAGTCTTGGATAAAATTAATCCTGGGGGTTCCTTCGGCAAGTATGAGAGTCTCTATCATTCCAATAAAAAGAATAGACAATATGACCTTTTTCATTTCTTATCCCCTTCTAATATCTTATTGATGATAGAAGTTACAAAAGGAAGTGAGTTGTCCTTTATCAGAATATTCCCATCTAAAATCACCGTGGGGGTTCCTTTTGCTCCATAGCTTTTCGCAAGGTCCTTGCTCTCCAGCACTGCCTTCTTTTTTATACCCAATGTAAGATTTTTTTTAAACTTCTCACTATCAAGCCCAATAGATTTTGCGAGGGATAAGAGCACATCTATATTAGTCCCATCTTTTCTCTGATAATATATGGCATCAAAAATGGCCTCCTTCATCTCCTCTCCTTTACCCTCCTCCTTAGCAATTTCATAGGCCTCTAACGGGATGATTGAGTCTTCATAGATAATCGGAAGACCTTTATAGGTCACTTCTAATCTTCTCCCATATTCTCTCTGGAGAAGAGAGACGACAACTGTATCAAACTCATGGCAATGGGGACAAAAGAAATCAAAGAATATCGTCATCTTAACCTTTCCGCTTTCATGTGTGCTCTTCTTATCCGGTGCAACGACATATTTTTCCTCCTGGGTCGCCGCATAGGTAGTCAAACTCCAAAAGATAAAAAAGATGGTTATTACTGATATTTTTTTAAACATCTCTTCCCTCTATGAGTTTTAAAGTGGTCATACCCTTCCATGTGGCCTATCCTTTCCGTACCTTTTTCTCCAACAATACTTATTCCCCGCTTCATTGGGACGATCTCTCCTATGGAGGTAACCTCTAACTGTTCCTGCTTGCAAACCGCCTCTAACTCGCCTTTATCCCTTTTTTTGACAGTAAACAGAAGTTCATAATCCTCTCCCCCGTATAATGCATAATATAAGGGTTCTCTTGCAACTTCCCTCTTTAGCCTGCGGGGTATATCCGGTAATGGGATAAGACTGGTGTAGATAACGGCACCGACTTTACTTTGCTTACAGATATGGTCAAGATCCGCCAATAACCCATCACTGATGTCAATCATTGCCGTTGCCAGTTTGTTTGTTCCAAGGATCATCCCTTCTCTCACCCGAGGTACAGGCCGGAGATGACTCGCTATAAATGGTACAGCCGTCCTATGCGATATCGAGCGGATATCCGTAGATAATTGAAGGAGTGAAAAACCTATAGCGGACTTTCCTACCCTCCCCGTTATATATATCAGATCGCCAACAGAAGCCCCTGATCTGGCCACCCCAGTCCCCCTGGTTAACTCTCCTATGACGGTTGTGTCGATGGTTACTCCATTCTTGGATCTCGATACATTCCCTCCTATAAGTGATACATCGTATTTAGTTGTAATATCGGCCACACCTTTTATCATGCTATCAAGGTCTTTTACAGAGGTTTTATGAGGAACCGCTATGGAGAGCAACAGATGCCTCGGCATTCCGCCCATTGCGGCAATATCACTGATGGATACTGCAACAGCCTTCCATCCTATGTCATAAAGGGTACAATACCCTTTCCTGAAATGGATATCTTCCCGTAAAGTATCTGTGGAAAGGAGTAATGATTTCCGGGAGGCAGGAGTTATGATGGCTGCATCATCCCCTATACCAAGGACGACTCCCCGATCTTTTGTCGGGAATTTGCTCTGTATCCTCCGGATAAGGCCCTGTTCTCCTATCTGTTCGATAAGCATTGGAGAGCACTTGCCCTTTTAAACTGTATATTCCTTATTTTTTGATGTCTTTCTGGCATAGGTCGCCTTGGTTGCCGCAGGTCTTCTCGCTTTCTGGGTGATCTTCCGGAGATTCTTTTGCTTAAAACCTTTGAGGGCAACAGGCAACACCTCATCCATCTTTTCTACAAGGTGGAATTTCATGACCTTCCGTATATTTTTTGGGATATCTTCCAAGTCTTTCTCATTCCTCCGTGGAAGGATGACCTCCATTATTCCAGCCCTTTTGGCCGCAAGGATCTTCTCTTTTAACCCTCCTATCGGCAAGACCCTCCCCTGCAGAGTGATCTCCCCGGTCATCGCCACCTTGTGGTTTACAGGGATATTCATGAAGATAGAGGCAAGGGCCGTTGCCATCGTGATACCTGCTGATGGACCATCCTTAGGAATAGCCCCTGCCGGAACGTGGATATGTATATCGTGTCTGTTAAATACCTCTACATTGATTCCAAACTCCTTAGCCCGGGATCTTATATGGCTTAATGCTGCATGGGCAGACTCCTTCATCACGTCTCCCAATTGTCCGGTAAGGGTCAGGCTTCCCTTTCCCTTCATGATCGCGGCCTCTATATAAATAATGTCACCCCCTGCCTCTGTCCATGCAAGCCCTGTGGCGACACCAACCTCATCTTTTTCCTGTTCACTCTCGGGAAGATACTTAGAAGGGCCAAGGTATTTATGCAAATTGTTCGGGGTAATCCTGTAACTTTTGGCCTTCCCTTCTGCAGTAAATTTTGCCACCTTGCGTAATATATTGGCAATCTCCCGTTCCAGATTCCTGACACCCGCCTCTCTCGTATACTCTGAGATAATCCGTTTCAGGGTACTATCCGAGATCAAGGCATTCGCTGCTTTAATCCCATGTTCCTCGAGCTGGCGTGGGACAAGGTAGTTTATAGATATGCCGACCTTTTCCTCTTCTGTATAGCCTGACAGATGGATGATCTCCATCCTGTCCTTTAACGGCGAAAGTATGGGGTCTGTCAGGTTCGCGGTGGTAATGAACATCACATTCGATAAATCAAAGGGGACTCCGAGATAGTGATCACTAAACGCGTTATTCTGTTCCGGATCCAAGACCTCAAGCAAAGCAGCCGATGGGTCTCCCCGGAAATCCATACCCACCTTGTCGATCTCATCCATCATAAATACAGGATTATTGGTGCCGGCCTGTTTGACCCCCTGGATAATCCTTCCAGGCAGGGCCCCCACATAGGTCCTGCGATGACCCCGGATTTCAGCCTCATCCCGTATACCCCCCAGCGATATCCTTACAAACTCCCTTCCCAGTG
>Ga0209641_10003158_pt1 | contig 13866 bp, 17 predicted proteins | sample RifCSP16_1_FD_184022 | JGI IMG/M metagenome (GOLD analysis project Ga0209641, IMG submission 184022) | Soil microbial communities from Rifle, Colorado - Rifle CSP2_sed 16_1 (SPAdes) (version 2) | ecosystem: Environmental > Terrestrial > Deep subsurface > Rock core/Sediment | place: Rifle...
CCCGAGGTTGGCCCAGAGGTTGGCCCGGAGGTTGGCCCAGAGGTTGTCCCCGAGGTTGGCCCAGAGGTTGTCCCCGAGGTTGGCCCGGAGGTTGGCCCCGAGGCTGTCCCCGAGGTTGGCCCGGAGGTTGGCCCGGAGGTTGTCCCCGAGGTTGGCCCCGAGGTTGGCCCCGAGGCTGTCCCCGAGGTTGGCCAGGAGGTTGGCCCGGAGGTTGTCCGACAACAATGCTCGGATCAATGACCCCGAGGCCGGCCCGCCAACCCACAAGAATTGGGGGGCCCGATATCCAAGGGCCGCATACAATCCCGATATAGCCGTCTCGGCGCGCGGGCGGTCTGCCGGTTCGCAGGACCGCCCATAAGCCAGGCATTCCTCGCGGAACGCGACGAGATCCGCCTCCTGAGTAGCCGTCAATGACTCAATCTTAGTCCGCGACACGTCGAGCCACTCCCGTGAACGGGTCAGCCTCCACCTGCCGCCTTACCGTCCAGACGGTATTCGGGGCGACCTCGATGGTTCCGTGTTCTTCGTGAACCAACGCGCCACCGTCGGGGCCGGCCACGATCCAGCCGCCCACAAAGATGTCCGGCTCCGGGTTCTCGTAGAACATCACGTCTCCCGTGATCCGGTGATGGTGCCCCGTGGCCTCGCCTTCAGCCACGATGCCGTCTGGCTTCGCCTTCGCGGCCAGAGGAACTTCGGTGCTCGCCACTAACAGAATATCGCCTTGCGCCATTTGGTTCATTACAGTCTCCTTTGTTTCATAGACGCATTCGACCGCTCGACGGGGCTCCGGGTAGAGGTGCCGTCAAACGGTCGAGTTCATCCACGAAGCACCCGGAGCCATTCATGCTTCTAGTATATCACGGTTGTCAAGTGGCACGCTTCAATCGTTCCCAATCCACCCGCTCGTGCAGCAGCCACGGTACACCGTCCCGCACGATGACGGCGCCCAAAATGTGCCGAGACTGAGTGTTGTCCCGCTGGGCAGCATATGGAAGCCTGGCCTCGTCAACACAGCAGCCGGTCTCGATGGCGTAGTATCGTCCGCTGATATCAAAGTTGTAGTTCAAGTGATGATTGTGCGCCATCAAGACGTGTTCGCCGAACTTGGCGGCCAGCTTCCATGCCGTCGTATACTTGGCCGTAGCCTTGGGATGCGTCACCCGGAACCGCTCGCCGCCGCTCTCGATATGAGAGTAGTAGTACGGCATCGCCTTCCAACGTGGATCGTTTCCCCGGTGGAATTCCGTTAGGATGTGGTCGGCAAACACCGGGCTAGCCAGCATCCGAAGATATCGGCCCTCGTGGTTCCCGAGGACAAGGTGAACCTCATCGAAGCGGTCGGCCAAAACATCCATGACCCTACGCGCCTCGGCCATCTCCTGGGAGAAGCCAGGCGCCGCAGGTTCCCCGGTGTACTCTTCAAGAACGCCGACGATCTGCTCCCGTTGCTTCTTGGGAAGACCGGAAGCAATGTCAGCCAGCGCGGCGGCAATCTCTGGGCTTACCGTTACGCCGGGCTCCTGCCAGGCTGGGTCGAACGTGGACAGCGCCTCATTGTGGATTGCGTCCCCTCCGAGGACGAGCTTGCGGATCCCCCACGCCTCTGCCAAGTCAAGGCACCGATTGACGAACGCCGCATGGTGGAATGGGGCCTCAAGGTCATTGAGGACAAGCGTATTGCCTTGCATGACGAGCGGGGAATCGTACTTCGGATACGGAGATTCTGGGACGAACACCTTGCCCTTGGTGATAGCGGCATAGCGCTGGCGGAGGGAATCGCCACTCCGGTTCCGGAACCGGGTGCCTAACGCTTCCCACTCTTTGATGCTGAAGTTGTTGTGCCCTTCCCGTCCCAGCCGGCCGTCTTCCTCCGGCGTCCAGAACTGTCCGGTGTTTGTCATGTTTCTAGTGTACCATAGATGTCAAGTGCCACATCTGGCTCGTTTCAGTTATTTGCCAAAAATGATAACTAACTGCAACGCGTTGGTCGCATGACCAACACAATTGGTTTGTGACAAGTGTGCATTACCTATAACGGGATACGGGGAATTGCACACAACGCGGTTCGGGCCCGGCGAGGATGCCGGGCCCTTCAAGAGGAGAGAAGATTGTTCCTCTCGCCCAGAGGAACCGCGACTTATCCCAGCCGGAAGGCCGGGAAGACGACCTTCTCAAGCAAGAGCTTGTAGGCCAACGCTGCGACGCCTAGCACGCTTACAGCTGCCTCAAGTAGCGCCTTGGCGAACTCGAATGGTTCACCGATGGGCGGCAGTTGAGGAAGCCCGAAGATAGCCGCAAGCCCGACGCTGATGGCGAAGAGCACGGCGATCTTGACTTCGGCGGACGGGCTGAAGCCCAGCTTGTCCGCGGCGAACTTGAAGACCTGCGTCAAGAGCGAAGCAACAAGACCCACGATGACGATCTGTTCAGGTGTCAACATCTATTTCTCCTTTGCGCAAAGTTCCCGACGATAGGAAGTAGTTGGCTACCGGCCCGGGTCACTCGGCTTCCGATGGGTCGCCTATAATACCGGGCTGTCTTCTAGGCGATCAACCCCAGATGGCCGTTCCCGGCCTCTCCCCGGTCTACTGCGGGTCCTTGCATCGACCAAAAGGTCTGCCCGCCATAACGTCTTAGTGACGACCGTCCCCGCGTTGCCGGTAGCCAAGATGTATCTTACACCCCATTCTCCGCCACGTCAAGCCCCCCTCCACTCCTGCTCGTCCTTCAGCAGCCACCGGAAGTGCTCGTGCCTGTCCTCCGCCATCCGCTTCTTCGGACACCGGACAGTCTTGATGCCATCGAACTCGTGGACGACGAATGTCGTGAAGCACTCCTTGCAATTCTTGGGCCTCCCCATCATCTCGTACTTCAGCCAGTCGTGCTTCCCGTCGTTGGGATTGATAGACTTCCAGCCTGCCGTCAGCGCAAGAGCCAGCACGGCAATAGCAAACACCAAGAGAACCGCCAGCAGGACATCCATCAGCGCTAGCGCTACCCGGGAAGCGCTGGCATGCCAAGCAGTGCAGCCAGCCAAGGGCCGATAACACTATGCGTGGCCAGGACGAACAAGACGAACCACAACGCCACCATGAACGTCGTCACAGCGGCCAGCCCTCCGAGAAACTTCACGGTCTGATAGCGCAGCATGTAGGACAACGACGGACTCTCTTGGAGCTTCTTCACGCCCTCGGCCAGAGTCTTGACGTCTATCGCCATGCCGTCAAACTTGTCGAACATGATCTTGAATAGCGCGGCCTGAGCCTCCCAGCGCTGCTTCGCCGTCCGGGCCTCGGGAAGCCCCTCGCCATTCTTCAGAAACCCCAGCAAGACGTCCAGTACCTCTTGGTTCACATCGTCCACTCTCTGCACCTACAGGGCCTCTTTGATCGCGGCAAGCTTGGCCTCAGTGGCCCCCATCCTGTCCTCCAGCGCCTTCACTCTCGGCTCTAGTGGGTCGTCGTCGGGCGGAATGATTATGGAACCGTCGAAGTAGAAGAACGCATTCACGTCCACCTGCGTTCCGTTGAAGCGGTTCATGTCCACATTCCCGTCGATGCCCGCCACCCGGCCCGAACTCGTGTACTGCCAGATCTTCCACTCCGTCCAGCCGCCCGTCTTGGGCAGCGTCGGACCGGGCGCCGTCGTGTAGTGCGCCACCCAGAGCGGGTTGCTACCGAAGAGATCCTTGCCAATCCAGGGATCCCAAAACCAGCCAGCCGTGTAGTTCAGCGGCGTGCGCCCATCGAATAGAGCCTGCGCCCGCTCGTGGAACTCCTTGATGTTCGAATAGATGTTGCCCATCTTCGGTGCGTTCACGTCCTCGTAGTCGAAGACCGGACGCACCTTGACATTCCCCGCAATGGCCCGCACAACGGCGTTGAAGTGCACCGCCTGCGCATTCGGGTCGTCCGCATAGCGCCAGAAGTGATACGCCGCCTTGGGCTTGGAACATGCCTTCCAGTTGCGCTCGAATTTGTCGTCCACGAACGCGCGTCCCTCGGTCGCCTTCATAATGACGAAGCCTACGTCTGGGTTGGCGTTAACCTGTGCCCAGTCTATGGCCCCCTGCCAGTGCGAGATGTCGATTCCAGTTACCATATTGTCTCCTAGTTGAGGGCCTGCCATGCCCCTCCCGAATAGATGTAGAGTTTGTTGTTTGTGCTATCGGCCACAACGGCAATCTTTCCCGTGTATGCCGTTGGCGTACCCGTCGGTGTGCCCGCACATGAGGGCACATACAGGAATCCATCCGTCGCGTTCGTGGCTATGGCGGCCTGATTGCCGGAAACGATGTTACCCTCCACGAGACTAAGCCACACCTGCCTAGTTGTTGTTCCGCTGATACTGCCGGCAAAATCAAGCCTGGCACCCTGGACACCGCTAGTCCAGTTCTCGGTTGCCACGCCGGCCACATAAGTCCTAGTGGCCGTGTAGGCTGATGTCGTATCTTGATATCCGCGGCCACTGAAGTTGATAACCCAGTCGCCAGACTGGGTAGCGGCCGGCGTTGCATGACTGCCCCGTGTGCCATACATTGTTATTCCCGTAAATGTATTGGCCGTCGAGTGGTGCGCGAAGATATCCAGTTGCCCGGCCTGTTGCTCCTCAGTGACAATGACAAAGGTCCCGGAAAATGAACTGTCAGAACCAAATACAACCTTGTTTGCGCCTCCGTCCACGAATATCACGTTGGCGTTCCCGTCGCTCTCGACGCGGAAATCCATATCCGCCGAGTTCTCGTTGAACACGATTCCGGTAGCCCGGAAGTCGGCTATCGCCCCGGCTACCGTGGTGCCGATCTGCACGGCGTCGAGGCCGGCGTCGAGGAATAGCAGGTTGGTGGCAGTGTCGCCCTGGACCACAAGATCCGCGTCAATGCCTCGGAGATTGAATTCCGTTCTATCCGAAAACACATATATGTAGTTGGTCGTTGTCCCGAGTAACTGTAGGCCTCGCGCGTCGGCCTGTCCCATACTCGATAGGGCCAACTTTGTGACCACGCTATTGCTGCTGGTCCTGGCATAAATGTCAAGAAAGCCGTCGTCCGCTCCGCCGCTGACGCCGGCCACCTGATGAAAGAATCTCTGATAAGCCGGCGGTCCAGTCACCGCAAATATGCCCAACTGGCCCACCGACACCCCGGCGAGTGTTGTGTCGTACCAGGTTATGTTGTTGACGCTGGCGGAACCAGTCGCGATGCTTATTCCATCGGAATCAATGGAGACTGCTCCACCGCCGGCAAGGATGCTTCCGTCCGTATTCACCCACGCCTGATTCGTCGTCCCGCCCCGGAAGTACAATATCCCCGCCGACGCGTCCCACAGCATGTTCGCCTTGCTGGCCGAGTTGTCTCCAATCAGCAAGTCCCCCGCGCCTAATGCCTCGGAGTTGTACGTCTGGTCCGTGGACAGGAAAACAAAGTTCGTCGTGGCGGCGGCGCTGATGTTGCTGCCGATAAACATGTCCCCGATGGACTTTATCCAGATGGTTTCCAGGTCCAGGCTGTTGTAGAGATGGACCCCGGCGCCGTCGATGCGCACCGCGCCAGACGGATCGACGAATTCGGACTGGATGATACCCGTCTTGGTCGCGTCCCATTGACCAACCCGCGCAGAAGCATTGAGGATATTGCGCAGTTCCAGGCGCGACCTGTCCCGTTCCTCCCGCGGTAAGTCCTTAGTCAGGACGTCGATCCACGCCAGCGGCGCGCTCATACTTCGTCCTCCGCGTTCTGCGCATACACCAGAAGTTTGTGGATCTCTGTTCGTCCGTCCACGGATGACGTGACCGCGAGTACATACCTGCCCCCCGTCAAGGCTCCTAGCGTCGGGAGGGTTATCGTCAAGCCAGAGACAGAGCAACTTCCGCTCAGATTTGTGGAGCTCACATCGGTCCCGTCCTTGTAGCACTTCGCCGTCGGCGTTCCCGTAATGGACATGGCGCCCTGGAGAGTCATTGTGAACACCAGGGCCTCGCCCTCAACGCCCCATTGTGGACCCTCGTTTACCCAGGATGTGCCCCCAGATTCGTCCGAGGGGTCTCCGACGATGACGAGCAATTTCTTGACTTCGGTCTGCGCGCTATCGGTCGTAGCTGTTATTGCCAGGATGTATCTGTTGGGCCCCGTCACTGATGTTACGGCTTTCGTGATTACAATGTTTCCGCTTGCGGTCGTACTTCCGCTAAGGCTAGTTGAGCTTACATTCGTCCCGTCCAGGTAGATGGCATTGCTAGGGGAAGAACATGTCGTTGCTCCACGAAATGAAACGACATATGGAATCGTCTCGCCCTCGACGAGATATTGCGGGCTCTGATCCAGCCAGGCTCCGCTAATGGGCCCCGTCGTAAGCATCCGTGGCCCAGATCTCACGGTCAGCACCAGTGGCCTCGCTACCGGCCGACCGATGTGCTCGCCACCGGGGGGGCGGTTCCATGGAAATCCAAATGGCTCGCCCTCCATGAAGTTGGGCATTACAGCAGCTCCTCTATAAGACGGTCCGCGGACTCTTGCGTCTCAATCTCGTGCCCTTTTATGCGGCGCACGGGTTCCGCTGAACCCTGCAATATCTCGTTGATATCGGTATCGCTCTGGTCATCCTGTGCTCTGGCCGAGGCCCCCTTGTGAATCCAGTCGCCGTCAATCTGGAAGGCATAGATCAATCCGGCGCCGACTAGGAAATCCAGCTCTTTGGATCCGGCCACCCCGGGCGGGGCAACATAGGTCTTGATGAAATCATACCATTGCACACGCGGATTCTTATCCAGGGCCCGGGCGAACCTCTCCTCATAGGATGATGCGTCCTGTCCCTGCACCACTCCAGTTAAGCCTTCGTCTGGCTTCCCCAGCGGCTCGGGGCGGTTCTTGCGCAACGCCTGCTGGGGCGGCTTCGGCTTCTTCTTCCATTGGACGCGCGGTGGAAGCTTAGACATCTCGCAACGTGATAACCATTGTTCCGCCCCACCAATGAAGGAGCTTATTGGCGAATGTCCTTAGAATCGTCGGCGGTTCTGCTAGGACCAACTTGTCGTCTAGTGCCGCGAATATCGAATGCATTCGCAGTGGCGAGGCAGACTGCGCCTCGCGCTTGAGCCATGTCAAAAGATTGTCTGGCGGAATATCGGGAAGCCCGGCCCAGTTCACCGCAAGATCGGATACCTGGATGCGCATGTTATATTGGTATTTCACTGGCGAACGGGCGAAGCCCTCGACGACGATAGCTCGGCACTGCACCGGCGTCGATGCGGAGTTCGTCTGCAAGCGATAGCGCAATCGTATCGCCCTTCTGTTTCCAAGCCCAAGAGCTATCGTGGCCGACGGGAGGCCCTGCGCTGCCCCCAATTCATACCAGGTCGATGTTCCTATGTCGTTGTCAATTTGGTAATCAATCCTGACCTCCCTGCCGGACGCCGTGGTATTCTTGAGGTGAAGGGTTACGTCGGCGAACAGCTTCGGCAGAGACGCCGATTGAAGGTCCACGTACGACTGCGTCAATACGCCCTCGTGCTGGTATCTCATGCTGGCGTCGGTGAGGGGATTTAGCGAGGCATTCGGCCACGCCTGGTAAACAAGATCTCCGTTGACGTCGAACCACAGATATGGGTCGCCGTCAGTGTTTCCCTGCCAGAACACGGAACGGATGCGCAGTCCACTGGACCAGGCCCTGAACATCTCGTGATATCCAATTTTGTTCCACGCGTATACTGCCGAGACGCCACCCGGCACGTCCCACGCCCCAAACATAAGTCCAATTCCCGGGAATAGCGCCGAGAAATATCCTTGACCCGAGGGGAGTCCCTCTCCCTTCCAGTGGCCGACATCGCTAAGCGTGGATCCATACAGCTGTTCAAGCGAGAACGCCCAGTTGAAATACAGGAACAAATCCTGAACTGCGCATGCCTTGCCGTTATTGGAAGAGGGTATCATGGACAGGCCAACGGGAACTCGCGTGGGCTTCTTGCCGCTTAGCGTCCACAGGCTGTCTTCCTTGAAAATCTGAAGCTGGTTGTTGTATTCCGCCAGGGCGGTGAAGCGAAAACTCTGATCCCCGACATACTGCCCGTTGCCAAAGTTCAGGTTTCCCCAGGCGGCCACGTCAGAGCGCCGTATCTGATTGGTGGTATTGTCCGCGATGTAAATCTGCGTTTTCTCGTTTGCCGTGTCGTAGACTGTGGCCAGATAGTCCCCTCGGCTATCCGCGTCTGTGTCCTCCCTGAAGTTGTGCGTCTGCCCCGTTGTGGCGTTCCAGCGCATCTGCTGTGAGTTCGTGCTTCCGCCCACCGTGAAGAGGGCAATCTTGTCGTACACGGTAACGTCTCTGACGACTTTTGCGCTCCACCCGCTGACAAGAAGCTGCCACTCCGGCGTCTGGTAGATGACGTACTCCGATGTGCTGTCGGGCGTGGTGCTGAGCGCCGAGACAAGCGTCAGCGTATTCGCCGTGTTTGAGGCAATGCCCTTGGTTTGTCCTTCTCCAGTTCCATTGACAATGCGCACCCGCGCCCCGGCCCAGACATCCGTAGTCCAACTTCCTCCGAGACATCCGGGCGTCGTGTCCGTGATGACGGTTGACGTGGAAGAGGTTACTTTGCCACGGTCTCCGTTGATGTAGACCTGGGAAACGGTACTGTCGTCCTTTGTGTCAACAACATACCAGGCACCCTCCAAAATGAACGGTTTCCACCGGCGAGGGGTATCTGCGGCTTGGATGCGGTGATAGATCGTAGACGTTGATGCGGTCCAGCTTGTCCCATTCGTGCTGCTGGCGCTCGTGCCGGATCCGCTGTTTGTCCCAATCTCCCAATGTGACCCCTCGGTAGAGCTTGCCGTCACCACAATCCAGTAGAGGGTCGAGGTAGACAGGGCCCCTGGAGCAATGGTGACTGGCACGAACTGGGACACGTAGTCCGTCACCGTTGTCGTAGTGACTGTCCCGCCCGTGCCGACAATGGTAGTGGGGACGTCCGGCGTCGGAGATGCGTCATTGGCGTAGATGGAGACCGTCAACGTTCCGGGTGTCCCAATCCTCCGCAACCACAACAGGAGCGTCGTGGGGGTCAAGGCAGATGCCGGACTCGTGAACTGGGTGGCGTAATAGGTGTATGGGCTAATGATCTTCTGCCACGCCATGTCGCCAGGCAGATTCTCGACGACGTTACGCCCCATGCTACCAAACTTCCATTGCAACCCATTGTGGATCTTGCCGGGCGTAAGCGTCCAGAGGGATTGGCTATCGAAAAATTGCGTCGGGTCTTCTGAGAAGTCGTCTTGCCCCCTTCCGCCGTGCCAAGAACGCTGCTCGATGCTTGTGACGGATGGATCCCAGCTGCCGAACTTGCGCCCGCTTTGGGCAATGACGAGCGTGGACGGAGTAACAGGAATCTCCTGGACGCCGCGCGCGCCGCCGTCCAAGTTCATTCCGAACTTCTCTAGTCCATTCTGGAGTGAAAGGTCGTGGGTCGGATTGGCGATATCGGGACCGACGTTGATCGTGGTCACGCTACACCGCCAGTTCGTCGCCGGTCAGGCGAGAGTACCTCGTATCCTGGACATCGCCGGGGATGAACAATCGGGGTTCAACATCGGGGTAGTCGATGGATCGGGATGTCATAATGCGGTCGAAGTCCCGCTGCATCTTGTCTTCCATAGTCTTCCAGAAATCGTCCTGGCCCTGCTGCCGGCGGTTTGCCCAGGCGGCCAGAGCCGAAGAACAGGCCGCAATCGCCAACTCCGGCTCGATGACCTCGGCGATGGTGGATGTAGCCAGCTGTACGTCTGGATGTACGCCCGTGTACCAGATGTAGAGTGTCTGCCCGCCTATGGGCTGTCGGTGAAGCTGGATAGTTCCGGTTGATCCGGCCGCAGCGGGGATCCAGTCCCAGTCTGGGATCATCTGCCGGTTCGTGTCGCTACTCGCGTCGCTTATGTTGATCTCAACCCGCAACGGCTTCCTGCGCTTGACGGCAACGGGAATGCTATACTGGCGCTGTGCGGCAACGGTCGTGGTCGAACTGTCCACAAGGGGAATATCGCCTATCTGCCTCAGAGCGTCATTGGCAACGTCGATGGCCGTCCACAGTGGTATCAGGATGGTGCCCAGCCCGTAACGGTCTCCCGAGGCTGGGGCAACTGTGAATGAGGGACTGACCGTGATCGTTCCGGTAGAGTTCGTGGATGCGGAGCATTGCGAGAATTCCCCCTCCGGAGCCGCGGCGTCAGCCTCCATGATGAACACTGGGGCAGTCTTGTAGTCGTTATCCCGCCCCTCGTTGGCAATTCCGCTGTCCACTACCGTAGACGTGGAGCCGCCCGTGGCCTGCCTGACGACCATCTGGCCGAGGCGGAGATAGGACTTGGCGATCATTTCAAACAGGGTCATAACTCACCATGAGGGACCGAGGTGCGCGGTCCCGTCCTTCGGGTCCTTCTGGCTTGCGCGGTCGTGGAACTTACCCGCCCAGACCTCGGCCATCGGAAAGACGAGTACGCGCCTCATGCTATGTCCGTTTCGACATATCCTCGGAGCGTCTCGTTCGTCCATCGTCGAGCGCACTTCAATCTCCTCGCCGCAAATGTCGCAGATGAATGGGTATAGAGGCATCCGTATCCCTACTTGAACTGCACAGAAATCTGCCCGAATACGGGGTCGAGCACTCCGTCTCCGCCCTCGCCGGCAAGACACAAGAATACGTCTGCCTTGGCGAGCGTCGCGAGCGAAGTCCACGCACCGGCAATTACAGTGTTCGTGGCATTGATGGCTTCCTGAACGTGCCCTGACGCTCCCAGCTGTACCCAGTTTCCCACCGTTGTGTTGAAGGCCGTTCGGTACAGGACCTTGAGAACTGCTGCCGCTGCTCCCGATGTTGCCTGCTTGTTGATAACGATGCGCGCCTGCGTGTAACTGGTAAGATCCACCTTCGTCGCATAGCGGTGCGACGCATTGAAGAACGTAAGGGCTAGGGGCTGGTTCGACCATGTGACCGCGCCGTTATCGGACACCAATTGAACGCTAAGCTGCCCAGAACCCCCTGCCGCCGTAGCCCATTGCGTGTTGTAATCGGTGCCGTCAATCTTTGAGAGGACCTGATTGGCCGTTCCCCCGGCCGGTACGCCTACTCCGGGATTTCCCTGGGCCCCATCATTTCCTGGTACCCCTTGAATTCCCTGAATGCCCTGTGCACCGTCGTTCCCGGGAGGCCCTTGAGGGCCGGGGACTGTAGAGTCTGCCCCTGGAGGACCCTGTAGGCCTACGTCTCCTTGCGTCCCCGGAATACCTTGAATGCCCTGGATTCCCTGAGGGCCCGGGTTGCCCTGGAGACCAGTATCGCCCTGAATTCCCTGGATACCCTGCGTCCCTTGTGCGCCAGGATCACCTTGCGCGCCCGGAATGCCCTGGATGCCTTGTGGGCCATCCGGGCCCATCGGACCTTCAATGCCCTGCGGACCATCCGGACCCATCGGGCCGCCCGGACCGATAGGACCTTCAGGCCCCGGCGGGCCCTGTATGCCCTGGATGCCTTGGACACCTTGATCTCCTTGCGGTCCCTGCGGTCCCGCAGGACCCGGTGAACCCGCCCCGGCATCGGCCCACGCCAAATCATAGGGCGTCTCACTTGCCTTGGAGAGAACCTGGCCGATTGCCCCGCCAGTCGGAATGGACTTTGTGCGCCATGCCGCAGCGCCATCCTTCCACGTCAAGATGGTTTCGTCTTCGCCATTTCCAAGTGGAAGAGTTGCGCTATCCGAATCTTCATAGTGCACGTACTTCCCGACGCCGGGAATTCCGCCCTCGGTTACAACCAACTTGCGGACCACTTTAGTACCCCTTTTTCTTGCTCTTCTTCTTCCCCTTTTTCTTCCCGCCCGCGTCAGACATCTGACTGCCGGGCATCTTGTGTTTGGGCATCTTGTGCTTCTTCATCATGTGTTGCATGGAGGTCTCCTACGCGGGAATTCCGTCCACCCAGAAGTGCACGGTCGCGCCAGTCTCCGTCAGGGCGGCGTAACACTTGGACGAGAACCAGACGCCACCGAGATCAACAAAGCTAAATAGAGTCTGGCCTCCCTCCGCCTCCCCGCCCAACTCGATGATGTTGGTTCCGCTGCCATCCGCGTCATCCGTGAGTTCAACTTCCCAGTCCGCATGTTCTGCGTCCACCAGGATGGCCATGATGCGGGCCGGCGTCGAAGTGACCGCGCCGGAGGCCTCAAGAACCTTGATCCGATATAGTGATCCTGCCGATGGTATTCTCATCTTATCTCCCTACGGGTTATCGCTAACGCGGAAATTATCAAAGTAGCCAGCACGCGGGCCACTATATTCGGGGTCTTCTATCTGTGCGTTGAAGTTGAAGCCCGCAACTGTGGCCGTACCATTCCAGTCACAATCTACGCCCGTGGCATAGCCCTTGATGCCGAGATTCTCGTAAGTTGTCCCGTCGAAGAAAACCCCCAGATAATCTCCGCCGCTTTGCGCTACCTGGATTAGATGCCAGCCCTCGGAAACTATGAATGGATCAGCTATAGCGACATAGGTGCCGAAGAAGTTCTTCACGTATAGTTGTCCCCAGTTGATACCCAGCACGCGCCCAATAAACACCTGTGCATCGAATTGGCGCTCCTTATATGCCTGATGACTATTGCTCCACATACACTGCTTGATGCCGTTTCCAAGACGTCCCTCCATGCCCGATTCATAGTAAAACCTCACCGATACCGCCGCCGGATTGGCATAAGGTACATAGAGGCCGAGCTTGGAATTTCCCCATTGATCAACGCCGGCATCGTTATCTGCGAGAGCACTCCATGAACCGGCATAGGCCCGGTTCTGGGATCGGGAGACGCCATCATTCGCGTCATACTCATCCAATAGATCGGTCTCAAACCCATCATTCCAGATGAGTGCGGCAGCGGCCGAAATAGGGACCATGAGAAGCGATATAGCTATAGCGCATGTGAGGAACAGCCTTTTCATTGTTTTACTCCATTGAGTGCCTGAAAGGCACGATAAACGAGTGTCGGACTGAGATCAAGGATATGAACCAGGCCACCAGTCCGCCTGGCGGTCAGGTAAACGTTCGCGTCGCACCACTCCTTTTGGGATGTTTGGCTTTGACAATAGTTCGGCAGCGTGAAATAGAACACAAATGTCGCGCCGTGATCAAAGAGCGATCTAACCCATGGTTCTAATGCCTCCGCCTGGGCTGTCTCAGAATCCCGCTGGGGATTGGTTTCCGTAACCCAAACCTCCTTAGATTCTAGGCCATACTTCCCGGTTAGCCGCTTGAGAGACGCAAAAGTCGCATCGACGGTACCTACTGTTCCGTACACATGAATGCCCAATACATCGAAATAGTCCCCGATGCCGGGCTTCGCCAACAACGCGCTTATCCACGGGCCCTCATTCAAAATGGCCGCATGTGTCGGACTGCCCAGCACAATCTTGGCGCTAGAGCGGGCTGTGCGTATGGCCTGTGTCGCCGTGAGAACCAGCCCGTAATAATCATCCACTGTTCCACTCCACATCGTCTGGCTATTGGGCTCGTTCCAAATCTCCCAGGCCATAACCCGAGACTGATAACGACTCACAATTTTCCCCACGAACCCCGACCATGCGCCAAGATCAGGCGGACAGGTGACACAATTCCCAGCCCAGGTCGGAGTACCCTTCAGGACAACCAGGGCTTTGAGTCCAGAGATCTCCAGGACATCTATGACCTTATCCATGCTCGTCCAGTTATACTGCCCGCGCGTTTTCTCTATTTGATCCCAATGTGCCGTAATACGTACGGCCTTGGCCCCAGAATCCGCAATCAGCCGCACTTGATTATCTAAGCTCACTGCCCCGGCCAACGACATTG
>Ga0209641_10003160_pt1 | contig 13862 bp, 24 predicted proteins | sample RifCSP16_1_FD_184022 | JGI IMG/M metagenome (GOLD analysis project Ga0209641, IMG submission 184022) | Soil microbial communities from Rifle, Colorado - Rifle CSP2_sed 16_1 (SPAdes) (version 2) | ecosystem: Environmental > Terrestrial > Deep subsurface > Rock core/Sediment | place: Rifle...
ATGAAGCGGTCATAGAGAGCAGGAGGTGGCAGAAAGGAGGAAATACACATTTTGGAGCTTTTACATTGCTCATTCCGCTTGTGATTGCAGCAGGAAAGTGCGAAAATACATCCTGCCTGAAAGCACAGGTAAAAAAGGTTGTGAGAGAGACCACAGTGGAGGATGCGGTGGAATTCTACAGAGCATTCTCAGAAGCAGGGGTGAAAGTCAAACCTGTGGGTCAACTTGACCTTGGAGATGCTTCCTCAATTGATAAAACAAGAGAGCAGGGATTGACACTTTTTGACCTGATGGAGATATCGAGCGGCTATGACATGATCGCAGAAGAATGGGCTCATGGTTTTCACAAGACTTTTGAATGCGCTGCATCCATACAGGATAAGCTGGGCAGATTTGGAATCAATGATGCTGTTGTTCTCACCTTCATGGAGATCTTATCCAGGCATAAGGACACTTTCATACAGACCAAGTTCAACAGTGAAAAAGCAGAGCAGGTTTCTGTGAAGGCAAATGAAATTCTGAATAAAGGTGATATCTGCGAAATAAGGGATGCGATTCATTCCTTTGATGAGGAATTATTGAAAGCGGGCATCAATCCAGGCTCGACAGCGGATATAATCATCGCAGGATTGTTTGTCTTGCTTTTTGAGGGGGTGAGATTTTGATAGATATCGATGAGTTCGGGATACATGAAGGTATATCAGAGGTGATTCTTACCACACTCTCGTCTGATGGAGTGCCAAATGCTGCGCCCATGGGTCTGCACAGAAAGGGCAACAGGCTCTTTTCAAGGATCTACAGCTCAAGGACTCTGGATAATCTCCTGAGCTATCCAAAGGCTGCAGCAAATATCGTGGATGATCCTGTTGTGTTCGTGCAGTCCGCACTTTCCGATATCGAACCTGAGAAATTCGAATTTATTGAAGGTTTTCCCGTGCTGAAGAGCGCACCTGGATGGATTCTCTTTGATTGCATCTGTAAGAAAGGTGAAAATGTCTCAGTGGCAGAGTTCTCGCCGATAAAAGGCAGGATAATTGAGCGAAAGATCCATCCCATAAATCGCAGTTTCAACGCTGTTATAGAAGCTGCGGTACATGCCACCAGGTATGTGAGCCTGAAGGATGAGAAATACCTTGGACAGATCGAGTATTACAGCAAGATCGTCCAGAGATGCGGCGCGGTGAGGGATAAAGAAGCGATGCGGTTATTATATGAGCTTATTGGACATCCGGAATAATATCATTCCTTACCGAAGAACGTCCTCATCATCGGGTGCATCTCCATCATCTGCTGGCTGGCAATATCCTCATACAGTCTGTACATGATGCTCACAGTCAGCAGCAGACCTGTCCCGCCTGCGCCTCCAAGTGTGCCGAGAAGGCTGGCAATAAGCGTGAGCAGACCTATGAACGCACCTCCGATCACTGTCACCTTGGGGATATACCTCTGCATCACGCGCTCAAGCGTTCCACTGCTTCTCCTGTATCCAGGTATCTGCATCCCTGAGCGGTGTATCTTTTCAGCCACGCTCTTTGCACCCATACCTGTTGTCTCGATCCAGAACAGGGCGAATATGATACCTCCGATTATCAGCATTGATGCATCTGTGAGAACATGGAGCCCGATCTGCCAGTTTGCCGGGGCTGGAGCACCAAGACTGCCGAATTGAGATGCCACAAGAGAAGGCATCCAGTCAGAAGGGCCCTGGATCGGAGCAAGATAATACATGAGACCGCTGATAGGTGTTGCATCTCTGTATTCCCCGAATATGGTGATACCTCTGCTTGAAAAGAGAAGTCCCATCATCTGGATGTTTGCCTGCAATGCTCTCACAAGGATCATGGGCAGAACGCTTGCGTAGATCAGCTTCACGGGGAACCTTCCGCGCGCCCCTCTCACAGCAGCATGGGCAAGCGGTATCTCGATCCTTGTGCTCTCCACATACACAACCATCAGATATATGAGCACAGTGCTGAGAAGTGCAAGTATACCTCCCTGCACAAGCATGAAGAGCAATCCATCTCCGCTGAGGAGATAGTCCAGCCCTATATTTGATGATGGGCTTGCGATATAGATCCATTTTGGTATAAGTCCGATAGGAAATCCTGTGTTGTCAGGCTTCCAGTTGAATATTCCTGTGACTATCTGCTGCGAAACCCCTGCTATAATGAAGAGACCAACGCCTGAGCCTATGCCCCATTTGGAGACGACTTCGTCCATGTACAGGATGAGTATGCCTCCGGCGCAAACCTGAAGGAACAGCAATAATGTTATCACATTTACTTCCACGCCGAGCTGCACTGCAAGCACTGCGTCAGGGCGCATGTATCCGCCCATGATCTGAGGAAGCGCCTCCAGAACAACCATCACAAAGACGAGAAGCTTCTGCAATCCCTGGAAAATCGCCTGCTGATGCGGATCACTGAGATCCATTTTGATGACATTCGCACCAACGAGCAATTGAAGCACGATCGAAGCCGTGACGATCGGTCCTATCCCCAGCACCATGAGCGAACCTGATGCACCTGCAAAGAAGGCGCGGTACATCTCAAAAAGGTCGATCGAGTTCTTGTCCAGTCCGAACAGCGGGATATTTGCAAGTGCAAAATACAATATCAAAATCCCGAGTGTCCAGCTGAGCTTTTTCTTGAAGTGAACATGCCCTTCAGGACGCGCAACTGCAGGTAAGCGCTTTAACAGGGGTTCGAGACTTTCAAAAGCCATGGTCTTTACTCTGCAGGTTCGGCAGTCTTGCCGGCCAGTTCTATCACTTTCCCTTTGACAGCATTGATTTTCTGTTTCGCGGAAGGTGAAAACTCACCTGCAGTGATAAAAAGAGACTTTGTCACTTTTCCGCTTCCAAGAACTTTTTCAATGCCAATGTTCCCCATATTGATATGATAAGCATCCCCTTTCTTTTCTGCAAGTCCTTCTACGACAAGCTGGTCTATGGATTCATCTATTTCACCTATGTTCACAATGACCTTATCCTTCACGATGCACAGAGGTCTCTTGAACCCGTGTTTCCCGAAACTCAGACCGCGCTGTAATGACCTGACAAAGTGGTGCTTGCATGTGCCTGCGTTCCCGCGCCCTCCGCGGCTTCCTCCGCCCCTTCTGTTCTTATGCGTCCCTGCCCCAAATGTCCTTTTTCCCCTGAATTTCTTTGTTCTCTGTTTGCTCATAATGGTTACCTCATTTTGTTCAGCAGGGAATTTATTTCAGTTCCGTGAAATCCCAGGTCTCCTCCTTCCAGGAAGGTTCTCTTAGTACCCTTAAGACCTTTTCTTGCAGGATGCAACCTGAAAACCTGCTTCATTTTAGGAACGTCACCTATAGAGGCTTTCCCTTCGCAAATAGCTTTTGCAAGCTCATCGAATGATTTGAACTTTGTGTTCATGGCAAGGTATTCCTCGGTCAGAGTTTTCCTTCCTTCAAGTCTGCCTCTATTTTTCAACATCTTTGCCAGTGTCTCAGGGCTGATCTGCCCCCAGGCGACATAGTCCTTTGCCTTCTGGATCATACCATTATAATTCGGGGTGTCAGGCACGATCACGCAATGATTTATCCTGTCAAGATGCAACATGCTCAGAGTATCCCTGATATCCTGCCTGGTTTTTACGCCGCCTCTTAGCCTTACTACTGCGTACATTTATTTCACCTTCATTGTAGTGGTTTTCATGAGCGCGTCAACAGTCGCCTTTGCAAAATTGAGCGTTGTCCTTGTCTCGCCCTTTGCTCTTGCCCACACATCCTTTATACCTGCGATCTCGAGCACCTTCTTAGCTGTGCCTCCTGCAGCCAGACCAAGTCCCCTGGGAGCAGGTTTGAGTTCCACGGTAACGCTGCCTGCTTTGCCCTTGACTGAAAAAGGAACGGTATGGGTAAGTCCGCAGCCGCATTCCCATGAGCCGCATCCTCTGTTAAGACCCCTGATATTCATCTTGGCATTATCTATTGCTTTCTTGATCGCTATTCCTACCTGAACGTCCTTGCCTTCTCCAAGGCCCAGAAACCCGTCCCCATTACCCACGATCACTGTGGCTCTGAATTTCACCCTTCTCCCGGAGTCTGTCATCCTCTGAACCATGTTGATGTCCAGCACCTCGTCCCGTATCTCCGGCAGTAGTGCATCCACGATTTGAGGCTCCCTTATTGGAAGTCCTGATTCAAGGGCTTCACTCATGTTTGTCACCTGTCCTTCCTTGACAAGTCTGCCCAGCCTTGTCTGTGGAGCCCATTCCATTCCTTCTTCGAACCCTCTATCTCTCATGCTTTTCACCTGAATTCTCCCTGGATTTTCTGCTTCACTGCCTCTAATTGCTCACTGATGTTGGTTTTTCTGAATTTGTCAATATGTTTGCCAGCAATACGATCATCTGAAGGGAATATCGCCGGATCATGCGGAATCTCAAGCCCGGCATTAATAGCGCCTTTCATGGCTGCAAATATTATGCCGCCTTTTGTTGTCTGATACAGCCCTATATCCAGTATGGCTTCAGCATGTCCCATTTTCTTTGCACGGTATCCAAGCAATAATCCTGCCAGATATGCTGACGGGATATTTCCTGTTCCGCCGGTGTAACCGTATTTTTTTAACTCGGCTGTATTCGAAGATGCCAGTGTAACATCTCCTTCTTTCGCAGGTAAAATTAACTGCATATTGGTGTGGTTCAGACTCTTTCTCACAACAAGCCTGGGTTTTCTTGATATGAGCATTTGCTTCCTGGCCCTGTAGTCGGTTCTGCCTTTTCTTATCCGTCTGAACTGTACTTTGTATCTTGCCCCTGTCGCCATTTTTAAGCCTCCTTGCTTTTGAGCTGTTCTATATGTGAGTTCAGGTGCGCCCTGCTTCTATATTCTCCGCCTTTTATTTTCATATACAGTTTTCTGTACACAGAAGCATCGATCGTCTTATTATCTCTCAGCTCTCTGAGCCTGCTTCGAAGCGCACGCACTTTCTTCATCCACTGTTCTTTCTTGGGTCTGCGCGCACCCTTTGCACCGCTCCTTGAACCGTGTCCTTTCCTGTGTCCATACGCACGGGCCTCGTGCAGCTTGCGCGCACGTGCTTTACTTACGCCTTTTATCGCCCTTGCGCTGATCTTATCTTCCTCGATCAGGGCGCGGATATCTTCACGTGTCAGAGCTGCAGCTATGTCTTTGAAGGCATCCGGATTCAACCAGACCCTGTTCACTCCAATGTCCATCACTTCTGCGGCCATGCGTCTCTGGTTTGCAAGGTCTGTCATGTTACTCCTCCCTCCTTGCCGGGTTGAGGATCTTCAAACCCAGTTCTACTGCTCTTTTTTCTATCATATCGCGCTTCCTTTCACCCACAGTATGGGCGATTCTCGCTGCCTGTTTGTCTGCTTTGAGGGATTCCAGGTCCTTCGGGTTATTCACAATAACATCTTCAAACCCTGATGGATGAAGACCCCTGACAGATGCAGGGCTGCCATAGCCTGCCTCCACGCGCGGACATTTTCCTTTACGACCATACCGTATCTTGTTATGGATACCATCCGGTCTTTTCCAGCGGTCTGCAAGTTTCTTTTTCTTATGCGAATCCGTCTGCAAGAAAGTCGGCTTTTTGCTTTTCTGTTTCTTCCTCGCATCAAGAAGTCTCTTTGTTTCGGCATCTATGGTTATCCTTATGACAGGGATTTCGATTTTCTCTGCCGGCTTTTCGTTTTCTTCGATAATATCAGCAGGTTCTTTTGTCTCTTTTTCCATGTTCATCACCGACCTGACTTTTCCACAAGATAAATTCCATCCTGGAATACCCTTGGATCGAATCTTCTTATCTTTGTGGCTGTATGAATATTGGCTGCAGTCTGTCCGACATCCTCTTTATTGATCCCGTTTACGATCACCTGATCGCCTTGGATTGTCACCTTTGTATTGCCGAGGATGCTGGCTTTTCTTGCTTTCTTTTCACCGAGGAAATTGCCGATCAATAACTGGTTCCCTTCGGTCTTTAACTGGATCGGGAAGTGGGAATAGACCATTTTCATCTTATACTCATATCCCTTGCTAATTCCAGTGATCATATTCTTGAGATGGGATTCGAATGTTCCTATCATCGCAAGCTGTTCTCTTCTCGGCTTCGAGGCCTCAACAATGACCTCTGAATCCGTCTTCTTTATTGTGATCCCCGGGTACCAGAGGTTCCTCTCTATCTGACCGAGCTGACCTGAGACCGTCACTTTCATATTATCTATCGCAACGTTCACGCCCTGCGGGATCTGTATCGTTCTCCTGTTCTCCATAATCTTCACCTAATAAACATAAGCGAGCAGAAGCCCTCCAATACAGTTCTCTCTGGCTTCGTAATGGGTCATGACGCCGTTGGAGGTGGTCAGGATGATCGATCCAAAACCTCTTGCAGGCAGGAACCGTTTCTCCCATTTCTCAAATTCGCCATTCTTTACGGCATGTCTGGGTCTGATCACTCCGCACTTATTGATTTTTCCTTTGAGCTGAACTTTGAACGAACCGGACTTACCATCATCGATCAGCTCGAATTCTCCAATGTATCCCTTCCCTTTCATGACCTCAAGCACGCTTCCAATTATTTTCGAAGCCGGGCTGATCATGCATTCGGGTTTGCCTATATCTTCTGCATTTTTGATTACAGATAATGCATCTGAAAGCGTATCAAGTAACATGATGATCACCTAGGTATACTTCTCAAAGCCCATATCATATGCAATTTCCCTGAAGCACTGCCTGCAGAGGTATATATTGTATTTTCGAACAAGCCCCTGTTTTCTGCTGCATCGTTTGCAGACATTTGCGCCTCTTCCGAATCTTTTCTTGCTTCTCTCCATTTAAACGACCTCCACACTGTACTTTTCTTTCACAAAAGAAATCGCATCTTCCTTTGTCAATCTGTGGTTTTGCGGTATTTTATGTTTTGCAATTTTCCGTCTCAGTATCCTGTAACCTGACCTTTTGAGCGCAACATTGACATCCATTCCGAAGATTCCTATGGAAGGGTCATATTTCATTCCCGGGAAGTCGGTATGTTCTTCTATCCCCAATGAAAAGTTGCCATCTTTATCGAACTGTGATGCATTGATTTTATTTTCATTGATCTTAAGTGCAGTCCTGAGGAATTCTGCAGCCCTGTTGCCCCGCAGTGTCACTTTGCATCCGATGGGTTCTTTTTTCTTGATCGAGAAAGTCGGTATCGTCTTCTTTGCATTTGCGCGTACTGTCTTCTGCTTCACGATCGTCTGGAGCAGCTTTTCTGCACTGCTCAGACGTTCGCCGCTTTCTCCAACACCGATGTGCACCGTGATTTTATCAATGGAAGGTTTTCTTGCTGGATTCATTTAAACCACCTTTAATTCCGGAGCTGACTCGCCGACAACAAATACGTAATCTTCGATGGTCTCAAATTCTTTATCATTTGATAGTACCACCATGTTCGTTCCAGAACCCCTTACTTTTCGGATCTGCTTTATTTTGCCTTTCTCTCCTGAATGTTCTCCGCCGACGATCAACGCAAGATTCCCCGGTCTATATGGTATATGCCTTGCAATCTTTCGGTCCGGGATAGATAACATCAGTGTATCAAAAGTCCTGAACTCGTTTGTCGCGATGATATTGCTGCCGTCATGCAGATTGAGCTGAACCGCTCCTTTTCTAATGATGGTCTTGTTATTGATCCTGCACAGCTTCTTTGCATCTGCGCTTTCCTTGAACAGTTTGAACCTGTTGTTATGATCAAGCAGAACCCTGTAATGTTCATTCAGTGCAGGAAGCGAGATGATATCGAAGAGACCCGCAATATATTTGTAATCCTTTCTGGTCTTTCCATCTACCAGAATGCTTCCCTCGTTGATGATCCGTTTGGCTTCCTTGCTGCTGTTCGCGATTTTAAGAAGGTCTCTCACGACCACAAGCAGTGGAATTCCTGTTTCCTTTGAATGAGAACCTGCATTTGCTCCCACAACCCATGCGTGGGTCTTCCTTTCCACAGGCCATGATGTCGGGGATGCCATTCTTCTCTGATGTTTTCCCATTTAATCACCCAGACGCCTTTCGTCTTTAAGTTCCAATTTGGTTATCATTACATTGGACGGCTGGATCGGTCGGGGCACTTCTGTACCATCCGACTTGGTCACGCTTACGCCATCCACGGTTATCGTCATATTCTTAAGATCAACTTCTGATACTTTGCCTTCAGTACCTTTATGGTCACCGCGTAATACTTTTACAGTATCGCCTGCATGGACAGGTACGGTCTTGATTCCATGTTTCTCTTCGAGTTCATCACTGAGCATTGCGCCCATGAACTTATGCCTGATATGGAGCGGTGCCTGATATCTGTATTTTCTCTGTTTTCTCGGCTGTGTTGATACCATGTCTCTCACCTACACTATTATCGAAGCTGCTGATGCTATCTTTGAATACCGCTCTGCAGCTTCTCTTGCTACCGGTCCTTTTACTTCCGTGCCTTTTGGCACACCTTCATCATCCACCAGAACACAGGCATTATCTTCGAACGAAACCCGCAGCCCATCAGGTCTTCTGAATTCCTTTTTCTGGCGTATTATGACTGCCTTGAAGATCTGTTTTCTCATCTCAGGGGTTCCTTTCTTGACACTGACGATAAGGGTATCGCCGATACCTCCTCTTGGATGTCTGTTCTTGACACCGCGGTATTTTAATACCGAGATCACTTCCACGACTCTGGCGCCTGTATTATCTGCACATTCCATCCTGGTCGCGCTGTTGATCGAACGCGGGATTTTCGCCTTCATTCCTTTCATTTCGCCACCTCCACGACCACATAGGATTTGGTCTTGCTGAGCGGTCTGCATTCAGCTATGATGACATTATCGCCTGCTTTTGCAGCTATGCATGGAGGATTATGCGCATGCACTTTGGTTTTCCTCTTCTCGTACCGTTCATATTTGGCGATCTTTTTTACAAATGCCCTCTGCACGACCACGGTTCTATCCATTTTATCGCTCACCACTTTTCCGCTCAGGACCTGACCTCTGACAGGAAGTGTCCCATGGAACGGACAGCTCGGATCAGCGCATTCTTTTGTTGGGGGCTGAACATCCAGCCCGATATCACGTACCATTATCAATACCTCTTATTTTTTGAATTTCTTTTTGAACTTTGTCTGGATTCTATTTTCGGGTTGCGAGAGCAATAATCTTCCATCTACCTTTATTTCTAACGGCAAGTAACGTTTGTCGTCAAAAGATGGAATTGTAAATATGAAAGATGAGCAGGATTTTGGAACTTTCTTTTCCTGAACATCGGTTTCTATTATGAACATGTGCTTTGTTTCATCCACGATCTTACCCCTTATTCCTGTAAGGGAGCTATTTGTGCTGTCCACTACCTCTGTATCAAGACCTATGAGTTCATGGTGTATGATATTGTGTGGGGTCAGCTTCATTCTGGTGCAGGCTCCTTCTGGATTGTTTTGATCCTTGCGATCGTTCTCCTTATTTCTTTTATCCTTCCTGGATTTTCCGGGGCTCCACCTGCTGAAGCGATAGCTCGTTCTCGGATCAGCTCCAGCTTCAGTTTATCCAGTTCTTCCTGCTTTTCTGTCAGGTTCATTGTCCTTATCTCATCAGTCCGCAGTATGGCCATCAGATTTCCTCCTTTTTATGGATGCGCATTGCTGGATGCCAGTAGTCAAACCCAGCATGTTTGTGCTCCTTTACATCCCCGTGAATTCGCTCTTCAGCGCTGCCTTCGGGACTTTTGAACTCAGATCCTGTCTGGAACTGCTCCTTCCCGGCTTCCTGGGGTTGAGTTTCCGCTGACTGCGCTGATCCCGGTGCTACAGTTTCCGCGACCTGAGGTTTTGCAGGTTCCTTGACCAGATGCTCGATACTGGCTGGTTTTGTCTCCCTGGCAACTTCAGGGACAGCTTTCTGGGTAATCATGAATCTTCCTGGAAGTTTGACAGACGGCGGGACTATTCTGACACGGCATCCGATAATCCCCAATTTCTTTATAGCGATGGCAAATCCTTTATCCACAAGCTCCATCGCCGGATTACCTGCATGCAGCATATTTCCTGCGACGAATTTCTCGGTCCTTTTCCTGGGACCTGTCAGCTTGCCCGCGATATCTATTTCGCATCCAAGCGCGCCTGCCTCCATTATTCTGCGAAGCATGTTATGCCCTGCTTTTCTGAAATACAGCCCGCGCTCTATTGCCGCAGCAAGCCTTGATGCCATCATCTGTGCATTGAGTTCGGGGATCTTTACTTCCTGGACATCTATCTGAGGATTATCCAGATGGAAAACGGTTTCAAGGTCATGTGTGAGTCTGTGTATGGTTTTACCGCCTTTTCCTATTATCATGCCCGGCTTTTCTGCAAATATCGTGACCTGTGTGCCCATGGGGGTGCGGTTAATGTTCATGCCTCCATAACCTGCTCTCTCGAGCTGTCTGGAGAAATATTCTGCCATCTGAGCTTTATCAAGACCATTCTTGACAAATTTTCTTTCTACTCCCATTACTGCTCCTCCAGTATCATTTCAATGCTCACAGTTTCGTGTTTCTTGGGTGTGGCTCTCCCCTGCGCCCTCGGGAATGCTCCTCTATAGGTATGACCTTTCTTGGTCGCAACATGTATGATCTTCATATTCTCGGAATCAAGCCCTTTATATGAAGCGTTGCTTTCGGCATTTTTCAATACTCTGAGATACTCCTTTGCAGCCTTCTGGGGATATCTGCCTGTGCACATTCCCTTTCTGTGAGGGACATTTCGTACGTATCTTTTATAGGGCACTGCCTGTTTCAGCGCAGACACTTCTTCAAGGAATCTTCTCGCATCATCAAGCTTCATTCCTTTTATTGCAGATGAGATCTCATGTGCGTGTTTTCGAGATATCTGAAGCTCTTTACCCATTGCTTTCGCGGTTTTCTCTGATTCGGGTTCAATTGAATAATTTAATTTCATGTACATCACTTCAATGGAATGAATTTGCTTGATCTCGTAGCTCCTATACCTGCTGCACCGTGAGAGACCTTCTTGCGCGTCAGGACGAATTCTCCTAAATAGTGACCCACCATTTCAGGCGCAATATCCACAGGTGCAAACTCCTTGCCGCTATGGATATTGATTTTCATTCCGACCATCTCTGGCAGAATTATCATATCCCGCAGGTGCGTTCTGATATTCGGGTCTTTGATCCTGACCTTATGCAGTAATTTTTTATGCTCTTCAGAAAATCCCCGCAGTATCGTGCGGCGCTGCCTTGCAGGGACAAGCTTTGCAAAGTCTTCAAGGCTCAACTTCCTGAGATCTTCCATGGTCTTTCCGCGGTATGTGAACTCGCCTTTTCTCTTCGGTACCTTTGATAATATCTTCTTAGCCATATCTGTCTACTTCCTTCCTGTCCTTCTTGCAGCAATAGATCCGACTTTTCTGCCAGGGGGTGTGCCGCGCGCCACGGTCTTGGGTCTTCCCGGATGCTGCTGACCTCCGCCTCCGAAAGGATGATCAACAACGTTCATTGCCACACCTCTGGATCTTGGCCATTTTGTCGCTCTCACCTTCATCCTGTGGAATTTCTTCCCCGCCTTGACAAAGGGTTTTTCAGTGCGCCCTCCTCCTGCAACCACGCCGATGGTGGCTCTGCATTTGGGATTGAGCCATTTCATCGCACCGCTGGGCAGCTGTACGACCGTCTTACCAACATCATGGGCTATGAGGATCCCGTACATTCCTGAAGCCCTTGCGAATTTTCCACCATCTCCTGGCTGAGATTCCACATTGCATATGGGAACTCCCTCTGGTATCTCTGCCAGAGTCAATGTATTCCCTGGCTCAACAGGCACGGAGATCCCGCACTGGATGATCTGGTTTACTGCCACGCCTTCAGGGATAAGAACAAGCCTCTCTTCCCCATTGCTGAACGAAACCCGTGCTATTGGAGCAGACCTTGCAGTATCGTGGATTATCTCGAGCACATTCCCTGTGATGATCCCCTCCTGCACTTTAAGATGTTCAAGATTCGCTTTGAATTTATGAGAAGGAGCTTTATACGTCGGGGAACCTTTTCCCCTGCTCTGTGCAATAATTCTATGTCCCATGTTTTCACCTCAGAACAGCCCCAGCCGTGAGGCTAACTCTGCCGCAGTGTTCGGTTCTTCGAACATCACAATGGCTTTTTTCAATCCTTTGGGCGTCATCATTGTATTCACGCTGTACACCTTTACTTTATAGAGAGACTCTATCTCTTTCTTGATCTCATTTTTAGTATCATTTACATTGACGATGAACTGGAGCGTATTATTTGCTTCAGCCTGGGTCGTTGCCTTTTCTGTCACAAAAGGATGGATTATCATTTCAGCGCCTCCTGAAGTTTTGCAATTGCTGATTCTGTGTAAATCGTCAGACGTCCTGCACTTGTTCCCGGAGCTAACAGTTCTGCGTTCAGATTTTCCGGAGTAACGATATCCACGCCCGGAAGATTGCGGGCTGCTCTAAATAATCCCTTATCCTCTGTTGAGACGATCAAAATGCTTTTTGAACGTTTGTATTTTCTTCCGCGGAGTTTACCTTTCCCAGCCCTTATCGTTTTTTCCTTTGCTCTGAGAACGTCGTCCCATACATGGAATGCCTCCATGAAAGATCTTACGTCTTTCGTCTTTGAAAGAGCAGCAAGCTCATCAACAGCAATGATGGGCAGCCTGGCCGAGAAATTATGTCCCCGGTCTTTGACCAGCTTCTCGTTCGCTGTTGCAGCAATCGCTGATTTAATGGCTTTATTGCGCTCTTTATCATTGATCTTTTCTGACCTGTCGGTCTCGGGTTTTGGAGGGTGTGCTTCCCTTCCCTTGACTGCCTGCGGAATTCTGGCAGCCTTGCTGCTGTTCTTGAGTCTTGCAACCCTCGAGACGCCGCGTCCGGGTCCCCAGCCCTCTGCAGAGGTCCTCATACCTGCATACATGTGCGGGCCGTATGGCTGCTGCCGGTTCGCCTGAGAGGCAAGTACCGCTTTCTTGATAAGGTCAGGACGGTATGCCTCGTCAAAGATTTCTGAATTTATCTTTTTCTTTGTATTTCCTGATAAATCGATTATGTTTATTTCCATCAGAATCACCCCTGCTTTGACTCAAGACTTATATATGATATCTCGGGAACGGGCAGTTGCTTCTTTAATCTTATAGCAGGTCGCATTCGCACGAGCCTTTTGGCAGGACCGGGTACGCTTCCTTTGATGATTATATAATCGTTCCTGATAATACCGTAGTTCAACACTCCACCCTCAGGGGTCACATTTTTCCCATCTTTTCCGATCTGCATTATCCTCTTGTTGAACTCTGTCCTCTGATGATAGCCTGTCTGCCCCAGTTGAGGCACGCGCCAGCTCACATGTGAAGGGTGCCATGGTCCCAGTGTCCCTATCTCCCTCACGCTGCCTGCCCTTGAGTGTTTGGATTTCTGGATCTGTATTCCCCATCTCTTCACAGGCCCCTGCAGCCCTTTGCCTGTGGTTATTGCAAGAATATCTATGATATCCCCGTTATTGAACACATCATTTATGTTGACAGGCTTTCCAAGCAGCGTCTTTGCATATTCGAAACGTGCCTTAAGATCAGTTCCCCCGATGTTGTTTTCCATCAGTTCTGGTTTCTTCTTCGGGATGCCTGTTACTTTTTCGGGCAAGGTGTACATGATTACTCTCAGATCCTTTGCAACTCCGTCCCTGATGAGCTGTTCGATCTTAGAAAGCGCTGCAGGAAGGTCGTGTTTCTTTGGAACCATGATCGCACGGTTGAGTTCCTTATCAAGCTCTTTAGTCCATGCTTCTGCGATTGCATGTGCCCCATAGGTTGTGCTGTTATAGACCCTTATACCCGCA
>Ga0209641_10003161_pt1 | contig 13860 bp, 15 predicted proteins | sample RifCSP16_1_FD_184022 | JGI IMG/M metagenome (GOLD analysis project Ga0209641, IMG submission 184022) | Soil microbial communities from Rifle, Colorado - Rifle CSP2_sed 16_1 (SPAdes) (version 2) | ecosystem: Environmental > Terrestrial > Deep subsurface > Rock core/Sediment | place: Rifle...
AGCTTTACGAGTTTTTCCTGGAAGGCGTCGTGCTGTTCTCTCTTCTCTGGACGTTGAAGGACAGGGGCTTCAGGGCGGGCGTTCTCACTTCGCTCTTTATTATGATCTACGGCCTCTTCAGATTTTCTGTTGAGTTCTTCCGGGAGCCCGACCAACAGCTCGGGTTCATCGCAGGCCCCTTTACGATGGGCCAGCTCCTGAGCCTTTCCATGGTGTTCATCGGGACCGGTATTTTCTTTCTGCGAAAAAAACGATCGTGAAGCACGCTGTCATGCGCTGCTCATGTCTCCATTATGATCCAGACTGCCCTCTCTCAATTTGACATCCCCGGAACGTTTGTGCAGGCCGCGCGGTTCGGCTCCGGCCTCATTAACGATACCTACCTCTGCGAGTTCAAGGACCATAACGTTGTGCGCAAGTACGTTCTTCAGCGGGTCAATCCGTCCGTATTCAGGCAGCCGGAACAGGTGATGGAGAACGTGGAAGTTGTTACCGCGCACATCGTGAAGAGGCTCAGCGCAGAGGGAGTCGCAGACCCGTACAGCGTTACCCCCGCGCTCATTCGCAAACGAAGCGGCGGTTCATACTATGTCGACCGCTCGGGCGCGTTCTGGCGTTTGTTCCATTTTATAGAATCCGGCACGGTATTCGAAAAAGTCGCCGGCGTTCGCCACGCCTTCGAGATCGGCCGGGGACTGGGCAGGTTTCAGGCGCTCGTCGCGGACCTGCTTCCGGAGAAACTTCACGATACCCTCCCCGGCTTTCACCGGACGCCCCTGTATCTTCAGGAGTTCGATGATGCAGTACAGGCGAATGAGAAAGGCCGGGCTCAAGAAATCGACAGGGAGCGGGCATTCGTGTACCGAAGGATGCAGCTTGCGCCTCTTCTCACCGGTCTTGCGGACGCCGGTCAGATACCGGTGCGCGTGGTGCACAACGATCCCAAGGTGAACAATGTGCTTATCCATTCCGTGACCGGGGAGGCCATATGTATGATCGACCTGGACACGGTGAAGCCCGGCATTGTCCTGTTCGATTTTGGCGACTGCGTGCGCTCCGCGGCCAACCCTTTGGGTGAGGACGCGGAAGACCCGGACACGGTCGGCATCGATCTGTCGCTCTTTGAGGCCGTGGCAGGCGGATATCTCCGCGAGGCGTGCGCGTTCCTGACCGAAAAAGAGATCGAGATGCTGGCCGTGTCGGTGAAGGTCATTACCTTCGAGCTCGGTCTCCGCTTCCTGACGGATTACCTCCGCGGAGACACCTATTTCAAAATACGGTATCCGACGCACAATCTCCATCGTGCTCGCGTGCAGTTCCGTCTGCTCGAAAGCATCGAGACGAACGGGACGAGGATGGAGTCCATCATCAGGAACATCCTGTCCCAAATGAACAGCGGCGAGAAATGATATAGATAATTGGTGGTATACTATTAAATAGAAGGAACGTTTTTTACCCCAGTTCAGTATCCCGACAGGAATGAAAAAGGGTGGCGAGATGCCGCAGGCCGCTAAGCTGGTTCTGGTGTGCATGTTCTGTATAGGCTTGATCACCGCGATCGTCTATCTGGTGAAATGGTTCTGGTGATCGGCTGTGTGTTATGGTCTTTCGGTCCGATCTTCCCCCTCTCCGAAATTTGAAAAAAGACATCAAAGGAGGTGATGCGTTATGAAGAAAAACATGGGAACAACTGACCGTGTCATCCGAACTGTCGTTGCTGTTGTTATCGGGCTCCTCTATTTTACGGGTACGATCAGCGGCACGCTTGCGGTCGTGTTGAGCATCGTTGCCATCGCTTTCCTGCTGACGAGCGCCGTCGGTTTCTGTCCGAGCTATCTGCCGTTCGGCATTTCGACAAAAAAGAAAGAATAGAGCATGATCCGTTGCGCAGGGCCATCGGAACACGGGTGGTCCTGCCGCCGATGTACGAGGGAATAATCCCATCCATTACGCTTCCAGGAGGCATCCCATGCGAAAGACAACAGCGTCCATGCTGTTCTTTTTGGCCATCCTGTCTATTTCGACCGCCATCATCGCTTCTGATAAAGATAAAAAAACAGATGAACTGACCAGTGCCCGCGTGAGCCCCCAGACACAGGGCTGTCTGGGGTGCCACAGCATGTACACGCCGGGGATCGTTCACGACTGGTTCTCGAGCAGGCATTCACAGACGACGCCTGCCGATGCCCTGAAAAAACCCGTGATCGAGCGGCGGATCTCGGTCGACAAACTGCCTGACGACCTCTCCGCATATGCCGTGGGGTGCTACGAATGCCACAGCAGGAACCCCGAAAAGCACAAGGACAGCTTCGAGCACATGGGATTTAAGATCAACGTCGTCGTGACCCCGAATGACTGCAAGACCTGCCACCCGGTTGAAGTCGCGCAATACGCAGGGAGCAAGAAGGCGAATGCCATCAAAAATCTTATGGGGAATCCCGTTTACCATGCCCTCGTGGACACGATCACGGGTGTCAAAAAGGTTGTGAACGGCAGGATAACAACAGAGAAGCCTTCGGAAAAGACCCTGCATGACAGCTGCCTCGGGTGCCACGGAACAAAGGTGGAAGTAAAAGGGTTGAAGACCGTCACAGCGGCCATGGGGGAGATATCCGTACCGAATCTTACGAACTGGCCCAATCAGGGCGTGGGGCGGGAAAACCCCGACGGCAGCTTCGGCGCATGCACCGCATGCCACCCGCGGCACGGTTTTTCGATCGAAGTGGCGAGGGAACCATATACCTGCGCACAATGTCACCTTGAACCCGATGTGCCTGCCTGGGATGTTTATAAAGAGAGCAAGCATGGGAACATCTTTTTTTCAAAAAACCGTGAATGGGATCTCACGGCAGTGCCATGGACCGTCGGCAGGGACTTTAAGGCCCCTACCTGCGCGGTCTGCCACAACAGTCTTGTTGTGTCACCTTCCGGCGCTGTTCTTGCCGAGCGGACGCACGACTTCGGCGCGCGGCTCTGGGTAAGATTGTTCGGCCTGATATACAGCCATCCGCAGCCGCTGTCCGGCGATACAACGATCATTAAAAATAAAGACGGCCTCCCGCTCCCGACGACGTTTTCCGGCGTTCTTGCATCGGAATTCCTGATCGATAAGGCCGAGCAGGAGAAACGTTTGCACAGCATGAAGGTCATCTGCAACGGCTGCCACAGCACGGACTGGATCAACGGTCATTTTGCGAAGCTTGCGAGCACGGTGAAAGAGACGGACGCGATGACCGCCGCCGCCACGCAACTGGTGTCCGAGGCATGGGCGCTGGGTATCGAGGACAAAAAAAATCCCTTTGATGAGCCCATAGAACAGCGCTGGGTCAAACAGTGGCTCTTCTATTCCAGCACCATACGCTATGCGTCCGCCATGACCGGAGCGCCTGATTATACCTCCTTCAAACTCGGATGGTGGGAGCTGACGAACAACCTTGCGGAGATGCGTGACGTCATTGACCTGAAGGTTAAGGGGAAGAAGAAAAAAGGGAAGAAATAAGGGGAAAGGCATCAAGCGGTTACGGTTACGAAGCTTGCTTCGGCTATGAGCAAAGGGCAGAGGGCATGGCGCAGAGCATGAGCACGAAAGATGTTCCTCTATGCTGCTCCATGCTCCATGCACTATGCTGATTTTAAATCCGGTCCAATTCCTTCGTCATCCGGTGGAGCTCTTTCCAGCGCTTGTACCGCCGCTCCGCGCCCGGGTTTGCCTCGCCGTTCACGGTCTCTCCCTGTGAGGTAAGCTTCTTGATGTCTGTTGAGGTCCACGTGCCGTGTTGAAGGCCTGCGAGAAGCGCGGCGCCCAGGGCAGAGACCTCCTGCTCCGAGCTCATCACGGCGTTCTTCCGGAGCAGGTCGCATTGGACCTGCGCCAGATAACTTATTGACGCGAGACCTCCGGAGAACGCGAATGAAGACGGCTCGATGCCGGCTGACCGTATTATTTCCGCAATGTCCTTCATGAAGAACGCGATGCCTTCTATGGTCCCGCGGACGATGTCCGCCGCGGCGCTCTCGATGGTGAGGCCGTGTATGGAGCTGGAGATGCCGGCCTCCCAGTGCGGGGCGCCGGTCCCGTTCAACCCGATAAAGACGACCACATCGGTCAATGCCTTCCAGCAGAGGTCGTCCACTTCCGAATATTCCTTGAACAGGCCGAGGCGGGCGCGGAGCCACTCGAGCGCTTCACCCACAGCGTTGACGCTTCCCTCGAGCAGGTAGAATCGTTCCTTCTCCGTGGAATACTGGATCGATGCCATCAAACCCTTTGCCGGTGTCAGGGCATTACCGGTATTCACCATAAGGAAACCGCCTGTTCCGTAATTGATCCCCCCGTTTCCTTTTTCCGTGACGCCGAGGCCGAGCATTGCAGACTGTTGATCGCCGATGCAGGCGAGGAGAGGGGCTGTGCCGCCGGACAATCGTACTGTTCCGAAGGCATGGGCGGTAGGCGTGATCTCGGGGAGCGTGATGCCGGAAAGGCCGAAGAGCTTCATGAGCTCCGGGTCCCATTCGAGAGAATGTATGTTCATGAGCTGTGTCCGGGCGGCATTGGTCTGGTCTATCACTGCCTGGGAGCCCCCGGTGAGCCGCTGGACCAGAAAACTGCTGAGCGTTCCGAAGACGGCCTGGCTCTGCTTGGCCGCAGGTATGTTGTCCTTGAGCCAGCGGAACTTGGATGCGGAATAGTACGGCGTGAGTGGCAGGCCCGTGGTCTCGAAGATGTGGGAAGCTTTTTCCGAGAGGCTGTTCACAAGATCAGTCCCCCTCGTATCCCGCCAGCTTATGATCGGTGAGAGCGGTTCTCCTGTTGATCCGGTCCAGATCAGGCAGGACGACCGCTGACAGGCGAGGCCGATCCCGAGGACGGCAAATCCCGAAGATGATACGGACAGGGCGGATTCGTTCAACGCCTCCTGCACCGACCTCAGGATCTCAAGGGGATCTTGTTCTATGCGGAGACCTTCTCTGAAAGGAGGCTGCAAGTTCTTTCTGGCCTGAAAGACAATTTGGCCCTCCGTACTGACAACGAGCGCTTTGGTGGAACTGCTCCCCTGGTCTATGCCGATGAAACAGCCTTGAGGCATAAAAACTCCTTTCAGTCTTTAGTATTAAAAGCGTGGAATTTTATTCAGAGCCATGATTATAGTCTATACGCTCAGATGAGTCAGGTCAACGGGTTCTTTCAACCTCAAAATAGACCTTGCAGATTACGGGATAGCGCGATCCGCAGCCCCTTTGCTTTGTCGCGTGGCGCGCCAAATTACGGTAATTCTTCGAACGTTATGCTTCGGCTATCTGGAAACGCCCTCATGCTCATCACCTGATCTGCGCAGCATGCTTGAACGCGCCGGGCGCTCAGGGGCTGCCGGATCGCGCTATTCGATGTCTGCAGTGTCTATTCCGGGATTCAAAGATTATTGTCAGCGTCCGGTTGAAAGACCGGGCGATAGATGCTAATATATAAACATAAAATTTCTGCTGCGTTCGCTTCGTCGTCATTATTATATGAAACCACAACGACTTTTTGTAGAGCTGCAAAATTTTTATGAGTTGTCCCGGAAAGCCCTTCTCGGGGTTTTTCGCAAGCCCTTTTACTTCCGGGATACGATAGAACAGATGGATTACGCGGGCGCCGGCTCTTTTTTTATCGTGGTCCTCGTTTCGCTCTTTATCGGCATGGCCCTCTCTCTCCAGATATCCACGGAGCTTTCTTCGCTGGGGCTCAAGATGTACACCGGGAAGATCGTCGGAATATCGATCATCAGGGAGATCGGCCCGGTTGCCATCGCGCTCAGCTACGCGGGACGGGTCGGGTCCGGAATGGCCTCCGAGATCGGCTCCATGGTCCTCGGCCACCAGGTGGATATGCTGAGGGTGTTCGGGATCGACCCGTTCAAGAAACTGGTCACGCCGAGGGTGCTCAGCTCCACGATCATGCTTCCGCTCCTCACGGTCATCGGTGATGCCGTCTCCCTGTTCGGCGGATATTATATTTCGGTCTTTGTGAGCCACCAGAGCGGTTCTTTCTACTGGAGCCAGATCAGGGCGATCATGAACTTTCAGAATATTTTTTCAGGGATCGTGAAACCGTTCATCTTCGGGTTTGTGATCGCCTGCATCAGTTGCTATATGGGGCTCGCGACCCGGGGAGGGGCGCGGGGCCTCCGGCAGGCGACGACCACGGCGGTCGTGCTCTCCACCATCATGATCATCATAACGGACTTTTTGTTGACACGGATACTGTTCATCGTTCTGGGGATGCAGGCATGATCGAGCTGCAGGATCTCAGGCTTTCCTATAACCGCCGCCGGGTGCTCGACGGGATCAATTTCAAGGCGAACTTTTCCGAAAAGATCGCCGTGCTCGGCGAAAGCGGAGAGGGAAAGACGACGATCCTCAAGCTCCTGCTCTGTCTCGTACGTCCCGACAGCGGCAGGATCGTGATAGACGGCCGGGACATCACCTTCCTTCCCGAGTCCGAACTCCGGCAAAGCCGGATGAAATTCAGCATCGTGTTCCAGGAGGGCGCGCTCTTTGATTCCCTTAATGTTCGGGAAAATGTCGCCTTCTGTCTGCGGGAATTCTCAAAGCATCCCGAGGAAGAGATAGAGAGAAGGGTGCGGGATATTCTGAGGAGGGTGGGCATTGAGGAGGCGATCGACCTCATGCCCGATGAACTGAGCGGCGGGATGCAGAGGAGGGCGGCGATCGCCCGGTCTCTCGCCGCGTGCGAACCGGAAATGATGCTCTATGATGAACCGACCTCAGGGCTCGATCCCATTACCGCGGACAATATCAGCAATTTGATAAACGAGCTCTCCTCCGGGACCCCGCCCGAAAGGAGAGGGCTCATCATCGTTACGCATGACGTGGAGGCGGCTGCGCGGGTGGCCGAGCGGTTCCTGTATCTCAAGGACGGCAAGATCGTGTTCGACGGCGGTCTCGACGCGCTCACGCGTACCGGCGATCCCGGTCTCCGGAAGTTCATCAAGGAGCTTTTACCGTGATCCGGGCAAACGGGGGGAATAAGGGGTCGCAGCCCCTTCACTCTGACGCGCAGCGTGCCCAAAGAAACAGATTTATGACCGACAACTGTTAACGGTCGGCTGTTGAACGTTAAACATTACTATGTGAAGCACGCTCCAGCGTGTCTATCTGCAGAGGCTGCGACCCCTGCGTAGGCAAAGCAATATCTTTCGTTGTTCTTGCGGGAAATTTACCGGTAAAAGACTAAAGCGTATACCACTGTGGGGAGGTCGAATGTACGATTATCGAAAACAGCTTGCGTGGTCAAAACTGAAGGTCGGCATTGTGGTCACCGGCGCCCTTCTCATTCTCCTGTTCGCGATACTGTTTGCCGGAAATATCCAGGGCTTGTTCGCGCCGCAGGCGGCGATCTATGCCACATTCCGTGATGTGAAGGGACTGCGGTCCGGGGCGCCGGTGTGGTTTACCGGGGTCCAGATAGGGGCGGTCAAGTCCATCAGCTTTACCGGAGATATGATCACGGCCACCATGAAGATCGATAGCGAAGCGCTTGCCCATCTTAAGAAAGACTCCGAGGCGAGCATCCTGACCCTCGGTCTCCTTGGCGACAAATACATTGAGGTGAGTTCCGGCTCGAAAGAATCAGAGGGCCTCAGACCAAGAGATACCATCAAGGGGTCAACGCGGCTTGAGATAGACGAACAATTATCACAACTGGTCGGAGGGGTCGGGGGGAAAAAAGGCTCCCTCCGCAGGCTGCTGGAAGATGATACCCTGTATCATGATCTGTCCTCGTCTGCGAGGGACATCAGGCTGTTCGCCGAGACCCTCAAGGCCTCCGAAGGGACGGTGAACAAGATCTTCAAAGATCCGGCGCTCTACGAAAGGTTTGTAAAGGCATCACAGTCCCTCGATGCCTTTTCCCAAAGGCTTGCCTCGTCAAAGGGCACGGTGAACAGGCTGATCGACGACGAGAGCCTGTATGAGAATGTGAATGCGGCCGCGTCCAAACTGAATATGATTTTCGACAAGATCAACAAAGAAGAAGGATCGGTCGGGAGGCTCGTCAGCAGCAAGGAGCTCACGGAGGAATTGCAATCAACACTAAAAGAGATCAACGCTCTCGTGAAGGATATGAGGGAACAGCCGAAAAAATATTTTAAGTTCAGCATGTTCTGAATAAACCGCAGCATCGGGCCCGGGTAATTGCCGGACGCGCCCTGCCATAGAATATTCCTATACATCCTGCTGAGTTCAATCGGCATTTGCAATTTGACTCAACGAGAAACATGATGTTATTTTATACCGCTACGCTCCGCGGAGGGAGACATTATGGCCGACCTCAAAGAGACACACGAAAAGATCAAACTTACGTCATTGAGCCACGGCGCGGGTTGAGCGTGCAAGCTTGGTCCAAAGGTGTTGGACCAGATACTCAAGACGCTGCCCAGGATCACCGACCCGCGTGTTCTCGTGGGTACGGAGGACGACGCGGGGGTCTATAAGATCACGGATGACACGGCCATCGTGCAGACCGTGGATTTTTTCACGCCCATTGTCGACGACCCCTACGATTTCGGGGCCATCGCCGCGGCGAATGCCCTGAGCGACATCTATGCGATGGCGGCAAAGCCGCTCACGGCGCTGAACCTCGTGGCTTTTCCGAAGGAGGGGCCCATGGACGTGCTTGCCGAGATCATGCGGGGCGGGGCCGAGAAGGCCATGGAAGCCGGAGTGAGCATCATCGGCGGCCACTCCATCGACGACCGCGAGCCCAAGTACGGCATGGCCGTGACCGGAATCGTTCATCCCGGGAAGATGGCGCTCAAAAGCGGCGCGAAACCGGGTGATCGGCTTGTGCTGACAAAACCGCTCGGGATCGGGATCATCTCGACGGCCATCAAGGCCGGGAAGGCCTCCGGGGAGCTTATCGCCGTTGCCGTGCGGAACATGAAGACGCTCAACAAGCATGCGTCCGATGCCATGGTAGAGGCCGGGGTGAAGGGCGCGACCGATATAACCGGCTTCGGATTGCTCGGCCATCTGCACGAGATGCTTCACACCAGCGGAGCGCGCGCGCGCCTGACGTTCTCAACGGTACCGTTCATTCCGGGCGTCAGGGAACTGGTAAAGACCAGCATTCCCGGCGGCACGCGGGCGAATCTCCGGTATGTAGGCGACAAGGTCGTCTGGGCCGCAGGGATAACCGAGGACGAGAAGCTGATGCTTGCTGATGCGCAGACCTCGGGTGGGCTGCTCATCGCGGTCCCGCCGGATAAACTTGACGGACTTCTGGCGGGTCTCGCAGCGCGGGGCGTGGAGACCAGGTCGGTGATAGGTGAGGTCATGGAAGGCGAAGCAGGGAAGATCGTTGTGGAGAGGTGAATGTAAGAGGGCAGAGAGCAGGATCTCATACCCTATGCTCCATGCACCATGCGCTATGCAGTCTCAAGGAGGTCTTTATGTCAGTCGATGCGCGCGGCCGGGGTTGTCCCAAGCCGGTGATGATGGCCGAGGAGGCGCTCTCAAAAATAGGAGAAGGCATTGTCGAGGTCCTCGTGGACAACGAGGACTCAGCCCTCAATGTCGCCGGCTTTGCCGCGCAGAACGGAATGTTCGCGGAAACGGCGAGAGCAGGCAGGGACTGGAAGGTCAAGATCGTTAAGGGCTACGCGTGTCAAACAAGTTCGGAGCTCGGAGTTAGGAGTTCGGAGTCAAAAGAATTAAAAAAGAAACTGCTGCTTGTTGTCGGCAGCGACGTCATGGGCAGGGAGGAAGCGCTGGGAAAGATCCTGATGAAGGCCTTTTTCGAGACCATGAAGGTGTACAAGCAGCTGCCGCACACGCTGTTCTTTCTGAACACGGGAGTGAACCTGACCACGGTCGATCCGGACATCGTGGGGCTGTTGAAGGACATGGAAACAATGGGCGTGGAGATCTATTCCTGCGGCACCTGTCTCAAGCAGTATAACCTTGAATCCGAGCTCAAGGTCGGACACCGGGGCACGATGAATATTGTTGTGGAAGGCATGCAGGATTTTGAAAAGGTGGTATGGGTTTGACTTTGGAAAATAGACATTGATGCTCACAGGCAGTTCCATCGCTCCGTCACGCTGCGCGCCAACATACGAGGGAAGCCCTTTTCGCGAAGAATTTCTGTCTCTCTGCGGCGTAATCGCTTCGCTCGCGCCGCTTTGGGATGGGAAGGCAATCCACACGACGGGTGAAGCGCGCTTGAGCGTGTCGAGCGCTCAGGATCTGCCTGTGTGCGATGGCTGTATGGGGAACGCTCTATTATTCGGAGATCACAGCCCTTTCACGGTCTTTCTTTTCAGGGCCTTGTTCTGGTGGTTATGAGGATTATCGGTGAGCAGCAGGGAGCCGTCCTCGCTGTAGCCGATGTAGATCGTGTACCGGGGAGTGAACGTTTTTCCCTGTCCATTATAGATCTTTAATATTCTTTCCACATAGCGCTTGGTTTCCTTGAAAGGGGGGATGGTCCCCCATCTCTTCACGGAGTTTTCTCCGGCGTTGTACGCCGCCAGCGCGAGTGACAGGTTCCCTTCGTAGCGGTCCATCAGGTATCTCAAGTATTTGACGCCGCCCTCGATATTTTCATGCGGGCTGAATGAGTTCTTGACGTTCATCTCCACCGCGGTCTGCGGCATGAGCTGCATGAGACCCATCGCGCCTTTCCGAGAGAGTGCGTAGGGGTTAAAATCCGATTCCACCTTCACGATCGCGTGAACGAGCAACGGGTCAACGCCGTACCGGTCGCATGCGACATTAATGATATCGATGTAAGCGGCCGGTATGCTTGCGACCGACGGAGCGGCGCCGGCCGGCGAGGAGGGGGCCGGGGCGGACGGTCTGGAAACAGGGACGCTTTCCGGTTCTGATCTTACTTTTTTATGATTTTTGCCGCCGCCGCTGACATTCGTAAAATGGACAATGCCTTTTTCATCAGTATACTGATAAATATCCGCGCGGGCAGGCTGGAGCGGGAGCCAGAAAAACAGCGATAGTATGAAGAAAATGACCGGCCGCGTGTTCACCGTACGCACCCCGAGGCTTCCTGTAAATTATTGTATCTACCACTTTTATTTTAAAGTATAGAACAAACAACCCGCTTTTGTCAACCGGGGATTGCGGCAACAGGATGCCCGGGTCCTGGCGGCGAGCTGCCGGTTTTCCCGTCCTTTGGCCCGGTGGTTGATTTTGTTTGCGCTGTAATGAAGATCACCCCATAATTAACTTGACAATCGTCCCCACGATGTTTATTATACACACCTTATCGCGGGGTGGAGCAGTCCGGTAGCTCGTCGGGCTCATAACCCGAAGGTCGTCGGTTCAAATCCGGCCCCCGCTACCAAACTTATTAAGGGGTTACAGCTCAGCTGTAGCCCCTATTTTTTTGGACTGTGCTAAAAATGTGCTAATCCTGTCCAAAGTCTCAACTCCATCCCTCAAGCTTTCAGGATAGTGGTGGGCGTACCGCTGGGTCATGATAGGCGATTTGTGGCGCATTAAGGAACTTCTTGGGGTCAGGTCTATACTGTTGGACTTTTCAATAATCTTCTGATAAACTGACGTTATGTCTCGTCCGCTCCGCATAGAATATCCGGGCGCCGTCTATCACATCACTTCCCGCGGGAATGAAAAGAAACCCGTCTTTAAAGACGACGAGGACCGGGAGACCTTTCTGAGGATCCTTACTCACGTCAATAAACGCTATCACTGGCTCTGCCACGCTTACTGCCTCATGGACAACCATTATCATCTGACCTTGAGGCCCCTCAGGCTCTGCGAGTTTACCTTCTCAGTTTTTCAACCGCGCCTAAGAACTCCCGCACATTAACGATCTTTACCGATGAAGCATCTTTCGGAAAGTGCTTCTTGTTCTTCGTTATGATGAAATCAGCATGACCGCCTAATGCTGCGGAGAAGAACTTCTCGTCGTCAGCATCCGAGCAGAGTCCCCGCGCTGCTGCAGGGCGCGCCTTGACAGCTTTTGCAAAAACCAGCTCAAGAAGATCCTCGCTTTTGTGCGCGGGGACCTCGTTGTCAAAGAGGTGAATGACCCGCACATACTCATCGAAGACCTCGTGCGTAACGATCAATTCGAATTCTCCGTCCTGAAATGCCCGGATGATCTTTGCGGCTCCGCCGTCCGCGTTCAGAAGGCCGGCAAGAAAGATGTTCGTGTCGATGACGGCCCTCACGTGCGCGGACCCCGTCGCGCGGTCTTGACGGCCTCATCGATGCTTTTTGCGGTGATGCGCGCGCGTTTTGCCGACGTGCGCACGCTCCCCAGGGCCTCATCGAATTTACGCGCCCAATCCACGTTCTTGTCCGAAACACGCTTCGGTGTGAGGATGATACGATTGCTGTCGAAGGACACTTCGACGAAATCGCCCTGCTCGAGATGGGCCTTTTTTCGGATATCAGCGGGGATCGTGACCTGAGAGAACCGTTTTACCTTTACCAGGGACATGGCCGCCTCCTCTCTTAATCTCTTAATAAAAGATATTACACCTATCGACGGACATTGTCAACCTCGTTCTTGTCCTCAGTCATCGTTGTTCAGTTATTCTATGAGACCTTAACCTTAACGGCGACAGCAAAATTTATCTTGACAAAAGCAATCAGGGTGTTTATCATATTTCAATTCGGAACCATTCCTAATAAGCAATAAATCTATGAAGCCTTCTTTGAAACCCCGGGAAATTGAAGCATCGCTGCGAAAAGGCCTTCGTGAAAAAGGGTACAAATTAACCCCTCAGCGCAAGGCAATTATTGATCTGCTGGCAAAGGACATGTCGCATCCCGGAGCCGCCGATATATTGAAGAAGATCAGAAAAACAGTTCCACAGGTCAGTATGTCAACAGTTTATTACACATTAGAAATTCTGAAAAAAGAGGGTCTGATACAAGAACTTGAGTTTTACGATCGTGACAACCGGTATGATGTCAATGTGATGAACCATATAAATCTTATCTGCAAGAAGTGCGGCAGGATAGAAGATCTTCCCGGCGGAATCCCGCTCTCGTACTCGCAGATACAGCAGAAGACAGACTTTCAGCCCGTGGCCATGAGATTCGAGTATTACGGTTATTGTAAAGAGTGCCGCCGAAAACGCGCAGGCTGATTCACCGCGGCGGCGCTGCTTCTCTTTGAGAACATTCTCACTGATGAGGAGCGGCACCACGATAGGTTCACGAGCCGGTCGGATCAGTAAGATCGATCGAAACCATTTCGACGAAAGGAGTACCTAGTATGAACGAAGACAGCAGGTGCCCGGTAACGGGCAAAACAGGCAGAACCACTGTTGGCAGAGGCACATCGAACCGCGACTGGTGGCCGAACCAGTTGAAGCTCGATATCCTGCACCAGCATTCCTCCAAGTCCAACCCGATGGGACCCGATTTCAACTACGCCAAAGAATTCAAGAAGCTCGATCTGGCCGCCCTGAAGAAGGACCTGACCGCGCTGATGACCGACTCGCAGGACTGGTGGCCGGCCGACTGGGGCCACTACGGCGGCCTGTTTATCCGCATGGCCTGGCACAGCGCCGGCACCTACCGCACCGGTGACGGAAGCGGCGGCGGCGGCACGGGCAACCAGCGTTTTGCGCCAATCAACAGCTGGCCCGACAACGGGAACCTGGACAAGGCGCGCCGCCTGCTCTGGCCTGTCAAAAGGAAATACGGCAACAAGATCTCCTGGGCCGACCTGATGATCCTGGCCGGCAACGTGGCGTTGGAGTCCATGGGCTTCAAGACCTTCGGCTTCGGCGGCGGTCGCGTGGACATCTGGCAGCCCGAGGAAGACATCTACTGGGGTTCCGAGGACAAGTGGCTGGGCGACAA
>Ga0209641_10003163_pt1 | contig 13857 bp, 14 predicted proteins | sample RifCSP16_1_FD_184022 | JGI IMG/M metagenome (GOLD analysis project Ga0209641, IMG submission 184022) | Soil microbial communities from Rifle, Colorado - Rifle CSP2_sed 16_1 (SPAdes) (version 2) | ecosystem: Environmental > Terrestrial > Deep subsurface > Rock core/Sediment | place: Rifle...
CTACACCGGCGAGTCCCGCCAGCTGCGTACCGAAGGGCACAGGTTCCTGCCCGCCTTCGGACTGGCCATCGTCCTGATATTCCTGGTGCTGGCGGCCCAGTTCAACAGCTTTCGAGACCCGTTCGTCATCCTGGCGGGTTCGGTGCCGCTGGCCATGTTCGGCGCGCTCCTCTTCACGTTCCTGAAGATGCCCGACCCGAACGTCCCGTTCTGGACCAACGGCTGGACCACGACCCTCAACATCTACTCGCAGGTCGGGCTGGTGACCCTGGTTGGGCTGGTGTCCAAGAACGGCATCCTGATCGTCGAATTCGCCAACAAGCTGCAGCTCCGGGGCCTGCCGAAGCCTGCGGCCGTGCGTCAGGCGGCGATGACCCGGCTCCGCCCGATCCTCATGACCAGCGCCGCCACCATCGGCGGCCACTTCCCGCTGACCCTGGTCACCGGCCCCGGCGCCGCCGCGCGGAATTCGATCGGCCTGGTGCTGGTCGGCGGCATGTTCATCGGCACCCTTTTCACCCTGTTCGTCGTCCCATCCATCTACATGCTCATCGCCCGCGACCACGGGAAGGAGCGGGAGTCGGGTGCGGAGGACCCGGCGAGGATCCCTGACCTTCCATCTACGGCGCGATGATCGGACATCCCGGGGCGCGGACCGGCCCGGGCGCATCCTTATTCCGGGTCTTGTCATCGAATGGTTCAAGACAAGATCATGACTACCGGAGGTGCGAGATGAAGTCGGTCGTTCGAGCGGCGTTTGTCCTGTCTTTCCCTCTCCTGTGTGCTTCCGCGATCTTCGCGTTTGGGGCGGACCCGGCCGCGGTGCTCGCCAAGGCGGACTGGTCGAAGATGGATACCGTGACCGTCACGATGACGGAGTACGCTTTTTCTCCTTCGCCCGTGGTTCTCAAGGAGGGGATCCCGTCCAAGCTGGTGCTGAAAAACGAGGGCAGGGAGGCCCACTACTTCGTCGCGGAAGGATTTTTCAGGACCATCGCCACGAGGAAGATCCAGGGCACCGACGGCGAGGTCAAGGCGCCCTATTTCTCCGCGGTGGAGGTGTACCCGGGGAAGAGCATCGAATGGTTCCTGGTGCCCATGGAGAAGGGGACCTACGAGCTCGTCTGCACCATCAAGGGGCACGCCGAGCACGGGATGAAGGGGAAGATCGAGGTGCGGTGAGCCGGCAAAAGGATCCCCCGCAATCCGATCCCGTCTGCTATCGTCTTCGTGTAACCGGATGAAGGAAGGTGAGCGGCAGTGGGGCCGGACCGCTTGAGGAAGATCGTCTCCGGGGGACAGTCCGGCGTGGACCGGGCTGCGCTGGATGCCGCGCTCGCGATAGGGATCCCATGTGGCGGATGGTGCCCGAGGGATCGGTATGCCGAAGACGGCCGGATCGGGAACCGGTATCCGCTCACGGAGACGCTCTCCGGGGAAACGGCGCAGCGGACGGAGTGGAACGTCCGGGATTCCGACGGCACTCTGGTCCTCACGAGGGGGGTGCCCTCCGGAGGGACGGCCTTGACGATCCGCTTCGCGAAGGCCCTGGAAAGACCCATCCTGGTAGTCGATCTCGTCGATGCCGTCGATCCCGGAGAGGTGCGGTCGTGGATCCGGGGGAACCGTATCGCAATCCTCAATGTCGCCGGCCCCCGGGAATCCAAGTGCCCGGGGATTTACGGGGAGGCATCGGCATTTCTTCGAACGGTCCTTGGCACCCCCGGGAAGAGAGCGTGTTCCGGTAGGCGGACCTCGAGGACGCGACGGAGCCGCTCATGACCGTTGCGCAGGTCGAGTTACGTACCCCGCGGCGTCCGGTTGCCCGGGGAACAGGGGATCGTCCCGCCTCGCCGACCTCGACCCCCATTTGGCGGCTCCTTCCCCGCGAACAGGCCATCGAGTTGCTCGACAAACTCGTCGTCCCGAGCCTCGAGAAGCTGGCGAAGGAGGGCAGGATCCGCGCGGGAGGACTCCTGGTCGGCGCGCGCGCCGGCGTGTTCGTCGTTGCGGCAAAATCGCATGACGAGGTGACCGAATTCGTTCGTGCGCTTCCGGCGTGGGGGGTCTGGAACTGGAAGGTGACGCCGCTCGAGAGCTTCGCTCATCGGGCCGACCTCGAAAAGAAAGTGGTCCAGGAGCTCCGCGCGCAGAAGAAGTGAGATGCGACAGGTTGGATCGTGATCGAATCCGGGTGGCAAACAAGCGCATGACGCTGACGAGCGGCGGATGGCACCGAAGGGCGCCGCTCGTAGCTTATGGAAAAGGGCAGGGAGAACGCCGGGAACCGGGAGTTCGTGGTCCTGGATGTCCGCCGGTGGCTCGAAGAGGGGCTGCCCGCGGTCCAATAGGAATCATTTTCTCGGGGACCCGCTCCGGGTCATACGTCCTTGCCCAGAACCTCCTTCATCACCGACGCCAGATCCAGGAACGCCTTCTTCCCGTCGCCCCGGAAGGAGGATCCATGCATGATCGCGAGGGTCGCAGGCTTCAGGTCGGCCAGCTCCCGCATCAGGCGCTCCGTGCTCACCGTGTAAGGGGAGGAGTTCAGCAATTGCGTCGTCTGGAAGTCGACCATCGCCTTCCGTGCCCTCCCCACCACGTCGGATTCGGTCAGCGGTTCCGGCTCGCCTCCGTGGAGGAACAGGTCCGAGCAGAACAGCGTGCGGTTCGTCTCCTCGAAGAGCATGCCCGCATCCCAGGAGTGCGGCAGGTGGTGCGTCGCGTAGAGGCGGAACCGGTATTTCCCGGTTTTGAGCACGTCCTCCGAAAGGATCCAGCGAGGAGCTCGAATGGCGAAATCGGTGACGTTGACGAGCGCCGACACGACCGTGCAGAGCGGTTGCGCCTGCGGAGCCGCCTGGAGCCACTCGTTCAGCGATCCGCACTCGTCCGACTCGAAATGGCTGAAGCTGATCCACCGGATCGATGCGGGGTCGAGAACCCGGGAAACGGCTTCCTTCACATGCGGGAACTCGCCCTTCATTCCGGTGTGAAAGAGCAGCGGCTCGTCGTCCTTGACGACGAACTGGTTGAACTGGAGCTTGTAGTTGGCGTTGTAGGTCGAAATGCGGTGGACGTCCGGCGCGATCTCGGTGACGTTCGTCATGATTCCCTCCGTAAGCGAAACGATTGGCGACCGGCTGCGCCCTTGCGCCGGTCCTGTGCGAAAGAGGCCCGGCCGATTCCCCCCTTGAACTTCCTATTTTGTATCACGATGCGGTCCTATTCGATGAGAATCGTGACGGGTTTCCCGCTTTCGTTACCACCACGAAAAGGTTGTATTGGGATGACGACGCTCGCCCTCCCCGGTATGGTCAGGCCGAAATGATATGATGGCGCATGGTGCGTCCTGAAAGCTGCACTGTCCCAGCCGGTGGAAGTCCGGTCCGGGTAAGCGCCGGAGCGCCCGGTAGCAGGCACCAGTCGTCGGGGGAGACCCCGGGGGCCAAGCGGTGCGTCGAAGGCCTCGAAGTCGGAGGAAGCAAAGAAGCGGGCCGTAACCACGTGAACGCTGCAGCCTCGTCACATTATCAGCCGAAAGGTGTTTGGGAGGGCCGAGCCGGTCATGTCGCGGCGAAGGCCATGGACAGCGTCCTGGTTCCGGAACGGGCGCTGGGCCTCCCCGGGGTAAGGGCGGCGGCACGCTTCGAAGGGGGAGTGCGGAACAGGAGAGACCCTACCCGGCGGCCTGCGTCGGGCAAAGACCGGGCGTATAAGGCGGGAGCTGAAGTCGCCCGGAGCCGGGAGGGAGTCCGAGGGGTCCATACTACCGATGAAGGCGGGGAGAACCCGTCGGAGGGAAGGGACCCTGCTTCGGTCACGCTTGCGGTGGAGGTAAGCGCGAGGGCATGGCCGTGAGGCCCAACAACCCCTGTGGCAAAGTGCGAGAACTCCAGCGCAAGCTCTACGTGTGCGCCAAGCGGAGCAGGACACGGCGTTTCCACGCGCTGTACGACCGGATCTGCAGGGGTGACGTCCTGCGGGAAGCGTGGAAGCGGGTGCGCAGCAACAGAGGGGCAGCCGGCGTGGATCAAGAGAGCATCAAGGCCATCGAGGAGAGGGGGGTTGACCTGTTCCTTGAGGGCATCCACGCCGACCTTTTGGCAGGCCAATACCGCCCGAGTCCGGTTAAGCGGCGGTACATTCCGAAGGCAGACGGGAAGCAGCGGCCGCTTGGGATCCCGACGGTTCGGGACCGCGTGGTGCAGATGGCGACGAAATTAGTCATCGAGCCGGTCTTCGAGGCGGATTTTCTGCCGGCAAGTTACGGCTTCCGCCCGAAGAGGAACGCGACGCAGGCGCTGGAAGCCATCCGCGAGGCGGGCAACCGGGGCCACAACTTCGTGTTCGACGCGGATATCCGCAGCTATTTCGACACAATCGACAGGGGAAAGCTACTGGGGATGGTGTCGGAACGGATCTCGGACCGGCGGGTGGTGAAGCTCATCCGCAAGTGGCTTGTGGCCGGGGTGATGGAGGACGGGACGGTGAGGGAGACGCTCGCGGGGACGCCGCAGGGTGGAGTCATCTCGCCGCTGCTGGCCAACATCTACCTGCATGAACTCGACCGCACGTGGGAGCGGGAGTGCAAGTACCTGGGGCTCCTGGTGCGGTATTGCGACGACTTTGTGGTGATGTGCCGCACGGAGTCGCAGGCGAGGGAAGCGCACAGGCGCGTCCAGGGGATCATGGAGCGCCTGGGGCTTGCGCTGCATCCGGAGAAGACCCGCATCGTGGACCTGAGACGGGGGAAGGAGGGGTTTACCTTCCTTGGCTGCACGATCCGGAAGCGGCGCAGTATCCAGAGGGCGCCGCATCTCCGTTTCATGCAGCGGTGGCCGTCGCCCCAGGCGATGAAGCGGGTTCGGGAGCGTGTCCATGATCTTACGGATGCGCGACGGAGCGGGGTAAAGGACGTGAAAGAGGTCATCGCGTCCGTAAACCCGGTGATCCGGGGTTGGGGCAACTACTTCCGGACGGGGAACGCCGAACGGGAGTTCAACCGCATCGACGAGTACGTGTACGACCGTCTGGTCCGGTGGATGCAGCGCCGGGGCGGACAGCGGGCACGGTACCGGTGGAATGCGTGGCCCCGGGAACGACTGCATGCGGAAATGGGTCTGCATCGGCTGCGCGGCACCGTGTGCTACCCCGCGCAAGCGACACCGCGAAGACCGTCGGAAAGCCGTGTGCGGGAAATCCGCACGCACGGTTTGAAAGGGGGATCTGGAAACGGGCTGGCATAATCGCCAGCACCGCGCCAGAATTCTACCAATGTCCCGCAATGTCCTCGTGGTCGAAGACGACAAGGATATCGCCCACCTGCTGGACCTCCATCTCCGGGACGAGGGATATTCGGTGACCGTCGTATCCGACGGGAAGACGGGGCTTGCGCAGGCTCTCTCGAAGCCCTACGACATCGTCATCCTGGACCTCATCCTGCCCGGGATGGACGGGCTGGAGGTGTGCCGGGGGATTCGAAACCGGAAAGACTACACGCCGATCCTGATGCTGACCGCGAAGTCGACGGATGTGGACCGGATCGTGGGGCTGGAGATGGGGGCGGATGACTACCTCACGAAACCGTTCAATGTCCGCGAGCTCCTGGCCAGGGTGAAGGCCCTTTTCCGCAGGGTGGAAGCGCTTCAAGCGAAGGATCCGGCGGTGCCGCTGAAAGAGATCGAGTCGGGCGACCTGGTGATCGACCCGGAAAAACGGAAGGTGACCGTACGGGGGAATCCCGTGCATCTCACCGCGCGGGAATTCGAACTTCTGCAGGAATTCGCCCGCCATCCCGGCCGGGTGTACACACGGGCCCAGCTCCTGGACAAGGTCTGGGGATACAGCTATCAGGGGTATGAACACACCGTGAACTCCCATATCAACCGCCTGAGGGAAAAAATCGAAAAGAACCCGGCCGAACCCCGGTACATCCTGACGGTGCGAGGGGTCGGCTACCGGTTCGCCGAGCCCGGGGAACGGGAAACGGGATAGCGGGTGTTCAAGACGCTTTACGGAAAGCTTTCCGCCGTCCTGCTCCTGTTGTTTTTCGGCATCGGGATCCTGTTCGTCCTGTTGACCCTCTTTACGACGCGCGTCCATCTCCAGGAGATGACGCAGAAGCTCAACCGTTCCCTCGCAAAACACATCGCCTCGGAGACCCCACTGATCGAGAACGGTCGCGTGAAGGAAGGCGCGATCGGGCAGACCTTCCACATGCTGATGGCCGTCCATCCCGGCATCGAGGTGTACCTGCTCGACAAGGAGGGCGGGATTCTTGCCTATTCCGCCCCCCCCGGCAAGGTGAAACGGGAGCGGGTTTCCCTTTCGCCCCTCAAGAAGTTCCTCAACGAAACGGAGGGGCTCCCCATTCTGGGAGACGATCCGCGCAACCCCGAAAGACGGAAAATATTCTCCGTCGCTCCGGTCCCTCCGGAAGGGCCCGTGGAAGGGTATCTCTACGTCATCTTGAGCGGGGAGGAGGTCGACACGGTCTCCCGGATGCTCCAGGGGAGCTACATCCTGAGGCTTAGCACCTTTGCCGCCGCGGGCGGGGTGCTCTTCGCGTTTTTGACCGGCCTGCTCCTCTTCTACCGGCTCACCTACCGTCACCGAAGGTTGGCAAAGGCGGTGGAGGAGTTCCAGCAGAGCGGGTTTTCGGATGACCCGAAATTCTTCGGCCGGTTCGACGAGGGAAAGGGGGATGAGATCGAGCTGCTGGGAGCCGCCTTCAGGCAGATGGCGGATCGGATCGCCCAGCAGATCCGGGACCTGCGCCAGGCCGACCACCTTCGGCGGGAGCTGGTGACCCACGTTTCCCACGACCTGCGCACCCCGCTGACCTCCCTGCAGGGATACCTTGAAACCCTCTCCCTCAAGGAGGGCGGGCTTTCCCCCGAGGCGCGGAAGGAGTATCTACGGGTTGCCATAAGCCACTGCCGGCGGCTCTCGACGCTGGTCTCCGAGCTGTTCGAGCTGGCGACGCTCGATTCCCCCGATGTCGCGATCCGGAAAGAACGGTTTTCGCTGGGCGACCTTGCCCAGGACGTCCTGCAGAAGTTCCGGCTCGACGCGGAGGAGAAAAAGATCCGTCTGTCCATGCGGATCGCGGAGGGGATCCCGTTCGCTTTCGCCGACATCGGCCTGATCGAGCGGGTTCTGCAGAACCTGGTCGGGAACGCCCTGCGGCACACCCCGGAAGGCGGGGAGATCGCCCTCGAGGCGGACGGGAAGGAGGCAGGGGTGACCGTCCGGGTCACGGACACCGGATGCGGGATTCCCCACGAACGTCTTTCCCGCCTGCTCGATCCCGTGGCGGGAAGATACGCCGACGCGGGGAAGGACGGGGAGGGGGCGGGCTTTGGCCTGGTCATCGCCCGCAGGATCCTCGAACTGCACGGAAGCTATCTTTCGGCCGAAAGCGCGGTCGGCGCCGGGTCGACGTTCGAATTCACCTTGCCAGCTGTTCGGCCGCGGGACTAAGCGCAACTCTTCCGCCTGGGCAACAACCGCACCTTCCTCCACCATCGCGTACAGCCGCATTTCCCCCGGTATTTTCCGTGATCAAAATGTGATCTCTCCGTTACGTCCGCGTGATCCCGGTCCGTCAGCATGGAAGTCATGGGGCGGGCGAAGAGAAGCCTCCCCCGAATGCATCTTTCTATAAGGGAGAGGAGGTACATACGCGATGGAAAAGGTGATGACGTGGAAGATGGGAAGGGGAGAGTTCCTCCGGGTTGCCGTTCTTCTGGCGGGAGGGACCTTGCTGGGCATTGCGTTCCCGCGTGGCATGGCACGCGGGACGGAAGGTTCGCCGGCTCGCACGGACGGGAAAGGGATGGACCCACGGAAAATAAAACTCTATTCCGCTGCGCAGGAGGGGTATGTCATGGCCGAGAAAGTCAATAAGACGGAGAAGGAGTGGAAGGAGATCCTTTCGCCCGAACAGTTCCAGGTTACCCGGAAGAAGGGGACCGAGAGGGCGTTCACCGGGATGTACTGGAACCACCACGAGAAGGGGATCTACCGGTGCGTCTGCTGCGGGACCGACCTGTTCCGGTCCGAGACCAAGTTCGAATCCGGCACGGGATGGCCGAGCTTCTATGAGCCGGTCGCGGCGGAGAACGTGCGCACCGAGACCGACACCAGTTGGTTCATGAAAAGGACGGAGGCGTTGTGCGCGCGATGCGACGCCCATCTGGGCCACGTGTTCAACGATGGCCCGAAACCGACCGGGCTTCGCTACTGCATCAATTCGGCGGCTCTTGCCTTCGCAAAGCCTGAGAAGACGGGAAAGGGAGAGTGATCATGTCCCGGCCGACGGTACTCGGGATCACCATATTGCTGGCGCTGACCGCGGCCGCCGCGGTCGCAACGGGGAAAGACAAGGGGGTGGGCACGATGGAGAAGGCGACCTTCGCCGGCGGCTGCTTCTGGTGCATGGAGGCGCCGTTCGATACCCTTCCCGGGGTGGTCTCGGTCACCGTCGGGTACGCCGGCGGGACCGTGGAGAATCCGACCTACGAGCAGGTGTCCGCGGGGAGGACCGGCCACGCCGAAACGGTCCAGATCGTGTTCGATCCCTCCCGGACCGGATACGGGAAGCTGCTCGAGATCTTCTGGCACAACATCGACCCGACGGTTACGGACCGCCAGTTCTGCGATGTCGGTTCCCAGTACCGAACGGCCATCTTCTACCACAGCGAAGAGCAGCGCCTGTCGGCCGAGAAATCGAAGGAGGAGCTCGCGAAGACCAAGTCCTTCCAGGGGCCGATCGTCACGGAAATCACGGCCGCGGGGCGGTTCTACCCGGCCGAGGAGTATCACCAGCACTACTACAAGAAGAACCCGATCCGCTACACCTATTACCGTTCTTCGTGCGGCCGCGACAGCCGGCTCAAGCAGTTGTGGGGAAAAGTGGCCGGTCATTGATTCGAACGGCAGGATCGATTCCGGGAGCCGGAATGCGTGTGGAGGTATCCGCGATGTTTCCCTCGAAGAAGGTGTACGGTGTCCTTTCATTCGTCTTGATCCTCTCCCTCTGGGTCCTGACGGATCCCGGGAGTTCCGGGGGCCCTGCCCCGCGGGACAAGGAGTCTCCTGCGGTCACGTTCTACGTGGCCTGATACGACGTGGGGAAAGCGGCCCTGGAGGGGCTGCACGGCGTGAAAAGGGTCGAGAAAGGCTTCCGCGGAATGAGGGAAATCAATACGGTATCCTTCGACCCCGCGAAGATCACCGTGAAAGAGATGGTCGGGGCGCTGATGCGGGCGGGAACGTATCGGGGAACGGCGGGCTGACGGCTGGACGAAAGCTTCGCGCCGATCTTGTCCTTCAGGATATCCCCGGTCGAGATCCCGATGACCCCTGTCCTTGGAACACGATGCCGTCGCGCCTGATGATCCCCAGGACCCGGATGTCGTACCGGGGAGGGAAACTGAGGGGGAGTTTCATCGCCCCGCTTTCTGTCCGGACGGCTTCCGTTCTTCAGAGACTCCGGGCCACCAGGACCGTTCCGGTGCCCGTAAGGACCGCTTCGCCCGCCGGGTTGGTGACTCTTCCCTCGATCTTCACGATCTCCCCGTCCAGTTTCGGCTTGAACGTTACGTCGACCACGTCCCAAACCATCTCCAGGCGCTCTCCGGGTCGCACCGGGCCCAGGAAACGCAGGGTGAACTCGAGCCCCAGCGAGGCGCCGCGCTTCGAGAAGTGGGTGGCCGTCATTCCCAGGAACCGGGACGCGGTCTGCGGCCCGCAGGCGATGATCCCTCGGAAGCGGGTGGCCCTGGCGAACTCCTCGTCGTGGTGCAGGGGATTGAAGTCGCCTGCGAGCCTTGCGAACTCGGCGATCTCCTCCTTGCTGAACCGGGCTTCGTCCGTGAAACGTTCCCCCACCTTGACCAGGTCCTCCATAGTGTCCCTCCCCTTCGCCTCATGGTTCCATCGTATAGGAAGCCGACGGACAATGCCCGTCATCTGTAGAAAAAGGATAAAATCAGGAGGGGCTGGAAACCACCGGGGGAAGGGGAGCCTGCAATGGAACAAAGACCACTGGGAAGCGGCGGCCTTACGGTGTCCAGGATGGGCCTGGGGTGCATGGGGATGTCGGAATTCTACGGTCCGGGCGACGAGAAGGAATCGATCCGAACGATCCACCGTGCCCTGGACCTGGGGATGAACTTCCTCGATACGGCCGATATCTACGGGCTGGGACGCAACGAGGAACTTGTCGGGAAGGCGATCCGCGATCGCCGGAATAAAGCCGGATTGGCGACGAAATTCGGAAACGTTCGGGGAGCGGACGGAAGCTGGCTGGGCGTCAACGGGAAGCCCGAGTACGTGCGCTCCTGCTGCGAGGCCAGCCTGCGCCGCCTCGGGGTGGACGTCATCGACCTGTATTACCAGCACCGGGTCGACCCCGACACGCCCATCGAGGAGACGGTCGGGGCGATGGCGGACCTCGTGCGGCAGGGCAAGGTGCGGTACCTGGGGTTGTCCGAAGCGGCTCCCGCCACGATTCGCAGGGCGTGCGCGGTGTACCCGATCGAGGCGTTGCAGACGGAATACTCTCTTTGGACGCGCGACCCGGAAAAAGAGGTGCTCCCGACCTGCCGGGAGCTGGGAGTCGGTTTCGTGGCGTACAGCCCGCTGGGAAGGGGCATCTTCGGAGGCAGGATCAAGAACCTTGACGACCTTGCCGAAGGAGACTACCGGCGCAGCTCCCCGCGCTTCGCCGGGGAGAACCTCGCGCACAACCTATCCCTCGTGAAACGCCTCGAGGAAATCGCCGCGGGAAAAAAATGCCGTCCCTCCCAGCTCGCCCTGGCATGGCTGCTGGCCCGGGACGTCTTTCCGATCCCGGGGACCAAGCGGGTGGAGCGCCTGGAGGAAAACGCCGGGGCCCTGGACGTGGTGCTGACGTCGGACGACCTCGCCCGGCTCGACGCCGCGTTTCCTCCGGGAGCGGCCAAAGGGACGCGCTACCACGAGCAGGCGATGAAGGCGTTGAACCGGTAAGGGATCCCCGGCCAATCGATCAGGGAGGGGCCTCGAGCTTGTAGCCCACTCCGTACAGCGAATGGATCCATTCCTCGCCCGGGGCGGCAGCGCCGCGAACTTCCTGCGCAGCTTTTTCACGTGGCTGTCGATGGTTCGGTCGCTGACGACGCGCCGGGTCCGCCTTGTTCACGCAGTCGAGAAATCCGCGGGTGAAACTCCACCGCATATTCCGGGTTTAATCGGTCATGACGATGGAAGTCAATCCCGGAACGGAAAGGAGATCGAATTGAAAACATGGGGTACAACGGCAAGGAGAACGTTGGGGATTCTGGCGCTTGTCGCGATGATCCCGGCCGCGGGATTTGCCTTCGGAGGCTATTGGGGCGGCGGAAAACCGAAGAGCCCGCCGCAGGAGGCGATCGATGCATGTGCGGGCATGAGCGAGGGGGACACGGTCCAGTTTACAACTCCCCGCGGGGATACCGTGTCCGGCATCTGCCGGGAAATCCGGGGCGGGCTGATCGCCGTTCCGGAAGGGGGGTTCCCCGGCAAACACCGGGGAATGGGTCCCGGGAACCGCTTCGCCCGGATGGCAAAGAAACTCGGTCTGACGGAGACCCAGCAGGAGCAGGTCAAGGCCATCCTGGAATCCGAACGGGAGAAGGCCGCGCCGCTTCTGCAGCAGCTTGCGGAAAACCGGGAGAAGATCCGGAAGGCCATCGAGGCCGAGCACCTCGACGAGGCGGCCGTTCGGACCCTGGCGGCCAGCCAGAACGAAACGCGCGTCGAGCTGGTCGTGTCCCGGGCCCGGGCAAAGAGCCAAATCTTCGCATTGCTGACCCCCGAGCAGCGGGAATCGGCCAGGAAACTCCGCCCATGGGGGGAGGGACGGCACGGCCATCGCACCTGGATGTAACGTCCTGACGGGCGGGGCGTGATGCCGGGAGCGGTCGCCGGGTTTTTCGTCCCGGCAACCGCCCTCCCGAAATTCCGCCTTACCCGGGAAGAGATCTCCGCATTCCCGTTACGATTTTGGCAACAATTTGAGGATGGCTGGAATTTCTTTCGCGGTGAATGCTTTCAGCGTAGTTGTTTTCACATTTCCCTGGGAACTTAATGCCAACGCAAATGCTGATTGAACCTCATCGCTTGGGCACTCGCCGATCGTGATATAGTCATATTCCCCCATTACCATGTACACCCCGATCACCTTGCCGCCCATCTTCTGGTATAACTTGACGGCATCTTCGATTCGAGCAGGTGCATTCATAATATCCTTGCTTCCCTGGTGGGTAAGTTTCATCAAGCCAATGTATGTTGGCATCGGTCATCCCTCCTTCTTCCTTCATCCTCTTGGGAAATTTTACCCCCCGTATCGATGGAACAGATTTTGTCGACCGTCAGGGTGGGCGGAATTGACACAAGTCGGATGAATGAAGGGAGAAGGAAGCCGTTCTGGGGAAGAGGAAAAGCATCCCGGTCCCTTGCATCGGAAGGGAAAACGGTTCCGTTGAAGAATCACCGATGTCTGTTGGCTGATTTGGTTGGTTTGCGGGAGAACGGACCCTTATATTCCCGCGTACGCTTAAATCACGTTCATGTCAAGGAGAACCTTCTTTCCCCCATCTGCGTGCCCGAACCCCTGCCGGGAGTGTGCCGGCCGACGCGGAGGCCTCGCGGAAGAGGGGAACCGGAGAGGGTCGCGTTTCGATTCCCCTGTTTTCGAACCCAGAATGGCCTGCAGGAGGGGCAACGGGAAAGGGCCGGAGAGACGCTTAAACTCACCACGGACTGTGGTTTGAGGGGGGGAACGTCCTCAATACCAGAGGTTCTCGCTGGCGGGCACGGCTGCGGGGTCAGAGCGAGAAACAGGGCAGCCGTCCTCTTCCGCCGGTGGTTAGGCGCCTGACTTGCCGCGAGCCGCGTCAACGCTCCAGATGCCTGCGCCGTGAGCGGCCAGGAATAAGAAAACGAAGCAATAGAGCGCCGCGAGCTCGCCTCCGTTAAGGAGTGGAAGCAATCCCTTCGTCCCGTGGCCCAGCCAGTAGGCGAACGCCATCAGTCCGGAACACAGGAAGGCGGCCCATCGTGTGAACAGGCCGATCATCACGCATACCCCGCCGATGAGCTCGATGGGGCCTGCAATGGAAATGACAAATGCTGGCGCATCAGGTGCTGCAACAGGAAAGCCGACCAACTTCTGAGAGCCGTGCCACAGGAAAAGGAACCCTGTGACGATGCGCATCAACGCATGCGTTTCACCCGTGAATTTCTTCATGAAAGCGGTCATCGTTGTTCCCCCTGACGTGTATCGAGATGCTCTGTTCAGCCGCCTGATAGCGGCAAGTCCATGCGTGCCAAGAGCCAATAGACGACATTAATATGGTTCTGTTAAGGAAGGCAACGGGAAGTTGGTATTGCATGCCTCTGAAGCGATTTGTGCAAGTCCCACATCTGGGGGAAATGCGTTATATTCCCGGGTGAGAACGATTCCAGTCCATCTGCATACGGGGACTCTGGTACCACAACGCGCTCTCCTTGCTTAAAAAGAGGTGTGGACGACATGGAACCGATTCGAATCATGCCCTGTCTCGACATGAAAGACGGCCGGGTGGTCAAGGGAGTCCATTTCGTGAACCTGAAGGAAGCGGGAGACCCGGTCAGCAATGCCGCGTTCTACCAGGAGGAAGGGGCGGACGAGCTGGCCATGCTGGACATCGCCGCAACGTTGGAGAACCGGAAGACGCGTCTTTCCTGGGTCCAGGCCGTCTCTGCCGTGATCGACATCCCCTTGACCGTCGGAGGCGGGATCGGAAGCCTGGAGGACATCGAGATGGTGCTCGAGGCCGGGGCCGA
>Ga0209641_10003170_pt1 | contig 13841 bp, 12 predicted proteins | sample RifCSP16_1_FD_184022 | JGI IMG/M metagenome (GOLD analysis project Ga0209641, IMG submission 184022) | Soil microbial communities from Rifle, Colorado - Rifle CSP2_sed 16_1 (SPAdes) (version 2) | ecosystem: Environmental > Terrestrial > Deep subsurface > Rock core/Sediment | place: Rifle...
TCGGCGGCACCGCTGTGATCTGAGTCTGTTCCAACTCGGCTTGCGACTCTTGGATTATCTGCTTAACCATGATCGGCCTATCCCAATCTCATTCGCGCTTGAGCCAGAAAGTGTCCGGTAGTGAATAAGGAGTTAGAGTTGTGAGTTCCGCTTCTGCTCGATCTTCGCCCAGGTATCCTTCAACGCCACCGCCAGGTTGAAGACCGGCTTCTCCGGCGTCGAGTCCGGGTCGGTGCAGAAGTAACCCTGGCGCTCGAACTGGAAGCGGTCGCCGGGGCGCGTGTCGGCAAGGCTGCCCTCAACACGACACTGATCGAGCGCGGTCAGCGAATGGGGATTGATGTAAGTCGTGAAGTCTTCGCCGGCTTCGGGATCGGGGCGGCTGAACAAGCGGTCGTACAGACGCACCTCCGCCGGGATGGCGTGCGCGGCCGGGACCCAATGCAGTGTCGATTTGATCTTGCGACCGTCGGGCGCGTCGCCGCCGCGCGTGGCCGGATCATAGGTGGCGTGGACTTCGACGACTTCACCCTGATCGTTCTTGACCGCGCCCGTGCACTTGACGAGATAGGCGTAGCGCAGGCGCACTTCGTTGCCAGGGAACAGGCGGTAATACTTTGGCGGCGGCACTTCCTTGAAATCTTCCTGCTCGATGTATAGGACTTTAGAGAACGGCACTTTGCGCGTGCCCGCTCCCGGATCTTCCGGGTTGTTGACCACGTCCATTTCCTCGACCCGATCGTCCGGATAGTTGTCGATCACCAGCTTGAGCGGGCGCAGGGCACCCATGCGGCGCGGGGCGCGCTTGTTCAAATCCTCGCGCAGGCAGTGTTCCAGCAGCGTCACATCCACCACGCTATCGGTCTTGGCCACGCCGATGCGGCTGGCAAAATCGCGGATCGATTCAGGCGTGTAACCGCGGCGGCGCAAGCCGCCGAGCGTGGGCATGCGCGCATCGTCCCAGCCGCGCACGACACCTTCCTGCACCAGCCGGAGCAGCTTGCGCTTGCTCATCACGGTGTAGTTCATGTTGAGGCGCGCGAACTCGATCTGGCGCGGCGCGAAGATCTCCAATTCCCTGAGGAACCACTCGTATAGCGGGCGATGCGCTTCGTATTCGAGCGAGCACAGCGAGTGGGTGATGCCTTCGATCGAATCGCTCTGGCCGTGCGCGAAGTCGTACATGGGGTAAATGCACCACTTGTCCCCGGTACGGTGGTGAGCCGGCTCGTGGAGGATGCGATACATCACCGGGTCGCGCAGGTTGATATTGCCGGAGGCCATATCGATCTTGGCGCGCAGCACGCGCGCGCCGTCGGGGAATTCGCCCTGGCGCATGCGCTCGAACAGGTCGAGGTTTTCTTCCACCGATCGTTCCCGATACGGACTCTCAATGCCCGGTTCGGTCAGCGTGCCGCGATTCTGGCTGACTTCTTCCGGCGATTGATCGTCGACGTAGGCTTTGCCTTTCTCGATCAGCTTGATCGCCATCTCGTACAACTGATCGAAATAGTCGGAGGCGTAGAATTCGCGATCGTCCCAGGTAAAGCCTAGCCAGCGAATGTCTTCTTTGATCGCGTCGACGTACTCGACGTCTTCTTTGGTCGGGTTGGTATCGTCGTAGCGCAAGTTGCACAGGCCACCATATTCTTCGGCGATGCCGAAGTCGATGCAGATGGCCTTGGCGTGACCGATATGCAGGTAGCCGTTGGGTTCCGGCGGAAAGCGCGTATGGACGGTGGTGTAGCGACCCGACTTCAAATCCTCCACGACGGCCTCGCGGATGAAGTCGGTCGGCTTGATGGCTTCTACAACAGACATAGCCGGGTCCCTTGGAACGAAGTTTGACAAACCAATTATATCTGATCAGCCGTCCAACCCCGCTGGGCGGGGGGCAGGCACGGGCGTCCCCTCCGCTCCGCTACGAGGATCTGCGTCAAGCAGCAACTGCTCGGCCTTCTTCAACCGCTCGACCGTTTTCTCTCGCCCCAGCGCTGCAATCGAGGCAAACAGCGGCGGCGATACGGTCTTGCCCGTCACGGCCACGCGAATCGGCGTGAAGAACAGGCCGGGCTTCATGCCGGCGGCTTCGGCGGCCTCGCGGAAAGCGTGCTCCAGCGGCTCGGCTTCAAACGGCTCGATGGCGCTGAGGATCGTCTCGGCTCGCTTCAGCACATTCAACGTCGTTTCCTTCGCCATGCCTTTACCGGCGAGTTGCGCCGGATCGGGCGAGAGACCGTCGCCGAACAGAAAGTCCGTCATCTCCACCGCGTCTTTCAACGTCACCAGACGTTCTTGAATGCCGGGTGTGATCTTGTGCAGCGCGTCCACATCGACTTCGACGCCCGCTTCTAGCAAGAAGGGATAGAGGCGCTGGGCGAGCTCGCCGCTCGGCAGCGCGCGGATGTACGCGCCGTTCATCCAGTCGAGCTTGTCGTAAGGGAAAGCGGCGGGCGCGGGATTGACGTGCTCTAGGCTGAACAGGCTGGTCAATTCCTCGATCGTGAAGATTTCCTGCTCGATACCCTCGCCGGGCGCCCAGCCGACGAGCGCCAGGAAGTTTCTGAGAGCTTCCGGGAGGTAACCCGCCTCGCGGAACTCGGATACGAAAACCGACTCTTCGAACTTGCCGCCCACGGGCTGCGCCTTGCGCTTGCTCATCTTACCCTTGCCGGTCGGGTTGAGGATCACCGGCAGGTGCGCGAAGACGGGCGGCGTCCAGCCGAATGCCTGATAGATCAGGAAGTGCTTGGGCAAGCTGGGCAGCCACTCGTCGCCGCGCAGGACGTGACTGATGTGCATGTCGTGATCGTCGACCATCGCGGCCAGGTGGTAAGTGGGGAAACCATCGGACTTGAGCAGCACGAAATCGTCCTGGATGCGATTCTCGACGACGATCTGGCCGCGAATCGCGTCGTGAAGGATCGTCTGCCCGTCGAGCGGCACGGCCAGCCGGACGACGTGTGGCCGGTTCGGATCGACTGCGCCCGGCTTTTTGTTTTGGCATAGCCGATCGTAGCGCGGCGGCTCCTTGCGCGCCATCTGCTCTTTGCGAACCTGTTCCAGGCGCTGCGGCGAGCAGTCGCAGCGGTAGGCTGCGCCGCGGGCGATCAGCTCCTCGGCGGCTTCTTTGTAGCGCGGCAGCCGGAGCGATTGGATGTACGGGTTGTGCGGCCCGCCGACGTCCGGCGCTCCCTCGTAATCCTCGTTCGTCTGCATGCGGCGCAGGCTGGCGCGGTCGGGGCCTTCGTCCCACTGCAAGCCGAGCCACAGCAGACCGTCCATGATCGCGCGCACGCCCCCGGGTGTGTAGCGCTTCTGGTCGGTGTCCTCGATGCGCAGGATGAAGACGCCGCCGTGCTTGCGCGCGAACAGCCAGTTGAACAGCGCGGTGCGCAAGCCGCCTACATGCAAGTAGCCGGTAGGCGAGGGAGCAAAGCGAACGCGGACAGGATTGGTCATGTGGTCGTGTAGTCAGTTAGTCGTGTAATCTGCTAATGGGATGATTAGTATGCCAGCCTTATCTACGCCGGTTCGGGCGATATGTCATACGTGATCGGCAGGAGACGATCCAGGTTCAGGTGTTGCGATGCGTCGAGAATCTCGATGCCCACAATTCTGTCATCGTCTCCGATGTCCAAAACAATGTCCTCAGAGACCCGCCTATTCATCGTGTTCTGCTTCCGATCGTCCAGGCGGATGTAGAGCAGATCGGTCTTGGCATTATAGTGAATCTGCATTCGTTCCACGTTCTTCGGCCCGTTCAAGTGTGTGCGGATCGATCTGGATATCCATAGTGCGGACCACTGCTGCAGCTAAGTCTTTAGACGTTGCTAGAATCAAAATCAGCGCGGGGAGCGCAGTTCTTTTAGAGGGACCTCATAGCTAGAACTCGATCTTCTTGTGTCGCATGACGATGCTCTGCACGATGCCCAGAGCGATCAGCGTCGTCACGAGTGAGCTTCCGCCGTACGACACCAGCGGCAAAGGCAGGCCGGCCACCGGCACCAGCCGCAAATTCATGGCGATGTTGATCGCCGACTGGAACAGGAGCATGGCGAAGACGCCGACCGCCGTAATGCGCCCGAAATCGTCGCGGGCGAGCGACGCCGCGCGCAACAGGCGGACGAGCAGCAGGCCGATCAAGGCCAGCAAGATCACCGCGCCGGCGAAGCCAAGCTCCTCGCCGATGACCGAGAAGATGAAGTCGGTGTGGCGGACCTTCAGGAAGCGTCCCTGGCTCTGGCTGCCCTGCGCGTAGCCCTGGCCGAACAGCCCACCGTTGCCGATACTGATCTCGGCCTGCAGCAGGTTATACTCGGCGTCCGGGTTGTTGCGCGGATCCAGAAACGTGGCGATGCGCGCGCGCTGGTAATCCGCCATCTGCGACCAGACCAGGGGCAGCGCGATCAGCACCACGGCGGCGAGCAGGAGGGCGTGGCGCGCCTTCATGCCCGCGACGTAGAACATGGTCATGCCGACGACGCAGACGACAATGGCCGTGCTCAGGTTGGGCTGCGCGAAGATGAGCGCAACCGGCGCGGCGATCAACGCCAGCGTGCCGGCGAACGTCTTCATTTTGCCGATGCGTTCCTTCTGCGCCGCGAGATGGCCTGCCAGCGCCGGGATGAGCAACACCTTCGCCAGCTCGGCGGGCTGGATGTTGAACAGCGCCACGTCGATCCAGCGGCGCACGTCGCCGATCTCGCTGCTGCCCAGTATCAAGGCGATCGCCAGCAGCGCGAAGGAGACGGCGTACAGCGCGCGGTAGAGGTTGGACCAGAGGCGGTAATCGATCGACGCCACGCCGAAATAGACGCCCAGCCCCAGCAGCGCGAACTGCGCCTGCCTGCGCGCGGCGTTGGCCAGGTCGCTGCCCGGCGGCGCGCCCAGCGTCGCGCTATGGATCATCAAGATGCTGAGCGCGCTCAGCAAGACGATCGCGATGAGCATCATCCCATCGAAGTGGCGCCAGGCGGCACGCGCGTACGACGATCTTCCTCGCGCTTCTCGAACGACGGCCAACTACTCCTCCTTAAGTTCCTTCATTGCCTTGAGTTCCTTCAAAGGTGCTCACGCGAGGATTAAATAAGGAACTGAGGGAACCCCCGCAGACAGCGGGCGAGGGCAGGCTGAAGGAACTCCAGTCACGATGGTCCCCGCATGTGGCGGCCGTCAGCTAACGGAATGTCAGCCATCAGGCGGCTCTCCCGATCGTTCTGCGAGAAAGTGACCTGCACGCCGGCCTTGTCGATCTCGATGTGCTTGGAGATCACGGCGATGATTTCGTCTTTCAGCATTTCGAGCATCCCGGGCGAGATCTGGCTGCGATCGTGCACCAGCACGAGCTGCAGGCGCTGCTTGGCGATCTCGCGGCTCGTCGGCGGCCTTTGCCCGCGCAGGCGGCTGAGCAGATTCATGCCGACCTCCCATCAGACTGGAACAGGCGGCCGAGACGCTGCAACAACCCGGGGGCTTCGCGGAACGTCTCGAAGGGCACCTCTTCGCCCAGCAACCGCCGCGCGATGTTTCGGAACGATTGCCCGGCGCGCGATTTCTCGTCGAGCGCCGCCGGGAGACCCCGGTTGGTCGAGATCAGGACAGCTTCGTCTTCGGGGACGACGCCGAGCAGATCGACAGCCAGGATTTCCAGCACGTCGCCCGTGTCGAGCATATCGCCGCGCTGCACCAGCCCCGGCTTGAGCCGGTTGACAATCAGCCTGGCCGGGCCTTTCTCGGCGGCTTCAATCAGGCCGATGACGCGATCGGCGTCGCGCACCGCCGAGACTTCGGGGTTGGTGACGATGATCACGCCATTGGCCGGGGCGAGCGCCGTGCGGAAGCCTTCCTCGATGCCGGCTGCCGAGTCGATGAGTACGAAATCATGCTCGGCGCCGAGTTCCTCGCACAAGCGCACCAAGTCTGCCGAGTTCACCGCGCTCTTGTCGCGCTTCTGCGAGGCGGGCAGCAGGTGCAGCTCGGACAGGCGCTTGTCCTTGATCAGCGCCTGGCGCAGCTTGCAGCGGCCTTCGATCACGTCGACCACGTCGTACACGATGCGGTTCTCCAGCCCAAGCACGACGTCGAGGTTGCGCAGGCCGATGTCGGCGTCCAGGCATACGACGCGCTTGCCGAGCAGCGCGAGCGCCACGCCGATGTTGGCGGTCGTGGTCGTCTTGCCCACCCCGCCCTTGCCGGATGTTATCGTGATCACCTGTGCAGCCATACGTGCCTCTCCTTGAGTTCCTTGAGTTCCTTCTGTTCCTTCAAATCCTTCTGGATACCAGGGAACTAAAGGAACTATGGGAACTGAAGGAACTAGACCCCCCACGGCTCGGCGACGATGTGCCCGTCGCGCACGCGCGCCGTTTCCGGGCGCGGCTTGCGCCGCCGCTCGTCGGGCGAGCGCGTGATGCGGCCGCCGATGCGCAACTGAGTCGGCGCCAGGTCGAGCGCGCACACCACGGCGTTCTCGTCCCCCAGCGCGCCGGCGTGGACGGTGCCGCGCAGCCGTCCCCATACCACGATATTGCCACCGGCGATGATCTCCGCGCCAGGATTCACGTCGCCGATCACGGCGATGCTGCCCGGATGGCGGAGCGACTGCCCCGAGCGCAGCGTGCGCCGAACGATCAGGCCGGCGTCCGGCCATTCGTCGAGCGGCATTGCGACCAGCTCGCGCTCGCCTTCGACGGCGACGTCCCACGTCCGCGACTCAGCCGGCGGAGCGGCGAGGTCAGAGACCCGCGCCGAACTTGGCGGCGGGACATCCAGCCCCAGGCTCGACGCGATCCGCTGAGTCTCTGCGTCTTCGCCGACGATGGCCCACAGCGTCACGTCGTGGCGGACGAGCAGATCGCGCGCCTGGCGCATGTCGTCTTCGGTCAGGGCGCGCGCCCCAACCATCAGCGCCACGCGCCCGCCTTTGAAAAACGCCGGGGCCTGCGTCAGCCGCGCCTCGAGCGCAGCCAGCGCTTCGGGCCACGTGCCCCCGTCAGGAAGCGTCACCGACAGGCCGTCGCGTATGCCCTTAATGACGATGCTTTTCGGATCAACGCTCACCATGGTGCGAACGATCCCGTTGGCGCGCGGTTTGGGCGGGATTATAGCACAGCCTGATCAATTGTGCGGACGGGCCGCCTGGCGATGTGCCTGCGCTATCTCACCGAGTCAAACTCGTCGCGGTTAATTCCAAGCTGCTTCAAAATTGCGCTCAGTGTACCTTTCGGGATGTCGCCAGGGTGATTGGGGATAACAGTCGAGGCGGCAGCGGTTGGCCGGTTTCCAGCATCACTTCAATCAAGTCACGAGCGATGTCTGGCGCAATCGCGATCAATTCTTCGGGTGAGTCAGCCTCTACGATCAAGCCAGGCAAGTCCGGGCTGGTGCCCAGATAAGGGCCTTCCTCATAATTGCTCGATTTCAAGCGTAATCTGGTAGGTGGTCATCCGCACCTCCTCCCTGCGCACCGATCATACCATTCTTGATCGGGCGGGTCAACGCCTTGTCGCGCACCGCGTGCACGCAAAAGATGTCAGACCGGACGTCGGGCGGCTTTCCGCGAAGCGAGCCGCCAATTTGCGGCGCGTATGGAAACGCGCCCTACGCAGCGATTTGAAAGGGCTGCTTGCGCTTCACAGCGCATTGTCTGTCCAGGTGATCTCCGCCTCCAGCAGGTTCCTCGCCCGCCAGATGCGACAGTGCTCGGCCAGCACGCGCACCTCCGCGTAATAGTCAGGCTCGTTGCGCCGCCGGCTCTCGTAGTCGACGTATGGCCCGAGCCTGGCCCAGGCCTTCACCACCATCGGATTCATCCACGGCATGATCATCTCTTCCGGGATCCAGCCGGCCTGGGTGAGGAACGCCACCCTATCCAGCGAGTTGAGCACGAGCTTCACCGCCGACCGGCCCTCCGGCGTCAGCGAGCGGCTGCCCTCAACGGGATCGGCCGGCAGGTTCTGGAAGATCCACCGCCGGGCCTCGATGTTTTCGGACGAATTCAGCTCCGCAAACAGCCGGTCGGCCACTGCCATGTGCCGGCTGCTGGTTGCCAGGGTCAGTTGCCGGTAGCCGATAATGCTGCCGGAAAGGATGGCCGTCATCGTCGCCATGGTCGTCAGCCCCTGGGCCATGATCCAAAACTCGGGCGCTACTCCCACCATGCGCACGACGAGCCACAAGGCAGCCAAGCCGGCAATCCACAGCGAGAAGATGGCTGCCGCCATCACGAAGAATCTCAGCAGCGTGCGCCGACTCGATTGACGCGCCGTTTTCATGGAGAATCCTCCCGTTCATCAGACTTCCGAAGTCTCCAAGACTTCGGAAGTCTGGAGTTCGCCCGCCGCTGCCGGAGCACCTCGTAGAGGACGATCGATCCGGCAATCGCCGCGTTGAGCGATTCGATGTGCCCGCGCATCGGGATGCGCAGCAGATAGTCGCACGTCTGGCGCACCAGGCGGCGCATGCCTTCGGCTTCGTTGCCGACGACGAGCGCCAGCGCGCCGCGCAAGTCGGCCGACCAGAAGTCGATGGCGCGCTCGTCTTTGTGCTCCAGCCCGGCGATCCATACCCCAAGCTCCTTGAGTTCTTCCATCGTACGGACCAGATTGACCACGCGCGCAATGCGCATGTGCTCGCTCGCGCCGGACGAGGCGCTGACGACGGCGAGCGTCACTTCGACGCCGCGCCGCTGGGGAAGGATGGCGCCGTGGACGCCCATCGCTTCGGCCGTGCGAAACAGCGTGCCGAGATTTTGCGGATTCTGGATAACGTCGAGGACGAGGACGAGCGGCGGCTCGCCTCGCTCGGCGGCGAGGTCGAGAATGTCCTCCGGGTTGACGTAGGGATACGGCCCAGTTTCGACTGCGACGCCCTGGTGCGCGTCGCTGACGTAATCGAGCCGCGAACGGGGAACGCGCTGTATCGGGAGGTTGCGCTGCGCGGCGAGGGCGAGCACTTCGGCCAGCACGCCCCTCTCCTGCGCCCCTTCGGCGACGAGGATCTGATACACCTCTCGCCGATTCGCGCGCAGCACTTCGTGCACGGCGTTGCGGCCGTAGATCAATTCGCGCATAAAGCAAGGGATAAGGGATGAGGGATGAAGGATGAAGTCTTCACGCGAAGCGTTCCGCCTTCATCCCTCATCATTTCGTTAGCCGCCACGTCGTGCCGTCACGCCCATCTTCGAGCGCGATGCCGGCCTCGGCGAGCCGGCTGCGGATCGCGTCGGCGCGAGTGAAGTCCTTGTTTTTGCGCTCTTCGGCGCGCATGTCGATCAGCATTTGCACCAGGCCGTCGAGCACATCCATGTTCACCTCGGATTTGAACGCATCCGGCACGACGCCCAGGACGTCATGGCCCAGATCGCGGTAAGTCTTGTCGATCGCTTCGAGCGTCGCTCGACCGATCGGATCGCCGCTGTTGAGCAGCGTGTTCACGTCGGTGGTCAGCTTGCTCATCACGCCGAGCGCGGCCGGCGCGTTGAAGTCCTCGTCCATCGCTGCGACGAAAGCGGCGCGGTGCTCGTCGAGCACTTTCACGAACTCGATCGCGTCTGCTGACTCGCTGACCGTGCGCAGCCGGTCGCGCACCTGGCGGACGGGGCCTAATAGTCGCTCGACGCCTCGCGTGGCGGCTTCCACCGCCTCGTCGCTGAAGTCGATCGGGTTGGAATAGTGGCTGCTCAAGATGAAGAAGCGGATCGCCTGCGGGCTGTAGCGCTTGAGCGCGTCCTTGATCGTCAGCACGTTGCCCAGCGATTTGCTCATCTTCACGCCGTCGAGCGTGAGCGATCCGGTGAGTATCCAGTAGCGGGCGAACGGCTCGCTCGTCGCCGCTTCCCACTGCGCGATCTCGCACTCGTTGTGCGGGAAAATGTTGTCGATGCCGCCGCCGTGAAGGTCGAACGGGCCGCCGAGGTACTTGGTCGACATGGCCGAGCATTCGATGTGCCAGCCGGGATAACCCCAGCCCCACGGGCTCGGCCAGTGCAGGATGTGCTCCGGCTCGGCCTTCTTCCACAATGCGAAGTCGGCGGGGTGGCGCTTTTCCTCACGCACAGCCACCCTAAAGGGCGTTCCAGCACGCGCGCCTTCCTCTTCCTCTTCGATGCGCCGTCCGGAGAGCTTGCCATACTCGGGGAACGACGGGACGGAGAAATACACTGAGCCGTCCACTTCGTACGCATGGCCTTTCTCGATCAACTTCCGGATCATCTCGATTTGCTCGGGGATGTGCGCGCTGGCGCGCGGCGAGATGTCGGGCCGCGCGACGCCCAGCGCGTCCATGTCCTCGAAGTACGATCGGGTGTACGTCTCCACCAGCTCCATCGGCTCGACGCGATCGCGGCGCGCGCCCTTGAGGATGCGATCCTCACCGGTGTCGAGGATGTGGCCGACGTCGGTGATGTTCTGCACGTAGCGCACACGATGGCCCCGGAAGCGCAGGTAGCGCACGATCACGTCGAACGAGATGTAGGTCTTGGCGTGGCCGATGTGGGCGTGATCGTATACCGTCGGCCCGCACACGTACATCGTCACCAGGTTAGGATTGAGCGGGACGAATTCCTCTTTCTTGCGCGTGAGGACGTTGTAGATCTGGATGGGCATTGGCTCGGTTCCTTCGCAGATTGAGAGGCTGGAAGTTGGGGCTTGGAAGTTTGAAGTTGGAGGTTAGAAGTTGGAGGGCGTCGTCCAATCTCCAATCTCCAACCTCTAACCTCTAACCGGTATCCGGCCGCGCGAAGATCATCCGGCCGGCAGCCGTCTGCAGGACTTTGGTGACGACGACCGGGATCGTTGCGTTCATATGGCGGCGGCCGTCCTCGACGACGACCATCGTGCCGTCGTCGAGATAGCCGACGCCCTGGCCGATCTCCTTGCCTTCCTGAATGACATGCACTTGCATGCCCTCGCCGGGCAGGAAGACTGTCTTCACCGCGTTGGCCAGCTCGTTGATGTTCAGCACGCGCACGCCCTGCAGCTCGGCTACGCGGTTCAGGTTGAAGTCGTTGGTCAGGATGGGGCACTTCAGGCGCTTGGCCAGGAGGATCAGCTTATCGTCGACCTCGCGCACGTCCTCCACGTCCATATCCGTGATGCGGATCGGCGCGCGGGAGTCCTTCTGCAGCTTGTTGAGGATGTCCAATCCTCGCCGGCCCCGATTGCGTCTCAGCGAGTCGGACGAGTCGGCGATGTGCTGCAGCTCGTTCAGGACGAAGCGCGGCACGAGGATTGTATCGGACAGGAACCCCGTCTGGCTGATGTCGGCGATGCGGCCGTCGATGATCACCGACGTGTCGAGCAGCATGTACCGCTCGGCGTGAGCCGGGCTGGCCTCTTTCGACTCGCGCAGCGACAGGCGACCGCCGAGCAAGACGGCGATGTCGTGTTGGCGGGCGATCATCGTGTACATGCCCAGCCAGCCGAAGCCGACGGCGACGACGATCGGCAGCACTTCGCGGAAGGGCGAGGGCAGAAACGACAGGGGAAACGCCAGGAGCACGGCGATGAGCAGGCCGACGATCAGCCCGATCACGGCGGCCACGATCTGGGAAGCAGGTACCTGCCGGATGCGCTTTCGCAGCACCTTGAGCGGCCGCGTGGTGATCCATGGCGTGAGGATGGCGCCGGCCAGCGCGCCGACCAGGGTGAACACCAACACGTACGGCGGGCGCAGCTCCGGCGCCACGCTGGCCAGGTCGACGATGACGGCGCCAGCTTGCAGCCCGACGATGCTGAATACGATCATGCCCGTGATGCGGGCGACGAATTCGCTTGTCATTCCGGCCCCCTCGCAGCCACTGCGCGCCGCCAAAACAAAAACGGCGAGCACACCTCACGGTGCACTCACCTGCAATGGGGCAGCCAGCGCTCGCACGGGGCGGTCAAGCCCGATTATGGCAATGTCGTACCACCACGAAGCCGGCTAGGCGACGGATGAAGAATGATGGCGCACTTGAACCTGACCGCTCGGTGTGAGAGCAACGGACAATTGCCGGATGAGTGCACTGCAAATAAGTCCATGCAAAGTGTATCACGCGCGAGATGAAATGTCAAACAATTTCAGATGAAACAATCGTTTTGACCTGCGCGCGAACACCCGTTTGCGGACGGCGATGGATATGCTATACTCGGTCTCGCGCACCGGGCGCACGCGGTCCGAATTCGGCGCGAGGCCGGGTCATGATCGTCAATTTCATTCTCGACTTCCTGTTGCTGCTGGGAGGGGTAAGCGGACTGCTGATCGGGCTGCGGCGCGGCTTCATTCGCATGATTCTGAGCACGATCACACTGCTGCTGGCGATGGCCTTCGCGGCGCTGACGGCTCCACCGCTGGTCGGCATTTTCGTCGCCCGGTCGGGGAGTCAAGCGGATACGCCGATCGGCGCCGTGTTCGCCGCTCTCCTGGCGGGCCTTTACGCGCTGCTCGAAGTGCTGCTGCGCCGCACGTTTCCCAATACACGCATCGCCATGCTAGGTGTCGCGGACAACGCGCTGGGCTTCGTGTTCGCCATTCCCTGGGCGCTGCTGGGGTTGTCGCTCATCGTCATGCTGGCCGGCTTCGTCAGCTACGCCGTGTACGGGACGACGGGCGCCGGCTTCATCGGAGACTGGTATTCGACTTCGAATCTCGTCGCATTCTTGCAGGATTTCTTTGAAATCCCTTTGAACCTGATGCGGTTTCTATTCCCGTCGGGGCTTCCACAGCCGCTCGCCTTCTTCGCCGCCAATTGATACGCGCCGTGCATACAACGCACAGGCTCATGCGGCGTGCCGGCCGGCATAGCCGCATTTCAATCTATCGTGGGTAACTGCTCACCCTTGCGAAGGTTTAGAGTGAGTTCGCCGTCAGAAGCGCTGGCGCCCGTCTGGCACGCACGCCGACCGGCGCATTTGAAACCTTCGCAAGGGTCTGCCTGAGTACTTGCATCGTGAGACCGTGAACGCGAAACACTGGACCACGCTCGAGCTGCCCAAGGTGCTGGCGCGCCTGGCGAAATACACATCCTTCTCGGCAGGCCACGAACGGGCGCTCGCGCTGGCGCCCTCGCCCGACTCGGACGGCGTCGCACGCCGGCAGCGCGAGACGAGCGAGGCGCGTCGCCTCATGGCGAGCAAGGCCGACCTTAACCTGGGCGGCGTTCACGACGTGCGCCCCCTGATCGAAGCAGCGGCCCGCAACGGCACGCTGCTCCCGCAAGAGCTGCTGGACGTGCGCAGCACGCTGATCGCCGCGCGCGAGATGCGCCGCACGCTGACCCGCCTGGACAATCCCTTTCCTAACCTGGCCGCCGTTGCCGGGCGCATCGCCGATTTGCCCGGCCTGATCAACGAGATCGGGCGCTGCATCGACGCCGATCGCGCCGAAGTGGTCGACCACGCCAGCCCGGCGCTTGCCGCCGTCCGGCGCGACCTGCGCGGGGCGTTCGGCAACCTTCAGGAAAAACTCCAGCGCATCCTGACCCATCCACGCAACGGGCCGTACTTGCAAGAGGCGATCCTCACCCAGCGCGGCGGCCGGTACGTCATCCCGATCAAGGCCGAGTTCAAGGGGCGCATACCGGGCATCGTGCACGACCAGTCGGCTTCGGGCGCGACACTGTTCATCGAGCCGCTGGCCACCGTCGAGCTGAACAACGAGTGGCGCGAGCTCCAATTGAAGGAAGAGCGCGAGGTCCAAAAGGTGCTGCACGACCTGTCGCAGATCGTCGGGGCGGAAGCGGCGCCCATCGCGCGCACGGTCGAGGCGCTGGCCGAGATCGACGTGATCTTCGCGCGCGCAAGGTATGCCGACGCGACGCGCAGCGTGGAGCCGGTGCTGCGCGCCCCCCCTCTGTCCCC